>ERZ1370068.2683-contig-1818_pt1 | contig 16787 bp, 19 predicted proteins | sample MGYA00561227_ERZ1370068 | MGnify/ENA primary metagenome ERZ1370068 (study PRJEB38410, sample SAMEA6850437) | metagenome | study: Metagenomic assessment of the ecological functions of the soil: analysis of the soil microbiota associated with the...
GCGCTTCTGGTCGCCGTGCGACAGCGTGCCCGCGATCCGCTCGGCGTTCGCCGACAGCCCCACCAGCGCCAGCAGCTCACGGGCGCGGCTGGCGTAGCAGCGCGCCCGCCTTGGCCCAAACGCTCCAGCTGCGCCGCGCGTGCGCGAGCAGCGGAGACCTGCACGTTCTCGAGCGCGCTCAGGTCGTGGAACACGCTCGTGATCTGGAAGGTGCGTGCCACGCCGCGGCGCGCGAGGACGTGCGGTGGCTCGCCGGTGACGTCGCGGCCCTCGAAGATGACGCGCCCAGCGTCGGGACGCAGCAGCCCGGTCATGGTGTTGAAGAAGGTGCTCTTGCCGGCCCCGTTCGGGCCGATGACGGCGCGGAAGTCGCCGCGCGCCACGGAAAGGTCCACGCCGCCGAGCGCTTCCAGACCGCCGAAGCGCTTGGCGAGACCCTCGACGCGCAGGATTGGGTCTTGCGCGCTCATGCCAGCTTGCGGCGGGCGAAGCCGCTCAGTCCCTGGGGCATCAGCAGCACCAGCGCGACGATGATCAGGCCCATCGCGAGCGGCCAGTACTCGGTGCGCCGCTGATCAGGACCTCGAGCACGACGTAGACCGCCGCGCCGAGCGCCGGGCCGAGGAAGGTCTGCACGCCGCCCAGCACCGCCATGACGATCGGCGTGGCGCTCGCGGTCCAGTTGAGCCAGCCGGGGAAGACGTTGCCGGTCGAGAGCGCGAACAGCGCGCCGGCGAGCCCGGCGAAGGCGCCGCTGATGACGAAGGTGGCGAGCTGGTGGGCGCGAACGTTGACGCCGATGTACTGCACGCGGCGAGGGTTCGCGCGCTGCGCGCGCAGGATGAAGCCGAACGGCGAGCTGACCAGCCGGTACAGGACGTAGAGGGCGGGCGCGACCAGCGCCAGCGCGTAGTAGTAGTAGTAGAACGGCCGCGCCAGCGCGCCGGGCGGCTTGAGGCCGGTCATTCCGTCGTCGCCGCCGGTGATGCCGGTCGCCTTTGAGCGCGACGGTGTAGAGCAGCATCTGGAACGGCGAAGGTCAGCATGGCGAAGTAGATGCCGGAGCGCTGCACCGAAAAGAAGCCGATCAAGACCGCGAACGCGGCCGAGATCGCCAGCGCGGCGAGCGGCACGAGCGCGAACGCGAGCTCGGCGGGAAGCCCGGTCTTCTTCACCAGGATGGCGGCGGCATAGCCGCCGACGCCGAAGAATGCGGCATGGCCGAAGGAGAGCATGCCGCCGTAGCCGAGCAGCACATTGAAGCTCACGGCGTAGAGCGCGAAGGCGAGCACCTCGATCGCGATGAAAGTCCAGAATTCGGACAGCGCGAACGGCAATCCCAGCAGGACGATGGCCGGCAGCGCGAAGCGGATCATTCGGGCGTGCCGCTCATTCCGCCGTCCCAAACAGACCGTGCGGGCGCACGATGAGCACCACCGCCATGAGCGCGAAGGTGGCCACCACTGCGGCGCCCGGGATGGCGAGGATGCCGAAGGCGTTGACGATGCCCACCAGCAGCGAGGCGACCAGCGCGCCGAGCACGCTGCCCATGCCGCCGATCACCACCACGACGAAGGCGTCGATCAGGACCTGGACGTGCAGGCCGGGACCGACCGCGACGATCGGCGCGGCCAGCGCGCCGCCCAGCCCGGCGAGCGCCGCGCCGGCGGCGAACACCGCGGTGAAAAGCCTGCGCGTGTTCACGCCCGAGCGCGCTCAGCATGCCGCGGTCCATGGTCGCGGCGCGCACGAAGATGCCCCAGCGCGTCCGGTGCAGGACGAACCAGAGACCGATCGCCACCGCGATGCCCACCGCGATCAGGAACAGGCGGTAGGTGGGGAAGGTCAGGCCCAGGGCCTCGCGTGCTGCCGGCGAGCAGTGTCGGCACCGCGACCGAGTTGTCCTCGCGGCCCCAGATGAGCTTCGCCAGGTCGCCGAGGATGAAGACCAGGGCGAAGGTGAGCAGGAGCTGGTATTCGTGCGCGCGCGCTATAGATGCGCCGCAGCAGGCCGGTCTCGAGGGCGACGCCGAGCACGGCCAGGCCGGCGGCTGCGCCGAGCAGCGCGGCGGCGAAGCTGCCGGTCGCGCCCGGCGCGATGGCGCTCACGCTCACGGCGATGAACGCGCCGAACATGAACAGCGCGCCGTGGGCGAAGTTGATGATGCGCAGCACGCCGAAGATCAGCGACAGGCCCGCCGAGATGAGGAAGAGCAGCATGCCGTTCGAGACGCCGGCGAGAAGCTGGCGCGCCACCACCACGGGGTTCTGCAGCCACGCGAGCTGCTGGACGACGGAGTCGATCACGCCGGTCGAGTATGCCGGAAGCGCCTTGACAACGGGAGAGCCTTGTCCGGACAATTCGACAATCCAACGGTGAGGAGCAGCGGCGATGCGACGGATCCTTCGTGATGCATTTTTTCTGGCCGGCGCACTCGCGCTGGGCATGGCGCCCGCGGCGGCGCAACCGAAGGGCGAGCCGGTCAAGCTCGGCCTGATCGATATCTACAGCGGCGGCTTCGCCTTCATTGCCGACAGCATCCGCACCGGCTTCCAGATCGCGGTCGACGAGGCCAACGCCGCCGGCGGCCTGAAGGGACGTCCCTTCCAGGTGGTGACCGCCGACATGGGCGGCTCGGTGGAGAAGGCGGTGACCGAAGGCCGGCGCATGATCCTCGAGGAGAAGATCAAGTACGTCACGGTCGGCATCCACAGCGGCGCCGCGGTGGCGGTGGGCGCGCTCGGCAAGGAGCACAAGGTCCTGATCAACGGCGGCTTCGCCACCACCAAGCGGCTCACCGGCGAAGCGGGGCACGACTACGTCGCCCGCGCCAACCTGTCCACGGTCGAGATCGGTCGGGTCATGGCCGAGCACCTGAAGTCGCGCCCCGACATCAAGCGCGTCTCGGTGATCTCGCCCGACTACGAGTACGGCCAGCACTTCATGGCGGACTTCGTCGCCGGCCTCAAGGTCGCGCGCCCCGATATCACCGTCGTGCGCCAGGAGTTGCACAAGCTGGGCGCCACCGACTTCGGCCCGCACGTCACCGCGCTGCAGGCTCAGCCGGTCGACCTCGTGGTGGGCGGAATGTTCGGCGCCGACCTGGTCAACTTCCTCCGCTCGGCGCGCGACTTCGGCCTGTTCAGCGGCAAGACGCAGTTCTTCACGCATGGCCTGGACCTCGCCAAGATGGGCGCGCTCAAGGACTCGCTGCCGCCCAACACGCATGGGCACCGTGTGGTATCCGTTCTATGCCATCGATACCGCCAAGTCGAAGTCGTTCACCGCCGAGATCGAGAAGCGCATGAAGACCTATCCCACCGGCTCGACGCGCGGTCGGCTACGTCGCCGGCAAGATGCTCGTCGAGGCGATCCGCAAGGCGGGCACGCGACGACGTCGAGGTGGTGCGCAAGGCGCTCGGCACCGTGTCAGTTCGAAGGCCCGACCGGCCTCACCAAGGTGCGCGCCTGCGACAACATGGCGCTGTACAACTTCTACGTCGGCACCGTGAAGCTCGACGCGAAGCTGCCGGACGGCATCGGCATGGGCGACGTCAAGGCGATCAACACCGAGACCGTGGCGCGCAGCTGCGAAGAGGTGATGAAGGCGCGCGCCGGCGGCTAGCCGTCGGTGGCGTTACTCGAAGTTAGAGGACTGGAGACCGCCTACGGCGATAGCCAGGTCGTTGTTCGGCGTGTCACTCGAGGTGGCGCGCGGCGAGGTCGTGGCGCTCCTCGGCCGCAACGGCGCCGGCAAGACCACCACGCTGTCGAGCATCATGGGCCTGGTGCGGCCGCGCGCCGGCACCATCCGCTTCGACGGCAACGAGATCCAGGGCCGCGAGCCGTTCGAAGCCTGCCGCGCCGGCCTCGGTTTCGTGCCCGAGAATTGCCGCCTCTTCGGCGGCCTGACCGTCGCCGAGAATTTCGCCGCGGCCAGCCGACCGGCGCGCGACGGGGCCTCGCGCTGGAACCTCGACGAAGTCCTGCAGCTCTTCCCCGACGTCGCGCAATTTCTGGAGCAGCGCGCGAGCACGCTGTCGGGCGGCCAGCAACGCATGGTCGCGATCGCGCGCACGCTGATGGGCAATCCGAGCCTGCTGCTTCTCGATGAACCCTCCGAAGGGCCTCGCGCCGCTGGTGGTCGAGGCGATCCTGCAGCGGCTCAAGCGCCTGAAGGAAGCCGGCACCACGGTGCTCATCTCGGAGCAGAACCTGCGTTTCGCCACCGAGCTCGCCGACCGCGTTTCGATCATCGAGCGCGGCGAGATCCGCTACGAGGGCACGCCCGCCGAGCTGGCCGCGCACCCGGAGGTGCGCGAGAAGTACCTGATGGTCTAGAGGCCGCGCGCCAGCTCGGCGACGATCTCGCGCGCCGGCCGGCGGCCCTTCAGCATGCCGGCGCCCTGGCCGGCGGGAAGGTTGACGAGGTCCTGGCGGTCGGCGGCCTCTGGCCGCGGCGACGAAATCGTCCATCAGCACCCACTGGTAGGGCGTGGGCAGCGGATCGAGCCCCGACTCGCTCCAGGCTTGCATCACGGCGTTCTTGAAGGTGCGCGCGGTCTTGCCGGTGTACGAGCGGGACACGACGAGATCCTCGGAGCGCGCAGCGTCGAGCTGCCGGCGATGCGTTTCCGGGATATCCGCTTCTTCGGCGTACATGAAGGCGGTGCCGATCCACACGCCCTGCGCGCCGAGGGCGAGCGCAGCGGCGACGCCGCGCCGGTCGGAGATTGCGCCCGCGCCGAGGACGGGCAGCGGCGCGAGGGCGTCGACGACCTGCGGGATCAGCGCGAAGTTCGCGACCGTGCCGGTGTGGCCGCCGGCTTCATAGCCTTGCGCGATCACCGCGTGCACGCCGGCTTCCTTCTGGCGCACGGCGTTGCGCACGCTGCCCGCGAGGCCGATGGTCTTCATCTCGCGCGCGCGGCGATCCTGATCACCCAGGAAGCGTCGCCCAGGCCCGGAACGAAGACGGGCACGCGCGCGTCGAGCATCACCTCGACCTGCGCGCGGATGAAATCGCTGGAGAGCAGGCCGGCCTTGTCCATCGGCCGCGGCGGCAGGCCGAACTTCTGGTGCAGCGACTGGGCGAAGCGCCAGTGCTGCGGATACTTCTCGCGCAACGCGCGGCGGATCTCGTCGCGCGTCGGCGGCGAGTCGGCGAGGCTCGCCGGAAGAAGCAGGTCCACCGCGAACGGCTTCGCGGTGAGGCGGCGGATCTCCGCGATGGCGCGGCGCAACTCGTCGGGCTCGAGCCCGACGCCGCCGAGACATCCCATGCCGCCGGCATTGGAGACCGCGGCGACGAGGGCCGGCGGGGTGGGCGTGCCATGCGTGCGGCCCATGCCCGCCTGCAGGATGGGCAGCTCGATGCCGAGCAGATCGCAGACCGGCGATTTCGCCACGTCAGGCGCCTTGCTTCGCCTGCTCCTGGGCGAGCGTCGGGAAGTCGTTGTAGCCGTCCGCGCCGCCGCCGTAGAAGCGCTTGGTGATCGCCTTGGCGTAGGGTCCGCCGGCGCGGATGCGCTCGGGCAGGTCGGGATTCGCCATCCACAGCCGTCCGAAGGAGACCGCGTCGACAGCGCCCTGGGAAATCAGCTCGTTCGCCGTCGCGGGATCGATGCCGCCGTTGGCGATGAGCTTGCCGTCGAAGACCGGCTTCACCAGCTCGAGCATGCGCGAGCGCTCGAACCGGCCGTACCAGAAGCTGGTGTCGGCAAGCTCGAGCCAGCCGAGGCGAAGCTGGTTCAGCGTCTTCACCAGGAAGCGGTAGGCGGGCACGGGATCCGCATCGATCGCGCCGTTGTAGTCGGAGAAAGGCGAGATCCGCATGCCGACGCGAGTCGGGCGGGTAGTGCTCCAGCATCGCCTGCACGACTTCGATCGCGAAGCGCGCCCGCTTTTCCGGTGTGCCGCCGTAGTCGTCGTTGCGGCGATTGATGAAGGGTGAGAGGAACTGGTGCGGCAGGTAGCCGTTCGCGCCGTGCAGCTCGATCGCGTCGAAGCCGACTTCGCGGCAGGCGCGCGCGGCGGCGCCGAAGGCCTTGACCGTGGCACGAACCTCGTCGAGGCGTCATCTCCCGCGACGGCGTCGCCTTCAGCTTGATGAATTTCCCTTCCGGGCCCGAGTCCCCAGACGGTGATGGCGTCGAGGTTTTCGTTCACGCCCGACGGCGAAAGCGCGGGCTTCGATCGGCTGAGCGATCGCACGCCACCCGGCCGCCGTGCCAGAGCTGCAGCGCGCGATGCGTCCGCCGGCGTCGTGCACCGCGCGCACCACTTTCGCCCAGGCGTCGACCTGCGCCGGCGTGAAGATGCCCGGCGCGCAATCCCAGGCGATCGACTGCGGCACCACATTGGTCGCTTCGGCGATGATCAGGCCGGCGGCGGCGCGCTGCACGTAGTGCTCGGCCATCATCGAGGTCGGCACGCGCTCGAGCGTGGCGCGCGAGCGCGTCAGCGGCGCCATGACGATGCGGTTCGGCAGCGTGAGGTCGCCGAGCGGGAGCGGGGTGAAGAGATCGGTCACTGCGCCGGCACCGCCCAGACGTCGATGCTCGCCGCGCCTCGCGCAGCGGCTTGACGTCCTCGTATTCCGAGCGATCGCCAGAAAGCGCGGATGGCTTCCATCGATGGGAAACTCGAACACCACCAGCCGCCGCCCGTCGTGCGCGCCTTCGAGCACCTCCAGGCCCACGCCGCTCGCCTTCAGGCGTCCGCCGAAGGACGTCACGAGCGGGCCAACCGCTGCCTGGTATGCCTTGTACTTTTCCTTCTGCGTCACGGTTGCCTGGATGATCAGCAGCGCGGCCATCACTCCAGCTCCCCGGGCAGGCCCGCCATGAGCTGGTCCTTCAGCTTGCCGCGCTCGACCTTGCCGGTCGGGTTGGACGGGATGGCGTCGATGAAGAAGTAGTGCCGCGGCCGCTTGAAGTCGGCGAGGTCCGGACTCTTGCAGGCAGAACTCGTCGAGCGCCGTGGCCGAGAGCGCGGGATCCTTGCGCACGATCGCCGCGCAGACCACCTGGCCCCACTTGCGGCTCGGCAGGCCGACCGCGGCGGCGTTGGCGATGCCGGGGTGCTTGAAGAGCACGTTCTCGATCTCGGACGGGTGGATGTTCTCGCCGCCGCTCTTGATGGTGTGGTCCATCCGCCCCATGACGGTCATGAAGCCTTGGTCGTCGAGGACCGCGGCGTCGCCCGAGAGGAACCAGCCCCTGGCGAAGGCCGCGGCGGTGCGATCGGGCAGGCCGAAGTACTCGGTGAGCAGGCTCGCGCCGCGCGTGACGAGCTGGCCGATCTCGCCCGGCTTGCACAGGTCGTCCGGGTCGCGGCTGCCGGTGCGGATGATGCGCACTTCCATGTTGATCGAGGCCTTGCCGACGCTGCCGAGCTTGCTCGCGTGCTCGCGATAGTCGCAGCAGGTGACCATCAACGCCTCGGTAGAGCCGTAGACGTTGGCGAAGTACTCGGGAAACCAGGTCATCACCCTGCGAGTGATGTCGTCGGCGAGCGTCTGCCCGCCGAAGAAGCCGCAGCGCAGCGATTTGAGGTCGTACTTCGAGATGTCGGCGGCGGCCATCATCACCATCTGCGTTGGCACGCCGTGCAGCACGGTGATGCGCTCCTGGCCGACCAGCGACAGCGTCTCGTGCACGTCGAAGCCGCGCGCCAGCACGTTGGTGCCGCCGATCTGCACGAAGGGAATGAACTGCAGCTGCAGCTGCGCGATATGGAACAGCGGCTTGTTGTTGAGGATGGTGTCGTCCGCTCGAAAGCCGCATTCGGCCACCATCGACAGGCTGCCCATGATCTCGGCGAGGTGCGAGCGCACCACACCTTTCGGCCGCCCGGTCGTGCCGGAGGTGTACATGATGAACGCCGGGTCGTGCCAGCCGACCTCGGCTTCGGGCTCGGCTTCCGCGCCCGGCGCGATGAACTTCTCGAAAGGGATCTCCCTTGCCTTCCGGCTTGGCGCCAACGTAGACCAGCTTCTCGACCCGGAGCTGATCCCTGATCGCCGCGACCGGCGCTCGCAGCGCTCCTCGAACACTCAGAATGCGTGCCTTCGAGTCGTCGACGATGTACTTCACCTCGTTGGCGGCCAGGCGATAGTTGATCGGCACCGGTACCGCGCCGATCTTCATCAGTGCGTAGAAACCGGTGACCTGCTCGGGCAGGTTGTAGGTCAGGAACGCGACGCGGTCGCCCTTTGCCGATGCCGGCCGCGCGGAACGCGTGCGCCGCCTTGTTGACCGTGCGGTTCCACTGCGCGTAGGTCCAGCGCCGGCCTTCGAAGACCAGCGCCGTCTTGCTCGGGCCAGTTCGCCGCCGACTGCGTGAGCGTCGAGGCGAGGTTCATCGCAGCGAGATGGCGCCTGCCGCGTCGAGAGCGGCGATGCGCTCTTGGAACAGCCTGCGGCGCGAAGCTCGCGCCACGGTGTCCGCGCCCATCGGTGGCGCGGCGCGGGTCGGCAGCTCCGCGCCGGCGACGCGGATCGGCGCCGTCGACCATGCGGGCGGCTTCGCCGTCCGGATAGGAGAAGTCGGCGACACTGCCGCGCTCGGCGACGCAGGCGCTCTCCAGCGCCTGCGCCACGTCGTAGACCGGCGAGGCCGGCACCTTGCCCGGCGAAGCGCTCGATCCACTCCGTCGGTGGTGCGCGTCGACGAGCGCGGCGTCGAGCATCTGCGTGAGCGCGATCGCGGTTCGCCAGCCGCGCCTTGAACGTGGCGAAGTCCGGGTCGGTCGCCCATTCGGCTTGCCGAGCGCTTCGCGCGAGCATGCCCCAGAACTTCTCCTTGTTGCACATGATGAAGATCCAGCCGTCCTGCGGGTGCGGTAGAGCTGGCTCGGCGTGCAGGCTGGGGTGCGCGGAGCGCGGCGTGCGGCCGGTGACCGCGCCGCGCGTTCAGGAACCAGGTGCCGGGATAGTTGAGGTTGTGCAGCGCGACGTCGAAGAGCGAGGTGTCGACGTCCATCCCGTTGCCGGTGGCCCGCGCGCTCATCACGCCCGGCGAGCAGGCCGAAGGCGGCGGCGAGGCCGGTCATCAGGTCGACGATCGACAGGCCGTAGCGCGTCGGCGGGCCGCCCGGCTCGCCGGTGAGCGACATGTGGCCGGCCTCGGCCTGCATCAGGTAGTCGTAGCCCGGCCACGCCTTGCGCGAGCCGTTGCGGCCGTAGGCCGACAGGTGCGCGCAGACGATGCGCGGGTTGGCGTGCTTCAGGCTGCTCGTAGGTGAGGCCGAGCTTGCCCGGCAGGTCGCCGCGCAGGTTGTCGAGCACCGCGTCGGCGCTGCTTCGCCAGCGCCTGGAACGCCGCCTTGCCCTCGGGATGCTTGAGGTCGAGCGTGACGCTCCGCTTGTTGCGGTTGAAGGTCTGGAAGAAATGGCTGTCGCCCGGGCCGAAGAAATGCGGCCCGACCTGCGCGGCCGACGTCGCCGCCGTCGTTGTGGTTCTCGATCTTGATCACCTCGGCGCCGAGGTCGGCGAGGTAGGAGCGTGCCGAACGGCCCGGCGCCGTACTGCTCGACCGCGAGGATCGCGCAGGCCGGCGAGCGGAGCGTCACGCGGTTTCCTCCACTTTGGCATTAGCCAGCAGCGACTTCGAGGTCCTGACGGCGCTCGATCGGACTCGAGATCAAGCACCGCGTCGCGGATCTGCCGCGCCGCGCGCTTCGTCGAGCGTCAGCGCGCAGTTCTCGAAGTACTTTGCCTCGATCTCGGCGTTGCTGAGCGGGCGGTCGGGATTGCCGCGGTTGACCGCGACGCGGTTGCCGAGCTGTGCTGCCGTCGTCGAGCGTGACCACGACCTCGCCGGTGTAGTGGCGGGGAAGGTCGACTGCGCGTCGACCGCATACTCGACCTTGTCCATCAGCTTCTCGCATGCAGCGGCTCGGTGAACGCCGCAGGCAGCAAGCTCGGCGAGGCCGAGGCGGCCGCGCGCCAGGCCGCTCGCCACCGCGTAGGGCAGGCTGAACTTGGCGTCGTAGTCGTTCTTCGGCCGGCGCTTCGCGGCGACCGGCTCGCAGATCGCCTTTGACCACGCCTTCGGGCACCAATGCGCGGATTGAGCGCACGCGCTGCGGGTCGACGCCGGCGCGATGCAGCGCGATCGCCGCATCGGCGCAGCCGTGCACGAAGTGGCACGCGGGGAAAGGGCTTGACCGCGACGTTGTCGATTTCCCAGGTGCTGTCCAGTGCCGGCGGTCGCCAGGGACAGGTCGGATTTCTCGAACAGGTCCGCCGGCAGATGGCTGCGATAGAGGCCGAAGCGCCCTTCGTAGGCTTCGCGTGGCGCCGGAAAGTCGTCGGCGGCGAGCGAGGCGGCGGTGATGCCGCATGCGCGCGCTCCAGCCCGGGTGGATGCGCTTCGTCCACGAGCCGTCCTCGATGAACTGCGAGGTTGCCGCTCGCGAGCGAGAGGGCGATGCCCTGCGCGCCGGCGAGTCGCGCCGGGCGAGAGGCGCAGCAGGCGGCCGGCGACCAGGCTCGAAGCGAAGGCGCCCACCACGCCGGTCGGGTGAAAGCCCACCTGGTGCAGGCCGCTCTTCGACCACGCTCGCGATGCGGGCGCCGGCTTCGACGCCCGCGACGTAGGCGGTAAGCAGCTCGGCGCCCGAGGCGCCGCGCTGCGCCGGCCGTCCGAGCGCCGCCGGGAAACGTGCTGACGGTGAGGTGAATTACGCCGGCGGCGTGCGTGTCGTCGTAGTCGAGACCGTGCATCAGCATGCCGTTGACGATGGCCGCGTCGCGCAGCGGGAGCCGGTGCGCCATGCCGACCACGCGCGCGTGCCCCGGGGCCCGCCAGCTTCGCCACCGAGCCGGCGATGCGCACGGCGAACTCCTCTCTTGCGGGCCGCAAAGGCGCAGCCGGTCGCGTCGAGCAGCAGGTGCTTCGCGCCTGACTTTTACCGGAATTGGAATTTCGTGGAAGCGAGACGCGGAAGTGAAATCGGCGAGACGTTCCGAGATGAGGGCCATGGTCACGTCCACCTTTGCGCCCGGACGCGCTTCACCGCCTTGCCCCATTTGGCCGATTCGGCCTTGACGAACTGGTCGAGCTGCTCGAGCGTCATGACCATGGGCTCGGTGCCCGCGGCGAGAAAGCTCTGCTTCACTTCGGGCTGGCTGAGGATCCTGTTCACGTCCGCGTTCAGCCGGTTGACGATCGGTCGCGGCGTTTTGCCGGCGCAGCCATCGCCACCACGGGAACACCGGTGAAGCCGGGGTAGCCGCTGCTCGGAGATGGTCGGCATGTCGGGCAGGGCGGCGGCGCGCTCCGCGCTCGACACCGCGATCGCGCGCAGCTTGCCGCTCTTCGACTAGCGGCAGCGTGCGCCATGATCGTCTCGAACATGACGTCGACCTGGCCGCCGACGAGATCGGTGACCGCCGCGGGTCCTCCCTTGTGACGGGACGTGCTGCATGTCGATGCCCGCGGTCAGCCTTGAACATCTCGGTGACCAGGTGGTTGGTGACGCCGCTGCCGCCCGAGGCATAGTTCAGCTTGCCCGGATTTGCCTTCGCATAGGCAACGAGGCCCTGATGTCCTTGATCGGCGACGAGGGATTGACGACCACCGCGTAAGGCACCACGCCGCCGAGCCCGGCGAACACGACGAAATCGCGCGGCACGTCATAAGGCAGCTTCGCGTAGAGGCGTGGGATTTACGGCAAGAGGTCCGCTGGAGGTCGCCGAGTAGCTGTAGCCGTCGGGCTCGGCCTTGGCCGCCATCTCGGTGGCGATGATGCCCGCCGCGCCAGGCCGGTTTTCGACATAGAACTGCTGCGCCGTATTGCGCGCGAGAGCTTGACGGCGACGATGCGGGTGAGGATGTCGGTGCGTCCTGCCCGACCGGGAAACCGAGCAGGACGCCGGACCGGTTTGGCGGGGTAGTCCTGTGCGCGTGGCAGTTCCAGCTAATCGCCGCGAGCGCGAGGGCGAAGCTATGGAGGATCGCATCATTGTTGATGGTATTTGTACGGACAATATCACGACGTCAAGACTAGCGGTGCAGCTCCATGCGGTAGGTGAAGCGGTCGGCGGGATGCACGGTGTCGGCCATCTCGACCAGCGCGGCCGTCGTCATCGAAGTAGCTGCGCCGGATGGACAGGCCCGGCGTGCCGGCGGGCACGCCCAGGTTGGCGGCGTCCTCGCTCGCCCAGCGCGACCGCCGGTGATCACCTGCTCGACGCGGTCGATGCGCACCTGAAGTCGCGCTCGATCAGCGCAGTAGCACCGGCGTCGCGCCGAGCCGCGCAGCGCGCTTCTCGATGCCCTTCAGCGCCGGGTTGAGGAACAGCCGCGTCACCGCCGAACGGCTTCGTGCCGCGCGGTCTGCGCCGCAGCGCGACCGCGTAGATCCACTCCTCGCCGGCGCGCGCGCCGACAGGGTGCGCGCCTGCGGCGTCGACAAGCCGACGCGGCCGACGTAGACGTAGTGGAAATGCGTCGCTCTGCGCGTACTGGAAGAGATCGCGCAGCGAGCCTGATGCCGTGGCTGTAGCGCGTGTCGTCGGGCAGCGGCGGCGACCACCGTGCCGGCGCGCGGCTTGCGGCGCACCAGCCCGGCGGTGGCGAGCACCCGGATCGCCTCGCGGATGGTGAAGCGCGAGAGGCCGAGCTGCCGGCAGAGCTCGTGTTCGGTCGGCAGCTGCGCGCCCACCGGGTAGCGGCCGTCGGCGATCGCGCTGCCGCAGGTCGCCGCGCGATGCTGCAGGTAGCGCGCTGCGGGCTTCGGCGCTGGCCTGGCGGCGTCTGCTTCACGGCCGGTACGTTCATTTTTTCGCTCTTGTCCGTACAATTATATTATATCCCCGCGCCGCACCAGAGTGCGAGTTGAAAACCGCACCGGCGCTGGAACCACCGAACGACTGAGTATCGACATGAACACGGAATGACTGGGTCATGGGCCATTCCGATCCGATCGAAGAAGCGGCGCTGCTCGACGCCATCGACCGCTGGCTCGAGAAGGAAGTGCGGCCCCAGGTGATGCGCCTCGAGCACGACGACATCTATCCGCGCGAGATGGTCGAGACCGATGAAGCAGATGGGCCTGTTCGGCGCGGTGCTCGACCCGAAGTGGGGCGGCCTCGGGCTGTCGGCTTCGACCTACGCCAAGATCGTGATGCGCATCTCGGAAGTCTGGATGTCGCTCACCGGCATCTTCAACTCGCACCTGATGATGGCGATGCTGGTGCAGAAGTTCGGCAGCGAGGAGCAGAAGAAGCGCTTCCTGCCGCGCATGGCGAGCGGCGAGCTGCGCGGCGGCCTGGCGCTCACCGAGCCCGACGCCGGCACCGACCTCAGCGCGATCCGCACTGCGCGCGGCGAAGGACGGCGACCACTACGTCGTCGAACGGCACCAAGACCTGGATCTCGCAACGGCATCGAGGGCAACTGCTTCGCGGTGCTGGCGCAGGACCGACCCGAAGGCCGAGCCGCCGCGCAAGGGCCTGTCGATGTTCATCGTGCGAGAAGGGCCCGGGCTTCACCGCTTCGCGCAAGCTGGAGAAGATCGGCTACAAGGGCATCGACTCGGCCGAGCTGGTGTTCGACAACTTCCGCGTGCCGGCCGGCGAACCTGATCGGCGGCGAAGGCCAGGGCTTCTACTGCGCGGTCGAGCGGCCTCGAGCTCGGCCGCATCAACGTCGCGGCGCGCGGCGCCGGCATCGCGCAAGGCGGCGCTCGACCGATGCGGTGCAGCTACGCGCAGCACGCGCAAGACCTTCGGCAAGCCGATCTGCGCAGCACCAGGCGATCCAGCTCAAGCTCGGCGAGATGGCGACGCGCGTCGAGGCGGCGCGGCTGCTGATCGAGCAGGCGGCGCAGGCCTACGACGACGGCGAGCGCTGCGACATGGAAGCCGGCATGGCCAAGTACTTCGCCTCCGAAGCCGGCCTCGAGAACGCGCTCGAGGCGATGCGCATCCACGGCGCCTACGGCTACTCGAAGGAATTCCCGATCGAGCGCCTGGTGCCGCGACGCGCCGCTGATGTGCATCGGCGAGGGCACCAACGAGATGCAGCGCATCATCATCGCGCGCGCAGCTCGTCGAGCGGAATCCCGTCTAGAGAAGCGGAAAGGCGCTGAAGGTATCGGGCAGGTTCACCGCCGGGCGCGGCGGCGAGGTAGCCGCGGCGTGAGCTCGGCAAGCGAAGTGACGCCGAGCAGGCCGAGGCAGATGCGGATTTCCTCCTCGAGCAGCTCCAGCGCGCGCACCAGGCCTGGCGCGCCGGCCGCGCCGAGGCGCGAGGCCGGTGAGGCGCCCGATGCCGACGCGTCTTCGCGCCGAGCGCGATCGCCTTCACCACGTCGCTGCCGCGCATGTAGCCGCCGTCGACCCAGACTTCCGCTCTTTCCTCGACCGCTTTGACGATTTCGGGCAGCACCGCGGTGCTGCCCAGGCCGTGGTCGAGCTGCCGGCCGCCGTGATTCGAGACGTAGACGACTTCGACGCCGTGCTGCACGGCGATCTCCGCGTCCTCGACGGTGGCGATGCCCTTGATGATCGAGCGGCAGGTCGTGCTTGTCCTTGAATCGCTTCGACCTGGTCCCAGGAGAGCGCCGGCCTGGAAGGCCGCGCCTTCCTGCGCGCGGGCGCGCCACGGCTTGACGAAGCGGCCGACGAGGTCGCGCTCGCGCCGGCTGTAGGACGCGACGTCCACCGTCAGGCAGAAGGACGTGAAGCCGTTGTCCTTCGCGCGGCGCACGAAGTCGTCCACCCAGGCGTCGTCGCCGCGCACGTAGAGCTGGAAGGAGCGGATCGTGTCGCGCCGCCGCCGCGGTTTCCTCCAGCCCGGGCTTGCAGACCGAGGAGAGCATCTGCGGCACGCCGAACTGCGCCGCGCGCGCGCGCCGCGGTCGCGGCGCCGCCCTCGACGATCGATTCCAGGCCGCCGATCGGCGCGAGCATCACCGGCAGTCGCACCTGCTTGCCCAGAAACGTCCAGCTGCTGTCGACCTTGCTCACGTCGCGCAGCACGCGCGGCCGGAAGGCGATGCGAATCGAGCGCGTGGCGATTGCGCCTGACCGTGGTCTCGGTCTCGGCGCCGCCGATGAGATAGCTCCACGGGCCCGGCGGCAGGTTGCTCTTCGCCGCGGCGACGAGCTCCTGCAGCGTCAGGAACTGCTGTTGCTGCCGCGCAGCGGCGCGGCGGACCCTTCACTCCGGGTTGATCCCGGCTTCTTTGAAGCCCTGCGACCAGGCGCCGAGCTGCGTCTTGATGAAGCCGCGCAGCTCGCCCGGCGTCGAGCTGGCGAGGGCGAAGCCCTGCTTGTCGATCTGCTCGCGGATCTGCGGGCGCGCGATGATCGCGCTCAGCTCCTTGCTGAGGCGCGCGCGCGATCTCCGGCGGCATTCCGGCCGGCCCGAACATCGCGGCGAAGAATTCGACGTTGATCGGCGGCATGCCGGCCTCGACCGTGGTCGGCACTTCCGGCAGCAGCGGCCAGCGCTGCGGCAGCGTCGACCGCGAGCGCCTTCAGGCGCCCGTCCCTGATGTGGGAGAAGCTGCTGGTCGGCGTGGCGAACACGGCGTGGATCGTGCCGCCGAGGATGTCGGTGACCGACGGCGCCTCGCCCTTGTAGGGCACGCGCAGCATGTCGACGCCGGCGTTCTTGACGATCTGCGCGTAGGCGAGCTGGCTCGCGCCGCTGTAGGTCGAGAAGTTGATCTTGCCGGGGTTGCTGCGCGCGTAGGCGACGAACTCGTTGAAGTTGTTGACGCCGAGGCTCGGCGTGACCACGAGCAGGAACGTGTAGCGGCCGACCGAGCGACACCGGCGTGAACGCGGTGAGCGGGTCGTAGGGCGGCTTCTTCTGCAGCAGCGGCACCTGCAGCATCGCGGTATTCGTCGCGATGAACAGCGTGTGGCCGTCGGGCGGCGACTGCATCACCGCCGCCGCGGCGATGACGCCGTCGGCGCCGGTGCGGTTCTCGACCACGAACGGCTGGCCCATCGATTCGGCTGAGCGCCTGCGAGAGCACGCGCGCCACGAGGTCGGTCGAGCCGCCGGCCGGGAAGTGGATCACGACGCGGACCGGCTTGGATGGGTATTGCGCGATCGCGAGCGTCGGGAAGATCGCAATCACAACCAAGAACAGTATGCTTTTTCATTTGGCGAGAAGCTTCATGGCGCGCTCGAGGCCCTCGAGCGTAGTCGGGAACATGCGGCCGTTCATCAGCTCTTTCACGATCGAGATCGACTGCCGGTAGGCCCAGATCTCCTCGGGCTCGGGGTTGAGCCAGATGCATTTCGGATAGACGTCGGTGACGCGCTTCACCCACACCGCGCCGGGCTCCTCGTTGAAGTACTCGCACCGAGCCGCCGGGCTGCAGGATCTCGTAGGGGCTCATGGTCGCGTCGCCGACGAAGATCACCTTGTAGTCGTGCGCGTACTTGTGCAGGAGATCGGCGGTGCGCGTGCGCTCCGAGTGGCGGCGGCGGTTGTCCTTCCAGACGAAGTCGTACAGGCAGTTGTGGAAGTAGTAGAACTCGAGGTGCTTGAACTCGGTCTTCGCCGCCGAGAACAGCTCCTCGGCGAGCTTGATGTGGTCGTCCATGGTGCCGCCGATGTCCATCAGCATCAGCACCTTGATGGCGTTGCGGCGCTCGGGCCGCATGTGGATGTCGAGGTAGGCCTTCCTCGCCGTGGAATTGATCGTGTTCTCGAGATCGAATTCCTCCAGCGCCCTCGCGCGCGAATTTCCTCAGCCTTCGCAAGGCGACCTTGATGTTGCGGAGCAATACGTAACCGAATCGAAGCAATAC
>ERZ1370068.334-contig-10301_pt1 | contig 16783 bp, 26 predicted proteins | sample MGYA00561227_ERZ1370068 | MGnify/ENA primary metagenome ERZ1370068 (study PRJEB38410, sample SAMEA6850437) | metagenome | study: Metagenomic assessment of the ecological functions of the soil: analysis of the soil microbiota associated with the...
GAGCAGCTGGAATGCCCAAGCCGCGCATGGCCGCGGCAATTCGCGATAAGCCTTGGCGGTAAGCCTTGGCGGTAAACCTGACCCGTTGACGGCTGAGCGGCTTCCAGGCGCGGAGCGCGCGTGTCAGGTCTCTAGCTGCTGGATCGTCATGTTGGCGTAGCGAATGCGCACGCTCAGCTCGTGGCCGAGCGTGGCCCACGGTGCTAGGGCAAAAAACGGCGACTCGGGCGTCCTTCCCTAGTTCTTCGCGGTCTCTTTCGGCTTTGCCTTTGCACGAAATGAGAAACGTAAACGCCCTCGCATCGCGCGCGATGTCGGCCGTCTTAAGTCGGCCTTGGCGTCGGAGATCTGATACGGCACCACGCTGTTATCGAGAAAACCCTCAGCGCCCCGGTCTTGATGGCGAAATTGATGTTCTCGGGAATGTTGCCCGTTGCCCTCACGAACTTGATGGCATTCAGTTTCGCCGCGACAACGCCGACCACGTCGCCGCTCGAGGCCAATAGCGGCCCGCCGCTGTTGCCGGGTTGAATGGCCGCGCTGATCTGCAGAAAGCGCGTGTCGTTCAGGATGCCGCTGAGCGAGCTCACGATCCCGGTCGTCACCGTGAAATCGGATGTCAGCAATCCATGGAAGGGATAGCCGATCGCCACCACGCTGTCGCCGGACTGGATCGCCTTGTCCCTGATTTTGGCGACTCTCCTTGAACGAGCCCGTGGCCTGCAGCAGCGCAAGATCGATTGGTCTCGTCGCTGGACACCAGACGCAGTTTGGCGGGCGCCTCGCCGGACGGATTGCCCAAGATGTCGCCGACGCAGCCTTGCACCACGTGCGCATTGGTCACGAGATGTCCATTCGAACTCACCAGGAAGCCGGTGCCCTTCTGGTCGAACAGTCTGTCGGGCTTGGCCGGCGCCGCAGGTCCGGTGCCGCCGCAGCGACCGCCTTGGCGGCGGGGAGCACCGAGAAATCGCCGGCGCTGGCCACGCCCGATTGCCTGACCTTGGCCACGCAATGCGCCAATACCGGCAATAGCTGTCCGGTCTGATCGAGGTTGAACTGGAAGAGCTGGCCTTGCGTATAGGCCGTCATCGCCTTCGCCTTTCGAAATTGGGCGATGAGCGAGGAATTGCTCGGCATTGGAACGCGAACCAGCTTGATCGGCGATCGGAACGCCGTGAACGTTGAACGGTTGCTGGCCGTCGAATGTCAGGTTCAGCGGAAACGCCTCCCCGGTCGTCAGCTTCCATTGTTCATGCATGAAGCCGAGGCTCCAACCACCATTGTGGTCGATCATCACGAGAAAAAGACGCCGCTGGCGTATCGGGCGCCGGCTGCACAGTGCGTGAAGGATCCGGTTTCGTCGTTGGTGTAGGCTCCGCCCTTCCAGTTGCCGACGCTGATCGAACCGTAGGGCCCGCGCGCCTCGGCATTCGAACTGGCAAAAAGCGTACACAGCAAAATTGCGAGCGCAGCAGCACGGCATTTCATAGCGTATTTTCCCCACATTCCCAAGGCGAGCATATTTATTTCTGCAACCGAGTTCATTTGTACTCGACGCGGGAGCCGAAATTTCCTCCGTGTGGGAGAAAATTGCGCGCCACCGGTTCACGCGCGCGAATGCCGCTGCGGCCCGAACCGCCGAAGCGCCACTTTCGTCAAGTTCCTTTGCGGGATCATTCGGCACATCGTCTCGATGATAATCGGCGCCGACTCGCATCCGGTCCCCAGCACGGCGCCTGGCAGCGACAACACATCGACTTGGCCCACGGCGGAGGCGACTGAGCAGCGGTCAGGCTGCGCCCACCGCGGCGTCGCGCGGCTGCTCCGTCCCGGAGTTTCGGCCTCGCCACACGCGCGATAGGAGCGTACGCCGGCGCGACCAAACGCCCGGTGCCTGCGCCCGTGTCCGGGCGCTCACTTTAATGGATCATGCGTGGCATCTTGCATACGGTGGGCGCTCGTTGCCCTGCCCCATTCCAGGTGAACACCGGAACCAGGGAAGCAAAAGACAATCGCGCCGCCGATGGCGGACGCCAATTTGCAATAACCGGAGGAAAATGCCGTGAGACCAACAGTTGTCCGGTGCGCCCTGCTTACAGTTCTGGCGGTCGTTGCCGCCGTGGCCGGCCAGGCCCAGCCATAGCCCAAACATGGCCGGACAAGCCGATCACCTTCATCGTGCCGTTCGCGGCCGGCGGCGGCACCGATGCCTTTGCCCGTCCGCTGGCGGCCCAGCTCGATGCACAGCTGGGCAAGCGCGTGCTGATCTGAAAATCGCGCGGGCGCCGGCGGCACTGTCGGCGCATCGGCAGCGTCGAAGGCAGCGCCCGACGGCTACACCCTCTTCATGGGCGCGGCGCATCACGCCATTGCATCCTCGCTCTATCCCAACCTCGACTACAACATCGAGAAGGACTTTATCGCGGTGGCGCTGATCGCGCGGCCGCCGCAGGTGGTGGTCGTCAATCCGGACAAGGTCGCCGCCAAGACGCTCGCCGAATTCATCGCCTACGCCAAAGCCAATCCGGGCAAATTGAACTACGGCTCCGCCGGCGCGCGGCACCACGCATCATCTCGCGGGCGAACTGTTCAAGATCCTGACCAAGACCGACATCCAGCACGTCCCCTATCGCGGGGCCGGCCCGCGATGCAGGATCTCATCGCCGGCCACGTGCCTGTTGTGTCTCGACGGGCTCGGTTCGTCGGCCGCGCCCGTCAGGGCCGGACAGTTGCGCGCGCTCGCCGTCGCCGCGCCGAAACGCGTGCCGGCATTCCCCGATCTTCCGACCGCCGCGGAAGCTGGCCTGGCTGGATATGAAGTGTCGACCTGGTACGGCCTGTTCGCACCAAAGAACACGCCGCCGGCGATCGTCGATCAGATGGTCAAGGAATTGCAGCGAAGGCCATGCAGACACCCGCCGTCAGGAAGCCTGGGAACGCAACGGCTCCGATGTCCCCGACGTCACGGGTCCCGCGTTCGCAAAAATGGTGTCCGCGGAAGTCGAGCGCTGGCGCAAGGTCGTGACAGGAAGCGAACGTGAAGCTGGATTAGCCTCGGAAGAGCGGCTCACAGCTACGTAAAGCGAGCAGCCGGCGCGGCGGAGGGGACCCACCGTCGCGACGCGCACATTTTGCGCCAGATCGGGGCGCGTTGCGGCGCCTAAAATTGCCAATCGCGGATGCCGCGGATGCATAGCGGCTGCCTCTTTGTGCGGTCTCTATGCCCACCCAACGGCGGCGATCGAATTCGGTTACTCCTCCTAATCCGGCGAGGCCGCGACCGCGCGTCGGGGCGAAAGCCGAACTCACATAATATGTTAGCCCATAACGAGACGGGTCAAACACGCCCGCCTGCCGTCGCGATTGTTGACCCAGATCAAGCCGTCGACGTCTGTTCTCCAAACAACGTCATCCCGGAACGCCGTCATCCCAGCGAATTGCTCTTGCGCTCCAACCGATCGGATTGGCATGGTTGCCCAAAATTAGAAGCGTCACGTTGCTTCAAAGAGGCCGCAGCTCATGATCGCTCAATTGACAAAGCGACGAGCGGCAACTTGCGCTCATTCATTCTGCTGGCGATTTCCTTGTGCGGATTTGCCATGGCGGTCGCCGGACGAGGCGATCCCTCGGGCGTTCACGGGGCGATCGTATTGTTGGCGGGAATTGCGGGAGCCTTCGGCGTCATCTCCGGCTACTACGCACCGGAGCCCGGCGACAGACCGGCTCGACCGCTATTTCGACGATCCCAGCCGGATGGGCATTATCCTCGCGATGGTCTGGGTCGTCGCGGGACTTTTTGTCGGCGACTGGATCGCGTGGCAGCTCGTCAATCCGGACCTGACGTTCGACGCCGCCTGGTCGAGCTTCGGACGCCTCCGTCCGGTGCACACCTCCGGCGTGATCTTCGGCTTCGGCGGCAATGCGCTGATCGCGACGTCGTTCTATGTCCTGCAGCGCACGTCGCGCGCGCGCCTGCCCGACCAGTTGAGTCCGTGGTTCGTGCTGCTCGGCTACAACCTGTTCTGCGTCATCGCCGCGACCGGCTACCTGATGGGCGTCACGCAGTCGAAGGAATATGCCGAACCGGAATGGTACGCCGACATCTGGCTGGTGATCGTGTGGGTGACCTATTTCATCATCTACCTGCGCACGCTGGCTCGCCGCAAGGAGCCGCATATCTACGTGTCGAACTGGTACTACATGGCCTTCATTCTGGTCGTGGCGATCCTCCACATCGTCAACAACCTCGCGGTCCCGGTGTCGCTCGGCCATGCCAAGAGCTATTCGGCATTTTCCGGCGTGCAGGATGCGATGACGCAGTGGTGGTACGGCCATAACGCGGTCGCGTTCTTCCTGACCGCCGGCTTCCTCGGCATGATGTACTACTACCTGCCGGTTCGCGCCGGCCGCCCGATCTTCTCCTATCGGCTGTCGATCATCAGCTTCTGGGGCATCACCTTCATGTACATGTGGGCGGGCTCGCATCATCTGCACTACACGGCGCTGCCGCAGTGGGTGCAGACGCTCGGCATGACGTTCTCGGTCATGCTGCTGGTGCCGTCGTGGGCGTCGGCCGGCAACGCGCTGCTCACGCTGAACGGCGCCTGGCACAAGGTTCGCGACGACGCGACCCTGCGCTTCATGATGGTCGCGGCGGTGTTTTACGGCCTCGTCCACCTTCGAAGGCTCGTTCATGGCCATCCGCACCGTCAACTCGCTGTCGCACTATACCGACTGGACCGTCGGCCACGTGCATGCTGGCGCGCTCGGCTGGGTCGCAATGATCACTTTCGGCGCGATCTATGCATCGGTGCCGTGGCTCTGGAAGCGCGAGCGGATGTATTCGGCCAGGCTGGTGGAAGTGCACTTCTGGCTCGCGCTTGCCGGAACGGTCATCTACGTCTTCGCGATGTGGAATTCCGGCATCATCCAGGGGCTGATGTGGCGGACCTACAATGAAAGCGGAACGCTCGCCTATTCCTTCGTCGACACCGTGGTTGCGATGCATCCCTATTATATCGCTCGCGCCATCGGCGGCCTGCTGTTCCTGATCGGCGCATTGGTCGCATGCTACAACATCTGGATGACGATACGGACGGCCGATCAGCCGGCCGACGAGCGGGCTTGCCGATCGTCCCGTTCCCGCGCTCGCAGGCGTTTCCGCGCCTCAACCGGCGGAGTGACCCGGCATGTTCAACCTGCATTACCGGCTCGAGCGCAAGACCATCGGCTTTCTGCTCGCCATCATCGGCGTAGCCAGCATCGGCGGTGCGGTCGAGATCATACCGCTGTTCACGATCCATCAGACCGTCGAAGACGCCCCGGGCATGCGGGTTTACACGCCGCTCGAGATCGCAGGCCGCAACATCTACATCCGCGAAGGCTGCTACGCCTGCCATTCGCAGATGATCCGGACGTTGCGCGACGAGGTCGAACGCTACGGCCCTTATTCGCTCGCCGTCGAATCCAAATACGATCATCCGATGCTCTGGGGATCGAAGCGGACCGGGCCCGACCTCGCGCGCATGGGCAACAAGTATTCGGACGAATGGCACGTGCGGCACCTCAACAACCCGCGCGACGTCGTGCCGGAATCGGTGATGCCGCATTATTCGTGGCTCGGCCGCACCGAACTGCGCGACGACGACCTCGGCGCGCATCTGGCGGCGCTTCGCAAGGTCGGCGTGCCCTATACCGACGACATGATCGCCAACGCGAAGTCCGATGCCTACGGACAGGCGGCGCCCGATACGCCCTACGCCGAAGGCGTCACCAAGCGGTACGGCGCGGCGACGAATGTGCGCGCCTTCGACGGCAAGCCGGGCGAACTGACCGAACTCGATGCCCTGGTCGCTTACCTGCAAATTCTCGGCAAGCTGACCGACGCTGCGCACAAACCGGTCGCCGCGGCGGGAGGTTGACCATGGACAACGATTTTGTGGTCTGGTTCTCGAAGTCGTTCGGTCTGTTCTATCTGATCGCGCTCTCGATCGTCGTGCTGGCCTACGCGTTCTGGCCGTCGAACAAGAAGCGGTTCGACGAGGCCGCGCAATCGATTCTCGGCGATGAGGACAAGCCGCACAAGGATCAGCCATGGCGGTAGACGAACGCGATCCCCATACCGGCTACATGACCACCGGTCACGAATGGAACGGCATCAAGGAATTGAACACGCCGGTGCCCCGGCCGGTCTATTTCTTCCTGATCGTGACGGCCTTGTTCGCCGTCGTCTACTGGGTGCTGATGCCGGCGTGGCCGCTCGGCGTGAGCTATACCAAGGGCCTGCTCGGCATCGATCAGCGCACCACCGTCACCGAAAGCCTGAAGCAGGCCGCATCTCGAACGCAGCGTCTGGACCAAACGCATCGAGGCCGAGAGCTTCAAGGAAATCCAGGCCGATCCCCGATTGATGGACACCGTGCGGCAGACCGGCCGGACGCTGTTCGGCGACAACTGCGCGGCGTGCCATGGATCGAACGCGCAGGGCGGCAAGGGATTTCCGAACCTGACGACGGCGTCATGGCTTTGGGGCGGCGATCCCGAAAGCATCGCCGAAACGATCCGCGTCGGCATCAATTCGGCCCATCCGCAGACGCAGGACGTCGCAAATGATGGCGTTCGGGCGCGATCAGATGCTCAAGAAGGACGAAGTCGAGAACGTCGTGAACTTACGTGCGCAGCCTTTCCGATCCCGCTGTCGCGAAGGATGTGCCCGCGGCGAAAATCGACGCCGGCAAGGCCGTCTTCGCCGCCAATTGCGTCACCTGCCATGGCGACGACGCCAAGGGCAAAGCCGATCTCGGTGGGCCGGACCTGACGGACCGATTCTGGATCTACGGCGGCGACGCCGAGTCGATCTACGACGACGTGTGGGGCGGCCGGCAGGGCCATATGCCGAGTTGGGACGGACGACTCTCGCCGCTCGACCGCAAGATTCTTGCGCTCTATCTGTTCGACCTCCGCCGGAGCGAACGATGAGCGACGCCGGCGCAGCGACAAGGCACGGATCAGAACAAGGCCGTTCTTTGGGTCGCGATCGGCGCCGGGCTGTTGCTGCTGCTGATCGCCAATTCGCACCTCGTCTATGTGGCCGTCGTGTCGCAACCGGACTGCGTCGCGCATGTGCGCCAGGGCGAAGGCTCTGCGAAGGACGGAAAGTTCAGCGCGGCAAGATCGTCATGCACGCCGCGATGAGATAGCAGGGAGACCGATGATGACGCCGATACCGGCCGTTGTTCCACCTCTGCCGCGCGAGCGGACCTGGAAGCGAAACGTCGCTCCCGGCAGCTGCTTTGGACTGGCTCTCGGCCGGCTGGCGCGACTTCACGATCCATCCGGCAGCCAGCATCAGCTACGGGCTGCTGGTGTTTCTGGTCTCCGTCGTCACCATCGTCGGCCTGTTCGCGCTCCGCCTCGACTACATCCTGCTCCCGGCGTTTGCCGGTTTCATGGTCGTCGGTCCGATGATCGGAATCGGACTGTACGAAAGAGCCGGCGCATCGCAGGAAGGCAAACCCGTCAGCCTGTGGCAGATGATCTTCGTCAGGCCGGAATCAGGCGGCCAGATATCTGTTCGCCGGCGTGCTGCTTTTCTGCTGACGCTGCTGTGGATGCGCGCCGCCGTCATCCTCTATGCGCTGTTTTTCGGCCTGCGGCCGTTCCCCGGTCTCGACCGCATCATTCCCATGCTGTTCACGACGGAGGTCGGCTGGGCGATGCTGGTGGTCGGCAGCGCCGTCGGCGGCCTGTTTGCGGCGTTCGCATTCGCCATCAGCGCCTTCTCCATCCCGATGCTGCTGAGCGGAGCGCACCGATGCGCTTGACCGCCATGGGCACCAGCATGGCGCTGGTCTGGAACAATCTTCCGGTCATGCTGACCTGGGCGGCGATCATGCTGGTGCTGATTGTTGTCGGCATCGCGACCGGCCTTCTGGGAATGATCGTGATTTTCCCGGTGCTCGGGACACGGAAGCTGGCACGCGTATCGGACGATGCGGCCCTGAGTCTTAACGCGAGGCGTTTGGAGTTCGTTCCGATGGGTTGTTGCGGTTCGGGAGCGGAATTGACGGCGCTGCTGCCGGATGCGCGCGCAGCCGGCGAGGAAGTGCTGCTCGCAAGCCGCATCGTAGCCGACGGCGTGCGCCAGACCGATCTGTCGGTGCCCGCGATTCATTGCGGCGCATGCATTCGGACGATCGAGAAGGCGCTCGGCGGGCTTGCCGGCGTGGAAAGCGCGCGCGTCAACCTGTCGACCAGGCGCGTGACCGTCAGGTGGCGCGCCGACGGCGCTCCGCCGCCGTTCATCGAAACGCTCAAGCAGGCCGGCTTCGAGGCCCATTTGTTCGACGTCGAGTCCGACAAGCAAGGACGGCGCGCTGTCGGAACTGATACGCGCGCTTGCGGTCGCGGGCTTTGCCGCCAGCAACATCATGCTGCTTTCGGTGTCGATCTGGTCGGGCGCCGAAGCCGAGACCCGCGACCTGTTTCATTGGCTGTCCGCGATCATCGCGCTGCCCGCGCTGGCCTATTCCGGCCGGATATTTTTCCGTTCGGCATGGCAGGCCCTGAGGCACGGACGCACCAACATGGATGTGCCGATCTCGCTCGGCGTGCTGCTCGCCTTCGGCATGAGCTTCTACGAGACGGTGCAGCATGGCCCGCACGCCTATTTCGATGCCGCGATCTCGCTGCTGTTCTTCCTGCTGATCGGGCGCACGCTCGACCACATGATGCGCGAACGCGCCCGGCTGGCGGTCAGGGGCTGGCGCGACTCGCGGCGCGTGGCGCGCTCGTGGTGCAGGCCGACGGCACGCAGGTCTATCTTCCGGTGAGCGAGATCGAGACCGGAATGACGATCATGCTGGCGGCCGGCGAACGCGTGCCGGTCGATGCGACCGTGACCAAGGGGACTTCCGAACTGGACGTTTCGCTGGTCTCCGGAGAGCAGCGCGCCGCTGCCGGCGACGCGCCGGCTCAGTGCTGCGGGCAGGCACGCTGAATCTGACGGGCCTCTGACCATTGTCGCCACCGCGACGGCAGACAATTCGTTCCTCGGCGAGATGGTGCGGATGATGGAAGCGGCTGAGCAGGGCCGCTCCGGCTACCGGCGTATCGCCGACCGCGCCGCGAGCCTCTACGCGCCGGTGGTCCATCTCACGGCACTTGCTGACGTTTGTCGGCTGGCTTGCCGCCACCGGCGATATGCATCGTGCGGTGACCATCGCCATTGCGGTTCTCATCATCACCTGTCCTTGCGCGCTCGGCCTTGCGGTGCCGATGGTGCAGGTGGTCGCGGCCCGACGGCTGTTCGAGAACGGCATCATGGTGAAGGACGGCGGCGCTCTCGAGCGCCTCGCCGAGATCGACACGGTCGTGTTCGACAAGACCGGGACGCTGACGGTCGGGCGTCCCGCGCCTGGTCGGCTCGCGCGAAACAGACCGTGAGGCGATCGCGATCGCGGCTGGACTGGCTTCGCCATTCCCGCCACCCTTATTCGCGTGCGCTGGTCGAAGCCGCCGCCGGTCTTCCCGCGTCTCGCAGTCGCGTTCGACGAAATCTCCGAGCATCCCGGATACGGACTTGAGGCGCGCTCGGGCGCGGTCGGTCTACCGGCTGGGCCGGCCGGAATGGGCGCTCGCCGGTACGGCTCGACGCAGGCGCGATGTCAGGCGACGAGTCCGTCGTGCTTGCAAAGGACGGCAGCCGCCTGGCCGGATTTTCGCTTCGAGGACCGGCTGCGGGCGGATGCAGCAACGGCGGTCGCCGAGCTGAAGGACGGTGGCCTTCTGGTCCAGGTGGTTTCCGGCGATCGCGAGATCGCCGGTACGACTGATCGCGGCGGAGCTCGGCGTTCCCATCTTTGCCGCCGTACTGCCCGGCGGAAAGACCGCGCACATCGCGGCGCTCGAAGCCTCAGGCCGAAAGGTCCTGATGGTCGGCGACGGATTGAACGACACGCCGGCGCTGGCGGCCGCGCATGCATCGATGGCGCCGGCCTCGGCGGCGGACGTCGGACGCAACGCCGCCGATCTGGTGTTTCCTGCGCGAGAGCCTGTCCGCGGTGCCTCAGGCGATCTCCGATCGCGCGAAGCGCCAGCCGGCTCGTTCGGCAAAACCTTGCGCTTGCCGTCGCCTACAACGTCATCGCCGTGCCGATCGCGATCATGGGCCATGTGACGCCGCTGGTCGCCGCGGTGGCGATGTCGGGATCGTCCATTCTGGTCGTCGCCAACGCGCTTCGCCTCGAAAGCCGGCGAGAGAGACCGCGCCAGGCGCCGCCGCGGATGCGCAGTCTTTCGGCCACAGCCGTGATGGAGGCCGCCGAATGAAGGACTATTTTTACCTGATACCCGATCGCGCTCGGCCTCGGCCTCACGGCTCTCGCGGCCTTCATGTGGTCTCGCTCAAAACCAGGCAGTATGACGATCTGGAAGCGAGCAGCCGTGCGAATTCTGCAGGAAGAAGACGTTCCGATCCGGAACGAAGTCCGAGCGGTAACATCTCGACCGTCGGCCAATGCCGCAGCCCTTGGGGCTTATTCGAACGCGATCGTCTTCGCGCCCAAACCCAGCCAGCTGATCAGTTGGTCACGCGAACGCCATAGCGCGCAAAGTCGTCATCGATCCCGGCCTGGATCGTCTTTGCCGCGGAGATATCGGCATCGGCGCCAGCCTTGTCGCCGTTCCTGAGCCTGGCAAGCCCGCGCCCATAGAGCGCGCTCGCCAGCTTCGGATCGAATCGCAGCGCAGAACTATAATCATCGATAGCCGCGTCGAGCTTGGCCCATCTTCAGGTGGATCAGTCCACGCGAGTCATACGTCGCGGCATCGTTCGGCCCCGACTGAAGCGCCTTGTTGCAGTCCTCCAGCGCCGCCTGCAACTGCACCGAGGATGGCGCGGGTCCAGCAGCGTCCGCTCCACGCGGCTTCCAGATTGGGCTCAAGACGAATTGCCTCGTCATAGTCCCGCGCCGCGCGATCGTACTCGTTCTTTTTCAGGTAGACTTCGGCACGGTTGACGAAGGCCTCTGCCGTAGTTGGGATTGAGCTTGATCGCCTCATCGAGAGCTTTGATCGCGAGGTCGTATTCGCCCTTCCTCAAGTAAGCCACGCCGCGGTTGTTGAAGGGCTTGGCGTAAGTTGGATTGAGCTTGATCGATTGATCGAAATCCTGGATGGCGCGGTCGTAGTCTCCCTTTGCGGCATAGGCGTTGCCACGATTGTTGTAGGCGATAGCCAAGGCAGCCGTGCGTGCCTTCGACCCGAATCGATGAGCGCCGTGCAACCATCGATCCGAGGCTCAAGCGACGTGCGATCCGAGCCGTTGCACAACGCAATGTTCTCGAGATAGTTGCTCTTCTTCGGGTTCTGCGCCGCCGCCGGTGACCCGAGCAACAGCAAGATGAGGATAGGCGCCACGCCGTCGATGATGCGCCCGCTTGCGACTCAGATTCCATATCAGGCTTCCCGATCTTGGAACTAGCGCATGGCGGTCGCTGCGAGCAGCGTTGCACGCCCGGATCTGGCTGACTTCGCACCGAGAACGGCTTGCGCCGAGAACGGACCTAGCACCCTCGACAGATGTTCAGATTTGAGCTTGGGATAGGCTTCTGTTCGGGTTGCTGCGCCGCTGGTGCCCCGGCTTTCTCGTAACGCTTGCTCTTGCCCTCTTCAATGAGGGTGGAAAATTTGACTGTCCCGTCATCCGAAATTTCGACGCGTGGCGTGGTGCCTCGAATGCCCATGGTTGCGACAGGGGTGTCGACCTTCATATCGCCAGTCTTCGCGACCTTGCCCGCAACAAAAGTGAACGTTCCCTTGGTCAGATTGAACAAGGTCGAATTGGACTTCCCGTTTGGGTCGTACACGAACTCGTTCAAAGCCATGCGGGCGTTGTTCGACAGATTGAACGAGCTGCCATCGGTGAAGTTGATGCCGACCCGGCCATCGGCGCCGGTCTGCGACCACATCGCCCTGATAGACGAGATCACCAACCTTCGCCTGACCGGCTTGACCGGCGAGTACTCGCCTGAACGACCACCGCACTCGCACGTTCAATCGTGACCGAACCCGTGGCGACAACAACTTTTCCAATCGGTTTTGATGCGAGATCCTGAACAGCGGGCCGGGCAGTATCGCGTTGCGCGTGAGCCGGACCAGGCGAAAAGCCGGCCCGCCGTCAGAACGAAACCTGTCACCAATACGGCAATCGCATGCGTGCACATGATCCCCCCTTTCCCGAGAAGATCTTGTCCGAGAGACCGCTCACTGGCTCCTTGAACCATCGGCCGCGGCGACATTAGACACGATGTCGGGGAAGGCATCATCGACCATCCGCTCAAAAGGATTACATCTTTTGAGCCTAAAGCCTAACGCCCATGGATTGGGCTAGTTTGGCGGCATTGGCGGCTAGCCCTCGGCTGGCAGCGCTAGGATATTTTGACCTCATGGGCTGGGCAAGAGCCGGACCGCGAACAATCGCATGAGCTAGCATGGCAGGCGGGTTGGAGCCATGCTCGTCGGGTCCCACGCCGAGACTGGGGATGAACGTAAGGCCGCTGCGGCCCCGCTTCCCCAAGTCATCGGCAACATTCAGACGGCGGCCGGTTCCGGCCCCTCAGGCGTGCGACCTGGCACCGGCCGCTTCCAGTCACGCTCGGCGATCACTCGAAGCGCCGGGCTCATGCCGGCGGGTTCGGCATGCTGTGGCTCACGGCACTGACCTTCTCGCTTGATGAAGGAAGTCCAGGCCGCCGACCCGAACGTCACATTCCTGGACGACGACAGCATCACCTACAAGGACCTCGCAGCACGGCGCATTCGAGCTGGTCACCAAGGAGGTGATCCCTCGACACTTCCTCGTCGAGGATCCCGGACAGACCATCGTCCTGCGTCCGCAGGGTCCTCGGTCAGCGTGAGTCAGGTCACGAATTCTCCTGCGCGAATGGCCGAGTTGCAGGCGGCCCAGCAGGAAGCGCTCGCCACCTACGAGAAAGGACTGGGCTCGACCGGATCGAGCACGCCTCCTTCGCTCGAACCGCTACCGGTGCGAACCGATCAATTTCATTCAGACTGATGACTCTCCCCAGAGCAGAGTTCGCCTGCGCTGCCCGGGTCGATCTTCGCCTCGGTCCCGGAGATCATTTTCGGAAAACTGCCGCCTCCACCGCCAACGCCGCCGACGCTGAATGCGATAGTCGGGCCGACCGAAATCGACACCACGGTCGTTTGACGTCTTCACCGCGACGAGCGGCACTTTCGCTTGCCAGCAGTCCCAACAGCGCCACGCTGACCTTCGGCATCAGCGGGGGACCGCCGGCAGCACGGTACATCGATGGCGTGACCTACGATGTATCGAAGGCTGGTCCCTACGGCACGCTTTACGTCGACAGCACGACCGGCGCCTACACGTTCGTTCCGAACAGTGACGCGATCAATGCGCTGATGGCGCCGACGACCACGAGCTTCACGATCACGGTATCCGGACGGCACGCTCTCGGCCAATCAGACCTTCACGATCGCCATCAACGGCACCAACGACGCGGCCATCATCTCCGGCGCCACCGACTGGCACGGCGATCGAGGCCGGCGGCGTCGCCAACGCCGCGCTCGGGCACGCTGACCGCGACCGGCACGCTCACCGACACCGACGTCGACGATGCGCCCAACACCTTCGCGGCGGTCAGCTCGCCGACCGCGAGCGCGCACGGCTACGGCACCTTCACGATGACGGCGGCCGGCGTGTGGACCTACACGCTCAACGATGCCAACAGCGCGGTGCAGGCGCTCAATGTCGGCGACACGCTGACCGACACCTTCACGGTGACCACCATCGACGGCACCGCACAGGTGGTGACGGTCACCATCAACGGCGCCAACGACGCGGCCATCATTTCCGGCGCCACGACCGGCTCGGTGACCGAGGACGGTGGCGTCGTCATGCGCGCCGGCATGCCGACCGCGACCGGCACGCTCACCGACACCGACGTCGACAATACGCCCAATGCTTTCACGGCGGTCAGCTCGCCGACGGCGAGCGATGGCGGCTACGGCACCTTCACGATGACGGCGGACGGCGTGTGGACCTACACGCTCGACAACGCCAACTGCGCGGTGCAGGCGCTCAATGTCGGCGACACGCTGACCGACACCTTCACGGTGACCACCATGGACGGCACCGCGCAGGTGGTGACGGTCACCATCAATGGCACCAACGACGCCGCCATCATTTGCGGCACCACGCACGGGCTCGGTCGATCGAGGCTGGCGGCGCGGCCAATGCCATCCTGGCACGCCGACCGCGACCGGCACGCTCACCGACACCGACGTCGACAATACGCCCAACACCTTCACGGCGGTCAGCTCGCCGACGGCGAGCGCGGCGGCTACGGCACCTTCACGATGACGGCGGATGGCGTCTGGACCTACACGCTCGATAACGCCAACTAGCGCGGTGCAGGCGCTCAATGTCTGCGACACGCTGACCGACACGCTTCACGGTGACCACCATCGACGGCACCCGCAGGTGGTGACGATCACCATCAACGGCGCCAACGATGCCGCCATCATTTCCGGCACACGCGACCGGCTCGGTGACCGAAGCTGGCGCTTGCACATACGCCTGGCACGCCGATCGCGACCGGCACGCTCACCGACACCGACGTCGACAACACGCCCAATACGTTCACGGCGGTATGCGCGCCGAAGGCGAGCGATGCCGGCTATGGCACCTTCACGATGACAGCGGATGGCGTCTGGACCTACAAGCTCGACAACGCCAATTGCGAGGTGCAGGCGCTCAACGACTGCGACACGCTGACCGACTGCTTCAAGGTGACCACCATCGACGGCACCGCGCAGGTGGTGACAATCACCATCAACGGCGCCGACGACACGTTCCACTTCAAGGACAAGATGTCCGACGTAAAAGCTTCTGACGTCATCGACCTTGCAGAGGACATCCCGGCGTCGATCAGTTCTGCCCAAAACGCTGCAGCAGCCAGCGCACCGCCAGCGATTTCAGAGGCAGCCCAAACAATCGAGCTGTCTGCACAATGGTCCGACACTTCGTTTGGCACCAGCACCGATGTCACGACCCGCGCGCCGCACGATCTGATGGTGTGACGGAGCCGCGCCGATTTCAGCCCCGCCATTCCCGCGTCGCGAGCTGCTCTACTTCGCTTCGCTCGCCTTGATCCCCGAGCTTTCGATCAGCTTTGCCACGCGCGGCAGGTCGGCGGCGAACAGGCGCGCGTGCGCCTCAGGCGTCAACTCGTTGTCCGGGAATGGCAGGGTTCCAAGCTGCTTCAGCTTCTCCAGGAGCTCTGGCTCGGACAGCGCCGCGCGGAGCGCCGAATTCAGCGCGACTGATGGTCTCCTTGGGCGTGCCCTTCGCCACGTAGAGCCCATGCCACATCGAGTAGCTGACCTCGGGCATGCCGAGCTCGGCGGTGGTCGGCACGTCCTTCAACTGTTCGAGACGTTGCGGCGACGTAATGGCGATGCCGTGAAGCGTTCCGGCCTGAATCTGCGGCAGCGCGTTGGTCACCTGATCCCACAGAAGATCGATCTGCCCCGCCAGCAGATCGCCGATGGCCGGGGCCGATCCGCGATAAGCCACGACCGTCGGCTTTGAAGCCGAGCACATTGCCCATCATCACGGCGCACAGATGACTGTTGGTCCCGATGACCGCCATGCGCGAAGTTCGCCTTGTCGCCCTGCGCCTTGATCCAGGCGACATGATCCTTCGGTCCCTCGCCGGGAATCGACTTGCGGCCGATCAGGACCATCGGCGCGTTGTTGACGAGGCCGACCGGCTCGAACGCCGTTTTCGTATCGTACCGCAGGTTGGTGAACAGGCTGGGCGCTGCGAGCAGCGCGACGTGATTGATCAGGACTGTGGAGCCGTCGGGCGCCGATCGGGCAACGCGATCATTGGCCAGCGTGCTGCCGCCGCCGACCACGTTCTCGATGATGACGGTCTGGCCGAGCGTGCGCGACATCCGCTCGCCAATGAGGCGCGCGACGGTATCCGGTGCCGCCGCCGGCCGCAAAGGGCACCACCAGCGTCACGGTCTTGGGGTTCGATTGCGCATGGGCCGGCGGCGCAAGCGCCGCAATCAGGAGACCAAAGCCCACGAGGGCGCTTCTAAAGGGAAGATTGATCACGATGGCGTCCTCCAAAGTCTTTGTTTTTGTTGTTATGCCGCATTTGTTGCGGACGTGCGCGCGTTGGCGACGCCACGCCGCGGAAGACAGCAGGGCACCGCATGACTTCGGATCATGCTGATTGCGCTTGCGCAAATCAATTACAAAGCGAGCGTAGCCCGCCGGCAGACCGGCGTGATACCATGTCCCCGAGGCGCGGATAGCATTGGGACGGACTTGAAATGAGCGAGGCTGCCTATGTCGCGGTCGATTGGGGTACGAGCAGTTTTCCGGCTTTGGCTCGTCGACCGGGCCGGCAACGTCCTGGGGGAACGGCGCAGCCACGAGGGCATGATGGCGGCGGGCAAACTCGGCTTCGCTGCCGTGCTGCAATCGCATCTGGAAGCCGTCGACGCTGCGCCCGGGTTGCCCGTTATCGTCTGCGGCATGGCCGGCGCCCGGCAGGGGTGGGTTGAAGCCGGATATGTCGACACGCCGGCGCGGCTCGCATCGATCCTGGAGCATGCCGTCCCGGTGCCGGGACAGGATCGCGACATTCGGATCCTTCCAGAATCGCACAACGAGACCCCAGGGCGCCGGATGTCATGCGGGGCGAGGAAACCCAGTTGCTCG
>ERZ1370068.10369-contig-9075_pt1 | contig 16782 bp, 33 predicted proteins | sample MGYA00561227_ERZ1370068 | MGnify/ENA primary metagenome ERZ1370068 (study PRJEB38410, sample SAMEA6850437) | metagenome | study: Metagenomic assessment of the ecological functions of the soil: analysis of the soil microbiota associated with the...
ATTATTACTTCGTTCAGTTACGTATTGCTTCTCGGTGAGGACGCTGCCACGAGTCACAATGCCGTAGCGGTCCAGCAGGGCGAAGATGTCAGCAACCGAGCCGAGCGGCCGGTGTTGATGTTGACCGTTGAATCAGTGACCAGCGACCTGCTGTGGTGGGTGTGACCACGCGCGGCGTACGTGCCGGGCGTCCCAGTCCTCCGCCGGCGAGTCTGATCCGATGCGTTCTCGGGACAGGCCGGCTCGGCCTCCGGTGGGCCCCGCCCAACGGCAAGGCTGCGTACCGGAGCGAGGCTGTTACCGGTCACGCAAGCCGGCCCCACACAGCTCCCAGAGCGCATCCACGTACTGCGAGCGATCGGCGACTGTCGGTTCTGAGGGCAGCAGGGCGTCAAAGAACGACGCACCGCGGTCGGAAAGCGCGGCCAAGATCCTCTTGGCTGCGATACTGCTCGGCTCGCCGCGTGCGAGGTGCGGCTCTGACCGGCGACGTACCAGCGCAGCCCAGCCGTCAGAATCACCGATCGGTCCATCGCCGACCCAGAAGATCTCCGCCGGCGGCGGTGAGCTCATCCAGCATCGCCGGCGCGTAGCCGGCGACTCTAGCCGGCAAGATCATCGACTCCACGGCACTAGCCGGAATCGGATAGCCCGAGGCTGCTCGATGACTGCCAGCACGGCGTCGACGCCGCGGCTGTCTGAGCCGATTCCCTGCCACTCCGCGAGGCGGGCAGAGCGACCTGCTCAACTGGCTCGACGCCTTTACGCGGCTGATGCCAGCGTTCGCCTCTTGATCAACGCCAACACCTGGCTGTGGCAGCACTGGCCGCTCGTTCGCAGCGTCTCCCGGCAGATCGAGGAATGACGCCGCGGCCAGGCTCGGAGGCGGTCAGCTGGTCGCAGCTGGACTCAACGACCGCTCGCCCCAATCCGTACCGTACGGCGATCGAGGAGACGACGAAGGGCCCGAGGCGTTCAGGCCCACCGGCAGCACAAGATCATCGATGGGATGGGGAGCAGGCTCGGTGAACTTGAGGCGGCGACGCCGGGTGGAACCGGTATTCCGAGGCCATCGCGGAGCCGCGGGATATCCTCGGCAACCGCCAGCATTGCCTCACCGGCGATTCGGACTTCAACCACCCGGCGATCCTCGATCAATGTGTCGATGGCTGTCGCGATGTCAAGGCTGGGGGCGGTCCTGACCGCCACCTCGGCGCGGGTGAACGGTCCGGCAGTGCGGCACGGTCAAAGGCTTGTTCCAGTGTGGTCACCTGCCTGTCCGCGCTGAGGCACTGCAGATCAGCCTCGATGCTGGCGATGACCTGGCGCGTCGAGGAGTTTGCTTGATGCCGTCTTTGCCAGGGGAGTTCGGCCAACGGCGTGGCGTCGGTGAAAGCGCAGCTGCCTTGCGCTCGGCGAGCGGGACGTCACCCTCGTAGACGAAGATGCTCGCACGTAGCCGAAGAGCAATGAGCGGGCGAAGGGAGAGAGGCTCCTTGGTCTCGACCTCCCACGACGCAGGTGATCCGCGAGGCGATCTGTCTGCACGTCAATGGAAGTCGTCGAGGTCGAAGGCGTGGTTCAGGCATTCGCGCATCGTTTCCAGAACGATCGGAAACTCAGGGTGTTGCGGCGACGGTGAAGCGGCTGGTGCGCTGAGCGCATGCGCTGCTGCCACAGCGGTGAGCGAGCTTTCCGGGTCGCGCCGACGGGAGCTAACAGTGCGCGGAGGCTGCATCTCCCGGAACCAGCGGGCTGCGAAGAGGGCCGACGAGAGCCGGCCTCGTCGCCTGATGACGGACTCGATGATCTCTGGATCCGGCACACCAGCAACTCAGCGCTGGGCGGCTCAGGTTCGGTGTCGAGGATACGCAGCACCATGCCATCGTTCGTCGCGGTTGCCTGCACCGCCATGCCGTACCGTTCTCTCGCTGGAGCTCGATTGGCGAGCGCCCGGGGACTCGAGCTGCGCCGGAAGTGCCGAGTGGGCCGGTGGACGCAGACGCGCCAGTCGCCCAGCTCGTCGCGAAATCTCTCAAAGATCACCGTTGTGGTCGGTCGGAATGTGCCCCGGTGGCTGTCTGCTGCTCGGCGAGGTAGGAGATCAAGGTTGTTGGCGGCAGAAGTCATCGAGACCCGCCTCGGTCAGCCGCGCCTTCATAGGCTCGGGACGACTGCTCCGACCTCGCTGGACGAACCTGCCGTACGCGCCGGCCGAGCTCTAGAGGAGGACGAGCAGGTGCGTCTCGCTTTCCAGAACGGCAGCCGGCCAGGGCTGCCCGGGCGCAGGGAGACCAGCACCTGGTCGTGGGTGATGTGCTCGACTCGCCAGCTTGTCGTGCCCAAGGTGAAGACGTCGCCGACTCGGGACTCGTAGACCATCTCCTCGTCGAGCTCGCCGACACGACGCGGGCAGCCGACCCGATGCATTGCCCTCACCAACCGAGGAACACTCCGAGACAGCCCGCGGTCGGGAATCGTGCCGCCGGAGGTCACCGCGAGCCGCTGCGCTCCCGGACCGGCACCAGCACGCCGGTGATCGCGATCGCCAGACCAGACGCGGCCGGAGCTCGGCAAATTCGTCGCTCGGGATAGCGGCCGCTCAGCATGTCGAGGACCGCGTCAGACGGCGCTGTACGGCAGCTGCCGGAAGCTGTCGTGCCCGGCGCGACCAGGCGTACAGCTCCTCCGCCGCCAGCGTCCCTCGATCGACAACGATGGCCGACGATCTGCTGGGCAAGGACGTCAAGCGGGTTGCGCAGCTCGGCGACTGCCTCGATGGCGCCGTGTCGCATCCGCTCGACAACAACCGCCGACTGCGATCAGATCCGCCGCGGTGGTTCGGGAAAGAACACGCCGCGGACACGTGGCGCCCGACCTGATGGCCTGCCCGGCCGACCCGCTGGAGGCCGCTGGCTACCGACGGCGGCGACTCGACCTGGACGACGAGGTCGACCGCGCCCATGTCGATGCCGAGCTCCAGGCTGACGAGGTCGCCACCACGCACGGCAGCCGGCCGTCTTGAGATCGTTCTCGATCTGGGCTCGCTGCTCCTTGCTGACCGAGCCGTGATGGGCGTCGGGCGATAACCAGTCGCACTGCCGTCGCGGCCGGTCGAGCGCCGGATTGGGCCATCACCTGCGCCGGATGGCGGGGATGGGTCACGTGACCTCGCCCGAGACGCTCGGCCTGCAGCTCGTTGAGATGCGCGGTCAGCCGCTCCGCGAGTCGGCGTGAGTTGGCGAAGACGATGCTGGAGCGGTGCTGATTGATCACGTCCGGGATGGATTCTCGACGTGCGGCCAGATCGAGGGTGGTCGAGGCGGAGCCTGCTCGTCATCGAGACTCGCGGGCTGGGCGATGGTCGGGGCGATGCAGTTGCACCGGGGTCGCTCATGTCCTCGACGGGCACCACGATGGAGAGATCCCACGATTTCTCGGCCGGGCGCCTGCCGTACCTCATGCGACCCACCGAGAAAGGCGGCGCAACCCGCTCCGGAGGGCGCACGGTGGCGGATAGGCCGATCCGCTGTGGAGCGCTGCCGCGAACGACGATGACTCCCCGTCGGACTCGGTGAGCGCCTCCAGCCGCTCCAGGGACAGCCGCGGATGGGCTCCGCGCTTGGTCCCGGCAAGGGCGTGCACCTCGTCGATGATCACGGTTCGAACCGATCCGGAGCAGATCACGGGCGGCCGAAGTCAGCATCAAGAACAGTGACTCTGGGTGTGGTGATCAAGATGTCCGGTGGTCGGTTGACGAGACTTCCGCCGATCAGCAGCGCGACGTATCGCCGGAGCGCACGCCGACCGTGACGTTCGGTGGTGGTTTTGTTCGAGCCGTAACGCGGTCTGCGTGATGCCCGCTAGCGGTGCTCGGAGGTTTCGTTCGACATCGACCGCCAACGCCTTGAGCGGAGAGACGTAAAGCACCCGGCAGCGTTGCTCGGCGCTCGGCTGCGGCGAGCGTGTCCAGTATCGTCCAACGCCCAGAGGAAGGCCGCAAGCGTTTTGCCGGAACCGGTCGGCGCGATGACCAATGCGTTCTCGCCAGCGGAGATGGCCTCGCCAGCGCACCGACCTGGGCAGCCGTCGGGCGTGCGAAGCCTCCCGGAACCAGGTCGCAGTCGCCGGGGAAAAAGGCTTCCAATGGATCAGCGCGCACGTCGTCTATCTTGCCCTTGAGCTCTGACACTGCCGACGACGAGACCGTGGCTCCCCGCTGGCCAGGCACAATGGCGGCTATGAAGGAGACCGAGCTTTGGCAGCGCCTGCGGCGTACATCTCGGTACGGGCTACTTCCGCGTGTGGGCGTCGGAGTACAGCCTCGCGCGGCGCTTGGGCCAGCGCACCGTCGTTCAGGCGTTGGCTGACGGCATCCCGTGCAAGACCATCTGGCGGGCTGTCTGGACCGCGTTGGAGTTGCCGGCGCGGGATCGTTAGCAGGCGCTCGCTAGGCCACAAGCACCCCAAGAGGTGATGCCGAACCCGGCGTGTCGAATATCGTTCGAACAAACGTTCGGTGAGGTTATCCACCAGGCGTCCGGGGCGGTTATCCACAGAATCTCGTCCGGCCGAACGATTGTCGGTGCGCGTCCTTAGGGTCAGAGCGCAAGACTTTCAGACACATCAAGCTAAGCCACTCAGACGGCAAGAGCAAGTGCCCGACGACGGGGAAGGGATAACGATGGCCACGGCAGATCGCGAGAAGGCACTGGAGGCGGCACTCGCACAGATCGACAAGCAGTATGGAAAGGGATCGGTGATGCGGCTCGGCGATGAGGTGCGAGCGCCGATCGAGGTCATTCCCACTGGCTCCATCGCCCTTGATGTCGCTCTGGGCATCGGTGGTTTGCCGCGCGGCAGGGTGGTGGAGATCTACGGCCCCGAGTCGAGCGGCAAGACGACCGTGGCTTTGCATGCCATCGCCAACGCCCAGGCGGATGGCGGTATCTGCGCATTCATCGATGCCGAGCATGCGCTGGATCCCGAGTACGCCGGGCGTCTTGGCGTTGACACCGACTCACTTCTGGTGAGCCAACCCGATAACGGCGAGCAGGCGTTGGAGATCGCCGACATGCTGGTCCGCTCAGGCGCATTGTCGCTGATTGTGATCGACTCGGTAGCCGCACTGACACCGCGGGCCGAGATCGAAGGAGAGATGGGCGACAGCCACGTCGGACTGCAGGCACGGCTGATGAGCCAGGCTCTGCGGAAGATGACCGGTGCGCTTGAGCGGTGCCGGCACAACAGCGATCTTCATCAACCAGCTGCGGGAGAAGATCGGAGTGATGTTTGGATCACCCGAGACCACGACGGGTGGCCGTGCGCTGAAGTTCTATGCATCGATACGGCTGGATGTGCGTCGTATCGAGACACTCAAAGACGGTCAGGAAATGGTTGGCAACCGTACCCGAGTGAAGGTGGTTAAAAACAAAGTGGCGCCACCATTCAAGCAGGCCGAGTTCGACATTCTTTACGGGAAGGGAATCAGCCGCGAAGGCAGCCTGATTGATTTGGGCGTAGACACCGGAATCATTCGCAAGGCCGGAGCGTGGTTCACCTATGATGCCGATCAATTGGGTCAAGGCCGCGAGAATGCTCGCAGCTACCTACGAAACAATCCTGATCTGGCAGATGAGTTGGAGAAGAAGATCAAGGAACGAATGGGCATCGGTCCTAAGATCGACCTGCCAGCGGGGATCGATCCGAGTCACCGGCGAGGTGGAGTTCTAGCTAATGCCGATCGAACAGCCCGCGGAGCACGCCGACCGGCTCAGCACGAGCCCGCTCGGTGACCGGAGTGGCAGCCACGGAACCTTCATCCGGGGGATTCACCGAGCCGAATGATGACGATGCAGACGCGGAGTCTGTGGCTCGCACCATCGCGTTACGCAGACTGACGATGCGGGCACACACCCGACACGAGCTTGACAAGGCCCTTCAGGCCAAGAACGTGCCCCAGAGCGTGAAGCGAGGCGGTTCTCGACCGGATGCAAGAGGTCAGGTCTGGTTGACGATGCAACCTTCGCAGTTGACTGGGTCGCCTCCCGGCAGCAGCGACGCCACCTCTCCCGTCGCGCGCTCAAGCGGGAGTGGAAGTCAAGGGGTCGAGCGCGGCGATATCGACAGGGAGCGCAGAGAAATGTCGACCGCGATGCCGGAAACTCGCTAGCGCTCGGGAGCTGGTCGAGCGGAAAACGAGCAGCGATGAGCGCGCTCGCACGTGACGTGCAGCAGCGGCGGCTGGCAGGACTGCTCGGCCGCCGTGGATTCGATAGTGCGGTCATAACGCGGGTGCTGAGTGATGTACTGCGGGAGTGAGCTCGTCGCCGCGCGGCCGGGTGGCGGGATCTCACCTTTGTGCTTGACCGAGGGCGTAACCAGACATACTCTGCCAACACGAGGTATGCTGACAACGCCCGAACGATATGACGTAAATTCCGGAGCAAAGAATGCTCCGGAACAGTGACTTACAAAGCAGTTCTTGTTTCAAATCTAAGGAGTTAGAAGGAGTCCAGCGTTCACTAGCTGAGCGTTGGCTGATTTTGCATTTCGCGTTGCGGATCCTCTTGAGTACATGCGCGAGCGTGTAGGCAGGAGCGCGACGGTGAGCGGGGTCTTTGAAGCACTTGCTAGGTTAGCGGCCTCTTCTTGCTCATCGCCGTGGTGGCCTTGGCAGCGGTGGTCTTGGCTCGACCGAGCCGCCACAATTCAGCCGGTTACAGACCAGAGCAGTGCACTCAACGGCATCAACGCTTCCGACCGGCGCCGGGTCACTACCAACAGCCAGCTCGCGGACAGATCGTTCCACCGCCGAGTTGGCTGGGGCACAGCCCGGATACTCAGCGGCAGGGGTCGAGGAGCTTCGCGTCGAAGGCCGAGAAGTTGCTTGCCTCGGCTGGAGACCGCTCGAACAGAGGCCGAGGAGGAGTCGCGAGCTCGGCGCGCTGAGCTCCGGGAGCAACGGGCCGACCTTGAGCGTCGCGAACAGCGGCTTTCGGACCGAGAAGAAGAGCGGCTCGACGCTGATATACGAATGTTGGAGGAGGGCCGACAGCAGGGAGCTCAAAAGCGAACTCAAGAGTCAGCGTCGGACATTGGCGGATCTCGAGTCGGAGCAGCAGACCTCATTGGAGCGGATTGCAGGGCTGACCGCCGAGCAAGCAAAAGCCGAGCTGGTATCAGCGGTCACCCATGATGCGAAGCGGCAGGCGGTGCTGCTCGCCCGCGATATCGAACGTCAGGCCGTTCGCGAAGCAGACGCGAGATCACAACAGATCATTGTCGGGCGATCCAACGCCTGGCATCGGAGTCTGACATCGGAGTCGGTGGTCTCGGCGGTCCATCTCCCGGGAGACGACATGAAGGGTCGGATCATCGGTCCGGAGAGGACCGCGACATCAGGGCCTTCGAACAGGTGACCGGTGTCAACGTGATGATCGATGACACGCCGGAAGCAGTGCTGCTGTCCTGCTTCGATCCGGTTCGGCGAGAGACCGCCCGGATGACATTGACCGAGCTGGTAGCGGACGGCCGCATTCATCCAGCCCGCATCGAGGAGGTGCACGAGCGGAGCAGAGCCAGATTCAGGCGCAGTGCCTGCGGGCGGCCGAGGATGCCATGGCCGAGGTGGGCATCTCGGACCTGCATCCAGCGCTCGTTCCAGTGCTCGGCACGCTGCGCTACCGGACCTCGTACGGGCAGAGAACGTCCTCAAGCATTTGGTGGAGAGTGCCCATATCGCCGGGCTGATGGCCGCTGAGCTCCGTCTCGACGTAGCGCACTGCAAGCGCGCCGCGTTTTTGCACGACATCGGCAAGGCATTGACGCACGAGGTGGAGGGCTCGCACGCGATTGTCGGGGCCGATCTCGCTCGCAAGTACGGCGAGCATGCCGATGTGGTCCATGCCATCGAGGCACACCACAACGAGGTCGAGGTGCGGACCGTTGAAGGCTGTTCTGGTTCAGGCAGCGGATGCGATCAGCGGGAGTCGACCGGGTGCCCGGCGCGAAAGCATCGAGGCGTACGTCCAACGGCTGGAGCGGCTGGAAGAGATCGCTGGTGCTCGCGAAGGTGTCGACAAGGTGTTCGCCATGCAGGCCGGACGCGAGATTCGGGTGATGGTAGCCCCGGACATCGTCGATGACATCGAGGCGCAAGTTCTGGCTCGTGACATTGCCAAGCAGATCGAAGAAGAGTTGACCTACCCGGGCCAGATCAAAGTGACGGTGGTGCGGGAGTCACGAGCGACCGAGACCGCTCGTTAAGCCTGGCGTTAGACCTGCCCTGGCCCCGTCAGCGCACCGCCTTGAGCCGATGAGAAGGGCCAACGAGCGTGTGCGACTCAGCGACCTTGGGCCCTCGTCGCCGGGTCTGCAGCCGGCGTTCCAGGTAGCGAGGCGAGCCGGGTGAGCAGGTAGTTGATGATGATGAAGATGGTGGCCACCACTAGGAAGGTCGGGATCAGGTTTCCCTTCAGCGAGGCCAAGGTTTGTCCGCTGCAGGACGAGCTCCGGATAGCAAGATCAGGAACCCTAGGGCCGAGTCCTTCAAGACGACGACAAGCTGGCTGACGATGGAAGGCAGCATCATCGTGATTGCTTGCGGCAGCAGCACCAGTCGCAGAGTGGCGAAGGGCGTCAGCCCGATGGCCAGGGCAGCCTCCTGCTGACCTTTTGGCAGCGATCCGACTCCGGAGCGGATGAGGCTCGGCAATGACGCACGAGTTGTAGAACGTCAGGCCCGCGATGACACCTAGCAGCGGAAGGATGTCGCCAGAGACGCCAATGCCGAAGAGGAAGACGTAGTAGGCGAACAGCATCATCATCAGCACCGGCACGGCGCCGGAAGAACTCCACAAAGACACCAGCAGACCGCCCGCACTGGAGCCAGCTGAGACAGGCGGCCCATGCCCGAGCAGGATGCCGCCGATCATCGCCAGGATGATGGAGAAAAAGGCCGCGACCAAGGTGGCCCGCAGTCCTGGCAGCAGGTAGGACGTCCAGGTCACCGGATCGATGAACGGACTCCACTTCGCCGCGGTGAATTGGCCCTTGGCGGCAAGTGCCCTGACCAGGAGATACAGCAATGCGAGGATGGCCAGCGTGCCGATCGCCGCAATGACGGCGTAGCGACGCCGAGCCTTGGGCCCCGGAGCGTCGAACAGCACGCTCGCCTCGGCACTCATCGCTTCACCGCCAGTCGCCGGGACAAGGCGGTGAAGCCGATGCCGACAGGCAGGGTCAAGATCACGAAGCCGGTCGCCATGATCACGAAGATGACGTAGATCAAGTCGGGACGGAACTCGATCATTCCCTTCATCAGATACGAGGCCTCGGCGACGCCGATGGTGGCCACGACCGTGGTGTTCTTGGTGAGCGCGATCAGCACATTTCCCAGCGGAGCGATGGCGCCCGCGGAAGGCTTGAGGTAGCACCACGTTGTACAAGGTCGCGCCGAAGTCCAGACCGATCGCCCGAAGCGGCTTCGGCCTGACCCTTTGGGACAGTGTTGATGCCACTCCGGAGCGCCTCAGCGACGAACGCTGCGTGGTAGATGGCAAGCGCGAGAACTGCCCAGCGGAAGTTCTGCACGTCGATAGGTGAGTTCTGGGCCCCGATCCGGTACTGCAAGGTGATGTAGAAGCCGAAGGCACCGAAGAACACGATCAGTGTCAACGGTGTGTTACGCACCAGGGTGACGTACGTCGTTCCGGCGGCGCGCAGCACGGTGACCGGCGATACTCGCATGATCGCGACGACCGTGCCGATCACCAGCGCCCCGACAGCGGAGGCAATAGTCAACTTGATGGTCATCAGAAGGCAGCCGAGCACGTTGTACTCGGAGAGAAGCTGGGAGAGACCATCAAGCATCCGAAACCTCCTCAGCGATTGGGGCCGACAATCTGCCGGCCCCAATCACACTCGTACGTTCACATCCTGAGCAGGCGGGAACTTACGCGCAGGCGTCTGGCTTCGGCGGATTGGTCGAGTGTCGACCTTGAAGCCCGAGGGCCGACATTGGCCTCGACCGCTTTCTGCCACGATCCGTCGGAGACCATCTTTTCAAGGGCCGCATTCACTTTGTTGCACAACTCGACGTCGCCCTTCTTCAGGCCGACACCGTATCGCTCGGTCGAGAACGGCTTGCCGACGACCTTGAGCTTGCCCGCATACTGCGGCTGCGCCGCGAAACCGGCCAAGATCACGTTGTCGGTGGTGACCGCGTCCACGGTGCCGCCGACCAGAGCCTCCACGCACTTGGAGTAGGTGTCCTGCTCGAACAGCTTCACCGTGGTGGCGTACTCCTTCTTGATCTTCTCTGCAGGCGTGGAGCCGGTAACCGAGCAGAGCGTCTTGTCCTTCATTGCGTCCGGCCCGGTGATGTCGCTGTTGTCCGCGCTTGACCAGCAGATCTTGCCCGGCGACGAAGTACGGGCCGGCAAAGGACACCTTCTCCTTACGCGCATCGGTAATCGAATAGGTGGCGAAGATCAATCCGACCTGACCGCCTTGTATCGCAGTCTCGCGTTGCGCGGACGGCGTTTCCTTGAAGATCACCTTGTCGCCTTCGAAGCCAAGCTCTTTCGCGACATACTTCGCGACGTCAACATCGAAGCCTTTGTAGTCTTCGCCGACCTTCTGGCCGAGGCCAGGCTGGTCGTACTTGATGCCAACGGTGAGGGTGTCACCTGATGTGCTTCCGGCGCTGCCGCCACCACCACACGAAGCCATGGTGGCAGCTAGAGCCGATCCCGCCAACACGACGAGAATCTTCTTGCTGATATGCATTGCTCTCCTTTCATGTGAAACCAAGGGCGTTGGCTTGCACGCAGGTGGGGAACAGATGAGCTGCTTGCTGCCCGATTCGGAGGAGGTAATAAATCCGGATTGGACACGTCGATCACTGGGTCAAGATCTTGCTGAGGAAGTCCTTGGCTCGGTCGCTTTGGCGCGTTGGTGAAGAATGCCTCCGGTTCGCGCTTCCTCGACGATCTGGCCATCATCCATGAAAACCACCCGGTTGGCGGCCTTACGGGCGAAGCCCATCTCGTGGGTAACGACGATCATTGTCATACCCTGGCGAGCGAGTGAAACCATGACATCGAGCACCTCGTTGACCATTTCCGGGTCCAAAGCCGAAGTCGGCTCGTCGAACAGGATCACTTTGGGATCCATGGCGAGCGCCGCGAGCGATCGCAACGCGTTGCTGTTGGCCACCGGACAGCTGCGCTGGATACTTCTCGGCCTGCGATTCCACCCCGACCCGCGTGAGCAGATCCATGCCACGCTTCTTGCGCCTCGCCGGTCGACATCTTCCGAACCTTGATCGGGCCAAGCGTGACATTTTCCAGGGCAGTCTTGTGAGAGAAAAGGTTGAAGGACTGGAACACCATTCCGACGTCGGCACGCAGATTGGGCCAGCGCCTTGCCCTTCGTCCGGCAGCTGCTGACCATCGATGGTGATCGTTCCTGACTCGATAGTCTCGAGGCGGTTGATCACCCGGCACGAGAGTTGACTTGCCTGAACCAGACGGCCCGAGGACGACGACGACCTCGCCCTTGCGGACGGTGAGATCGATCTCTGGAGCACGTGGAGAGTCGCCGAAGTGCTTGTCGACTTCGCTGAGGACCACCAGGAGGTTCGCCGAGCTGATCCGGCGCCACCGACGGACCAGTCGTCGGATCCGGTACAGGATCAGACAGCGACCCGGCTTGACGCTCGACCTCCCGTGACGAGATTTCGGCCTTCGTCATGGCGCCCGACCTTAGACCTGCGGTTGGCAAAAACCGCGCACAAGATACGCTTCCGATTTTCGGTGACATGCGTCAAGTATTTTTAATAGTTAGGCTAACTACCGGAAATTCCCCATTGGCCCGATGAATGTGCGACCGGGCGCGAGCACCCTCATGTCATCGTGAGTCGGGCCTTCGTTGAACGCGTCCGGTCCGCAGGTCATCGGCTCGACAGCCACCCACCAGTCCCGGTTGGGGCCTCCCGTAAAGACCTGCGTCCACACAAATGTCTCATCGCCCCAAAGCTCGGCGATAGCGGTCGCCGCGACGTCAGCCTGATCCGCCATCGACCATCCGAATCGCGGTCGAGGTCGGTCATGGCTGTCGTCGAGATTCGTCGTCCCCAGGACCGTGCTGCGCCGCAGGTCGTAGGCCGTGCCGTCAACCGGTGAGACTTTGGCGGGCAGCAGCCGATCATCTACCTCCAGATAGGAGGCAGCGGGAACGGTCAGTGCGACCTCGTCGACGCTCGATCTCGCCGACCGTCAGATACGGATGCGCGCCGTAGCCGAACGGCAGCTCGCTCGTCTCCGAGATTCGTCGCCTCGACGGTCACCACCAAGCCCTCTTCGCCGATGCGATGCGTGATCGTCGCCTCGAGGGTGCCGGGCCAGCCAGGCTGCGGGTGGATGCGTACTCGATTGACGACCTTGTCAGGCTGCCGCTCGACGAGAACCCACGGCACGTAGCGAGCGAGGCCGTGGCTGGCGTTGTGGCGAGCCGGCTCGGTGAGTGCAAGCTGCTGAGTGACCCCGTTGAAGGTGTACCGGCCGTCGCGTATCCGGTTCGGCCACGGAATCAGGTTCTGCCCACGACCGCCCTTGATCGTCTCCATGACATCGAAGCCGTGCACGACATCACGACCGTCGAAGGTAAAAGCTGCGCAGCGCGGCGCCCACTTCGGCAACCACGGCGCGATGCTTTCCGGACGCGATCTCGTATTGTTCTCCGGTCGGTGCAGCGCTCACGAATCGGCACTTTATCGTCATGCGCACCGGAGCACCTTACCCTTGGTCTGCTATGTCGACAGTGTCCGAGGCGCCAGTGGCCGCCCGCTCGCGTACGTACCAGATCCGTACGTACGGATGCCAGATGAACGTGCATGATTCCGAACGGCTTGCTGGACTGCTCGAAGAGGCCGGCTACCAAAGATCCGTCGGGGACGCGATACCCGACGTGGTGGTTTTCAACACCTGCGCTGTGCGTGAGGAACGCCGACAACCGGCTCTATGGAAGCCTCGGCAATCTGCTGCCGACCGAGAAGTCACGACCCGGCATGCAGATTGCCGTCGGCGGCTGCCTGGCGCAGAAGGACAAGGACACCATCCTGACCCGGGCGCCGTGGGTCGACGTGGTGTTCGGCACCCACAACATCGGGTCCCTGCCGACCCTGCTGGAACGTGCCCGAATTCAGCGTGAGGCTCAGGTCGAGATCAAGGAGGCGCTGGAGACCTTCCCGTCCAACCTGCCGACCCGTCGGGAGTCGGCGTACGCGGCGTGGGTCTCGATCAGCGTCGGCTGCAACAACACCTGCACCTTCTGTATCGTCCCGGCGCTGCGAGGTCGCGGAGACCGACCGCAGACCAGGTGACATCCTCGCCGAGATCAAGCGCTGGTCGCCGAAGGAGTCCAGGAGGTGACGCTGCTCGGCCAGAACGTCAACGCGTACGGCGTGGAGTTCGGTGACCGGCGCGCCTTCGCCAAGCTGCTGCGCGCCTGCGGTGACATCGATGGCCTCGGAACGGGTGCGCTTCACCTCGCCACATCCCAAGGACTTCACCGACGACGTGATCGCCGCGATGGCCGAAACGCCGAACGTGATGCCCTCAATTGCATATGCCGCTGCAGTCCGGATCGGACGCGATACTCGCGCTCGATGCGCCGTTCCTACCGCAGTCGAGCGGTACCTGGGCATCATCGACAAGGTCCGTGCCGCGATGCCGGAGGCCGCAATCACGACCGACGTCGATGCCCAAGTACCGCTCTTTTTCCACGACCGAACGGCGCATCGACCCCGATCCCGACCAACGACATATGAGTGACTCGTATCGCATCGTAAGGATGGGCGCGCCGTTCAGACCGTCGATGGTAACCTGGCGTCTCACACCGCACCCTGTGGCGACACCACCTCTTCCTTCGGCGACCAGCGCTGGATCATCTCGGTAATCGTTGTGGGGTACAGGTGTTGCGGCGGCGACCGCTACGCGGCGACGAGATCGCGATCTGGCGACAACTCGCGAAGTGTCGTTTGAACCTGGCATTGAACCAGCTGCTGGAGTGTGCGTGCGCCGCTGTTATCGTACCAGAGATGTATTTCTTTGATCGTATGATGCAGGCCTCCATAAGGCTGATTCAACGCCGTGTGCACGCCCCGGCGGATCTTGTTGGCTGACACTATTTGTCCAGCAAGCGCCATTATCCGGCATCCATGGCGGATCTGGCTGTACGCGGCGACTCGGATTCCTCATTATAACAGATCAAAGAAACAACAACTTCCGTGCTTTATGTTAACTAAGAAATTGCCGATTCTGACAAACTAAATTTCAAATTAAGCTAAGCTCATGTTTACAAATCAAACTGCCCATCTGCAGCTGCTGACATTAAACAACTGAGGAAGTGGTGAAACTAATTATTTGGCGGGTCGCATCAGCAGCTTCTGGCGGCACGGCACTCGCTCGCCGCCCGCATTACCATTATCGAAAGTGACCGTCGGGCGATCGAGGACAACTACCGTGCGTAGCTCAGTCATCAATGTCGTCGCGCGACACTCATCTGGAGGTAGATGTTGCCGCAAGATCTTCGGTGGCTGTGGCTGCCTGCGGCAACGATCGACAATACGCCGACAATTAACGGTCAGTAACAGATTCCGTCTGGACACAAACCGGAGAACCGGGACGATGACAGGCCCGGCCGACCTCTGAGCTGCTTTGATGAAGCTTTGGCCAGTTAACTGCTACAAGTAGCGGCGTGTCAGGCATATCTGGCTGCGGTTTTGCTGCAGATCGAGACATGGCGAAAGGCCAATCGTCACCTCGAAGCGTTTGACAGAAGTCGAAGCGCCAACCGAAAGTCGTCTCGTCGGCATTGTCGCCACGCCGGTGGCTGACGCCATTTACCACTCGAAGGTGATCGCTTTTCTCATAAGTTGCTGAATGTCGCAGCTTGATATCGACCGATAAACTGAGCCCGGCGGCCAACACGGCTAGCGCCACGATAACTAGCGCCAGCCATGATTCCCAAGTGATCATATTGTGACAACTCGGCGCAGTTTCCAGACTTGGTATCAGAATTATGGTTTCAGCTAAGCCTGTTAGTGAAACATTTCGATGAACAATTCTTTACGAAATTCGGGGCTGCCATCAAGACAGTGTTTCATCGGTCGATATTAGATCGACCGGAAGGCGTGTCCAAATCAGGATACCATGCCACTCTTCCGATCGAACGGCAATAGCTAACCTCTTCGCAAACAAACTCAAAAGCAGAGAGTCTCTCATCTTGGCAGGGTTCCTCAGCTCCCAGCAGGCTGCCACCATGTGCTCGTCATGTTTCGACACACCTGCCAGATTGACATCAAAGATACCTCGATGGCTCATGTGCGAGAAAACTGGCCGAGAAAGGCAGTGAGAATTGATCTTCATGTCACTTTGGCTGCCTGAACTGCACAGTCTCTTTACCACTGATCAGGTGTCATCGCCGCCTACTGTTGTGTCTTGCCATGAAGAGATCATGAATAGCCAGTAAATCTGCTGTCAAATGAACATGAACTGGAGCATGATCTGCCATCAGAAAAATTTTCCTGGCTAACTGAGACACCTCAATGCGTGCTGGTCGGTAACGCTGACCTGTTAACCCGGCCGGTTCACAGCGCAGCTCATCGGCAGCTGACCAGTATTGTGTCGGCGGCAGCCGTCGGCCGTTATCCGGCGGATCATTGGCGAAAGCGATCATTAATCGTCAGGCCTCCAGCACTCAGTTAGGCGCATCAGTATCACCAGCTATTCCTCTTGTGGGCATTTGGCTGAGGCCGGCAGATTCGGAATATTGCTCTCCAGTACAATAACTCTTCCACCTTCTGGGTGACAGGTATTTATTACTCGCGGTAGTCGGCACGATCGTCTCACGGTATCACCGCCGTACGCGTCTATTGACGATCGTCCTTCGTAACGCAACCTGCACGTATCGTAGTGGATCCGGGCGAACTCACCCATCGACGTGCAATTCAGCGTCACGCTCGCCATCTGCGTGTCGCTGTGGCTCAACACCAATCCCAAAGTCGGGCCAGCCACCATTTCGGCTGCAAGCCGAGTCATCGCGAATGTTCCAGCTGATCGCTTTCTCGGCTGATCGTCACCATCAGCCGCGACTGATGTTCTTATTCTACGTCATCTTCGTGATCGGCTTCGACATCTCGGCGTCACGCTGATGATATGAGGATACCGGGCGGCGTATCGAAATTCACGCTGCATCGTGCGGCAATCTCTGAGCTATCTCGGCGCTGCCGCAGAATACCGCGTGGAACAAATCCTATCACTGCCAGGTGCGGCCGCGCATTTCATCTGATCGGCGGCATCCCCTTCGGCAACCAGTCGCGGGCTGCGTGATGTTTTTATTAATTCTTCGCGCCATATGAACTGTTGATGCTGGGCTACTACTGCTGGCTGGCGTATCCTCGCTTACACAGTATTGCGGATTACTAACTCGACGCGTTTCAGCGCTGTTCCCATTCGCTAGAGTCAGGTGCTGCAGGTCGGCAGGGCTTTGCCCTGACGGCATTTTCCTTCGCGCTACTGTGCTATTGCGAATGATCTTGCGCTCAGTCTTGTCAATTAATGAGCAGACTGATCGGCGAACTCGTTATTTATTTACGAACCTGTCATCATCGAGCCACACTGCTCGCCCGCGCGAGTTTTATGCGGCATTTTCCATGCAGGCGACGCCACGACGCTGACCACGTCTGGCAGCTAATTCTTGCTTCGATAATACATA
>ERZ1370068.8484-contig-7333_pt1 | contig 16779 bp, 19 predicted proteins | sample MGYA00561227_ERZ1370068 | MGnify/ENA primary metagenome ERZ1370068 (study PRJEB38410, sample SAMEA6850437) | metagenome | study: Metagenomic assessment of the ecological functions of the soil: analysis of the soil microbiota associated with the...
CGCAAGGTCTCGATCATCAGGTCGCGCACCTCGTTCCAGTGACGCGTCGCCGACGCGGCCGTGGATGCCCTCGTCGCCGACGACCGCCAGGCGCCGCTCCCTCGACCGCGACGGTAGTCAGCACGCCGTGTCGCTCGGCCGTCCGGTGCATGCCGGAAGCCTCCCTGAACACGTGCTGCGCTCGCGCGAGGACGTCAGTGGCGGCGTCGGGCAACGCCGGCGCGGCACACGGCGCTCGAGATGCACGCGGATCTCCGCCGACACGTGCGCGCCTCGGCGCCCTTGATCGCCTGGGTGATCGCGTCGAAATCAGCCTCGCTCAGGAACCGCTGCGCCCACTTCGGATGCCGCGCCATCACCAGCTCCCGCTCGCGCCGCCGCCGCCCGAGCTGCCACCACCGCCAGAAGCCGCCGCCGGACGATCCGCCTCCACCGCCCCAGCCCCCGCCACCGAGCCGCCGCCGTACCAGCCTCCCGTGCCGGGCGACGGACCCAGCCGCGGCGGCCGGCGGTGTAAGCCGCGCTGATGCGACGCATTCCACGCGAGGCGCTGAAGGCAGCGTGATCCGCGCACGCGAGGAAGAACAGCAGATAGATCGTCGCCGGGTGGACAGGCCCCGCCGCGACGCCGCCGCCGTGCAGCTGCGGCTCTCAGGCGCCCCGAAGGCACCGATCCGCTCGCGTATACCGTCACTCCACGGCGGCTTCGAGCCCCGCCGCGTACAGCGCTGCTCGCGGCGCGGCGCGAGCGCCTCGCGGATGATCTGGGACGGCGACGGCGTCCGGTCAGCCACCGCCTCGAGCCCGTAGCCGACCTCGATGCGCAGCTTCCGGTCCTGGACGAACAGGACGAGGAGGACGCCGTTGTCGAGCGTCTTGTCGAGCCGAGGCGCCACGTTCTGGAACAGCCGGTTCGCGACGTCCTCGAGGCTCTCGCCCTCCAGCGAGCGGAAGATCGCGATGGCCATCTGCGGCGCCGGCGGCCCGCTCGCGCTCGGTCAGCAGCGCTCGAGCCGCTCGCGCGTCGGCGGCTCAGAGGCCCGGCGTAGTCGTTCACGCGGCCGGTCGGCGCGGGCGGCAGCGACGAGCGCGACGGCGAGGGACTGCCGCGCGAGCAGGCTAGAACTTCACCTTGGGCGGCGTGGCGCGCGTCGGGCGCCGCCTCGAAGTAACGCCTTGGGCGTGATAGCCCGAGAAGCCGGCGACGATGCGAGCCGGGAACCAGACCGCAGGCGGGTGTTGTACTCGCGCACGGACTCGTTGAAGCGCCGCCGCTCCACCGTGATCCGGTTCTCGGTGCCCTCGAGCTGGCTCTGCAGCGGCCAGGAAGTTCTGGTTCGATTTGAGCTCGGGGTAGCGCTCGACGGTGACCAGCAAGCGCGACTGAGCGCGCCGCAGAGCTGGCTCTGCGCGGCCTGGAATTTCTCGATGCGCCTTCGGATCGTTGAGCGCTTCCGGCGTGAGCTGGATCCGGCGGCGCTCGCGCGCGCCTTCGTGACCTCCGTCGAGCACCGTGCGCTCCTGCGCGGCGAAGCCCTTGACGGTCTCGACGAGGTTCGGCATGAGGTCGGCCCGGCGCTGGTAGACGTTCTGCACCTGCGCCCACTTCTCGTTGACGTCCTGATCGAGGCACGACGAGCTGGTTGTTGACGGAGACCGCCCACGCAGCGACGCCGCCGACCAGAACGACGATGACGACCAGGCGATCAGGAGCCCGCGCGCCATGAGCCGGGATGATTATATACTTGCCGGCACCGGACTGCAGCGAAGGAGGCCGATACGGAACGCCTGCCCGACTATCACGTGAAGGCCCGCAACACCTCGTCGAGCTCCGAGAACAAGATCCACGACGACGAGACCGCGCGCCACTTCGGCTTCCGCGGCGCCCTCGTCCCCGGCGTGACCGTGTACGCCTACCTCACGCATCCGCTGGTCGAGGCGTTCGGCGCGGCGTGGCTGGAGCGCGGGACGGCGAGCGTGCGCTTCACGAAGCCCATTCACGACGGCGAGGAGGTTCACGTCGCGGGCACGGTGACGGCGCGTGACGCCAAGCGCGTCACCGCGACGGTCTCCGCCTCGACCGCGGCCGGCGGCGAGTGCGCGACGCTGACGGCCACCTTGCCGGCGGGCTCGCCGGTGGCCTGAACCTCGCGCAGTATCGGGCGGCGCCCTGCCCGAGGATCGGCCGGTGGCGACCCGGGAGCACTTCGCGAGCCTCGACGCCCTCGGCACGCCGGTCAACCCGTACGACGACGCCCGCGCGGCGAGTATCTCGACCGCTTCAGCGACGCGCTCGCCCTCTATCGCGGCGCGCGCGGCTGGGTCCACCCCGCGTTCCTCCTCGATCAGTCGAACAAGGCGCTCTCGCTCAACGTCCGGCTCAGCCCGTGGATCCACGTCGGCAGCGTCGTGCGGCATCTCGGCGGCGCGCGCGTCGGCGACACCCTGGCCACGCGCGGGCGCGTGCGGTCGCTCTTCGAGAAGAAGGATCGGCAGTTCGTCGAGGCCGACCTGGCCATCGTCGCCGAGACGGGCGGCCGGCCTCGCCCGTCGCGCACGTGCTCCACACCGCGATCTACTGTCTGGCGTCCCCCGCGCGTTGATTCGCGCCGGCCGGCGTGCTAGAAACGCATCCATTCACAGGAGGCCGACCGATGGACCTGAACTACGCGCCTGAGGACCGGGAGTTCCGCGACGAAGACCCGGCGCTGGCTCGAGACCAACGCGCCCAAGCACGAGCTCAAGACGCTCGACGAGCGCAAGGCGTGGCATCGCAAGCTCTACGAGGCGGGCTACGTCGGCATGCTGTGGCCGCAGCGAGTACGGCGGCTGGGGCGGCGCGCCGATGCAGCAGGCCATCGTGCAGGACGAGATGGCGCGCGTGACGCGCCGCCGACCATCAACGGCCTCGGCATCGGGTTCATCGGCCCGACGATCATCGTCCACGGCACCGAGGCGCAGAAGCAGCGCTACCTCAAGAAGATGCTGACGGCCGAGGAGATCTGGTGCCAGCTCTACTCCGAGCCGAACGCGGGCTCCGATCTGGCGAGCCTCAAGACGCGGGCGGAGGATCAGGGCGACCACTTCCTGGTCAACGGCCAGAAGATCTGGACGTCGAGCGGGCCCATCGCCGACTGGGGCATTCTCCTGGCGCGCACCGATCCGAAGGTGGCCAAGCACCAGGGCATCTCGTGCGTGCTCCTCAACATGCGCCAGCCCGGCGTGGAGGTGCGGCCGCTCAAGCAGATCACCGGCAGCTCGCTCTTCTCCGAAGTCTTCATGACCAACGCGCGCGCCGAGAAGTCGGACCTGATCGGCAGCCTCAACCAGGGCTGGGAGATCGCGCAGACCACGCTCGGCTACGAGCGCGGCGGCAACTCGCTCGGACGGGTGACCCGGCACGCCATCGCCTTCAACCAGCTGGTGAAGGCCACCCGCAGCTCAAGCGCGGCGGCCGGCCCTGATCGACGACGCCGCCGTCCGCGCGAAGCTGGGGCGGGTCTACGCGGACCTTGAGGTACAGCGCTATGCTGCCCTGCGCGTCCTGTCAGCTCTCCAGAAGAGTGACTCGCCTGGAGCCGCCTCGTCGATCACCAAACTGTCTTATACCGAGTTCGAGAAGCGCTACTACGAGACGGCGCTCGAGATTCTCGGGCCGTACGGCCAGCTCATGGTCGCGCGCGAAGAGTTCGAGGAGGTCGACACCTCCTCCGGCGAGCCCGGCACGTTCGCGACCGCGTTCCTGTGGTCGCGCGCCGGCACCATCTACTCGGGCTCGTCCGAGATCCAGAAGAACATCATCGGAGAGCGCGTGCTCGGCCTGCCGAAGGAAGTGCGCGCCGACCGCCTGAAGGCTTGACGCCATGGATTTCTCGTTCACGTCCGACCAGCAGCTCCTGAAGAATTCCGCCCGCGCCTTTCTGGACGAGCACTGCAAGCCCGCCTCCGTGCGTCTCTTGTGGGACGACCCGCGCGGCGAGAGCGACACGATGTGGAAGGAGATGGCCCAGCTCGGCTGGCTCGGCCTCTCGCTGCCCGAGGCGTACGGCGGCAGCGGGCTCGGCATGGTCGAGTCGGCGATCCTGCTCGAGGAGCTGGGCCGCGCCGCGTACCCCGGACCCTACTGGCCGACCGCGCTGTCCGCCGCGGCCGTCGAGGCCGCCGGCACCGACGCCCAGAAGAAGCGCTGGCTCGCCGCCATCGCCACCGGCGACGCGCGCGCGACGCTCGCGTTTCTCGACGCCGATCTCGACTGGGACCCGGCGGCGATGACGACGCGGGCCGAGAAGACGCCGAAGGGCTGGGCGCTCTCCGGGACGAAGCGGTTCGTTCCCTGGGCCCACGTCGCCAACGTGCTGCTGATTCCCGCGCGCGCGCCCGAAGGACCCACCCTGTTCCTCGTCGAGCCCGCGGCCGCGGGCCTCACCATGTCGCCCGTCCAGGGCATGGACCTGGCGACGCGCTGGGTGCAGATCGACCTCGACAAGGTGCCGGTGCCGGCCGACGCGCGTGCTCGGCGCCGCCGGCCAGGCCGCGCCGCTGCTCACGAGCCTGCTCCGTCGCGGCGCCGTCGGCGCGGCGGCCGAGATGCTCGGGGCCGCGCGCCGCTGCCTGGACATGGCGGTCGGCTACGCCAAGGTGCGCGAGCAGTTCGGCCAGCCGATCGGCTCGTTCCAGGCGATCCGCCACAAGTGCTCGGAGATGCTCCTGGAGGTGGAGAACTCGCACTCGGCCGTCTACTACGCGGCGTGGACCCACGACGCGAAGGCCGAGGACGAGGCGCTGGCCGCGTCGGTCGCGAAGGCGTACGTGGGCGACGCCGCGCGCAAGGTGTGCGGCGAGGCGATCCAGGTGCACGGCGGCATCGGCTTCACCTGGGAGTACGACCTGCACATCTACTTCAAGCGCGCCAAGGCGCTCGAGCCGATGTACGGCGACGTCGACTACCATCGCGAGCAGATCGTCCGGTACGTCGCGAGGTAGCCGGCCAGCCCCGTGATCCCCGTCCCCGCCGCCGCTCGACGGAATCCGCGTCGTCGATCTGACCAGCTACATCGCCGGCTCGTACGCGGCGATGCAGCTCGCCGATCTCGGGGCGGCGGTCATCAAGGTCGAGGCGCTCGAGGGCGATTCGTTCCGCGAGCTGCCGGGCTTCTTCGGCTGGAACCGCGGCAAGCGCTCGATCGCGGTCAACCTCAAGAATCCCGAGGGAGCCGGATCGTCCACCGGCTCGCCGAGGGCGCCGACGTCGTCATGGAGAACATGCGCCCGGGCGTCGCCGAGCGGCTCGGCGTCGGCTACGAGCGCCTCAGCGCGATCAACCCTCGCCTGGTCTATTCCTCGGTCACGGCCTTCGGCTCGACCGGCCCGGACGCCGACCGTCCCGGCTTCGATCCGATCTTCCAGGCGCTCGGCGGCTTGATGACGCTCCAGGGCTTCGGCGGTCCGCCGGTGTATCTCAGGACCGCGCCGACCGACTACTACACGGCGGCGCTCGCGACCCAGGGCATTCTCTCGGCGCTCTTCGCGCGCGAGCGCACCGGGCGCGGCCAGCGCGTGGAGACGTCGCTGCTCCGCGGCGCGCTGGCGCTCCAGGCGGGCGTCGCCATCGACTATCCCGACCAAGCCGACGCTGATCCGCGACAACCCGACCTACCGGCTCTACCAGGCGGGCGACGGCGCCTGGTTCTTCCTCGCGGTCGGCAACCAGACGTTCTGGGTGAAGCTCTGCAAGGCGCTCGAGCTCGAGCACCTGGCCGACGACCCGCGCTTCGGCCTCGTGGCTCGCGCGGCTCGAGAACAACCAGGCGCTCCTGCCGCTGATCGACGCGAAGTTCAAATCCCAGTCGCGTGACCACTGGCTCGAGCTGCTCGCGAAGCACGACATCCCGGCGGCGCCGGTCCAGACCGTCATGGAGTTCATGCAGCACCCGGCGGTCCGCCACCACGACATGGTCCACGAGTACGAGCACCCGGAAGTCGGGCGGCTGCGCGTGATGGGCCAGCCCATCGCCTTCACCGGAACGCCCACGCGCGACCCGGGCCCGCCGCCGACGCTCGGCGAGCACACGGACGCGGTCCTGCGCGAGATCGGCTACACCGACGAGGAGATCGCCGGGCTCGTCGCGCGCGGGTGTGCCGCCGGGCCGGGCGGGCCTGAGGGAGGCATCGATCGATGGCGTACGAGGCGATCCGCTACGAGCTGGCCGACGGCATCGCGACGATCACGCTCAACCGTCCCGCCGTGCACAACGCGATGAACGAGCGCATGCGCGAGGAGCTGACCGCCTGCTTCGGCGAGCTGGCGCGGGCCGAGGACGCGCGCGTCATCGTCGTGACCGGCACGGGCGACCGCGCCTTCTCCGCCGGCGCCGACATCCGCGAGTTCGTCGCGCCCCAGGTGCCCGTCCGAGTTCCGCGAGGGCCGCCGCCGGGTCGACTTCCGCGCCGCGATGGACCGCTGCCCTCAGCCGATCATCGCCGCGATCCGCGGCTTCGCGCTCGGGGGCGGCCTCGAGCTGGCGCTGGCGTGCGACATCCGGATCGCCGGCGAGGACTCCCAGCTCGGCCTCACCGAGGTCAACCTCGCGATCATCCCGGGCGGCGGCGGGACGCAGCGGCTGCCGCGGCTCGTGGGTCGCGGCAAGGCGCTCGAGATGATCCTGACCGGGGCGCGCATCGACGCGCGCGAGGCGCTCCGCATCGGCCTCGTGGAGCGCGTGGTGCCGGCGACCGAGGTCGCTGTCCGCGGCGCAGGCACTCGCCCGGACGCTCGCCGAGAAGGCGCCGGTGGCGCTCCGCTACGCCAAGGAGGCGGTCGTGAAGGGGCCTCGGGCTGCCGCTCGACGGACGGGCTCCGCCTCGAGAACGACCTCGCGACCCTCCTGCGCACGACCGACGACCGCGTCGAAGGCGCCAAGGCGTTCCTCGAGAAGAGAAAGCCCCGCTTCACCGGCCAATAGCGGTGCCGTTCGCGTACTACGCGCGGCTCACGCGCTCGCAGCAGGCCGTCTATCGCAAGAGCGACGCGCTCATCGAGATCCGCCTCGAGAACCCGGCGGCGCTCCGCCCGCGCGTCGCGGCGCTCGAAGCCGCGCTCAATACCGAGGAGCGGGCCGCGACCGAGCGGGCCAGCCGCGCGCTGGTCGACGGGCTCACCGACGCCATGGGGCTTCCGAACGTGCGGGTCGACGTGCTGGCGGCGCGCCCCCATTCGCACTGGGGCGAGCTGCACGGGCTCTACACCCGCGACGCGGCCGGCAGCCGAAGATCCATCTCTGGATGCGCACGGCGAAGCGCAAGCGTGTCGTCGCGTTCCGCACGTATCTCCGGACCTTGCTCCACGAGGTGGGCCACCACGTGGACTACGCTGGGCTCCGCCTGGCGGAGTCGTATCCATACCAACGGGTTCTACAAGCGGGAGTCGAGCCTGTTCCACCAGCTCATACCCGGAGCCGCGGGAGGATCACGATGCCGACCATGGAAGAGTACGCGAAGCAGCCGGCCGCCGACCGCATGAAGCGCCTCACGCGCACCGCCGACGAGCTCGCCGCCGCCATCCGCGGCCGCGACGACGCGATCCTCGTCGCGCCGGCCCGACGGCAAGAACTGGGCGGCGAAGGAGGTCGTCTGCCACCTGCGCGACATCGAGGAGATGTTCATGGCGGCGCTTCGGGCTGATCCTCGCCATGGACGACCCGAAGCTGGCGTTCGACCCGACGATGCCGGACCGGTGGGCGGAAGAGCGTCAGTATCTCCGCAACGACGCGAGAGCACGCCCTCGCGGCGTTCCGCCAGCGCCGCGACGAGTCGCTCGCGTTACTCCGCGACGCTCACGCCCGAGCAGTGGAAGCCGCGCCGGCATTCACGCCACGCGCGGCCCCCTCACCATCAACGACTTCGTCACGCTCATGGCGTGGCACGACGACAACCACCTCGACCAGCTCAGGCGCGCGCTGGAGGGCAAGGCCTGAGGGCCGGCGCTACCGAATCCGGGTGGATCGACGCGCGCACCACCGGGTTGGAGCGATCGAGGGGAGACCGACTCGTAGCGCGAGCTCGCCGGCCGGACGTTACGCCGGCGGCTATCCCTGGCGCTGGCGCGGGGGCCGGCATCCCCGCCTTACGGCGCTGGCCGCAACGCCAGAGCTTCACCCGCCGCCTCGGCGGCAGCGCGGCGAGCCCTTCCTAAGGAATACTACCTCACGCGAGCCCGAGTGGAAGGGCGGCCGCCGAGAGCACGCGGGAGCGAGCGCCTACCGCTCGCCGCTCTGCTGGAGAAGCTTGGCGACCAGGCCCGTCCAGCCGGTCTGGTGGCTCGCGCCGATGCCGGCGCCGTTGTCGCCGTGGAAGTACTCGTAGAACGAGGACGAGGTCGCGCCAGTGCGGATCGCGCTGGAACATCTCCGTGCCGCCGTAGACCGGCCGCCGCCCGTCCGCGTCGCGCAGGAAGATGCGCGTGAGCCGCCGCGACAGCTCCGCGGCGACCTGCCAGAGGTTGAGCGGTCGTCGCCGAGCCCGTCGGAAACGCGACCTTGAACGTCGTCGCCGTAGAAGCGGTGGAACTTCTGGAGCGACTCGATCAGCAGGTAATTGACCGGGAACCAGACCGGGCCGCGCCAGTTCGAGTTGCCGCCGAAGAGCGCGCTCGAGGACTCGGCCGGCTCGTAGTCGACGCGGTGCTCGATCCCGTCGAGCCGGAGCGAGTACGGGTGATCCTGGTGGTAGCGCGACACGCGCGCGGATGCCGTGCGGCGAGAGGAACTCCGTCTCGTCCAGCATCAGCCGGAGGACGCGCGGGCAGCTGCTCGCGGGCGACGATGGTCAGGAGACGGCGAACGCCGGCGCCGGGCCTGGTCGCCATCTCGACGTGGTCGCGAAACTCCGGATGGTTGTCGATGAACCACTGCATCCGGCGCTTGAAGCCCGGGAGCTTGTCCACCACTTCCGGCTCGAGCGTCTCCACCGCGAAGAGCGGGATCAGGCCGACCATCGACCGCACCTTCACGGGGTAGGCGGTGCCGCTGGCCGTGGAGCACGTCGTAGAAGAACCCGTCCGCCTCGTCCCAGAGGTCGATGCCGCGTCGCCGAGGCTATCCACCGCGTGCGCGATGTAGACGAAGTGCTCGAAGAACTTCGACGCGACGTCCTCGTAGGCCGGGTCCTCGCTGCGCGAGCTCGAGCGCGATCGCCAGCATGTTGAGGCAGTACATGCCCATCCACGCTGGTTCCGTCCGGACTGCTCGAGGTGGTCCGCCGGTCGGCAGCGGCGCCGAGCGGTCGAAGACGCCGATGTTGTCGAGACCGAGGAAGCCGCCCTGGAACACGTTCCGGCCCTCGGCGTCCTTGCGGTTGACCCACCAGGTGAAGTTCAGCAAGCAGCTTGTGGAAGACCTTCTCGAGGAACTCGCGGTCGCCCCGGCCGCGCGCGCGTCGCTCGATCTGGTACACGCGCAGCGCCGCCCACGCGTGCACGGGCGGATTCACGTCGCCGAGCGCCCACTCGTACGCCGGGATCTGGCCGTTCGGGTGCATGTACCACTCGCGCAGGAACAGGACGAGCTGCGCCTTGGCGAAGTCGGGTCGACGAGCGCGAGCGGAATCGTGTGGAAGGCGAGATCCCACGCCGCGTACCACGGGTATTCCCACTTGTCCGGCATGGAGATGACGTCTTCGTTGTAGAGGTGCCGCCACTCGCGATTGCGGCCCTGGAGCCGCTCCGCCGGAGGCGGCGGCCGCGCGGGTCGCCTTCCAGCCAGCGCCGGACGTCGTAGTGATAGAACTGCTTGGACCACAGAAGCCCGGCGAACGCCTGTCGCATGACGTTCCTGGCGTCGTCCGACAGCTTCTTCGGGATGTACCGTCTCGTAGAACCGGTCGGCCTCCTGCGCCCTCTGACCGAAGACGACGTCGAACTCCTTGCCGAACGGGTCGCCCGGAATCGGCGTGTTGGAGAGCCGGAGCCGCGTGACCGCGCCCTGGCCGAGGGCGAGCGTCTGCCGGTAGTAGACCGCGGCCTTCGTGCCGCTCGCGGTCGGGATTGACGGCGTCCGTCCGGCCCTCCACGACGAAGGCGTTGATCGAGTCCTTCACGTACGGACCCGCGTTCGGCCGGCCGTAGAGGCGCTCGACGTTCGTGTCGTTCTCGGTGAAGAGCCGCTGCGGCGCGCCCTCGCAGTAGAGCCACCGGGCGCCGAGCGAGGCGTGGTCGCCCTCGATCACGCGCGTAGCCGCCGGCGGCGGCGCCCGCGCGCAGCGTCGGGCCGCTCGGGGCCGCCAGTGTCCCACGACCAGGTGTTGCGATACCAGAGGGTCGGCAGCAGGTGCAGATCGTCCGCCTCGGGACCGCGATTCGTCGCGGTGATGCGGACGAGGATGTCGTCGGGCGCCGCCTTCGCGTACTCGACGACCACGTCGAAATACCGGTCCGCCTCGAAGACGCCCGTATCGATCAGCTCGAACTCCGGCGCCCGACGGTCGCGCCGACGGCTCTCGCTCACGAGGGCCGCGTACGGGAACTCCGCCTGCGGGTACTTGTAGAGGTACTTCATGTAGGAGTGGGTCGGCGTCGAGTCGAGGTAGAAGTAGTACTCCTTGACGTCCTCGCCGTGATTGCCCTCGTTGCCGTCGAGCCCGAAGAGGCGCTCCTTCAGGATGGGATCGCGGCCGTTCCAGAGCGCCAGGGCGAGGCAGAGCCGTCCGTGGTTGTCGGTGATCCCGGCGATCCCGTCCTCGCCCCACCGGTACGCCGCGCGACCGCGCGTGATCGTGCGGGAAGGAATTCCCAGACCGTGCCGTGGGGGCTGTAGTCCTCGCGGACGGTTCCCCACTGACGCTCGGCCAGATACGGGCCCCACCGCTTCCAGTGGGCCGTGCGATCCTGGGATTCCTGGAGTCTCAGCTCCTCTCGGGTCGCGGCTCTTCGCCGGCTCGAGGCCTGGGAGCTATCGGGGGTCGTGGGCACTGGCGCGCTCGCGGGACGGCCCGGGATCGCAGCGATCCGGCGATGGCGGCCGCCCCGAGGAGCGCCGCCCGCGGCTCGAGGACCAGATGCACGGGAATCGAGGCCAGCATCCCGCTCAGCCGACCCTTGTCGCGGAAGCGCAGCAATGAACGTACCGTCCTCGAGCTTGGCCCGGATCTTCGGCGCGATGCCGCCCGCGACGAAGACGCCGCCGACCGCGAGCGCCTTGAGGCGAGATTGCCGGCTTCGGCGCCGTAGACGGACACGAACATCTCGAGCGCCTGGACGGAGCGCGGGTCACGACGCTCCGAGGGCCGCCTCGGCGACGACCGCGCTCGGATCGCCGCTCTCCATCCGCGCGCGGCAGCCATTCCGGCTCCGGCGTGCCGTCGCTGGCCACGAGGAACCGGTAGATGTTGTAGAGCCCGGGTCCGGAGACGACGCGCTCGTAGCTGACGCGCCCGAACTCGCGCTGCAGGAACTTGAAGAGATCGATCTCGAGATCGGTGCGCGGGCGCGAAGTCGGTGTGGCCGCCCTCGGAGGCTCACCACGCGGTGGCGTCGGCCGTCCCAGGCCAGCAGGACTTCACCGAGCCCCGTGCCCGCCGCGATCAGCGCCTTGTTCGCCTTGTGCGGCACGCCTGCCTGCAGCGTCGCCAGCGCCGACGACTCGAGGCCCAGGACCCCGTGCGCGGTGGCCTCGAGATCGTTCACGAGCTTCACCCGCGGCGTTCCGGACGCTCGCCGCGAGCGAAGCCCTCGTCCACCACCCACGGCAGATTCGATCGCCGTGCATCGACCGTCGATCACCGGGCCGGCGACCCCGACGCAGGCCGCGCCGATCGAGACCGGCGGGCCCTCCGGGAGAAATTGCCGGATCGCGTTCTCGAGCGCCGCGTAGCCGTGGCTCGCCAGCACGGCTTCGCGGACGACCGCCTGCCCGCGACCCCGCTCCTCGAAGAGGGCCAGCGCGGTCTTGGTACCGCCGACGTCGCCGGCGAGAGGATCACCCGGTCGTCTGCTCGACGTGGCCGCCGAACTTCTGCCGCATCGCCGGAGAGCACCTTCTCGGCGAAGGTGTGATCCTGGCGCGAGCGGAACCGCGCGTAGAGCGCCGCGGACAGCACGTCGGCCGGCACCGCCCTCCTCGATCGCCGCCATGACCGTCCACCGCCCCTCGCCGGAGTCCTGGCACGACGCCGGTGTAGTTCGACAGCGTCGGATTCTCGGCCAGCGCCTGCGCCGTCAGGTCGAGGAGCCACGAGCCGCACCACGCTGCCGCGCCGCCACACCTCGGCGATGTCGCCGAATGCTCGAGGTCGTATCGCAGGTCGGCTCGCAGCGCCTTCGACGTCGGCGTTCTTGAGGATGTCGAAGCCCTTCGGCGTAGGCCTGCATCAGCCCGTACTCGATGCCGTTGTGGATCATCTTCACGAAGTGCCCGCGCGCCGCGGGGCCGCAGTGCAGATAGCCTCGCTCGGCCGTGCCGCTCCGCCGCTTCGCGTCCCGGCGGTGCGCGGCGATGCTGCCCGCGCCCGGGGGCGAGCGTCTTGAAGATCGGGTCGAGGTCGCTCGACGATCTCCCGCTCGCCGCCGATCATCAGGCAGTAGCCGCGCTCGAGCCCCGACACGCCGCCGCTGGTGCCGACGTCGACGTAGTGAATGCCGCTCGGCCGCAGCATCTTCGTCCGCCGCACGTCGTCCTGTAGAAGGAGTTGCCGCCGTCGATGATCGTGTCTCCGGACGACATGCGCTTGGCCAGGTCCGTCACGACCTGCTCGGTGGCCGCGCCCGCCGGCACCATCACCCACACGACGCGCGGCGGCCGAAGCGCCCGAACCAGGTCGTCGAGCGTCGTCGTGCCGGTCCGCCGTCCGCCGGCGATCGTCGCTTGACCCCATCCGGGTCCGACGCGCGTAGCCGACGATCTGGCCGCCCCGCATCAAGCGGCGAGCCATGTTCCCGCCCATGCGGCCCAGTCCTACCATTCCGACTTGCATGCGATCCTCCGGTTCTTCGGTGGCGCGCCGTCGCGCGTCACGCCTCGATACGGCGCTGGCGGAGCCGCGAGCCAATCCGTTCTTCGACATCGGTCCCGAGGTGCACGCGCAGCGCGCTGGCGTCCGCGCTATCGCAGCACCTGCAAATCGCCGAGCGCCTGGGGCCGCCTTCACGACACCGAACGAGTATCGGCGACCCGGCACCGGCAGATCGTCGCGCGTCGTCGCAGGTGACCTGGACGAACACGCCGGAATCCGGGCCGCCCTAGTAGGCCTGTCCCGTCGAGGTGCAGATAGCGCGGCCCGAAGCCGATACGGGTCGCGACCGTGAACTTGTTCGCGCACCGCGAGCCGGACCGCCTGCAGCTCGGCCTCGTGCGTCCCGTTCATCGGGACGTACGCGCAGAAGCGCGGCGTAGTCGCCGGGCTTGATCGAGCCGAGGTGCGCGGCCAGCGTCGCTCGTCCACGCCGGATCGCTCACGCGCAAGGGCGACTCCGGCGGAGCGCGCCGCGCAGGTCTCGTAGTGCGTCGGTCAGGCGCGCGTCGCCACCTTGCTCGCCTCGACGTCGGGCTGGTCGAACGGGTTGACGCCGAGGATCGCGCCGGCGACGGCCGTCGCGAACTCCCACCGGAAGAACTCCGCGCCGAGGTGATACGGGCTCGGGACGCCGATGCGACGACCGGCTGGCCGCGCGCTCGAGCGCGGCCGATCGCCTCGTCCTGCCCGGGGTCGGGCTTCAGAGTCCGAGACGAACGTAGACGAAGTGGCGATCGCTGCCGTACATCGCCGGCGCGCCCAGGCGGCTCGCGGTCCACCGGGATCAGCCCCGCTACCCGCCTTGCCCGTCGATTCGGCGAGGAGCTGCTCGAGCCAGACGCCGAGCATCGGCAATGCCGGGCGAGGCCACCAGCGTGACCTTGTCGGCGTCCGCGCCGCGCGAGAACGCCCGAGGAGAATCTCGAGCAGGGCGCCCGGATTCTCCGCGACGCGGTTCGAGTGGGCCGCAGCGATCGGCCATCGCGGCGGCGTGGGCCAGGAAGCGCGCGACGTCGAGCCCCATGATCGCGGCCGGCGCCATGCCGAAGTCCGACAGCGCCGAGTAGCGTCCGCCGATCGACGGCACGCCCGGGATGACGCGGCGGAAGTGGTCGGCCCCCGCCACCTGCTCCATCCGCGAGGCCCGGGTCGGTGATCGCGACGAAGTGACTGCCGGCGCGCTCGGCGCCGATCGCCCGCCTGACGCGATCGAGGAAGTACTGCAGGAAGATGTTCGGCTCGAGCGTGGTGCCGGACTTGCTCGACACGATGAAGAGCGTGCGGGCCACGTCGATCCGGCGCTCGATCGAGCGGATCTGGGCCGGGTCGGTGCGAGTCGAGGACGAAGCAGCTCGGGATGGCCGCGATGCGGCCGAAAGTCGCCGTGAGGACTTCCGGGACAGAGGCTCGAGCCGCCCATGCCGAGCACCAGCGCGTGCGCGAAACCGGCGCGGCGAATCTCGTCGGCCAGATCCGCCGAGCGCGCTCGCGCGGCGGCGCTGCTGCTCGCCGGCGACGGCGAGCCACCGGAGCCAGCTCGCCTCGTCGGCGCCGGTCCACAGGGTCGCGTCCCGCGACCAAGACGCTTCACCCTGTCGCCGGCGCGCCCACCCGTCGAGCTCGGCGCGCCGCCGCCTGCCAGGCCGTCCGGCAGCCGGAACGTCGTCTCAGCCCGCTCACGGCGATCTCCGGCAGGACGCGAGCTCGCGAACTTCATTGCCCTCGGCGACGACGACCGTGTCGGCGGTTCCGAGAAACAGGCCCGGTGTCGATGACCGCCGGGGATCGCGCGGATCGCCTGCTCGAGGGCCGCCGGGTCCTCGATGGGGCCCACCGCGCAGTCGAGAACCACGTTGAAGTTGTCGGTCACGAACGGCCCGTCCTCGTGAGCTCTGAGGGTGGGCTTCAGCTCGAGGTCCCCCAGACGTCGCCGGCAGAGCGGGAGCTGCGAACGGCAGGACCTCGACCGGGAGGCGGCCGTGACTGCCGAGGGTCTCGACCAGCTTGTCTGGCGGTCACCAGGATGACCTGCCGCCGAGACGCCGCGGCGACGATCCGCTCCCGCACGAAGGCGCCGCCGTAGCCCTTGATGAGGTTCAGCGCTTGCCGTCGACCTCGTCGGCGCCGTCCACGGTGAGGTCGATGTCGGCCTCGGAGCCCCACGAGATCGATGCCGAGCTCGCGGGCGAGGCGCGCCGTTTCTTCCGGACGTCGCGACGCCGCGCACCCGGAGGCCATCATGCACGCGCGCGGCGAGGGCGCGCACGAACGCGCTGGCGGCTCGGCCCGAGCCGAGCCCGACGACGGCGCCGTCCCTGACGAAGCCGAGGGCGTGGGTCGCCAGTGTTGCGAGCGGATCGCCGGTCGTTGCCATGCTCGGGGGCCTCGTCACCAAGCGATACCGCTAAGCCCTCCGGCACGGGAACGCGGCGTCGCGGTCCACTGGCCTAGCCTCCCCGCGCGAACTCGGATAGAGCGTCATGCCGCCGTCGACGTAGATGGTCTGGCCGTGGATGTAGTCGGCGTCGTCCGAGGCGAGCCAGGCGGCGACCCGGCCGATGTCCTCGGGCGTTCCGATGCGGCCGTAGGGAATCAGCGTCAGCAGCGAGGCGAGCGCCTCGGGCGTCTCCCAGGCGGGACGGTTGATCGGCGTCATGATGGCCCCGGGCGCGATCGAATTGACGCGGATCCGGTGCGGCGCCAGCTCCTGCGCGAGAGACTTCATGAACATGCCCACCCCGCCCTTCGACGCGCGCGTAGTTGACGTGGCCCGCCCACGGGATGCACTTCGTGGACCGACGAGATGCAGATGATCTTGCCGGCGGCGCGTGAGACCTCGGGGCGGATACCCCGGCGGATCATCGCGCGCGCCGCGGCGCGCGCGCACAGGAACATGCCCGGTCAGGTTCACGCCGAGCACGGTGTTCCACTGCTCGAGCGTCAGCTCGGTGAACGGCGCGTCGCGCTGGAGGCCGGCGTTGTTCACGAGGATGTCCACGTCGCCCCAGGCCGCCAGGACTGCGGCGAACATCGCCTCGACCTCGGCCTCCTTCGAGACGTCGGCGCGGAAGGCCATGGCGTCCACCCCGGTCACTTTCAGCTCCGTCGACCAGCTCCGCCGCCGCATCGGGCTGCGTGACGAAGTTGACGACGACCGCCGCTCCGGCGGCGCCGAGCGCGCGGGCGATTCCCTCACCGATCCCCGAGCTGGCGCCGGTGACGAGCGCCTTCTGTCCCCTCAATGGGCGATGGTCCATACCGTGTACCCTCCTCAGTAATCTCGCGGCGTTGAGACACCGTGGCGTCCGGCGGAGGTTCGGCGCGATCGGCGCGAGCGAGACTTCCCGTCCGGTTTAGATTCTGCCGGACGGCGCCGAGGATTCGGAATCCCAGGGGGCCGGTCGGACGTCGCAATGTCGGAGGCGATGACCATGTTGATGACCGTGCTTCCGACACTACTCCTGATCGCGCTGGTCGCGTTGCCGCTGGCCTGGCGAATCCGGAGTCGATCGGCGGCGCGACGCCGCCGATGCGCTGCGAGCCGACATCCGAAGCGTCGTCAATCGACGGCTCCACGGCGAGTCGCTGATCGCGGTCGAGGTCGACCTGAAGACTCTCTGGCACCCCGGCCGCATCGTCCTCTGGACTCCGGCGGGATACGAGGACCTGGCCGAAGCGGTGTGGCGAGACGTCGCGCGGCGCATGCCCTCGGACTACGAGCTCGTCGTCAAGCCCGGGCATGCCGAGGATCCGCTGCGGCGCGCCGCCTGACGCCCC
>ERZ1370068.7113-contig-6050_pt1 | contig 16773 bp, 21 predicted proteins | sample MGYA00561227_ERZ1370068 | MGnify/ENA primary metagenome ERZ1370068 (study PRJEB38410, sample SAMEA6850437) | metagenome | study: Metagenomic assessment of the ecological functions of the soil: analysis of the soil microbiota associated with the...
GCGGTGTCCGGATTTCATCGCGCTGTCGCCCGACGCCGAAACCGCGGCCATCGCGAAGACGATCGGCGCAGGTGCTCTGGGACGACCTGAACTTCGAGCGCGAGTTCGCCTTCATCCCGCGCGACACCTACGCGTCGATTCCGACGCCGACGTCGTTCGACGACGTGCCGTTCGACCGCTGGCGCGAGCTGAACGCCGACGGCCTGCATCGTCGGCACGGTGCAGAAGGTCGGGACGACGGTCAAGGTCGAGATGCGGCTGTTCAACGTGCGGATCGCGGCAGTCGGCGTTCGCGCGGCAAGCGACGGCACCGCGGCGCAACCCGCGGCTGTTCGCGCACACGATCTCGGACGAGATCCACAAGCCGCAGCGCGCGCTGAACGGCGTCGCGCGCTCGAAGCTGACGTTCGATTCGGATCGCGACGGCGAGCGCATGACCGGCACGGTCGAGAACCGCGACGTCAAGGAGATCTACATCTCCGACTACGACGGCGAGAACCAGCGGCGCGTCACGGTCGACCGAGACGCTGAACATCACGCCGCGCTGGTCGCCCGACGGCCGCTCGATCGCCTACACGTCGCTACCGGCGCGGCGGCGCCGAACATCTTCATCTCGAACATCTATCGAGGGCACGCTCGACAGAGGTCGACCAAGGGCGACAAGTCGGCGAGAACTGGCTGCCGGCCTGGTCGCCCGGACGGCACGCGCATCGCGTTCACGCTCGACGCGCGACGGCAACCCGGAGATCTACGTCGTGAACCGCGACGGCTCGAACCTGCGGCGGCTGACGAACCATCCCGGCGATCGACATCACGCCGACCTGGTCGCCGACCGGCACGCAGATCGCGTTCACCTCGGACCGATCGGGCACGCCGCAGATCTACGTGGTCGGCGCCGACGGGCTGAACCTGGCGCAAGCGGACCGCCGGACGGCTACTGCGACCGGCCGACGTGGTCGCCCGCGCCGTACAACGAGATCGCGTTCGCGTCGCGCAACGGCCCGGGCTTCGACATCAGGGTCATCGACCTCGCCACCGGCGCGATCGAGCGCGCTGACCATTCGGCGAGGGCACGCAACGAGAGCCCGGCGTATTCGCCGAACGGACGCCACATCGTGTTCACGTCGACGCGATCGGGCAAGACGCAGGTGTTCACGATGGCGCGCGACGGCAAGGACGTGCAAGCAGATCACGCGGACCGGGAACAACGAAAAGCCGGATTGGTCCAAGATGACTGGAGAATCGACGATGAAAGCGGCCCGGCAGACAGCGCTCCTGATCGCAGTCGTGGTCGCGTTGACGGCGGCGGCCGCCTGCGGCGGCAAGAAAGCCGCCGGTCGCCCGCCCGCTGCCCCGCCGCCGCCGGCGACGCCGCAGCACGAGCGCCGTCGCGCCCGCCGGCGCCGCCCCAGCCGGTCGCCGAGCCGACGATCGTTCCGCCCGAGCCGGTCCGCGACGACGCGATCGCGTCGGCGTCGCTCGACGAGTCTGAACCAGAACTCGCCGCTGAAGCCGGTGTTCTACGAGCTCGACAGCAGCGAGCTGAGCGCCGGCGTCGCAGGCAGACGCTCGACGAGAACGCGCGCGCTGATGAAGACGCTATCCCAGCTGGACGGTGACCGTCGAAGGCCACTGCGATGAACGCGGCACAGCCGAGTACAATCTGGCATTGGGCGAACGCCGCGCGATCGCCGCGCGCGCCTATCTGGTGTCGCTGGGCATTCCGGCCGACCGGCTGCGGACCGTGAGCTACGGCAAGGAGTTCCCGTTCGATCCGGGCCAGGACGAGGCGGCGTTCTCGAAGAACCGCCGGGCGCATTTCGTCATCACTGCGAAGTGAGCTCTATGAGACTGAAATCTTTCGGCGCATCGCTGGCGGTCGTCGCCGTCGCTCTGCGGCACCGCGTCGCCCGGCGCGGCCGCCAACAAGGAACATCAGCAGCTGATGGCGGACCTCCGCATGCTGCAGGAACAGACGCAGCTGCTGCAGAACCTGATCGGCACGGTCACCGAGGCGCTGAAGGCGGTCAACACCCGCCTCGATCAGCAGGCGGAAGTCAACCGCAAGGCGTTCGCCGATCAGAAACTGGTCATCGACAACCTGACCAACGACGTCCGCGTCATCCGCGAGAAGCTCGACGACAACAACGTGCGGATCGGATCGCTGACGCAGGAAGTCGACGCGCTGCGCGCAGTCGATGCAGCAGCATGGTGACGCCGTCCGGCGGGCGACGACCGACAACCCGGACCGCGTCCGCGCCCGACGTGCCGCCGCCGGCGGCACCGCCGCTGTCCCAGGTCGGCGTGTCGCCGCCGAAGATCTTCGAGACGGCGCGCGGCGACTACTTCGCCGGCCAGTGCGATCTCGCCATCCTCGGCTTCACCGACTACGTGAAGAGCTTCCCGAAGTCGGACATGGCCGACGATGCGCAGGTCAACATCTGCAGCGTCGTATGTCGCGGACGGCAAGACCGGACAAGGCGGTCGAAGCGTGCGACCTCGCGATCCGCAACTACCCGACCGGCGACAAGATTCCCGAGGCGCTACTACCGCAAGGGGCTCGCGCTGAGCACGCTCCAGGACGTGACCGGCGCGCGCGCGGCGTGGGAGACGATCGTCAAGCGATTCCCCGACAGCGCAGGAAGCGAGCCTCGCGCGAGCAGGCGCCTCGAGCGGCTGAAGCGCCCCTGACCTACCCTGTCACAGGGCGGATCTACGATCGCGACGACGATGTAGAATGCGTGGCTCGGCTCGAGCTCCACGTCCTACTCTCGAGACTTCAAGACTTCGAACTTCCGAAGGGACTCAATGGGCTCAGTCAATAAAGTGATTCTGGTCGGGCAACCTCGGCCGCGACGCCGAGCTGCGCTACACGCCCGGCGGCGCCGCCGTGGCCACGCTCAACATGGCGACGACCGAGGTCTGGAACGACAAGGCAGGCCAGACGGCAGGAAAAGACCGAGTGGCACCGCGTCGTGCTCTGGGGCAAGACGGCCGAATCGCTCGCCGAGTACCTCACCAAGGGCAAGCAGATCTACGTCGAGGGCCGGCTGCAGACGCGCCAGTGGGACGACAAGGACGGCAACAAGCGCTACACGACCGAGATCCGCGGCGACCGCGTCGTGCTCCTGAGCGGCGGCGGTGGCGGCCGCGGCGGCGGCGCGGGATGTCGCGCGGCGGCGGCGCCGACGAGGGCATGGGCGGCAGGCACGCGCCTGGGCCGAGCCACGACGGACCGGATCAGCCGCTCACCGACGACGATATCCCGTTCTGACCGACGATCAGACATGCAGTGTCCGCCTTCAGCGCGCGAACGCCGACCTGGCTACAAGCCGGACACTCGTGTCGCGGACGCGATGTCCTCTAGAACGACCAGAGCACCCGCAATGAGGTCCGCAGCACGTTGTTGATCTCGTCGCCGATCGAGCCGTAGTCGTAGCGGACGTCGGGCGCAATCACCAGGGCGCGGCGTCACCGCGAATCCGACGCTGCCGCCCACCGTCAGCCCGCCGAGATTGCGCACCAACGGCGCTTCGTCAACCAGCGTTCTCCGCACCCGCTCCCGGATCGATGCCTTCCGGGATCGAGACGGTGATCCGCTCGCTCCGCTCCCGGACGCGCGATGGTTGGTCGCGCCCAGGAACAGCCGCGGCCGCCACCGGCCCTGTGGCTGGCAGATGTAACAGGCGATGCCCGCCGAGACCGTGGCGAGCACCTGACGTGCCTTGATGAAGCGCGTCACCACCCCGAGCCGCTGAATCTCTTCCCGCGAAGCGCCGGATCCGCGAACGAGACACTGGTGCCGGTATATCGCGCGATAACTCCGCGCCAGGGCGGGCAACGTCGAGCGCTCGAGGCCGAGGGCCGGCTTCAGGCGGACGCCGGCGACGACCCTGACCGCCGCCGTCGTGCCGGTCACCCGGTCGGCGCCTTCGTGATGCGCTCCCACATGGACGCCGAGATACGGCCGGCCGACCGGCTGCGCCGCGGCCAACGGCGCGGCAGCCAGGACGGCGGCGGCCAGCAGCATGGTGCTCAGCCTGTTCTGCATCGTCCCCTCAGCGGGAGATGTGCGAACAGCGCCGGAACCGGCTCAGCTCACTTCTTGTCTTCGCGCCCGTACCGATCTTCGAGGCGCACGACGTCGTGCAGCTCCGGCGTGGAGACCTCGAAGATGTCGCTGTCTTCGATCGCCGTCATGCGGTGCACCGTCTTCGGCGTGACGTGGACGCGCTCGCCGGGCAGCATCTCGCGCTTCTTGAGCTCGCCGCCCTCCTCGATCTCGAACAGCAGCTTGCCGGAGTGCAGGTAGATCGTCTCGTCCTTCAGGTTGTGGTACTGAAGGCTCAAGCGCGTGGCCGGCGTTCACGTGAATCAGCTTGCCGACGTACGCGATCGGTCTTCGCCCAGTGGAGCTCGTAGCCCCACGGCTTCTCGACGCGCGTGATGTCACCGTTCACGACGTCACTCCCTTGATCAGCGTCAGCCGGCTGAGCGCGGCCAGCAGCTCGCGTTCGATGTCGTCGACGGTCGGCAGCCGCAGGATGCGGCGCGCCAGCGCGCGCAGCTCGTCGCTGCGCAGCTCGGCGAGGACCTGTTTGGCGACCGGAATCGCGCCCGGGCGTCATGCTGAATTCGGTGAGCCCGAGCCCGACGAGCAGCGTCAGCAGCGCCGGGTCCGACGCCATCTCGCCGCAGAGCGACACCGGAATGCGCTGCCGCGTCGCCGCGCGCCGCACCATCAGGATCATCCGCAGGATCGCCGGATGCAGCGGCTCGTAGAGCCGCGAGACGCGCTCGTCCGCGCGGTCGACCGCCAGGCAGTACTGGATGAGATCGTTGGTGCCGATGGTGAAGAAGTCGACCTCGCGGGCGAGCAGATCGGCGGTGTAGGCCGCCGCCGGGATCTCGATCATCACGCCGACCGGCACCTGCGGCACGCGCGCGCCGCCGCGCGCGCGAGATCCGCGCGTCGCCTCGGCAACCATGCGCGCGCGCCTCGCGCACCTGCTCGACGCTCGAGACGAACGGAAACATGATGCGCAGCTGGCCGTGCGCGCGCGGCGCGCAGCAGCGCGCGCAGCTGCACGCTGGAACAGGTCGGGCCGCGTCAGGCTGAGGCGCAGGCCGCGCAGCCCCTGCCGGCTCGCCCGCGAGTCGTCGGGCTCCCAGCCGGCGGCGCGCCGCTGCTCGGACAGCCGCGAGGTCAGCTGATCTTCGTCGACGTCGAAGGTGCGCACGGTGACGACGCCGGGCGCCATCCCTTCGAGCATCCCGCGATAGATCTCGCACTGGCGGTCCTCGTCGCGGATGTCCTCGACGCCGCCGGTCGACGCAGGAACTCGGATCGGTACAGGCCGATGCCTTCGGCGCCGGCGTAGCGCGCCGCCGCGAGGTCGTCGGGGAACTCGATGTTGGCGTCGAGGCGGATCGGCACGCCGTCGGCGGTCGACGCCGGCCGGCGCCGCTCGGCGTCGATCGCCGCGCCGCGGACGATGATCGTCGGCGTGGCTGCGCGCGCGCGCCAGCTCCTCCGGCGTCGGATCGAGGATCACCTCGCTGGCCGTCCCGTCGATGACCACGAGCTGCCCGGCCTGCACCCGCTGGCTGGCGTCGTGGAGGCCGACGACCGCCGGGACATCGAGCGAGCGCGCGAGGATCGCGGTGTGATAGGTGCGGCTGCCGGCGTCGGTGGCGAAGCCGCGGACCTTGGTCCAGTCGACCTGCGCGGCGATCGACGGCGTCAGCTCGTCGGCGATGAGCACCGACGACTCGTCGAGCTCGCGCAGCAGATCGCGCGGCGTCGCCACGCCCTTGCGCAGGTTCATGCGCAGGCGCGCCGACCAGATCGGCGACGTCGCCCTTGCGCTCGCGCAGGTAGGGATCGGCGACCTCGTCGAACGACCGCGCTGAACTCGTGGAAGACCTGCTGCACCGCCCACTCGGCGTTGACGCGCTGCTCGCGGACGATGTCGGCGGCGCGCGGCAGCAGCATCGGATCGTCGAGCATCAGGAGCTGGGCGTCGAAGAGCGACGCCGAGCTCCGAGCGCCGCAGCGCCACGCGCGCCTGGATGTCGACCAGCTGATCGCGCGACTCGAGCGCGGCTCTCGTCGAGCCGCACGACCTCGTGGTCGATCGCGCGTCGCGGCAATCTGGTAGCGCAGCACCTGCGCGCGCTGGATCAGCATGCACGGCGCGGCCGGACGACGACGCCCGGCGAGACGCCGATGCCCTTCAGGCGCTGCATGCGTCCTCGCCGAAGCCGGACTGCACCAGCGCCACCAGCGCGTCGACGGCGTCGCGCTCGTCCCGTGCCCTCGGCGCGAGATCGTGATCGTCGATCCGCGCGCCGCCGCGAGCAGCAGGATGCCCATGATGCTCTTGCCGTCCATCTCGCGCGCGTCGCGCGCCACCGTGACGCGCGACTCGTAGCGCGTCGCGAGGTGGACGAACTTCGCCGCGGCGCGGGCGTGCATGCCGAGCTGGTTGACGACGGTCACCGTCTGGGAGGTCATGCGGTGCTCTTTTCGCCGCGCAGCAGGTCCGACGCCACCCAGATCGCGCTGCGGCCGTGGTCGCGCATCTCCTTCGCCGACGGCGAGCAGGTCGGACGAGCGGCGCAGGCTGGCCAGCTTGATCAGCATCGGCAGGTTGACGCCGGTGATCACCTCGAGGCGGTCGGTCTCGAGAAACGTCATCCCGAGGTTGGACGGCGTGCCGCCGAACATGTCGGTCAGCAGCAGCACGCCTTCCTCGCCGCGCACGCGCTCGATCGCCTGCGCGATGTCCTCGCGCGCGTCGTTGACATCGTCGTGCCAGCCGATCGAGACAGCCGTGAACTGCGGCAGGTCGCCGACGATCATCTCGGCGGCGTTGACCAGCTCGGTGGCGAGCTGCCCGTGCGTGACGACGACGACGCCAATCACAAGTCTCTATCGTAGGCCAGGCGGGGCAGGTAGGCGAGTAGAGCTCTGCCTGCCCACCCGCCCCACCTGCCCTACCCGACCTACTGCTCCGCCTACCCGCCCTGACTGCTTGCGCCAGGTCCTGTGGCGGACGCGGACCGCGGGCGACGCCGAGGTCGCTCAGCGCCGCGCTGCAGCCGCTCGGCAATCATCACCGAGCGGTGGCGCCCGCCGGTGCAGCCGATCGCGATCGTGAGGTAGCTCTTCCCTTCCGCGACGTAGAACGGCATCACGTAGCGCAGGTAGTCCTCCAGCTCGGTCCATGAACTGGCGCGTCGACTCGTCGCGCTCGAGGAAGTCGGCCACCGCGCGGTCGCGGCCGGTCCGCCGCCGCAGCGTCGGGACGAAATGCGGGTTCGGCAGGCAGCGGACGTCGAACACGCAGATCGGCGTCGAGCGGCACGCCGTGCTTGAACCCGAAGCTGAGCACGCGTGATCGACGAGCCGGCGCGCGCGACCGGTCGCGCGACAGGCTCATGAAGAACTGCCGCAGCTCGTGGACCGTCATGTCGGAGGTGTCGACGATCTCGTCCGCCAGGTCGCGGATCACGTTCAGCCGCGAGCGCTCGTCGCGGATGCCCTCGGTGACCGACCGATCCGGCGCCAGCGGATGCGGCCGCCGCGTCTCGCTGAAGCGGCGGACCAGCGCGGCGTGATCGGCCTCGAGAAAGATCAGGATCGGATTGAGCCGCGGCATCTTCCGGAGCTGCCGGAAGATCTTCGGGAACGACGACAGGAAGCCGCCCTCGCGGACGTCGACGACGATGGCGACCTTCTCGATGTCGCCGCCGGCGCCGCAGCGACAGCTTCGCCAGCGTCGGGATGAGCGTCGTCGGCAGGTTGTCGACGCAGAAGTAGCCGAGGTCTTCGAGCGCGCGGATCGCCTGCGACTTGCCCGGAGCCCGACAGGCCGGTCAGGACGATGAACGGCTGGCCGCCGCGCCGACCGCTTCGACCGCGCCTCGCCCTTCGCCGCGCGCCGCGGCGAGCGCTTCCTGCGCCCGCCCGCCGCGACGCGCCCTTCTTCCGCGCCATTCACCGCGCCCCTCCGGGCTCGAGCTCTTCGTCGTCCTCGTCGGGCGACGGCAGGCTCGCTCTGGCGCAGCGCTGCGGTCCAGGCGATCGGCGAGCGCGCGCGCGCCGCGTGATGGCCGCGCGCGCGCAGCAGCTGGTTGCGCGCCGCGACCTCGACCAGGATGGCGATGTTGCGGCCCGGCGCGACCGGCATGCGAATCAGCGGGACGCGCAGGCCGAGAATCTCGAAGAACACGTCGTCGAGCCCGAGGCGCTCGTACTCGCGCGTCGGCATCCCAGCGTTCGAGCTGCACGACGAGCTCGACGCGCTTCGACGAGCGCGTCGACGCGATGCCGAACAGCTCCATGATGTTGATGACGCCGAGGCCGCGCAGCTCCATGTGATAGCGCGTCAGCTCGGGGCAGGTGCCGATGAGAATCGTCTCCTGGCGGCGGCGGACTTCGACGGTGTCGTCGGCCACCAGGCGATGGCCGCGGACGATCAGATCGAGCGCGCACTCGCTCTTGCCGATGCCGCTTTCGCCGGCGATCAGCACGCCGAGGCCGAGGACGTCCATCAGCACCGCGTGCAGCATGGTCCGCTCGGCGAGCGAGTCCTCGAGCATCGAGGACAGCTTGGCGATCGCCGTCGGCGTGGCGACCGGCGGTCCTGAGCAGCGGCAGGCGCGCGCGCGTCGACTCCGCCAGGAGCTCCGGCGGCGGCGCGAAGCCGCCGGTGATGCAGGACGCACGGAAAGTCGAGCGTCAGCGCGAGGCCGCAGCGACGCGACGCGGCCGGCGGCGTCGAGGCTCTCGAGATAGCGGATCTCGCTCTCGCCGAAGATCAGGACGCGCCCCGGCTTGAGGTATCTCGTGAAACCCGGCGAGCGCGAGGCCGGTCTTCTGGATGTGCGGGCTGCGTGATGATGCGATCGAGGCCGTCGGCGCCGGCCAGCAGCTCGAGCGGCAGGCCGAACGCTTCCGGGACGGCTGCCGAGCAGCGTCGCGACGCTGACGCCAGGTGGAGACGACATCAATGAATCAGTTCATCGATCGCTCGCTCGCTCAGCGCTTCGGTTTCGACCAGCGTGAGCTCGCCGTTCGGCCGCCGGTACGAGCACGCTGATCGCCGCCGTCTCGGCGTCGCGGAAGACGACGATCGCCGCCGTCGCCGGCGTCGAGCTGCCGGGCGGCGTCGGCCGCCGACATCGGCCTGATCGCCTGGCGCGAGGCGCGCAGGATGCGCGGCATCCGCACGCGCTCGCGCGCCGGGCGCCGCGCCCGGGCCGGCTTGCGACGGCGCCGGCGTCTCGCGCGCCGTTGTTCTCCGCCGCGGCGGCGACGCCGGTCTTGACGCCGTGGCGCGTGCGATCGTGCCGCTTGCCCTTGATCTTCTGCGCCTGCTGCGAGATCTGCTCGATCGCCTCGCCGACCGACCGTCTCCCAGTTGTCGGTGTCGGCCTACGCCGTGCAGGAACTTCTCGCCGCGCGCGTGCAGCGTGATGTCGGCGCGGTGGCGGTGCTTCTCGATGCGTCAGGATCGCCTGCGCCGAGACGGCGCGGTCGTTCAGCAGCCGTTCGAGCTTGGCGAGCTTGGCGTCGACGAGGCGCCGGAGGGCGGGCGTGATGTCGACGTGATGGCCTCTGAGTTCGAGTCGCATAGCGGTTCGCTCGGCTGTCAGCCTTCGCGCTCAGCACGGCTGTCTGCCGCTGAGAGCTGTAGGGCGAGCTTTCAGGCCGCCTAGTAAAGCACCTTCCGCTGGTTGGACGTCGGGATCTTCAGCTCTTCACGGTACTTCGCGATCGTGCGCCGCGCCAGCACCAGCCCTTCGCGCTGCAGGATGCTGACGATCTTCGAATCGCTCAGCGGCTTGCGCGGATCTTCGTTCTCGATGATCTTCCGGATGCGCTGCTTGATCGTCACCGACGAGACGCTCTCGCCGTACGAGCTGCTGATGCCGCTGTGGAAGAAGTTACTTCATCTCGAACACGCCCTGCGGCGTGTGCATGTACTTGTTGGTGACGACGCGGCTGACCGTCGACTCGTGCATGCCGATGTCGTTGGCGACGTCGCGCAGCACCAGCGGCCGCAGGTGCTCGATGCCGTGATCGAGGAAGTCGCGCTGGAAGTTGATGATGCTCTTGGCGACCTTGAGGATCGTCTTCTGCCGCTGCTCGACCGACTTGATCAGCCACAGCGCCGAGCGGAACTTGTCCTTCACGTAGGCGCGGGTCTCGTCGGTGTTGTCCGGCGCGCTCTTGTCGAGCAGCCGGCGGTAGACCGGGCTGATCCGCATCTGCGGCAGGCCGTCCTCGTTCAGCACCGCGACGTACTCGTCCTCGACCTTCATCACGTAGACGTCGGGGATGACGTACTGCGACTGCGTCGGGTTGTAGCGGCTGCCCGGCTTCGGATCGAGGTGGCGGATGACCTCGATGTGCTCCTTGAGATCGTCGATCGTCATCCCGAGCTTGCGGGCGATCTCCGGCACCTGGTGGTTCTGCAGCAGCCGGAGGTGATCGGTGACGATCTTCTCGGTCGGCGTGCCTTCGAGGCCGAGGTGGCGCAGCTGCAGCAGCAGGCACTCCTGCAGATCGCGCGCGGCGACGCCGGTCGGATCGAAGCCCTGAACCAGCCTGCAGCGCCCGCTCGACTTCGCCGACCGGCCACGGCCCCATCGCCGCCAGCTCGTCGAACGACGCCACCAGATAGCCGTCGTCGTCGAGGTTGCCGATGATCGCCGAGCCGATCTCGCGCAGCAGCGAGTCGTCGGTCTGCATCGACAGCTGCCACATCAGGTGATCGGAGAGCGAGCTGGCCGTCGAGAGCGTGTTCTCGATCGGCGGCAGCTCTTTGACTTCCTGGGGCGCGCGCGGCCGGTAGCCGTCGTCCAGGTAGTCGCCGAAGAAGTACTCGTAGTCCTGATCGTCCCAGGTGTCGGTCTTGTTCGGCCTGCTGCTCGGCGTTCGGCTTCTCCTGGGTCGGCGGCGGCTTCGGCCGGCTGCAGGTCCTCGGTCGGCACCTCCTCGAGCATCGGGTTCTCGACCATCTCCTGATTCAGAAGATCCGACAGTTCGAGCGTCGACATCGGCAGCAGCTTGATCGCCTGCTGCAGCGATGGCGTCAGGATCAGCTTCTGAACGAGCTTGGTGTGAAGTTTCTGCTGGATGCCCATGAAGACGCGTGTCAGCTAAGTCGTTGTTGCGTTGCTACTTGCGCCGTGCTCGGGCTGCAGCGCCGACTGGCGGATCGTCGCGCCGCGCTCAGCTGATGCAATTCCCAGGCCCTATTCTAGTCCAATCGGAACTCGGTCCCCAGATAAATCCGCCGAACCTCGTCGTCGGCGGCCAGAGCTGTCGGGCGTGCCGCTCTTGAAGATGACGCCGCCGTGCACGATGTAGGCGCGGTCGGTGATGCGCAGCGTCTCGCGCACGTTGTGGTCGGTGATGAGCACGCCGATGCCGCGGTCCTTCAGGTGAAAGATGATCTTCTGGATGTCGGAGACCGCGATCGGATCGATGCCGGCGAACGGCTCGTCGAGCAGGATGAACTTCGGCGAGATGACCAGCGCGCGCGTGATCTCGGCGCGCCGCCGCTCGCCGCCCGACAGCGTGTGGGCCGGCGCCTGCGCCAGCGGCGTCAGGTTCAGCTCGGCGAGCAGCTCGCGCAGCCGCGCCCGGCGCGTCGCGCCGTCGAGCCCCATCGTCTCGAGGATCGCGAGGAGGTTCTGCTCGACCGTGAGGCCGCGGAAGATCGACGGCTCCTGCGGCAGGTAGCCGATGCCCTTCCGCGCCCGGATGTACATCGGATCGTCGGTGACGTCGTGGCCATCGAGCTCGACGCGCCCGGAGTCGGGCGCGGTCAAGCCGACCGTCATGTAGAACGTCGTGGTCTTGCCGGCGCCGTTCGGCCCGAGCAGGCCGACGATTTCACCCGGACGCGACGTCGAGGCTCACGCCGCGCACGACGCGTGCGCCGCCGTAGGATTTGGTGAGGTCGTGGGTGCGGAGGGTGGACATCACGAGAACGTTGTCATGGCTGATGGCTAAGGGCAGATGGCGTATGGCTCGATGGCCTATCGGGCCCACCGACCATAGCGCCATCAGCAATCAGCCATTAGCCATTAGCCATGACCAGCATTAACTCGCGCAGTTCCCGCTGCCGCCCTTGGTCTGCGTGCGGATCTGCGTGCCGCCGTCGACGACGATCCTATCGGTGCCCTTGTTGAAGGTCAACGTCTTGCCGGTCGTCTCGCGCTGGCACTCGTCGATGATCTTCACCGGCGCGCCGGTGATCGACGTAGGTCTCGTTGGCGGTCGTGTAGATCATCTTCGCGCCCTTGGTCTCGCGGTTCTGTTCGCGCAGCGTCACGTTCTCGAACGCCTCGGCGCGTTCCAGCTCGTCGCCGGACGGCTTCAGGTAGAGCTCGATGCGCGACCGCCGTCATGTCGCCGTCCGGCCCGCTCATGTGCGCGTCGGTCGTGTAGGTCAGCCGCCGATCGGCGTCGTCGCATCTTCATCTCCTTCGCCGTCGCGATCGAGTGGACGCGCTGCTTCTTCTTGTCCTTGTCGACCTGGTCGAGCACCGTCGTCGTCGTCACGCTGCCGACGCGGCTGAGGTTGCCGGCCTTGCTGTCGATGACGATCGTCTCGCCCTTGATCGACGTGTCGCCCTGGAAGAGCGCGCGCCGCCCCGGTGTAGGTGCTCTTCGACGACGGCGCCGTCGTAGTCGAGCGGCGTCGCCGACGCACGATCACCGGCTGATCCTGCTTGAGCATCGACGGCATCTTGACGTCGTTGCCGGCCTCGCCTGCGCCGGCTTCGACGCCGGCTTGAGCTCGCTTCTGACGTTGCCGGCGGCCTTGAGCTTCGGGTCCGGCCAGCGTCACGTCGATCGTGCCGTCGCGTCGACCGCGATCTGCTCGGGTTGACGACGTGCGGCACCGGCGATGCCCGGCTCGGCGCCGCTCAGCGCCAGCGTGCCCTTTCTCGATGTCGTAGCGCGCCGCGGCCGCGAGCGCGATCATCTTGCCCTCCTCGAACCGGACGGCGTGCGCGAACTTCGCCTGCTCGATCGCGCTCGAGCCCGGCGCTTGAGGCGCGACGTCGAGCGTCTGCGCGCGTGGCGGTGCGATCGACGCTGCCGCCGCGCTCGCGGTACTGCACGTTGCCGCGAGAAGACGGCGCGCGTCAGCCCTTGCCCGGCTCGCCCGTTCGCGTCGAGGATCGGCGCGCGCGATGGTGCGGCCCGGACGCGCCCGGTCTCGGGCGGAATCGTCAGCTGCACGTTGTCGCGCCCGGCCAGCGCCGACCGGCGTCGATCCGTCCGGCGCCAGCGCGATGTCGATGACGTTCGCCGCGATCTGCCGCCCGGCTCTGCCGGCCTCGCCCGCGACCTGGATCAGCGCGTCGCTGCGTGATCAGCACGTGCTCGAGCAGCTCCGCCGTCGGCGTATTTCAGGTTCATGTCGCGGCCGCTCAGCGCCTGCAGCGCGCCGGGGCCGCCTTCGCGCTGGTGATGCGCGAGTGCTCCTTCAGTTCGAGCGTGTCGATGTGATCCTCGTCGTCGGTGAGATAGGCGACCGCGGTATCCGCCTCGGTGACCTGCGCGCCGCGCTGAATCCGCACCGTGCCGCTCGAACCGGATGTACGTTGTCGCGGCGGGCGAACGGAGCCGACGCCGGCGGTGACCTCCGTCGCCGTTGCCGCCGGACGCGTCGGCGGCGACGTGCACGACCGCCTGATCGAGGATGGTGAGCGACGTCGTAGCTTCTTGCTCCACGTCATCCCGACGCCGTTGCCCGTGGTGCGGCCGCGCGCGAACTGCCACCGGCCCCGGCGCGCGCACCGTCGCCGTCGGCGTCCGTGTAGGTGGCGTGCTCGGTCGCGACGGTCATCCCGTCGGAGCCGGCGACGCGCACGTTGCCGTCGAGCGCGATCGTCGTCTCGTTCTTGGCGATGTGCCCTTCGTTGCCGGTGATCGTGAACGTGCGGCTGCCGTTCTTCTCGTCGGTGACGATGGTGACGCCGGTCAGCTTGCTGGAGCCGTCGGGGTAGGCGAACTGCTTCTCGAAGCGTCGACGCTGACGTCCTCGCGCGACGCCGTGAAGCGGAGCCAGCTCGCCGCCGGTCGTTTCGACGACCGCTCTCGGATCGGTGCGGGCGACCGGCGCGGGCGGCGGCGGCGGATCGCGGCGCCGGTACTCCGCGCCGACGAAGACCGCGAACACCACGCCGAACACGGCGATGACGAGGCGAGCTGCGACGTTGCCAGCGGACATTACTGAATCAACGAATGGCGGATTCTCAGGTCTCCGAGCCTTTGAGGTCGGCGAGGGTCAGCTCCACGTACGTCTCTCCATTGTACTGATTCTGTTCGAGCGAGAAGGCGACGTCCAGCGCCGCCTTGTGCTCGGTGAGGTAGTCGTGGCGCTCGGCGGCGCGCCAGGCGACGGCGCGGAAGATCCGGCCGTCCTGCTTGAGCGCCATCTTGAGGTGGCGCTCCTTGAGCTTGCGCGGGCCGTCGATGATCTCGACGCCGCCGCGCCGCGAACACCGGCCGCGGGTTGCCGGCGCCGAACGGCGCCAGCGACGGCGACGCCGGCGGCGACGCCGCCGGTGATGCCGCGAAACGTCAGGTCGCCGTCGATGCGCAGGCGCGGCATCAGGTCCTCGGGGCCCGAGCGTCTCGTCGGCGACCGCGTTCACCGCGAGCGCGCAGTTCCGTGATCCGCGCCGGCATCGAGCGTGAGCCCGGCCGCCTGCCGGTGGCCGCCGAACCGGATCAGCAGCGTGCGCGCACCGCTCGAGCGCGCCCGAGCATGTCGAACTGCGAGATGCTGCGGCACGAGCCGTGCGCGACGCCGTCTTCGATCGACAGCACGATCGCCGGCCGGTGGAACGCGTCGACCAGCTTCGACGCGACGATGCCGATCGACGCCGCGATGCCAGCCTTCGCCGGCCGACGACGAGGACCGATCGCGCGCCGATGTCGGGATCGGTCTGGACGATCTTCTTCGCGGCCGGCGAGGATCTCGCTGCCTCTTCCTGCCGGCGTCGACGTTCTCGCCGTCGAGCTGCAGCGCCAGCGCCCGCGACTTCCTCGGCCATCGCCTCGTCGCTGCGCGAGCAGCAGCCGCGTCGCGATGTCGGGCGTGCTCATGCGCCCGGCGGCGTTGACGCGCGGCGCGAGCATGAAGCCAGATGTGATAGCTGTCGATCGTCTTGCCGGTCAGGCCCGAGACGTCGAGCAGCGACCGCAGGCCGATCTTGTGCGGGCCTCGCGTCAGCAGATCGAGCCCGAGCTTGGCGATGACGCGGTTCTCGCCGACGAGCGGCACGACGTCGGCCAGCGTGCCGATCGCGGCGACCTTGATGAAGCCGGGCAGCCAGCTGTCGCGTCCGGCGCGGCGGCAGAGCGCCTGCACCAGCTTCAGCGCGACGCCGACGCCGGCGAGGTACTTGTCCGGATAGCTGCAGTCGTGCGCGCTTCGGGTTGATGACCGCGAGCGGCCGGCGGCAGCTCGGCGTCCGGCTCGTGATGGTCCGTGATGATCAGGTCGACGCCGAGCTCGCGCGCGCGCCGCGCCGCCTCGGCGCCGCGGATGCCGCAGTCGACCGAGACGACGAGCGCGACGCCGTCGGCGTGCAGCCGCTCGATCGCCGCCGGCTGCAGGCCGTAGCCGTCCTTCAGCCGCTCAGGGATGAAGTGCACGACGTCGGCGCCGAGCAGCTCGAGCGCGCGCCGCAGGATCACCGTCGACGTGATGCCGTCGACGTCGTAGTCGCCGTGGATCGCGATCCGCTCGCTGGCGCGCGATCGCCGCCATGATGCGCTCGACCGCGACGCGCATGTCGGCGAGCAGCATCGGATCGTGCAGGTGATCGAGCGACGGGTTGAGGAAGCGCGCCGCGTGCTCAGGATCGCCGAGCCCGCGCTGACAGAAGCAGGCCGCGCGACCGCCGGGGTCGATGTTCAGAGCCGCAGCGAGCGACGCCGTCGGCCAACGTCGTCGCAGGGCGCAGCATCCCATCGTGGACCAATGGTCGGCATCTAGGATCGGCCCCTCAGATTGCTTTCATCAACGTACTCAACACAAAGGACACAAAGGACACAAAGAAGCCGCGCGGTGAAGCCCAACGAAGCGCGAGCAGGCTCGTGATTGGGGCTGCAATCAGGCGTGCATACGGCGCTTGGCGCGGGCGTGCTCGGAGCGCGTGCGACGCGTGCCTTCACTACGAACTTCGTCAGGCCGGCTTGCATTTCGAACACGAGGTTCACCTCCCGATCGTCTATGAGGGCATCCAACTCGCGACCGCCCACCGCGTCGACTACATCATCGAGAAATGCCTGATCGTCGAGATCAAGTGCGTCGAACGCGTGCTGGCTGTTCATCGTGCCCAGCCTGTTGTCGTATCTGAGGCTGGCGCGCGTTTGCCCCTTGGGCTGTTGCTGACTTTCAACGTGCCACGCATGAAAGATGGCATTCAGCGCGTGATCAATGCCCCGGAACAGGACCTCTAAAGCGTGTTGCGCCGGCGTAGCCTCGCGCGCTCACTACCTCGGCGGAGCGCCGTGCAAAGCGGCGCCGTCCGGCCGGGAGTCGAGATCGCGAGACGAGCCACGCACGGCGGTCTGCCTTCCGGGTTCGTCTCGCGGTCCGATCCACGGCCGAACCAGCCGGCCTGCGCTGCGGGCCGGCCCGCCGAAATGATGCCGTGCGCTCCTGCTGCGCGATTCCCCGCCTTCCCCTTGTGTCCTTTGTGTAGCAATACGTAACTGAACGAAGC
>ERZ1370068.6896-contig-5849_pt1 | contig 16765 bp, 19 predicted proteins | sample MGYA00561227_ERZ1370068 | MGnify/ENA primary metagenome ERZ1370068 (study PRJEB38410, sample SAMEA6850437) | metagenome | study: Metagenomic assessment of the ecological functions of the soil: analysis of the soil microbiota associated with the...
GGTATTACTTCGTTCAGTTACGTATTGCCCGGGTGACTGCACAACAGCGACGCCGACTACTTCCCGACGACATCGACCACTTCGGCAACCGCCGCGTGCGCTCGGTCGGCGAGCTCATCCAGAACCAGGTGCGCGTCGGCCTGTCGCCGCATGGAGCGGGTCGTGCGCGAGCGCATGACCACCCAGGACGTCGAGGCGATCACGCCGCAGACGCTGATCAACATCCGGCCCGGTCGTGGCGGCGATCAAGGAGTTCTTCGGCTCCAGCCAGCTCAGCCAGTTCATGGACCAGACGAACCCGCTCGCCGGCCTCACGCACAAGCGCCGCCTCTCGGCGCTCGGCCCGGGCGGTCTGTCGCGTGAGCGCGCCGGCTTCGAGGTCCGCGACGTGCACCCGAGCCACTACGGCCGCATGTGCCCGATCGAGACGCCGGAAGGCCCGAACATCGGCCTGATCGGCTACCTCGTCGACGCTACGCCCGCATCAACCGGTTCGGCTTCATCGAGACGCCGTACCGCAAGGTCGACGAACGGCGTCGCGTCACCGACGAGATCGAGTACCTCGCCGCCGACGACGAGGACCAGCTACGTCATCGCCCAGGCGAACGCCAGCGTCGACGAGCAAGGGCCGGTTCCTCGACGACCGCGTGCTCGTGCGGCCGCGCCGCGGCGAGGTCGCGCTACGTCGACCCGCGACGAGGTCGACTACATGGACGTCTCGCCGAAGCAGATCGTGTCGGTGGCGACCGCGCTGATCCCGTTCCTCGAGCACGACGACGCCAACCGCGCGCTCATGGGCGCCAACATGCAGCGCCAGGCCGTGCCGCTGCTGCGGGCCGACGCGCCGTTCATCGGCACCGGCGTCGAGGGCCGCGCCGCCCGCGACGCCGGCGACGTGCATCGTCGCCGAGGACGACGGCACGGTCACCGACGTCGCCGGCGACACCGATCACCGTCGACGTACGACGACAGCACGGCAGCGCCACGCACCGCCTGCTCAAGTTCCGCCGCTCGAACCAGGGCACCTGCATCAACCAGAAGCCGCTGGTCGACGATCGGCGACGCAGGTCGACGCAGGGCGACGTGCTCGCCGACGGTCCGTCGACCGACCACGGCGAGCTCGCGCTCGGCAAGAACCTGCTCGTGGCGTTCATGCCGTGGAAGGGCCACAACTTCGAGGACGCGATCGTGCTCTCCGAGCGCCTCGTGCAGGACGACGTGCTCACGTCGATCCACATCGAGGAGCACGAGATCGACGCCCGCGACACCAAGCTCGGCGCCGAGGAGATCACCCGCGACATCCCGAACCTCTCCGAGGACATCCTCAAGGACCTCGACGAGCGCGGCATCATCCGCATCGGCGCCGAGGTCGGCCCCGGCGACATCCTCGTCGGCAAGGTCACGCCCAAGGGCGAGACCGAGCTCACGCCGGAGGAGCGCCTGCTGCGCGCGATCTTCGGTGAGAAGGCCCGCGAGGTCCGCGACACCTCGCTGAAGGTGCCGCACGGCGAGACCGGCAAGGTCATCGACGTCCGCGTGTTCTCGCCGCGACGACGGCCACGAGCTCCCGCCGGGCGTGAACCAGCTGGTGCGGGTCTACGTCGGCCAGAAGCGCAAGATCAGCGAGGGCGACAAGCTCGCCGGCCGCCACGGCAACAAGGGCGTCATCTCCAAGATCCTCCCGATCGAGGACATGCCGTACCTCGCCGACGGCACGCCGGTCGACATCGTGCTCAACCCGCTCGGCGTGCCGAGCCGCATGAACGTCGGCCAGGTGCTCGAGGCGCACCTCGGCTACGCGGCCCGCCACGGCTGGGACGGCAGCGCAGGCGCCGCGCCCGACGCCGCAGCAAGACGCGCACGGTCACCGAGCCCGCGGTGTGGGTCGTCGACGCCCGGTGTTCGACGGCGCCCACTGGGACGAGGTCGAGCAGTCCGGCGCGCACGGCACGATCCAGCAGCTCTTCGAGCACCATGCACCCCGACGGCGCCGACGGCGCACGGCCTGATCGGCACCGACGGCAAGGCCGACGCTCTACGACGGCCGCACCGGCGAGCCGTACGACCAGCCCGGTCACCGTCGGCTACGTCTACATCCTGAAGCTGTCGCACCTCGTCGACGACAAGATCCACGCCCGGTCGACCGGCCCGTACTCGATGATCACCCAGCAGCCGCTGGGTGGGAAGGCGCAGTTCGGTGGCCAGCGCTTCGGCGAGATGGAGGTGTGGGCGCTCGAGGCCTACGGCGCCGCCTACGCGCTCCAGGAGATCCTCACCATCAAGTCCGACGACGTGCTCGGCCGCGTGAAGGTCTACGAGGCCATCGTCAAGGGCGAGAACATCCCCGAGCCCGGCATCCCCGAGAGCTTCAAGGTGCTCATCAAGGAGATGCAGGCGCTCTGCCTCAACGTCGCGGTGCATGAACGAGGCGGGCGAGGAGATCGAGATCCGCGAGCTCGACGAGGACGCCTTCCGCACGACCGAGTCGCTCGGCATCGACCTGTCGCGGCCCGAGCGGGGCACCGACGAAGAAGACGAGCGCCGCCGCGACGCGCAGCGCCTGACGACGCGACGGCATCGCTCGACGACGAACGAAGCAGGAGGAGCACCAGTGCTCGACGTCAACGACTCCGACCAGCTGTCGATCGCGCTCGCCACCGCGGACCAGATCCGCACGTGGTCGAACGGCGAGGTCAAGAAGCCGGAGACGATCAACTACCGCACGCTCAAGCCGGAGAAGGACGGGCTCTTCTGCGAGAAGATCTTCGGTCCGACCAAGGACTGGGAGTGCTACTGCGGCAAGTACAAGCGCGTCCGCTTCAAGGGCATCATCTGCGAGCGCTGCGGCGTCGAGGTCACGCGCTCGAAGGTGCGCCGCGAGCGCATGGGCCACATCGAGCTGGCCGCGCCGGTCACGCACATCTGGTACTTCAAGGGCGTCCCGAGCCGGCTCGGCTACCTGCTCGACATCGCGCCGAAGAGCCTCGAGAAGGTCATCTACTTCGCCGCGCACCTCATCACCTGGGTCGACGACGAGCGCCGCCACAAGGACCTCGCCGCAGCTCGAGGCCGACATGCGCGCCGAGATCGGCGACGTCGAGCAGCGAGCGCGAGCTCGAGCTGCGCGAAGCGCGACGAGGAGTACGAGGCCGAGCTCGAGGAGCTCGAGGGCCGCGGCGCCAAGAAGAACGAGCTCGAGCGCGCCGAGAAGGCCACGCAACAAGGACTTCGAGGACATCCGCGCCCGCTACGACGAGCGAGATCGAGTTCCTCAAGACGCGTGTGGGACACGTTCACGGACGCTGCAGCCCAAGCAGCTCGTCGACGACGAGCGCGTGTGGCGCGAGCTGCAGCGACCGCTACGACGAGTACTTCGCGGGCGGCATGGGCGCCGAGGCCGTCAAGGACCTCATCGTCGCGCCTCGACCTCGACGGCCGAGGAGCGAGTCCTCAAGGAGACCATCGCCACCGCCAAGGGCCAGCGCAAGGCGAAGGCGATCAAGCGGCTCAAGGTCGTCTCGGCGTTCAACCGCGCGACGACGACGGCCGCCAGATCAACTCGCCGATGGGCATGGTGCTCGACGCCGTCCCGGTGATCCCGCCCGACCTGCGCCCGATGGTGCAGCTCGACGGTGGCCGCTTCGCGACCTCCGACCTCAACGACCTGTACCGCCGCGTCATCAACCGCAACAACCGGCTGAAGCGGCTCCTCGACCTCGGCGCGCCCGAGATCATCATCAACAACGAGAAGCGGATGCTGCAGGAGGCCGTCGACGCGCTGTTCGACAACGGCCGCCGCGGCCGCCCGGTCACCGGGCCCGGCAACCGCGCGCTCAAGTCGCTCTCCGACATGCTCAAGGGCAAGCAGGGCCGGTTCCGCCAGAACCTGCTCGGCAAGCGCGTCGACTACTCGGGCCGTTCGGTCATCGTCGTCGGCCCGCAGCTCAAGCTGCAGCAGTGCGGTCTGCCCAAGCAGATGGCGCTCGAGCTGTTCAAGCCGTTCGTCATGAAGCGGCTCGTCGACCTCGAGTACGCGCAGAACATCAAGTCGGCCAAGCGCATGGTCGAGCGCGCCCGCCCGCAGGTGTGGGACGTGCTCGAAGAGGTCATCAAGGAGCACCCGGTGCTCCTGAACCGGGCGCCAACGCTGCACCGCCTCGGCATCCAGGCCTTCGAGCCGGTGCTGGTCGAGGGCAAGGCGATCCAGATCCACCCGCTCGTGTGCGCGGCGTTCAACGCCGACTTCGACGGCGACCAGATGGCCGTGCACCTGCCGCTGTCCGCGGAGGCGCAGGCCGAGGCGCGCATGCTCATGCTGTCGGCGCACAACATCCTGTCGCCGGCGCACGGTCGCCCGATCGCGGTGCCGACCCAGGACATGATCATCGGCGCCTACTACCTCACCGAGATCAGGTCGACGGCGCTGCCGGCGACGGGCCGCGCGTTCGCGTCGCTCGACGAGGCGGTCGCTCGCGTACGACGAGCGGCTACGCCGGCGCGCCGGCGAGACGCGGCTGTCGCTGCACGCGCAAGATCAAGGTGCGCATGCCGGCGGCGCGGTTCCCGGCGGACCAGTTCCCGCGCCGCGCGACGACGAGCACGCCGCGACGCGCATCGTGCTGCGACGCAGTCGGCACCAACGGCGACGGCCGACGGTGCTCGTCGAGACGACGCTCGGGCGGCTGCTGCTTCAACGAGGCGTTCCCGGCCGACTTCCCGTTCGTCGACCGCGCGGTGCAGAAGCGCGACCTCACCGAGGTCGTCAGCGAGCTCGTCGAGCGCTACCGACAGGCGGTCGTCGCCGAGAGCCTCGACAAGCTGAAGGACCTCGGCTTCGAGTGCGTCGACGCGTCCGGGTCTCACGATCTCGATCGCCGACGTCACGACGCCGCCAGCGAAGGCCGGGCTGCTCGAGCAGTTCGAGGGCGAGGCCGACGAAGGTCGAGAGCCAGTACGACCGCGGCATCATCACCGACGACGAGCGGCGCCAGAAGGAGATCGAGATCTGGACCGAGGCCACCGACCAGGTGCCGTGAGGCCATGCAGGACGAGCTGCAGCCGACGAAGTTCAACCCGATCGACATGATGGTCGGCTCGGGTGCCCGAGGCAACGTCATGCAGGTGCGCCAGATCGCCGGTATGCGTGGCCTGGTGGCCAACCCGCGTGGTGAGATCATCCCGCGCCCGATCAAGTCGAACTTCCGTGAGGGCCTGTCGGTGCTCGAGTACTTCATCTCCACGCACGGTGCCCGCAAGGGTCTCGCCGACACCGCGCTGCGCACCGCCGACTCCGGCTACCTGACCCGTCGTCTCGTCGACGTCGCGCAGGAGCTCATCGTGCGCGAGGACGACTGCGGAGCACGCGCGGCATCTGGGTCGAGGACGTCGACGGCGGACCCGAGAGCCGTGCGCATCGCTCGAGACGAGCTCGCTCGGCCGCTGCGCTGGCCGAGGACGTCACGCTCGCCGACGGCACGGTCGTGCCCGCAACACCGAGGTCGGCGAGCGACGTCGTGCGCGCTGCTCGCCGACGACCCGGCGTCGACCGCGTGCGGGTGCGCTCGGTGCTCACCTGCGAGCTCGCTCAGCGGCGTGTGCGCGTGCGTGCTACGGCACGATGCTCGCCACCGGCAAGCTCGTCGACCTGGGCGAGGCGGTCGGCATCATCGCCGCCCAGTCGATCGGTGAGCCCGGCACGCAGCTCACCATGCGGACGTTCCACACCGGCGGCGTCGCCGGTGAGGACATCACCCACGGTCTGCCCGCGTCGTCGAGCTGTTCGAGGCCCGCACGCCGAAGGGCGCGGCGATCATGGCCGAGATCTCGGGTGTCGTCCGGCATCGGCGAGAACGAGAAGGGCGAGCGCGTCATCACCATCGTCGCCGACGACGGCACCGAGGACGAGCACGCGGTCGTCGCGCCGTGCGCACCTCTCGGCGTCGCCGACGGCCAGGAGGTCGCGGCCGGCGACCGGCTCATCGGTGACGACAAGAGCCCGCTCGACCCGAAGAAGATCCTCGAGATCAAGGGCATCCGCGAGACCCAGCAGTACCTCGTCGACGAGGTGCAGAAGGTGTACCGCGAGCAGGGCGTGTCGATCCACGACAAGCACGTCGAGGTGATCGTCCGCCAGATGCTGCGCCGGGTCGGCGGTGTCGGAGCCGGGCGACATCGACGTTCCTGCCCGGGCGAGAAGGTCGACGCCCGCGCGTTACGCCGACGACGAACCGCCGGCTCGTCGAGGAGGGCAAGCGGCCGGCCGAGGGTCGTCCCGAGCTCATGGGGATCACGAAGGCGTCGCTGGCCACCGACTCGTGGCTGTCGGCGGCGTCGTTCCAGGAGACCACCCGGGTGCTCACCGAGGCGGCCATCGAGGGCCGCAGCGACGGGCTCGCGGGCCTCAAGGAGAACGTGATCATCGGCAAGCTGATCCCGGCCGGGACCGGCATGCCGCGCTACCGCGACATCGCGACCGACGCGCCCGACTACGAGCCGCTGCCGTTCTACTCGTCGGACGCCGACGGCGAGGCCGACTGGCAGCGGTGCAGCGAGCTGCGTCAACCGAGCTGCCGGCGAGCGGCGACGGCACGGCGAGCCTGAGCCGGTGCCGAGCGCCGACAGCGGTCGAGGCCGTGGTCGGCGACGGAGCCGGGACCGAGCAGCTGCCGGGCCGACGGCTGCTCGGCGCCGCCGACGGAGCCGGTGACAGCTTCGGCCGGTGCCGCGGGCTCGCGTCGGGCGAGTCGAGCTCGATCCGTCCGCGACCCAAGAAGTTCACTCGAGGGAGCATCACGTGCCCACGATCCAACAGCTCGTCCGCAAGGGACGGGAGACCAAGTCCGACGAAGTCGAAGACGCCCGGCGCTGCAAGGGTTCGCCCCAGCGCCGCGGCGTCTGCACGCGCGTCTACACGCACACACCGAAGAAGCCGAACTCCGCGCTGCGCAAGGTCGCCCGCGTGCGGCTCACCACCGGCATCGAGGTCACCGCGTACATCCCGGGCGATCGGCCACAACCTGCAGGAGCACTCGATCGTGCTCGTGCGCGGCGGCCGCGTGAAGGACCTGCCCGGGCGTGCGCTACAAGATCATCCGCGGCGCGCTCGACGCCGCCGGCGTCGACGAACCGCAAGCAGGCCCGCAGCCGCTACGGCGCGAAGAAGGAGGCTGACGATGCCGCGCAAGGGTCCCGCCCCGCGCCGCGAGCTCATGCCCGACCCGATCTACCGGTCGGTCGCTCGTCACCCAGCTCGTCAACAAGGTGCTGCTGCAGCGGCAAGCGCTCGCTCGCCGAGCGCATCGTCTACGACGCCCTCGACGAGCATCGAGCAGAAGACCGGCGGCGAGCCCGTCGCCACGCTCAAGCGGGCGGTCGAGAACGTCCAGCCCGCAGCTCGAGGTCAAGAGCCGCCGCGTCGGTGGCGCCACCTACCAGGTGCCGGTCGAGGTGCGGCCCCGCCGGGCCACCACGCTCGCCATCCGCTGGATCGTCGGCTACTCGCCGGCAGCGCCGCGAGAAGACGATGGCCGAGCGCCTCGCCGACGAGCTGCTCGACGCCAGCAACGGCATCGGCGCCGCGATGAAGCGCAAGGAAGACCTGCAGAAGATGGCCGAGTCGAACAAGGCCTTCGCCCACTACCGCTGGTAGCGCGCCGCGTGACCGGCTGAGTCCGCCGACGGCCACGCCGCGCTGATCGAGCAGGCGACCGAGCGGCGCCGGATCGCTCGGCCGCGACGCATCGACCGCAGCGGTCGACCCGCGACTCGCGACCGGGCCCGAGGGCTCGATCCAGCTCCACCGAGCAGACGACCAGAGAGCGAAGCTGACGCACATGAGCCGCGAGTTCCCGCTCGAGCACGACCCGCAACATCGGGATCATGGCCCACATCGACGCGGGCAAGACCACGACGACCGAGCGCATCCTCTACTACACCGGCAAGACCTACAAGATCGGCGAGGTCCACGAGGGCGCCGCGGTCATGGACTGGATGGTCCAGGAGCAGGAGCGCGGCATCACCATCACGTCGGCGGCCACCACCTGCAAGTGGCGCGACCACCGGATCAACATCATCGACACGCCCGGCCACGTCGACTTCACCGTCGAGGTCGAGCGCTCGCTGCGCGTGCTCGACGGCGCGGTCGCGGTGTTCGACGCGCGTCGCCGGCGTCGAGCCGCAGACCGAGACGGTCTGGCGCCAGGCCAACAAGTACAACGTGCCGCGCATCTGCTTCGTCAACAAGATGGACCGCATCGGCGCCGACTTCTTCCGCCGCGTCGACATGATCGAGGACCGCCTCGACGCGCACCGTCGCCGTCATCCAGCTGCCGATCGGCGCCGAGAGCGACTTCCGCGGCGTCATCGACCTCGTCGACGATGAAGGCGCTCGTCTGGGACGACGAGCACTGGGCGCAGAGTACGAGGTCGTCGAGATCCCGGCCGAGCTCGCAGGCGCAGGCCGAGCAGTGGCGCCACGAGCTGCGTCGACGTGCGTCGCCACGTCGACGACGAACATGCTCGAGAAGTACGTCGGCGACGAGGAGATCACCGCCGACGACCTCCAGCGCGCGATCCGCGCCGGCACCATCGCCGGCGAGGTCGTGCCCGGTGCTGTGCGGCACCGCGTTCAAGAACAAGGGCGTGCAGCCGCTGCTCGACGCCGTCGTCGACTACCTGCCCGAGCCCGCTCGACGTCCCGCCGATCACAGGGCACCGACCTCGAAGGGCGACGAGGACGATCGAGCGCAAGGCCGACGACGACGAGCCGTTCGCCGCGCTGGCGTTCAAGATCATGAGCCGACCCCTACGTCGGCAAGCTCACCTACTTCCGCGTCTACTCGGGCACGCTCGACAAGGGCGGCGCAGGTGCTCAACGCCACGCAAGGACCGCAAGGAGCGCATCGGCCGCATCCTGCAGATGCACGCCAACCACCGCGAGGACAAGCGACGCCGTGTTCGCCGGCGACATCGTCGCCGGCGTCGGCCTCAAGAACACCACCACCGGCGACACGCTCTGCGACCCGGCGCACCCGATCGTGCTCGAGCGCATGGAGTTCCCCGAGCCGGTCATCCACGTCGCCATCGAGCCGAAGACCAAGGCCGACCAGGACAAGCTGGGCAAGGCGCTCAGTCGCTCGTCCGAGGAGGACCCGACCTTCCAGGTCCGCACCGACGACGAGACCGGCCAGACCGATCATCGCCGGCATGGGCGAGCTGCACCTCGAGGTGCTCGTCGACCGCATGCTGCGCGAGTTCAACGGTCGACGCCAACGTCGGCAAGCCGCAGGTCGCCTACCGCGAGACGATCACCGAGCCGGTCGAGAAGGTCGAGGACGCGCTACATCACGCCAGACCGGCGGCTCGCGGCCAGTACGGCCACGTCGTCGATCGACCTCGAGCCCACCGGCCCCGGCGGCGGCTACGAGTTCGTCGACAAGATCACCGGCGGCGTCATCCCGCAGGAGTACATCCCCGCCGGTCGACGCCGGCATCCAGGAGGCGCTCGACGGCGGCGTGCTCGCCGGCTACCCGATCGTCGACGTGCGGGCCATCGCTCACCGACGGCTCGTACCACGACGTCGACTCCTCGCGAGATGGCGTTCAAGATCGCCGGCTCGATGGCGTTCAAGGAGGCGGCCCGCCAGGCCAAGCCCGTGCTGCTCGAGCCGATCATGGCGGTCGAGGTCGTCACGCCCGAGGACTACATGGGCGACGTCATCGGCGACCTCTCAGCCGCGCGCGGCCAGGTCGAGGGCATGGAGCAGCGCGGCAACGCGCAGGTCGATCAGTGCCCAGGTGCCGCTCGTCGGAGATGTTCGGCTACGCTACCGACCTCCGTTCGCGCACCCAGGGTCGCGCGACGTACACGATGCAGTTCGACTCGCTACCAGCAGGTGCCCGGAGTCGATCGCCGAAGAGATCATCGCCGCGAGTCCGCGGCGAGTGAGCCAGCTCCACCGCACCACGCATCGACGCGACGACGCAGGAGCGAGCAGTAGCCATGGCGAAGGCAGAAGTTCGAGCGGAACAAGCCGCATCTGAACATCGGGACGATGGGTCACATCGACCATGGGAAGACGACGTTGACGGCGGCGATCACGAAGGTGCTGCCGACGAGAATCCGGACGACGGCGTTCACGGCGTTCGATCAGATCGACAAGGCGCCGGAGGAGAAGGCGCGGGGATCACGATCTCGATCGCGCATGTGGAGTACGAGACGGCGAACCGGCATTACGCGCATGTCGACATGCCCGGGTCATGCGGATTACATCAAGAACATGATCACCGGTGCGGCGCAGGTGGACGGGGCGATCTTGGTGGTGGCGGCGACGGATGGTCCGATGCCGCAGACCCGTGAGCATGTGCTGTTGGCCCGCCAGGTGGGGGTGCCGTCGATCGTGGTGGCGTTGAACAAGGCCGACATGGTCGATGACGAGGAGCTGCTGGAGCTGGTGGAGCTCGAGGTGCGGGAGCTGCTGAACGAGTACGAGTTCCCGGCGATGACGCCCCGGTGGTGCGGGTGTCGGCGTTGAAGGCGTTGGAGGGTGACGCGGCGTGGCAGGCGAAGATCATGGAGTTGATGGACGGCGGTGGATGCGTTCATCCCGGAGCCGGTGCGTGATGTGGACAAGCCGTTCTTGATGCCGATCGAGGATGTGTTCACGATCACGGGTCGGGGCACGGTGGTGACCGGGCAAGGTGGAGCAGGGCATCGTGCACACGGGTGATGAGGTCGAGATCGTCGGGTTGCGGCACGACGCAGAAGACGGTGTGCACGGGTGTGGAGATGTTCCGCAAGCTCCTCGATCGAGGGTCAGGCGGGCGACAACATCGGTGCGCTGTTGCGGGGGACGAAGAAGGAGGATGTGGAGCGGGGTCAGGTGCTGTGCAAGCCGGGTTCGATCACGCCGCACACCGAATTTCGAGGCGCAGGTGTACGTGTTGACCAAGGAGGAGGGTGGCCGGCACAAGCCGTTCTTCAACGAACTATCGGCCGCAGTTCTACTTCCGGACGACCGATGTGACCGGGCACGATCGCAGTTGCCGGAGGGCACCGAGATGGTGATGCCGGGCGACAACACGCGCGATGACGGTCGAGTTGGGCAAGCCGATCGCGATGGACGAGGGTCTGCGGTTCGCGATCCGTGAGGGTGGCCGCACCGTCGGCGCCGGCCGCGTCACCAAGATCATCGCAAGTGAGCAGCGACTGGCGACCAATGGCACAGAAGCATCCGCATCCGCCTCAAGGCGCTACGACCACGAGATCATCGACCAGTCGACGAAGAAGATCGTCGAGACGGTCGCTGCGCACGCAGGCGCACGGTCCGGGGCCCGATCCCGCTGCCGACCGAGAAGCACCGCTACACGGTGATCCGCGTCGCCGCACATCGACAAGGACTCCCGCGAGCACTTCGAGATGCGGATCCACAAGCGCCTGATCGACATCGTCGAGCCCATCGCCAAGACGGTCGACAGCGCTGCAGCGCCTCGAGCTGCCGGCCGGCGTCGACATCGAGATCAAGATCCAGCAGGTCTGACCGCTCGTTCGCGCGGGACTGCGCCGGCATCACTCGCAGCGGCGGCCGGCTTCGATGCCGCTGGCTCTGTCAGGCTCCGCCGTGCGGCAGCGCGGTCGCCGCCGGTCGGCGATCGGCTCGACCGACCATCCGCCAACCGACGTCCGTGCAGCGCTGCTCCATCGTGGTCGACAGGACCGCGCGGCACAACCGGTCGCTCCGCCGGACTCGCGCGGCCGCGGGAGCCGTTCGCGCAAGCGGAGCGTCCGCGAGCCGGCTGACAGCGCGCGCGAAGGACCGCAGACATGGCCACGCAAAGGCGATCGTCGGCGAGCAAGCTCGGCATGACCCAGGTCTGGGACGACGAGAACCGGGTCGTCCCGGTGACCGTCATCGAGGCCGGGCCCTGTCGCGCCGTGCAGCTGAAGACGCCCGAGCGCGACGGCTACGCCGCGGTGCAGCTCGCCTTCGGCGACACGAAGCCGCAGCGGCTCGACAAGCCCGAGCTCGGCCACCTCGAAGGCGGCCGGCGTCGACCCGGCGCAGCATCTCGCCGAGCTGCGGCTCGACGACCTCGTCGAGCTTCGAGGTCGGCCAGGTGATCGCGGCCGACGTGTTCGAGGCCGGCGAGCGCGTCGACGTCACCGGCGATCAGCAAGGGCAAGGGCTTCGCCGGCGTCGATGAAGCGCCACAACTTCACGGCCAGGGCGCCAGCCACGGCAACCACAAGAAGCACCGCGCGCCCGGGCTCGATCGGCGCCTGCGCCACGCCGGCCCGCGTGTTCAAGGGCATGCAGATGGCCGGCCAGCATCGGCAGCGCAGCAGGTCACCACGCTCAACCTCGAGGTCGTCGAGGGCGACGCCGAGCGCGACCTGCTGCTCGTCAAGGGCGCCGTCCCCGGCCCGCACGGCGGCCTCGTGCTTCGTCCGCAACGCGGTGAAGGGCACGGCGTCGAGGGCGATGAGCGCATGCAGTCGACGTGAAGCACGCCGACCGGCGGCGGACGCCGGCACGGTCGACGCTCGCCGACGACGATCTTCGGCATCGAGCCCAACGTCGCGGTGATGCACCAGGTCGTCACCGCCCAGCTCGCCGCCAGCCGCGCCGGCACGCACAGCACGCAAGACCCGCGCCGAGGTGCGCGGCGGCGGCGCGCAAGCCGTGGCGCCAGAAGGGCACCGGCCGGGCCCGCCAGGGCTCGATCCGCGCGCCGCACTGGCGCGGCGGCGGCGTGCGCCCACGGCCCGAAGCCGCGCGACTACGCGCAGCGCACGCCCAAGAAGATGGTCCGCCTCGCGCTGCGCTCGGCGCTGTCCGGACCGCGCGCCGAGCGGCAAGGTCGTCGTCGTCGACGACTGGGGCATCGACGAGCCCAGCACGAAGCGACGCGTCGCAGCTGCTCGGCGCGCTCGAGCTGCGCACGGACAGGTCGACGAGCGCGACGTGCCTGCGTCGTGCTCGACCCGCGATCGACGACGACGCGACGTGGAAGTCGCTTCCGCAACCTCGGCGCGCGCGTGCAGCATCGTGCTCGCCGAGCGAGCTCAACGCCTACGACGTGCTCGTGCAACGACTGGCATCGTCTTCACCGAGGCCGACGCTCGACGCGACGTCGCGCCGGCTGCCGACGCCGAGCGCGCGACGCGAGGCCGACGCCGACGACGACGCGAGGTGACGACGTGATGACAGGATCCCCGCGACATCATCATCCGGCCGGTCGTGTCGCGAGAAGTCGTACGCCGCTGCTCGACGCGAACGTCTACACGTTCGTCGTCGCACCCGACGCCAACAAGATCGAGATCCGCGACGCGGTCGAGGCGATCTTCAGCGTGCAGGTCGCCAAGGTGAACACGCTCAACCGCAAGGGCAAGCGCAAGCGCAACCGCCGCACGGCGACGTGCGGCACAGCGCCCGACACCAAGCGGGCCATCGTCACCCTCGCCGCGGGCGACCGCATCGAGCATCTTCGGGAGCTGACGCATGCCGCTTCGCAAGCGCAAGCCCACCAGCCCCGGTCGCCGGTTCCAGACCGTCTCCGACTTCGCGGAGATCACGAAGCGACAGCCCGAGAAGTCGCTGCTCGCGCCCAAGCCGCAGCACCGGCGGTCGCAACGCCTACGGCCGCATGACCGCGCGCCACCGCGGCGGCGGCCACAAGCAGCAGTACCGCATCGTCGACTTCAAGCGCGAACAAGGACGGCGTGCCCGCCAAGGTCGCGCGCGATCGAGTACGACCCGAACCGCAACTGCCGCATCGCGCTGCTGCACTACCTCGACGGCGAGAAGCGCTACATCCTCGCCCCGCACGGCCTCGAGGTCGGCGACATGCTGCAGAGCGGGCCAGGGCTCCGAGATCCGGCCCGGCAACGCGCTGCCGCTGCGCTACATCCCGGTCGGCACCGCCGTGCACAACGTCGAGCTGCAGCCCGGCGCGGGCGGCAAGATGGCGCGCGGCGCCGGCACGGCGATCCAGCTCGTCGCCAAGGAGGGCGACTTCGCCACGCTGCGCCTGCCGTCCACCGAGATGCGCCGCGTGCCGATCGACTGCCGCGCCACCGTCGGCGAGGTCGGCAACGCCGAGGCCGAGCTGATCAAGATCGGCAAGGCCGGCCGCAACCGCTGGAAGGGCGTGCGCCCGCAGACCCGCGGCGTCGCCATGAACCCGGTCGACCACCCGCTCGGTGGCGGCGAGGGCAAGACTCCGGCGGTCGCCACCCGGTGTCGCCGTGGGGCAAGCCCGAGGGCCGCACCCGCGACAAGAGCAAGCCGTCCGACAAGCTCATCGTCCGCCGCCGCCGCACGCAGCGGCGCACGGAGGTAGATCCGATGCCGCGCAGCCTGAAGAAGGGCCCGTTCGTCGACGACCACCTGCTGAAGAAGGTCGACGCGCTGAACGCAGCCGGCGACGCAGCAGGTCATCAAGACGTGGTCGCGCCGCTCGACGATCATCCCCGACATGGTCGGCCACACCATCGCCGTCCACGACGGCCGCAAGCACGTGCCCGTGTACGTCACCGAGGCGATGGTCGGTCACAAGCTCGGCGAGTTCGCGCCCACCCGCACGTTCCGGTACCACGCCGGCCAGGAGACGAGTCGAGCCGGCGCTGATGGCTGGCCCAGACGAGCGTCGCGCCGCTGCGCGCCAGGCGCCGTGCGCTACGTCCGCACGTCGCCGTACAAGGTCCGCCAGGTGCTCGACCTCATCCGCGGCATCGACGTCGACGACGCCGACGACGTCCTGCAGTTCTGCGAGCGCGACGCCGCCGATCGTCGTCCGCAAGCTGCTCGACTCGGCGATCGCCAACGCCGAGCACAACGACAGCATGCCCGACCGACGAGCTCTACGTGTCGGCGTGCTTCGCCGACGAGGGCCCGACGCTGCAAGCGCTGGCGCCCGCGCGCGCGGCCGTGCGACCCGCATCCGCAAGCGCACCTGCCACATCACGATCGTGGTCGCCGCGCTACGACTGACGAGCGAGCTCGAGCTGAGCGCCGCCGTCGCAGCGAGCCGAGCGGCCGGCGCGCAGCCGCGCGACGCTCGCCGCCGCCGTCGCAGCGCGCGACGGGCCGAGGCGAGCGCGCGCGATCGACGGAGCACGACCACGACCACGAGCACGACGACGACGCGTCGACGCCGCAGACCGAGGTCGAAGTGACCGAGCCGGCGACGACGAGCCGACGACGTCGACGAGCGCCGAGGCCGAGGCGCTGACGAGCCGAGGCACGACGATGCCGAAGCGAGGCCGCGAGGCCGACGAGCCGACGAGCACCCGACGCCGACGACGAAGCCGACGAGGAGAAGTAATGGGCCAGAAGGTCAACCCCTACGGGTTCCGGCTCGGCGTCACCACCGACTGGAAGTCGCGGTGGTTCGCCGACCGCAGGAGTACACGCGACTACCTCATCGAGGACTGGAAGATCCGCGACTACCTCATGACGCAGCTGCCGCACGCGCGCGATCAGCCGGGTCGAGGTCGAGCGCACGCGCGACCGCCTGCGCGTCGACGTCCACACCGCCCGTCCCGGCATCGTCATCGGTCGCCGCGGCGCCGAGGCCGACCGCCTGCGCGCCGGGCTGACGCAAGATCACCGGCAACACCGAAGGTCCAGCTCAACATCCAGGAGATCAAGCAGCCCGAGCTCGACGCCGCGCTCATCGCCCAGGGCGTCGCCGACCAGCTCGCCGGCCGCGTCGCCTTCCGCCGGGCCATGAAGCGGGCCGTGCAGACCGCGCAGAAGGCCGGCGCGCTCGGCATCCGGTGCAGTGCTCGGGTCGCCTCGGCGGCGCCGAGATGAGCCGCACCGAGTGGTACCGCGAGGGTCGGGTGCCGCTGCACACGCTGCGCGCCGACATCGACTACGGCTTCCGCCGAGGCCAAGCACCACCTTCGGCCGCATCGGCGTGAAGGTCTGGATCTACAAGGGCGACATCCTCCCGTACAAGACGCGCGGCCGAGGACAAGATCGCCGCGGAGGCCGCGATGGCCGTCGGCGAGACCTCGGGCCAGGCCGGCCGCGCCGCAGGTCGTGCGCCGGTGGCGGCGCCGCCGGCCGCGGGCGAGGCGCCGCGGCGACGGCGACGGCCGAGCCGAGCCGCCGACGAGGCCGCCGCCGCTCATCAAGGAGGCCGATCCCGAGCTCGAGCGCCTGCTCGCCGAGGAAGAAGAGATCGAGCGCCGCACCCGCGCAGCACCACGAGACGCCGCACTTCCGCGCCGAGGACGAGGACTGACTGCATGTTGATGCCACGCAAGGTCAAGCACCGCAAGCAGCAGCGCGGCCGCATGACGGGGCACGCCAAGGGCGGCACCGACGGTCACGTTCGGCGACTACGGCATCCAGGCGCTCGAGCCGGGCTGGATCACCGCCCGCCAGATCGAGGCCGCCCGTATCGCGATGACCCGCCACATCAAGCGCGGCGGCAAGGTCTGGATCAACATCTTCCCGGACAAGCCCGTCACCGCAGAAGCCGGCCGAGACCCGCATGGGCTCGGGCAAGGGCAACCCCGAGCACTGGGTCGCGGTGGTGAAGCCCGGCCGTGATGTTCGAGCCTGCGGGTGTGCCCGAGCCGACCGCGCGCGAGGCGATGCGCCTCGCGATGCACAAGCTCCCGATCGACCCGCTTCGTCATCCGGACCGAGTCTTCCTCGATGGCGCAACCCGCGAACGGCTGCGCGAGCTCAACGACGGTGGTGAGCTGATCCAGCGCCTGCTCGAGGAGCAATACGTAACTGAACGAAGTACA
>ERZ1370068.1776-contig-11715_pt1 | contig 16762 bp, 27 predicted proteins | sample MGYA00561227_ERZ1370068 | MGnify/ENA primary metagenome ERZ1370068 (study PRJEB38410, sample SAMEA6850437) | metagenome | study: Metagenomic assessment of the ecological functions of the soil: analysis of the soil microbiota associated with the...
CTGTAAACGTCTGCGCCATCTCATGCTCTCGCTTTGTCGAACCGTCGGGCCCGGGACGACTCTCCGGAAGGCCGCAATCCATCGCGACCATCAGGACAGCCGTCGAAACCCTTCACTTAATGCGATTCGGCCGGGTGCCGAACCACCACGCCTCTGCCGCCATGCCACTTACCGCTGTCGGGCAGAGATATGAATGATTCCGGGAATGCTCACCCCGGAATCATCCAGCTTCTCTTCACACTTGCTTGAGTTCCACCTTCGCGCCGGCCTTTTCGAGCTGGACCTTGACCTTTTCGGCCTCGTCCTTGCTCACGCCTTCCTTGACCGGCTTGGGGCACCCTCGACCAGGTCCTTGGCCTCCTTGAGGCCCAGGCCGGTCAGCGCGCGTACTTCCTTGATCACCTCGATCTTCTTGTCGCCGATCGCGGTGAGGACAACGGTGAACTCGGTCTTTTCCTCTACCGCTGCGGCGGCAGCACCAGGAGCGGCAGCGACGGCGACGGCGGCCGCGGCGGACACTCCCACTTCTCTTCCAGCATCTTCGCAAGGTCGGCAGCCTCGAGAACCGTAAGGGTCGAGAGGTCGTCGACTGAGTTTCTGCAGATCAGCCATTGAACATCCTTGTTGGGTTCGAACCAGTCGAGTTTGCGAAGCGTGTCACGCGGGCTCGCTCTTGGCGGCATAGGCCTGGACCACACGGGCGACCTTGGCCGCCGGCGCATTGACGAGTTGAGCGATCTTGGTCGCCGGCGCCTGGATAAGGCCGACGATCTTGGCGCGCAGCTCATCGAGCGACGGCAACGAAGCGAGCGCCTTGACGCCGTTGGCATCGAGCGCGGTCTTGCCCATCGCTCCGCCCAGGATCACGAATTTCTCGTGGGCCTTGGCGAAGTCGGCGGCGACCTTCGGTGCAGCCACCGGATCGCCCGAATAGGCGATCAGGGTCGGCCCCTTGAGGAGGGGGACGACCACGGCTGCATCCGTGCCTTCGAGAGCGATCTTTGCGAGACGGTTCTTCGCGACCCTTACCGCCGCGCCGGCTTGCTTCATCTGCTTGCGCAGCATCTGCATCTGGCTGACGTTCAGGCCCGAATAGTGAGCGATGACCACGACGTTGGTGTCGCTTGAAGACACCGTTGAGCGTCGTGACCAGCTCCTTCTTAGCCGCTCGGTCCACTGCAAGCTCTTTCCGGTTGGCGGCCCCTCGTCACACGCGGGGCTCGCCGGTTGCAACTGCCGTCCGTCCCTGGCGTTACACGAACCCGAGCAGGACGGCGCTCCAGACATCCTGCCCCCAGGCGCGGGTTCAGCCGCACCGGGTTCCCGAGGTTCGAACCGGTCGCGGGGCTTTTGGCCCCAAAACGGTCTTCCCCATCTGTGCAGGCGTTTCGCATTAAGCCGGGATCCGGCACCTGCAGTCTCGGACAGGATGGACTTCCAGAAATCCCCGGAAGTCCTTGGCGCCCAAAGAAATATGCGATAAGCCCCGGTTCCTTTCAGAGAGATCCCGCAGGATTGTCCAAAAGGAAGAAGGTCCTAACCACCATGTTTTCCATGAAGCGCGCAAAGGCGCGCCGACACACTGGGCCGGCACGCCCTTCGCCCTATTTAGAGCGTTCGGGCCGGTTTTGCCAAGGCAGAATTCCAACAATTTCCTAGATTTTTACGCTGGTGTCGCTCCTACTCTTGTCACCGGCCAACGGTGGCGAGGCCGTTCCCGCCCCGTGAAAACTCAGACAGCAGGAGAGGCTAACGAGATGCAACGACTACTTCGCGTCCTGACCGCAGCCGTTCATGACGGTCGCCTGTGGTCCACCTCTCCACGGCAGCCACCGCGCAGCCTGCAGGCGGAGCCGGTGGCAAAGCAGATCCAGCTCACCGAAAAGCAGGTCCTGGGCTTTATCGCTGCGCAGAAAGACATGGCGCCGATCCTGGAAAAAATACAGGGGCCGTCGGCGGACCAGTTGCCCCGCAGATCAAGGCCGAGCTCGAGGCGGCCGCCAAGAAGCACGGCTTTAAGGATTTCAATGACTACGACGAGGTCACCGCCAACATCACAATGGTGATGACCGGCATCGACTCCAAGACCAAGGTGTTCACCGAGCCCGCCATTGCGATCAAGGAGGAGATCCAGGAGGTCACCGCCAACAAGGCACTTCCTGCGGAGGAAAAGAAACAGATGCTGGAGGAGCTGAACGAAGCGTTGAAGTCGGCCCAGCCGATCCAATTCCCAAGCAATATCGAGCTGGTGAAAAAGCACTACGACAAGATCGACGCGGCGCTGAATTAGCGGGGCTCGCCACCCGCAGGAGCCCGCGGCTCCCGCCGGTACAGACGGGGTGCCGTGTGCGCGCGCGGCCGCGCGAGCATCGGCGTGCGAACTGATCAGTCCTGGTGCGGCCTCAGCGAACGCGACGCTCGCTCACTGCGGATATCGTTCCGTTCCACGGCGGCTGCGATGGCTGCGGGGACGGTCCGGAGGTGATATGGAAGCGCCCGGGCAACGAAGAGAAAATTTAGGGGAGAGACATGGCCAGCAACCGCATCCTCACGACGCATGTCGGCAGCCTGGTTCGGCCACCCAAGCTGATCGAGTTTTTGCGCCAGATCGAGGATCGCCAGCCCTACGACCAGGCCGCCTACGAAGCCTGCCTCAGGCAATCGATCGAGGAGGTCGTCCAGCACCAGGCCGACGCCGGCATCGATATCGTCAGCGACGGCGAGTACAGCAAGGGCCGCAACTGGGCCTTTTACGTCCATGACCGGCTCTCAGCGGCGTCACCACCCGGTCGCTGACGGCGGAGGAGGCCAAGGATCCGATGGCGTCCGTCGGGGGCGGTCAGGACCGCGTCGCGTTCCCGGAGTTCTACGCCGAATACGATCGGGTTTCGGGCCTGGGCAAGCGGCTCGGCGCGCGCTTCGTGGTCGACGCGCCGCTGACCTACTCCGATGTCCAGGTCAAACGCGACATCGCCAACCTCCAGGCCGCCGCCGCCAAAGCCAAGGTCGCGGGCGCCTTCCTTCCGGTCGTTGCGCCGGCAAGCGCGCTGCCGAACGCCAAGAACGAATATTACGCCGGACGAGAAGAGCCTGTTGTGGGCGCTCGCCGACTGCCTGCACCAGGAATACAAGGCCATCGTCGATGCCGGCCTTTACGTGCAGATCGATGACGCCTTCCTGCCCTACATGCACGAAAAGATGGTGCCGCCCGATGACCCACGCGCAGTATCGCGCGTGGGCGCAGATGCGCGTCGACGCCCTCAACCACGCGCTCAAGGGCATCCCGCCGGAGCGCACGCGCTATCACATCTGCTGGGGCAGTTGGAACGGCCCGCATGCCTTCGACGTGCCGATGAAGGACATCGTCGATCTCATGCTGCAGGTGAACGTGGGCGCCTATCAGTTCGAGGCCGCCAATCCGCGCCACGAGCACGAATGGGTGGTCTGGCGATCGGTCAAGCTCCCGCCCGGCAAGGTGCTGATCCCCGGCGTCATCAGCCACGCCACCAACTATCGTCGAGCATCCGGAACTGGTGGCGCAGCGCATTGTCAGGCTCGCCGAGATCGTCGGTAAGGAGAATGTCATGGGGCGGCACCGACTGCGGCTTCGCCCAGTCGCCGTTTGCGCAGCGCGTGCATCCCAGCATCATGTGGGCAAAGCTGAAGTCGCTCGCCGAAGGCGCAAAAATCGCAACCCGGGAGCTCTGGGGACGCCGCTCGGCGGCGTGAGGCCAGCGGAGTTCGCGCGGAGGAGCCCCATGCGCACGGATACGGATAAAGTCGGAACCAGCAATCGGCGCGGTTTCCTGTTGAACGGCGCTACATTGGCGGGAGCGGTCCTGGCGCCCGCGTTCGCCGCGCCAGAGTCGGGAATCCCATTCCATGGTCCAACTGGCACAGGCGGGCGGGACTGCGGCCGCGCACCGGCATCGGCGCCGACGGTGAAATCGGTCGGGCGCGCTGGCGGGAAGCGCCAACAGCTTCGCCTACGCCGTCAAGGCGGGCCCGTGGATCTTTCTCAACGGGCACGAGGCCTATGATTTCGAGCGCGGGCTTGCTCCCGAGGTGGAAGGCCCGCCCGGACATCGCCTGAGCGGCCGACCGCCGCTGCGGCGCGAGGCGGAATATATCCTGCGGCGCATGCGGGCGATTCTTAAGGAATTCGGCTCCGACCTGCCCAACGCGGTGCGGGTCGACCAGTTCTACACGACGGGTCAGGCGGTGCATGCCTATCACCTCGCGCGGTTTGCCGAATTCGGCAGCTACATTCCGCCGAGCACATCGATCATCATGGAGCGTTGCTTCACCGCCCGTACCAACATCCACACCTCGATGCTCGCGATTGTCCCCGCGCAGGACTGGACGATCGAGAAAATCACCCTTCCCGGCCAGGCGATTTCCGCATCCGGTTACAATCCGGCGGTCGTGGTCAACGACTTCGTCTTTGTGGCGGGCAATCAGGCCCTGCGGAGAACGGCGATCTCGGGCCCGGCGTGGCCGTTCCGCCGACGCGCAACTGGGGCGGCCAGAACGCCTTCCGCCGGCAGGTGCACTACGTGATCAAGGAGCGGCTCGAGCCTTCGCTCAGGGCCGCCGGATCGGCGCTCGAGCAAAGCCTCAAGGCGCAGGTCTATATCCGCGGCGTCAACAACTTCCCCGATTTCATGGACGTATGGTCACAGTATTTCCGCGACATTCCATGCGCGGTGACGCTGGTGCCGGCGAAGGACTATTCCAGCATCGAGAGCATGCTCGAGATCAATCTGATCGCGCTCAGGAACGGCGCCGCGCGTCGAAAGCAGGTCGTCGAGGTCGATATCCCCGCGCTCGCGAGCTATGGACCATGCGTGCGCGCGGGCGAACTGGTGTTCCCGTCGGGGCTGATGGCGCTGAGCCGCGACGGCCGCGTTCCGGCGCGGCGGACGACGCCGCCGCATTCGATGCGATCGGGCTCGCGGGCCAGGCCCAGGGCGCGCTGATCCACTCCTACGCCGAAGCCGTCTGCAAGGCCGTGGGCGTGCCGATGGGTAACGTCGTGCGCGCGCAGTACTTCCTCACCGACATCCGGGATTTTGCCGGCAGTCGCGGCCGCCTGGTCGGACCGCTACGGAAAGCAGCCGCATCCCTTCGCCACGGTGCAGGTGCCGGGACCTTTGCCGTCGAGCGGGGCCGCCGTCATCGGCGACTTCTGGATCTACGCGGGATAATTCCTCCGGCGCGATCCTTCGCGTACGAAACAAAAGCTTACAATGAAGTCGATACCATCTGACTTAAAGTGGCCATCGGCTCGCCGCGCGGAAGAGAATGGCTTCGGCGAACCCGGCCTCATTGAGCGCCCGGCCCTCCCCCATGATCACTTCGGCCGTCTCGACCGTAAGCGGGAACCACCTGGTCGTCTCCCTGCCGTCGCCGAGCCGGGTGCGGGCAAGCACCCACGAATTTCCGGTACATCTGTCGAGCAGGATCGAGCCGAGATTTCCGCCATTCTGTGGCGTTGCTCATGGTGACCGTGAAGCAGTCCTTCGGTTGCGCGTCCCTTTGCTCGGCCCGGGCATCCGGAGGTTGCGAGCGCGAGCAGCAGTGCCGCGCACGAGAGCGGTTTCATTGCAGACGGCATGACGCGCGACCTCCATCGCGTGAGCCCCACAGGATGAAGCATTCGTCTCCCGCCGCCCCGAGTGGCGAGAATGCCGCCAGGCGGCCGGCCAGGTTTCCCCGCGCACACCTATTGTTGCGCGAACAGGGACGCCGGCTCGACCTTCACCCCCGGGCCCATGGTCGAAGAGATCGCGACCCGGTTGATGAACGTGCCCTTGGCGCCCGCCGGCTTCGCCTTCTGCACGGCGTCGGCGAAGGCCTTGATGTTCTGCACCAGCTTGTCGGCATCGAACGAGGCCTTGCCGATGCCGGCCTGCACGATGCCGGCCTTCTCCACCCTGAATTCGACCGAGCCGCCCTTGGCGCCCTGCACCGCGCCGCGTGACGTCCATGGTCACGGTGCCGACCTTGGGGTTCGGCATCATGCCGCGCGGGCCCAGAACCTTGCCCAGCCGGCCGACCAGCGGCATGAGGTCGGGGGTGGCGATGCAGCGGTCGAAATCGATATTGCCGCCCTGCACCTTCTCGACCAGATCCTCCGCGCCGACCACGTCGGCGCCGGCGGCTTTCGCCTCGTCGGCCTTGGCGCCGCGCGCGAACACGGCGACGCGCACCGAGCGGCCGGAGCCGTTCGGCAGGTTGACGATGCCGCGCACCATCTGGTCGGCGTGGCGCGGGTCGACGCCGAGATTCATCGCGACCTCGATGGTCTCGTCGAACTTGGCCTTCGCGCGCTCCTTGACCATCTTCACCGCCTCTTCGAGCGGATAGAGCTTGGTGCGATCGACGCCCTCGCGGACGGCAGCGGTACGTTTTGTGCTCTGAGCCATGGCGATTACTCCCCAACCTCGATGCCCATCGAGCGCGCGGAGCCTTCCACCATGCGCATCGCGGCCTCGATGGTATCGCAGTTCAAGTCCTTCATCTTCTGCTCGGCGATCTCGCGCACCTGCGCCTTGGTCACGGCGCCGACCTTGTCGCGGCCGGGCGCCTTCGACCCGCTTTCGAGCTTGGCCGCCTTCTTGATGAAATAGGACACCGGCGGGGTGCGCATCTCGAAGGTGAAGGAGCGGTCCTGGTAGACCGTGATCACGACCGGGATCGGAGACCCTTCTCCATCTTCTGGGTCTGCGCGTTGAACTGCTTGCAGAACTCCATGATCGCGAGGCCGCGCTGACCGAGCGCCGGTCCGATCGGCGGCGAGGATTAGCGGCCCCCGCCGGCACCTGCAATTTGATGTAGCCCGTGATTTTCTTTGCCATGAGCGCAACTCCTGCTCAGTGGCCGTGGTCGGCCGGTTCAGGATCGTGGTGCGGATCTAGGGCGGTTGGCGGCCGCCGGCACCTCCCACGTTCGAAGACGTCTCGAGACCAGTGAAGCAGCAAGCGCAAATCGAGCGCTCGCCTACTCGCAAAAGTCCTACTCGCTATTCCGTCCCTGTCGCTGTCCGTTTCTCTATTTCGTCTACAGCTTCTCGACCTGTCCCATTTCGAGTTCCACCCGCGTCGGCCGCCCGAAGATGGAGACGGCAACCTTGAGCCGCGAGCGGCCGTCGTCGACCTCTTCCACGACCCCGTTGAACGACGCGAACGGACCTTCGGACACCCGCACCTGCTCGCCCACCTCGAAGGAGACCGACGGCTTGGGCCGCTCGATGCCCTCCTGCACCTGGTGCAGGATGCGCGCTGCTTCGGCCTCCGAGATCGGCTTCGGCTTGTTATCGGCGCCGAGAAATCCCGTCACCTTCGGCGTGTTCTTGATGAGATGGTACGCCTCGTCGGTCAGGTCCATCTTCACCAGCACGTAGCCGGGGAAGAACTTCCGTTCGGCGTCGACCTTCTGCCCGCGACGCACCTCGACGACCTTTTCGGTCGGCACCATGACCTCGTCGAACAGATGATCGAGATGCCGTTGCTTGGCCTGCTCGCGAATCGAATCCGGCCACCTTGCGCTCGAAGTTCGAATAGGCCTGAACGATATACCAATGCTTGTCGGTCATTCCCCCGGCTCCTTCAGCCGCCGATGCCGAGAATGAGGGTCACGAACATGCGCATGAACTGGTCCGCCACCAGAAAGAAGACGGAGGCAATGGCGACCATCACGAACACCATCGCGGTGGTGATGGCGGTCTCGCGCCGGCTCGGCCAGGTGACCTTCTGAGCCTCGGCGCGCACCTCCTGCAAGAACTTGAACGGACTGATCTTCGCCATAGTTTACCTGCCGCGGTCTCGGGCATGCGGCCATAACCCATTGAAGTTTTACGCTTTTCTGACCGAGCCGATTACGCCTGGCAGGAGTGGAGGGACTCGAACCCCCAACCCCCGGTTTTGGAGACCGGTGCTCTAGCCATTGAGCTACACTCCTAAGTGCCTAGTCCGGCTCTGGTTTTTCTCTGATGGCCGCCACCCTCGTCATCAACCGCTTTTGCTACCGCTTTGCTACCATTTCTTTTTTGCGGCTCGGCGGTTTAGCGCGTCCTTCATCGCGGCGTCAACAAGACTGACCGCCTCTGGCCTGCATTCCGGGCAAGACATGTGGAGTAGAGGTCGATCGTGACGCTCACGCTGGAATGCCCGAGCCGCTCTTGCGCGATCTTCGGGTGCACGCCAGCCGCCAACATGTGACGTCGCGTGGCTGTGACGCAAGTCATGGAGCCTGATCTTCTTCAAGCCACGATGTGCGATGAACTTCCGAAACGCCTGGCTGAGCGAGCGTGGCTGCAGCGGCTGCCGTCCTCGCGGGCAACGACGTGAATGATCATCGTCGAGCCGCATCGCCCGGCGCCAGAAGTTGCTCGGCTTGCCGGAGCCGGTGTTGGCGTGAAGCTCCCCGATGATCATGGCGCAGAGCGACTGCGCGGCTCTTGCCGGACTTGGCTTCTTTCTCCCTGATGCCGTCGTCTGTCTGCTCGGTACTGGCGCTCACGGCCATCTGGCCCCGCTCCAAATCCACCGACCGCCAGCGCAACGCCACTACCTCGCCACGGCGCAGTCCGCAGAGCACACCCAAGATGATCGGGACGAATAGTGCTGGTCGCCCCTCGCCGCCTCGATCAGCTCGACCGTCCCATCGGCGTCCAGGGTCTTCATCTGCTTGCAGCTTGACTTTCGGCGGCCTGACCAAGTCAGCCGGATCAGAGCTGTGCCGCCACCCGCGCCGCGGGTGACGGCGCAGCACGCGATGTATATGATGGACGGTTCGCGAGAGTAATCGCCCTGCCCGTCGCGCGCTCCGCTGTGGAGGCCTTGGCGTAGGCCTGCGAGATATCGCCGGGCTGCAGCTTGGGCTAACGGCTGGCCGCCCAGAAGCGGTAATAGGGTTCTTCCGGGACAGCCTTCGAATATCGCTCGTAGTTGAGGAGCGCAGGCTGGCTGACCATGGCGGTCGAGCCAGCGGTCGAAGAATTCCGCCCGCTGCAGGACTGGTCATTAGCTGGCCGCCCTTCTGCTCTGGAGATGAGACGCGTATCAGGATTTTGGGCTCGGTCGCGTGTTTGGTGCCGGTGAAGCTGTGCCAGGGCGGCGTTTACGCTGCGTTGTTGCCAGCGTCTCAGTGCGTCGATGATGATCGCCCAACGACCGGGGAGCGTTCGCGAATGTGGCCTTTCATGACTCCTTCTCCTTGGCCTCTTTGAGCGCCTCTTTGACGATAGCCTTGAGCGCGGCTTTCACTGTGGGAGTAGATTTCCGTACCGACCAGGGCGGCTAGCACCGGGTTCGACCCAGAAAGTGCCGAGAAAATCATGAGTTTAGGAAGACGATCGCGCCGTGCGCGCCGGCAATGGCTTCCGCGAGCAGATGAAGGACAAAAATCGCTTTCAGTCGCACGCGCGATCGAAGCGTAGTCTTCTATTCTTCCCCGTCGCCGCTCGAACTCTGAGCGGTGACGGGCCCCCATCAAATGCAACCCTCGCAAGATCGGGAGGCACCAAACCGTGCCAACCCTTTATCTCGACATCGAATCGCAAAGGCAGATCAGCCCTTGGTTGATCGTGGTAGCTTCGCGATGTGACCCCAGCACCGAACCACTGTTCTTGAAGCTGGGCTGTCGACGATGGCGACGTATGCACGTGGCGCCAAGGCGATCCGGTCCGCGCCGTTCTTTGCCGCGGCAGCCAACCCCGCCGACCGGGACGTGGTCGCACATAACTACATTTGTCGAATCCGCTGTTCGGTGAGTTGATCCCTCTATGGCACGCTTCGGTTTTCCAGTCATCCCACTCGCGTCGTGGCACTGCACCATGCGGCTGGCCCCTCGCCAACGCCCATCCGGCCGAGCTCGGGCTGTTATGCTGCGGCGCTCATTGCCCCACACCAAGGACGCCACGAGTGGTTACGCTGCGCGAGGTCTGCCGGCCTGGCAGGCGGGCGGCATGGGACGAAGACCCGGCCAAGCCGAGCTCGTGCACCAGCGCTGCATCACCGACGCTGGGCGCTGCGCGCGCAATCTGGCTGCATTCCGGTCTGCGCCATCTCGACGAATTTGAACGCCGCGGGCAATGCTGACGCCAAAATCAATGCCCGCGGCGTCGGTTTCGATCAATGCGCTACCGCCGCCTGCGACTTTGCCGCGACGAGCGCAACGCCATCAATGTCCGCATCTCTGAGCTGACCGACGGCGCGATCAAGAGCATCGATCAAACTGCGCGCGGCAATCACGCTTCCGCGGCCACGACATGCAATCGCTCAACAAGCGCTCGGTCGCAGCGGTCCTGGCGCACGATGCCGACGAAGTGACCCGGCAACTGCTTCGGCTGCCGCGACGGCGCCCGTTCCAGCGAAGAAGTTTGCCAAGATATCAACTGCTTCGCGAGGCTGATTTGATCGTCTGCGTGGCGCTGATTTGCGTTTGCGCCGCAACCGGCAGGTGGACGTCGCCGGGGCCGATGCTGTACAACCTCAAGCGCAACGAAATGGGCGTTCCGCTGTCCGTGATTGACGCGGTATGCCGCGGCAGATCGCGCCTACATCGTACCGGCGCCCCCCAACGTGGTTGCCAACGTGTCGCGGGGCATGCTCTGCGCCAAACCGAGGAACACACATGCAGTTCCCGCCACTGGTGATCGGAGTGGCCGTGTCTTGGCCTGGTGCGCGGCGAGCGCAAGCTGAACATCCATCGCGACGATGACCGCACCGAGGACGAAGAGTCCTTCGAACTTGGCCTCCAGGCGCGGCTACGCAGATGCTGAACGCCGATCGAGCAGACGCCACTGGTTCGATAACGGCAGGTGGGGCTGTGGCAATTCTGCCGAGCTGGCGGGCCGGTTTGCCGGCGGAGTCGGCGCCTGGCGCAACATTCTTTTTAATGATCAGCGCCCCGACGCTGGAGATCGAACGCGACAAGGTCAGATGGCGGACGCCAACGAAGATTGCTCACGTTTGGCATCGTCTGTTCCGAGCAGTACGGATTGCTGGCGACAGGCGCCAGGTGAGTGAATCGCCGCTACCGGCTTCGACGGCTTGTAGCTTGAGACGGCAACCTCTTATCATCCTGCGCCGGGTCGCCTCACCTATCCGGGCGCAAAGCGGTCCCGGCAAGCCTGAGGGTGCAATCGATCTCGCCTACTTCGACAACGCCCGTAAACAGTGGTGGAAACCCACCAGCGGTGGCTGGCACCATTGTGAGGAATGGCCCCAATCGTTTCGGGCGATCACAATATGGCTTAATCGTGGCCGGGCCCGGGATTCATGCCGGTGGTGTTCCACTGGCACGACGACATCGTCTTGTAGCAGCCTGAGGTGTGGTGATCGACTACGAATCGCGGTAACCCGATCGAGCCGCCATCCCAAAGGGCTGGATTGCCGCTCGCCGGCAGCGTGCACAGCGGCGTGCATTATCTGCCGTTTCCGATTAGCCGTGGTACAAGGCGCCATCGGTAAAACGGTTGAGCTGCCCGCGACCCGATCGAGCAGGCGATCGACGAGCTGGTCGCCGAGCAGGCGGCAATTGCCTATACGCCGGCGGAGCTGCGCACGTTCGAGCGCGGAGATTGCCAAGGACGAAATCGACAACCTCGATGAGCACGCGGCGCCACCTATGAGATCGCCGAGTTCGCCATCACAACCGGCTCGGCCAAGGTCTGCTGTCCGGGTTCCCACGACGACAGCTCGCCCTCCTGCCTGTTGTACGCGGATCACTTCCCTGTTTTGGCTGTGGCGCCCGCGGCTCCCGCCTCGACTGGCTTTTATCGAAGTCGAAGGATGACCCGGGTCGAAGCCGCCAAGCTGATCCTGAACAACGGGACGGCGCGCGAGCAGTCACGCCGGTCGAGGACCGGCGCTGCCATGACGCGCGCCTGGTGTCGCTGGAAGGCGTGGTTGATCAGTGGGACCCTGGCGGAACGCTATCTCGCCGACACCCGCAAGATCGCGGTCGATCGACTGCCGGACACGATCACGGAATCTCTCCGAGATCTTATGCGCCGTGGCTGGCGTTCTGGTACTGAAAGGCGGGTAAGGCAGCGGCCCGTGCCTGATCGCGTTGATGACCGGGGCCGATGGCGCTCCTGTGGAATTCATCGCATCGCGCTGGCCGAGACCGAGGGCAAGGTTGACAAGATCGACGCATGGCGCTGGCAAGCTATGGGCACGGTGCGGCTGTGGCCGGCGAACGGCCGTCTGGTCGTCGGCGAAGGGATCGAGACCGCTGACGGCCGTGAAGCCGCACGTATCCCGCATTTCCGTGATAGTCATTAACGCCGGCCTGGGCGGTTAGTCTGCGACGGCGGGATGAATTCATTCCCTGGTGATCGACGGCGGTTCTGAGCTCGATCTTGTTGGTCGATCACGATCGCGCCTGGCGCCAGCCAGAACGGCGCACGGTGAGCTGCACCATGGCTGGGCGCCAGGCCGGCCGCGGTGTCCTGCAGCTCATGCCAAACGAGCCCGGAGCTGGGGACTTCAACTGATGTGATGAGGGAGGGGCGCATGAGCTGGAGGACAGAGACGACGATTTGCCGACGCCTTCCCCAGCGTACAGCCGGCGGGCGCAACCGCACGTGTGCGCGGCCGACGCGATGGAGCAAGATCAGTGGCGCGGTCTCGATCGCGGACTCGTCGGCCCCGCCAAAAAAAACAACACCGACGGCCCTCGCTGCGCTGGAACCCGACTGCGGCCGCGATCACGCCACAGGTTGCCGCCGCAGCAAGATCTGGACGCCATCGGCCAGCCGCGCCGATTGCCTGTAAAGCGGTCGATCAAGGCCCCGACCTGGCTGATGCGCCATCGCCGCTGCGAGCAAATGTCGTGGCAGCCAGACGAGCCCATGTTCATTCGCACCCGCCCGGTTGTGGAGCGTAGTGGATGGTCATCGGGGTCAGGCCAACGTGCTGAACACCTGGCTGTAAAACCGGCTGACGCTCGGTCTGGGCGATCGCAAGCAGGCTGCGCGCTGGGCCAGATCACTGGCACGCAATCTATCCTGACAACGCCGACACATTTTCCATCGGCGGCAGGTGGTGGCCGGTGGCGGCGCCTCGGGGAGTGAAGATTAATCACGCCCTGTTGTTTGGGTGCGGAGGAAGCAGGGTGCTGGCGCTGGATGACGCGATCGCCGGCGCTGCCTGTGGACGTTGGCGCCGATAATTAATGATTTCCGATCCCACCCGGCGACTGCTCAGCCAATATTCCAACTTTGTCCGCTGCGTGATCCTGCAGCAGGTGAAAGGAAATAAAGGGATCCGCTGGCGATATGGCGAACGGCCTGATCGGGTTCGTGATGTACGACCGTATGAAAGACTTAATCGTACGCCGCCGCCCACCCTGCATTTCGCTGATGGCATCAGGCGATACGAAGTCACCGTGCCTGCGGTGCTGACCACGAATGACGAACTGGGCAGCGTGCATCTGCCGAAGCAGTATCGCCGGCTGTACGTCGCCTGGTCGACGATCGACGGTGTGCGTGGTATTCTTCCGAACAGTACTGGAAAGACTTCTGGTCATGGGTACCAAGATGAGGTGGTATATTTCAGCCACTTGTCAGGGGCAACGGCCTGAGCGATCTGACCTCCGACTTTCTCTTTCGAATCCGATGGCACCACCGCTGAGACCCCGGCATTTCGACGGATGGTGTGGGCAGAGCAGCTTGGTCGAAGAGGGACGAGCTCGCTGACGCTATCGACGCGTTCAAGCGGCCTGATGCCGTGATCGACAAAAAGGCGCTGGTCGCGCACAACATAGAGCTGGAATGGATGGTGGCGCCGAGGACACGCTGCAGCGTTCCGCACCGCGTTTGGGCCGCTGCGGCTATGTCTCCTGCGAGAGCGAGCGAAACCAGGGCCGCTGGCTGATCAATGGCCGGCGTCACACTGTGTGGCGTGAAGTGCGAGCTGAGCCCGACGCGCGTAGCGCGGGTGGCGGCGGTCGCCTTGGTCCGCAAACTAGACCCGATGATCAGAGAGATTGGTCTGTCTCCGGGAGAGGGGAGATGACCGCAGCATCGTGGAGGTGGAGCTGTGTCGTGGTAGTCGCCACGATGTCACGATCTTTCTATCCTTTCTATAGAGGTGCTAACCCCTTATAACTTTATAGCATCTTACATAGGAATTAATCAGAGAAATCAGTAGAAAAGGGGAGGCAATTATAGGAGATAGGGTCTATAGAGAGATAGGGAGACCGTGACATCGCAGAAGTGGCAGGTTTGGTATCCCGCGGTCGTACAAATCAGCCTCTGAACGGCGTCTGCCAAAACCAAACCACAGCTGCTCCTTTCAAGGGCCACACCTCGCATAAGCGCCCGTCTTTCAAAGAAAATGCTCCCCGCAAAATTCCGTGAAAAATCCAACGAACGCCAATCAAATCAACCACGGTTGGTTTCACTGGAGCGATAGAACGCAGAAGCCTTCCCGAGAAAACGCCGCAATAAACGACTTTGGCGGATACCCATGTTGCCGCGTATAATAAACTTTCGATTTTTAGGGGAGCGCTGCAAATGCCGCGAGGCGGCCTACGCCGAATCTGACGCCGACGAAAGAGCAGGCTGCCGCGAAGGCCAAGTTGCTTGTAGCTGGAGGCGATTGCGAAGGGTCCGAAGACTTCGCCGCGGGCTTATTTGCAGGCTTTCTGATTCCTTCCGGTGGTATTCGAAGGCGAGGAGCGATTGTACAGCCGCCGAATTGCTTCGAAGCGTTCCCCGAGGCCCTGGCTTTAGAGGGTCGGACAGCCCGCCGGTCGGTTGAATATTATTTCGCGCGGCGCGCAGATTGGCGACGACGGGAAGACGGTTGTTCGACATGGCGAACACGGTGGAGCCCGCGCAGCCGGTCGAACTGTTTGAGCCAACGCCAGCTCTCCCGACGACTTGCGTCGGCGTGAGAGCTTCCAGAACTGAAGTTGAGGCTTAGTTTGCGCCAGGAGCCTCAGCCGTTTGAGAATCGTCGAGGCAACGCCGCCGCAGAACGCATTGGCGCCAGCGCCCACGAGCGAGTTCTCTCCTTTTTGGTGCTCGGCACGACCCTTCGAGGCCGGAGGCGATGGACCCCTTCCATGCCTGGGGTTGTTGACTGAGCAATCGGCGCGCGAACTTTTCTCTCGCTGGTTTGATGATCATCTGAAGACGCAATGCTGGACATGTTAGGGGAGAAGGTCAGATGCCAGACGGCAGTGGGTCGCTACATCAGGTCAAAGCAACAGCTCAGTGGTGGGCGGCTGTTCTGCCGAATTCGGAAGCCCAGGCAGGCGGCGCTGGCGCGAAGTTCGCCGAGGCGGAGGCCTTCCATCTAGTCGATACTTTCACCGAGATCAGGAGAGCGGCGGTGAGATCGGCCGCAGCTACTTGCAGCCGCGATCGAGCGCCCGTGGCGGCTGGCGCGCCGTGGATCGTGGTGGTGCCGATATAGTCAGTGACGTCGCCTACATCGCCGGCCTGATGAAGTCGAAGGTCCGTTCGATTCGACTCTGAGTCGGCGCCGACGATCGACCCCTCACCCAATAATTCATGCCGCAAGTTGTGGAGATGAGCCAGCGCCGATCAGCTGTCACCGCATCAAGGACGCACTGGTGGTGCCGCTGGCGCCCCGGTGGCAGTTGCGCCTCGGCGGCATGCGCGATAAGAGCCCCGAGTTCACCGTGGAAGCGGTGCTAGCGAGCTTTGGGCAGAGGAGTGCCATGCCCAGGTCGCCGAGAGTTGGTCGACCCTTCAGCAACAGCGGCAGCAGCCGGGAGCTCAATGCGCGCGGTATCGCGAGCCAGCAGCCAAAGCGTGGATCGCCGGCATGATCACGCGCGCGCTCGCGTCGGCGAGCGGCATCATCGCCAGATGGCCCTCCGTCGAGGCCACAAGAGTGTCACTTTGAACCCTCGGTGTCAGCTGAGCCGCTCATCTCATCTCCCTGGGAGATTCGCAACGCTGATCGAGGGCGTGAACGAGAAGCCGCATCCCCAACCTCGGTGATGACCGGTTGCTTCGGTGATCTCACCTGCTTGTCGGTCCCGCGTGGGTCTCTCGTCGACGCCGGCGATATGGGAACTGCACGATGGCTGCCGGTGACCTAACCCCTGAAACCGTGCGAACCTTATCCGCCACGACCGCCGCTCGAACTGTTTCTGACAGATCAAAAGCCAAGCGATCGCCGAGCCAAGCCTGATCCACATATGCCGGACATCCCCAAGATAACGACGCGCGGGAAACGCGCTCAGCACAGCCCGGTAAATTTGGGTCGAGCCGTCTCGGTGATGAGCGTTTCGAAAGCCATCGTGTGAACGCGGAGTCAACAGTGCAAGGTACTCACCCCGAATGGCAAGCCTGGCGGTCGTTAATTATCGGTATCCGTGGTGGCGGCGCAGGCCTGAGGCGTCAGTCGTGTGACCCCGCGCTCGCGCCCGTCTTTCGGAAAAGCAGGGCCCACCAGCTAGCCGTGGTTTAATCTGCAGGAGAATGTCCGGCGCCTCCTCGACCAGGGCAGGGCAGGGGCGGCTGCGTGGCCACCACGACCCTGATTTGCGTTAGCTGGCTTAGGGGGAATCCCAGGGCCCCTGGGGGATGCCCCCTTAAGGCTGCGCCATTTTTGATTATTTACCGTCCCTACGCGACCCGGGGGTGGGGATAGCGGCTTTTTTTTTTGGGGATTTTTTCACACTTCGGCTGGCGTCTTTGGACAACGGCCATGCACGCCATCCCCATCCACATCGGGACAACCAGCAATACGTAACTGAACGAAGCAGACAA
>ERZ1370068.11234-contig-9866_pt1 | contig 16755 bp, 17 predicted proteins | sample MGYA00561227_ERZ1370068 | MGnify/ENA primary metagenome ERZ1370068 (study PRJEB38410, sample SAMEA6850437) | metagenome | study: Metagenomic assessment of the ecological functions of the soil: analysis of the soil microbiota associated with the...
AGTTCACTGAAGCTGGTGATGGAGAGCACGTCGGCGGGCACCTTGAAGTCGTTCTCGAGGATCTTCGCCGCGCGCCGGTGCACTCGCGCAGGATGGTCACCGGAGCCGAGGAGCGTCGCGCGCACCTTGCCGCGACCGCCGGTACTGCAACAGGTAGCCCGCCGCGCAGGATCCCCTGCTCGGCACCGGCGGGCATCGCCGGCTGGGCGTAGTTCTCGGTTCATCACGGTGATGTAGTAGAAGACGCTCTCCTGCTCGGCGAACATGCGCCGCATGCCGTCGTGGATGATCACGGCCAGCTCGTAGGCGTAGGCCGGATCGTAGGCGACGCAGTTCGGCACCGTGCTGCGCGACCAGCTGGCTGTGGCCGTCCTGGTGCTGCAGGCCCTCGCCGGCGAGCGTCGTGCGCCCGGCAGTCGCGCCGAGCAGGAAGCCGCGCGCCTGGATGTCGCCGGCCGCCCAGATGAAATCGCCGACGCGCTGGAAGCCGAACATCGAGTAGTAGATGTAGAACGGCACCATGTTGATGCCGTGGTTGCTGTAGGCGGTGCCCGCGGCAATCCACGAGCACAGCGAGCCGCGCCTCGTTGATGCCCTCTTCGAGCATCTGGCCCTTCTTGTCCTCGCGGTACGACATCAGGGTCTCGGCGTCCTGCGGCGTGTACAGCTGGCCCACCGAGGAGTAGATGCCGATCTGGCGGAACAGGCCCTCCATGCCGAAGGTGCGGGCCTCGTCCGGCACGATCGGCACGATGTTCTTGCCGATGCTCTTGTCCTTGAGCAGCACCGTGAGCAGGCGCACGAACGCCATCGTGGTGGAGATCTCGCGCTCGCCGGTGCCCTCCAGCAGGGACGCGAACGCCTCCAGCGGCGGCACCGCCAGCGCCGGCGCTCGTGCGGCGGCGGCTCGGCAGGTAGCCGCCGAGCGCGCCGCGCCTGCTCTTGCAGGTAGCGGGTTTCCTCGCTGCTCTCGTCCGGGCTTGCGGAACGGCAGGCCGGCGATGTCCGCATCCGAGACCGGGATGTTGAAGCGGTCGCGGAAGATGCGCAGATCCTCTTCCGAGAGCTTCTTCTGCTGGTGGGCGACCATCTGGCCCTCGCCGCCCTTGCCCAGGCCAAAGCCCTTGACGGTCTTGGCGAGGATCACGGTGGGCTGGCCCTTGTGGCTCATCGCGGCCGCGTAGGCGGCGTACACACCTTGCGCGGATCGTGGCCGCCGCGGTTCAGCCGCCAGATCTCCTCGTCCGACATGTTGGCGACCATCGCCTTGAGCTCGGGATACTTGCCGAAGAAATGCTCGCGCGTGTACGCGCCGCCCTTGGCCTTGAAGTTCTGGTACTCGCCGTCGACGGATTCCTCCATCACCCGCCGCAGCAGGCCCTTGTGATCGCGCGCCAGCAGCGGATCCCAGCGCGAGCCCCACAGCACCTTGATGACGTTCCAGCCGGCGCCGAGGAAGGCCGACTTCCAGTTCCTGGATGATCTTGCCGTTGCCGCGCACCGGGCCGTCGAGCGCGCTGCAGGTTGCAGTTGATGACGAAGATGAGGTTGTCGAGGCCTCTCGCGCACCGGCATGGTGAGCGCGCCCATCGACTCCGGCTCGTCCATCTCGCCGTCGCCGAGGAACGCCCACACCTTCTGGTCCGAGGGCTTCACCAGGCCGCGGTCCTCCAGGTAGCGCATGAAGCGCGCCTGGAAGATCGCCATCATCATGGCCCCGAGGCCCATCGAGACCGTCGGGAACTGCCAGAAGTCCGGCATCAGCCACGGGTGCGGATAGGAGGTCAGTCCCACGCCCGGCGCGCCCGCCTCCTGGCGGAAGCGCTGCAGCTGCTGCTCGCTCAGGCGCCCTTCCGAGGTAGGCGCGCGCGTAGATGCCCGGGGAGGAGTGGCCCTGGATGAAGATCATGTCCCCGGGATGCTGCTCCGAGGGCGCCCGCCAGACGTGATTGAAACCGACCTCGTAGAGCGTCGCCGAGGAGGCGTAGCTGGCCAGGTGGCCACCGTACTCGGACGAGGCCTGTGTTGGCCGCGAGCACCATCGCGAGCGCATTCCAGCGAATGTACGGCCTCGATGCGGCGCTCGAGCGCGCGGTTGCCCGGATACTCCGCGCTCGCGGCCGGCGGCGATGCTGTTGACGTAGGCGGTGTTGGGCTTGAACGGCAGGTAGGCGCCGCTGCGGCGCGTGTAGTCGATCAGTCGCTCGAGCAGGAAGTGGCGCACGCTCCGGGGCCGTGGGTCTTGAGCACTGAATCGATCGACTCGAGCCATTCCCGCGTTTCCACGGGATCCAGATCTTCCAGCTTGGGCGGTTCGGTCATGCGGTCTTGCTCGGGAGCGTGCGATGCGACCTGAACAAGAGTGCTGGCACGCGCGGGCGTTGCTTGCGCGCGTAGTGCCGGGTCGCGTTAGAATGAGCATGATGGCGAGCAGCGGCGGGTAAAGCAAGTGAGTCCAAGAGCTCCCGATGCTCGCAGCAGCATGCTGCTGCCGAGCTCGCGTGCACCCACGATCGTGCACTCGCGCAGCCGCAACGCCGACCAACTCGACGTGGTGCTCGCGATCGTGGCGCTGCCGGTAGCCGCGGCGAGCTGGCGGCAGCTGCCGCACAGCCAGCCGCTGGCAGGAGCTGCACGCGCGCGCCGCGCGCGCGCCCGGCACGGTGCGCTCGACACTGCTCGGCAACCGCCAGCACACGCTCGCGATCCTGGGGTACCTGAAGAGCGACGCCAGCGCCTTCGAACGGCTGTCACTGTGCGGGCGCATGCTCAAGCAAGCCGGCGCGCGCAACCCGCAGAGCGTCGGACTGCTCGGCTTACCGGCGCGCAGGGCTTCGCGCAGCGCAGCGCTCGAGGCGCTGCTCGCCGCCACGCTCACCGAGCCTCGCGCTGCCGACGTTCCGGGCGCAGGAGCGCGCCGAACGCCGCATGCGGCGCGTCGTGCTGCTGGGGTCGGCGGGCTTCGATGCGCACCACGACATCGCCAGCGCCCGCGGCGCCAGATCTGGCGCGCTGGCTCACCGCGCTGCCGCCGAACGTGCTGGATGCCGCCGCGCTACCGCGAAGCCCTCACGCGCCTCGCGCGCGCAGCATTGCGCTGCAGCTGCGCTGGCTCGATGAGTCGGCGCTGCGGCGTGCCGGCGCCGCGCGCCTTTCTGGCGGTGGCGGCACGGCAACGGCGAGCGGCGGCGCCGGCATCGCGCACCTGAGTACCGCCCGGCAGCAGCGCCCGCCAGCGCGCGCCGCCGTCGCGCTCATCGGCAAGGGCATCCTGTTCGACACCGGCGGGGTGAACCTCGAAGACCGCACCGCTCGATGCTCGACATGCACACCGACATGGCCGGCAGCGCGGTGGCGCTGGCAGCGCTCGTGGCGCTCGCCGAGCTGCGCGCCCCGCTGGCCGCGGACGCCTGGCTCGCCATCACCGAGAACCGCATCGGCCCGCGCGCCTACAAGCCGCAGGAAGTGGTGCGCGCCGCCAGCGGCGTCACCATCCAGGTGATCCACACGGATGCGGAAGGGCGCATGGTGCTCGCCGACACGCTGGCGCTCGCCGGCCGCACGCGCCCACGCTTCATGCTCGACTTCGCCACGCTCACCGGGCGCCTGCGTGTACGCGCTCACGGAGCGCATGAGCGGCGTGTTCACGCAACCGCCCGGCGCTGGTGCCGAAGCTGCTCGCCGCCGGGCGCGTGAGCGGCGAGCGCGTGTGGAACTTCCCCTTCGAGGAAGACTACGACGCCGACCTGGAGAGCAAGGTGGCGGACATCGTGCAATGCGCGCTCGAGGGCAAGGGCGATCACATCCTCGCGACGCGTTTCCTGGCGCGCTTTGTGCCCAAGGACATCCCCTGGGCGCACGTGGACCTCGCCTCCGCCACGCGCGGCGGCGGACTCGCGCACGTCACGACCGACGTCACCGGCTTCGGCGTGCGCTTCGCGCTGGAGCTGTTGCTGCCGGCAGGACCTGGCGGCCGCCCTCAGGGGACCGCGTGAGCACGCTGCGCCTGACGCGCCCGGATGACTGGCACCTGCACCTGCGCGACGGCGCAGCGCTGCAGGCGGTGCTGCCGTTCACGGCGCGCGCGCTTCGCGCGCGCGATCGTGATGCCGAACCTGGTTCCGCCGGTGACCAGCACCGCGCAGGCGCGCGCCTACCGCGAGCGCATCCTGGCAGCGCTGCCGCCGGTGCGCAGCTTCGAGCCGCTGATGACGCTCTACCTCACCGACCACACGCACGCCGAGGAGCTCACCGCCGCGAAGGCGAGCGGCTTCATCCACGGCGTGAAGCTGTACCCGGCCGGCGCGACCACGCACTCGCGAGGCCGGCGTCACCGATCTCGCGCGCCTGGACGCGGTGCTCGAGGCGCATGGCGGAGCTCGACCTGGTGCTGCAGGTGCACGGCGAGGTCACCGATGCCGGCGGTCGATGTGTTCGACCGCGAGGCGCGCTTCATCGAGGCGGTGCTGCAGCCGCTCGCCGAGCGCCTACCGGCGCTGCAGCATCGTGCTCTCGAGCACATCACGACCAAGGCGGCACTGCGAGTTCGTGCCGGCGCGCGCGCCGGGATCGCCGCCACCGATCACCCCGCAGCACCTGCTCATGAACCGCAACGCGCCTGTTCGAGGGCGGCCTGCGGCCGCACCACTACTGCCTGCCGGTGCTCAAGGCGCGAGCCGCACCGCGGCGGCGTTGCTGGAAGCGGTGCGCCGGCGGCACGCCGCGCTTCTTTCTCGGCACCGACAGCGCCCCGCACGCCGCGCAACACCAAGGAGGCGGCCTGTGGCTGCGCCGGCATCTTCTCCGCGCACGCCGGCATCGAGCTGTACGCCGAGGCGTTCGAGGCCGCCGGGGCGCTTCAGAAGCTCGAAGCTTTCGCCGCCTTCCACGGCGCGGACTTCTACCGCCTGCCGCGCAACCGCGACACCCTCACGCCTCACCCGGGAGCCATGGCAGGTGCCGGCCCACTATCCCTACGGCACCGAGGTACTGGTGCCGCTGCGCGTCTCGGGCGCATCCCTGGCGCGTCGTGCCGCCCGCGTGAGCGCCGGCGACCCAGGCGACTGCGGGCCGGTGCCGGCGGCCGCCGCCGCGGCGCTCATGGCGCGCCGCTTCCGCGGCTACCTGCCGGTCGCGATCGACGTGGAGACCGGCGGCTTTCATGCGGCCACCGATGCGCTGCTGGAGATCGCCGCGACCCTCATCGACATGGACGCGGACGGCACGCTGCAGCCGCGGCGCCACGCATAACTTTCACGTCCAGCCCTTCGCGGGCGGGCGACTGGATCCGGTGTCGCTGTCGGTCACCGGCATCGACCCGCACCACCCGCTGCGCCCGGCGCTGCCGGAGCGCGACGCGCTGCAGCGCGTGTTCCGCGAGATCCGGCACGCGGTGCGCGCCTACGGCTGCCGCCGCGCGATTCTGGTCGGTCACAATGCGGCCTTCGATCTGGCGTTCCTGAACGCCGCGGTCGCCCGCGCCGAGGTGAAGCGCAATCCCTTCCACCCCTTCTCCTGTTTCGACACCGCCACGCTCGCGGGCGCGGCCCTAGGGGCAGACGGTGCTCGCCAAGGGCGGTGACGGTGGCGGGGCTTCAGTGGGATGCGGGCAGTGCCCACAGCGCGCGCTACGACGCCGAGTGCAGTGCCGACATCTTCTGCCTGGTGTGCAACGCCCTGCGCGCCAGTCACCAGGCGGCGGAGGAAAAAGGCGCGCAGTCTCCGGGTGGCTGGGCGCGGCGGAGCCCGAGGAGCCCGGAAGCGCCTGTTTGAGCGTGCCGGCGCGCGGGGAGCCTACTGGGCGATGTTTGGATCCCGCGCCTGCGCGAAGGCGAGGCTGTTGCCGTCCGGGTCCTTGATCATGAGCACGCTCACCTGGCTTGAGACCAGGGGCGGATCGGTGTCGATGCCGAGCTGGTGCAGGGTCTTGATCTGCTCATCCAGATCGGTGACCGCCAGCGTCACCGAGCCGGCCCCGCGCGCGCCTTGAGCTCGCGCACACCTGGCAGCCAGCCGCCGCGCTCGAACTTCCACTCGGCCAGCCTCGGGCATCGGCGTGGAGTCGGGGGCACGGCCGAACAGTTTCTCGTACCAGCGGGCCGAGGCGCTCAGGTCCGCGACTGCCAGGCTCGCCAGCGCATTCGTGATAGCCATGGGGTGCCTCTTCGCGTGTGAGGAATCGTCCCAGGAATATGCCCGATCGCCCCCGCCGCGCCTGCCGGACGGGGCGCCGCCGGCGGTGGGAAGTTCTCCTACGACGCCGTGGACGGCTTGAACTCAGACGGCGCACGGCTTCCGGCGAGCAGCTTCTTCAGCTCGCCACTCTTATACATCTCGAGCGGCGATGTCGCAGCCGCCGATCAGTTCGCCCTTGACGTACAGCTGCGGGTAGGTGGGCCAGTTCGAGTAGCGCTTGAGCGCTTCGCGCAGCTCCGGGCCTCGAAGATGTTCACGTACTTGAAGTCCGCGCCCGACGGCCCGCAGGGCGGCGACCGTCTGCGCCGAGAAACCGCACTGCGGGAAGTCGGGCGTGCCCTTCATGAAGAGCACCACCGGGCTGCCGTCGAGTTCGGTCCTGATTCTTTGCGTTAGATCCATTAGGTCACCTGCTTGCTAAGGTTGCGCCGCTCCTCGAGTACCTCGGAGGAGCTGCCATTGTTCATCCGCGCTCATGGCCATCCAGCGTGCGATCTCCGCGCCCGAGCGCAGGCAGCCGACGCACAGGCCCCGATCATCCAGGCTGCATACGTTGATGCACGGTGACGGCGGGCGCTCCTGGCGCTCCGCTAGCTTTCCTTCAGCTGCGTTCACGGTCCCTTAAGCGCTTTTGCCGTCAGTTGAGCGTGCGTTGAATTATGGGGGTGCCTCGCCTATTCTTCAAACGCTGCGAGATCAGCCAGGCCCCATAGAAACAAGAACTTGGAGACTTAAAGCCATGAATCCTCTTAACAACCACCGTCAATCCCTCATCCTGGGGATCATCCTTGCGCTCGTGTTGGCGGTGCTGCTCGGCGGCTGGCAACCCTATCTGCCCGGTTTCCCGCGCGCTGGTTTCACATCGTGGCGGGCGTGTTCTGGATCGGCCTGCTCTACTACTTCAACGTCGCCCAGACCCCGGCCCTGGCGGATGCCGCGGCAGACAAGGGCGGCCCCGGGGGTGCGGGCATTACCAAGTACGTCGCCCCGCGGGCACTGTTCTGGTTCCGCTGGTCGGCGCTGTTGCCACCTGGCTCGGCCGGGGCGTGGCTCCTGGGCAGCCGAATCTGGCGCAATGCCTTCACGCTCAGGCCGGGCTGTTGCGACCATCGGCATCGGGGCCTGGCTCGGCACCATCATGCTGCTCAACGTGTGGGGGATCATCTGGCCGAACCAGAAGAAGATCCTCGGCATCAAGCCGGCGACCGACGAGGAGAAGGCCCGCGCGCGCAAGGCGGCCGGCATGGCCTCGCGGGTGAACTTCGTGCTCTCGATCCCGATGCTGATGTGCATGGCCTCGCAGAGCCACGGCCTCCCCTTCGTCAGTAAGTGCCCGAGCTACCAGGCGATCTCGGCAACCAGGTTGAGGCGGCCCTCGCCGAGGATATCGGCGGGGGCGATGTCACCGCGGGCACTGGTGCCGGCGGCGCAGCGCGTGCGCGGCCGGGTCATCACGCGCGAGGCGGCCGTGCTGTGCGGGGTCGCCTGGGTCGATGAGACCTTCCGCCGCCTCGACGCCGCGGTGCAGCTCAGCTGGCACGCCGCCGATGGCGCGCCGCTCCGCGCCGGTGAGGTCATCTTCGAGATTGCAGGGCCGGCGCGCGCGGTGCTGAGTGGTGAGCGTACTGCGCTCAAGCTTCCCGCAGCTGCTCAGTGGCACTGCGACCACCACGCGCGCCTACGTCGAGGCGGTGGCCGGCACCGGCTGCCGCATCCTCGATACGCGCAAGACCGTGCCGGGGCTGCGCACCGCGCAGAAAGTACGCCGTGCGCTGCGGCGGCGCCGACAACCATCGCATGGGACTGTTCGACCAGATCCTCATCAAGGAGAACCACATCGCCGCCGCCGGCTCGATCACCGCGGCGATCGAGGCCGCCCGGCAGCGCGCTCCCGGCGGTAGCGGTGGAAGTGGAAGTCGAGTCGCTGGGCGAGCTCACGCAGGCCCTCGACGCTCATCCGGACATCGTCATGCTGGATGAGTTCACCCTCGATGACCTGCGCGCGGCGGTGGCGCTCAATCGCGCGCGCGGCACGCCGGTGAAGCTCGAGGCCTCCGGCAGCGTCTCCTCGAGAACATCCGTGCGATCGCCGTCACCGGCGTCGACTACGTCTCGGTCGGATCACTCACCAAGCACCTGCGCGCGGTGGACCTGTCGATGCGACTGGAGTTCAGCCGCGGCTGAGGCGGCGGTGGCGGCCCCGGCGGCGGCAGGCTAGGCGACGGCGGATTTCATGACGCGCTGGGGCTGGGCGACGCCGTAGCCCTGCGCATAGTCGACGCCGAGACTGGTGAGCATCTGGATGATCTCGGCATTCTCGGCGAACTCGGCGATGGTCTGCTTGCCGGTGAGGTGCCCGATCTCGTTGATCGAGCGCACCATCTCGCGGTCGATCGGATCGCGCAGGATCTCGCGCACGAAGCTGCCGTCGATCTTCAGGTAATCGACCGGGAAGTGCTTCAGATAACCGAACGAGGACAGGCCGGTGCCGAAGTCATCCAGGGCGAACTTGCACCCGAGTTCCTTCAGCGCCTGGATGAAGCGGTTGGCCTGGCGTGAAGCTCGCCACGGCGGCGGTCTCGGTGATCTCGAAGCAGATCTTGAGGCATCCAGTCCGCTGCGGTGGAACTGATCGATCACGAACGGCAGGAACTTGTCATCGCCCAGGCTCTGGCCGGACAGGTTGATCGAGCAGCGCAGCAGCTTCTCGCGCTCGTCGGCCTCGGAGACCAGCCAGCGGAAGGCGTTCTCGATCACCCAGCGGTCGATCGCCGGGGTGATGCCGTAGCGCTCGGCGGCGGCGATGAAGTCGTTGGGCGCCACGATGCGCCCGGTCTCATCGCTTCAGGCGCAGCAGGAGCTCGTAGTGCGCTCCCACCTCCACCCGCTGCAGCGGCTGGATGGCCATGCGGTACAGCTCGAAGCGCCCTTCCTCGAGCGCCGAGTTGATGCGCGCCGCCCACTGCATCTCGCGCCGGCGGCGCATGAGCTCGATGTCGTTCTCGGCGAAGCTGTGCACGCGGTTGCGGCCGGATTCCTTGGCCGCGGCGCAGGCCGGATCGGCCGCCGAGATGATCGCCGCGACGTCCTCGTTCTCCGCGGTGATCGGCACCACGCCGATGCTGGCGCCGAGGCGGAACACGCGGTCTTCCCAGGTGAAGCGGAAGTTGCGCACGCCCTCGCGCAGGGTCTCGGCGGTGCGCATCGCCTCATCGAGCGAGCAGCTCTCGAGGAGGATGCCGAACTCATCGCCCCCAGGCGCGAGAGCGTGTCGCGCCAGCGCACCTTGGACTTCAGCAGCGCTCCCACCTGCCCCAGGAGCGCATCGCCGGCGCTGTGGCCGCAGGTATCGTTGACGATCTTGAACTGGTCGATGTCGAGGTAGCACAGCGCGTAGGAGGCCTCGCGCGCCTTGGCGCTCTTCAGCGCCCGCTCGAGGCGACTCTCGAATTCGCGCCGGTTGACCAGGCCGGTCAGCAGGTCGTGGCTGGCGTGGTAGGAGAGGCGGCGGTTCAGCTCGGCGCGACTCGCTCACGTCATGGAACACCAGCACGCCGCCGGCGACGTGGCCGTGGCCGTCGCGGATCGGGGCGGCGGTGCTCTCGACGTACAGCTCGTTGCCGTCGCGGCGGATGAGCAGCATCGGCCGTACCGACTTGATCGGACGGATGCGGCGGATCGCCACCGAGAGCGGATTCTCCAGCGGCTCGCAGGTCTCCTCATGGAAGGCGCGGAAGATCTCCTCCACCGGACGACCCATGGCGTCCTCGAGCCGCCAGCCGGTCAGCTCCTCGGCCACCGGGTTGATGTAGTCGATGGTCGAGTTGGCATCGGTCGTGATGACGCCATCGCCGATCGACTGCAGCGTGATCTGCGCGCTCTCCTTCTCGCGGAACAGCGCTTCCTCGTAGAGCTTGCGCTCGGTGATGTCCAGCTCGACCCCGACCAGGCGCAGCAGGCGCCCGTGCTTGTCCACCCGCGCGGTGGCACGGCTGATCACCCAGCGCCATTCGCCGTTGCGGTGGCGCATGCGGTGGGTGCTCTCGAAGATCGGGGTCTTGCCGGCGACGTGGTCGCGGATCGCCGCCTGCACGCGGGCGAGGTCATCCGGATGCACCAGGCTGCGCCAGTCGGGCGAGCCGCGCATGTCATCGTCGCCGTAGCCGAGCATCGCCTTCCAGCGCGGCGAGAAGTACACCTCGTTGCTCTCGACATCGAAGTCCCACAGGCCGTCGTTGGCGGCCGCCTGGAACAGGTTGGTGCGCTCCTCGAGCTTGGCGAGGCGCGCCTCGATGCGGATGCGCTCCAGACCCGTGGCGAGGCTGGTGCCGATCAGCTTCATGAGCAGCTGCTGGTTCACGTCCCAGGCGCCGCGCGGCATGGTATGCGCAAGTCCGAGGAAGCCGGCCGGCTTGCCCTGCACGCGCAGCGCCACGAGCAGCGCCGAGCCCATGTGCAGCTCCGCGAAGCGCGCCGCTTCCACGGCCTGCTCCTTGCGTACGCTGGCGGTGTCGCGCAGCTCCGAGAGGCGCAGGTGCTCCATGCGCGCGCGCAGCCACGGGAAGGACTCGAGCAGTGTGCCGCTCAGCGCCTCCGGACGGCACTGCGCGAAGGCGCTCTTGGCCAAGCGTACCTCGGTGAATACCGGCTCATCGGGAGTCAGGGCGGCGAGGAAGGCGCAGTCCACGGCGGTCGCGCCGCGCAGCAATTCAAGATTGCGGCGCAGCGTCTCATCGACGGACTCCTTGCGCATGTTCTGGAAATCCACCGCGATCTTGGTGCACACGACGTCGATGCCCAGAACGGGCTTGGGCGTACGGCCGGTCCAGGCGTCGGCCGAGAGAGGATGTCTGACGCGGTGAAGTCCGCCGGCTTGTCCGGCGGCGGAGTCGTCATTGAGCCGTGACCTCCCACAAAATCCAACGCGCAGCGTAAGCGTTTGTCGAACCCCTGACGCGGTGTCCCGTCACGGAGTTAAAGACTCGTCGTTACGATTTATTAGGCGCTTGCGCAGGATTCTCGCACACCCGGTAAGGAACACAAGCTAAGGCCCTGTTCGCTCACGCATTAATAAACTTAACAGAATGCGCCGCGAAACCTCGGCAGACGGTCACCGCCGCCCGCCGGGGCCGCCGCCTCAGGGCTGCGTCGCGCCCGGCGCCCGCAGCGCCTCGCGCGCGCTGGCGAACACCGCCTTGAGGGTGGCTTCCATCCGTAGCTGCAGGCGCTCGAGGGCGGCGGACGTCGGTGACGCGGGGCACATAGCACGGCGCGCCGATCGCGATCGCGATGCGCGCAAACGGCATCGGAATCACGAACTTGTCCCATTTGATGAGCCAGGCGCGCGAGGCCGCGTAGGCCATCGGCAGCACCGGGCGACCGGACATCTGCGACAGCAAGAGCGCGCCAGGCTTGAACTTGAAGCGCGGGCCGCGCGGTCCGTCGGGGGTGATGACGGGCGACACGCTGTCGCTTCACCAGCGCCTGGTAGTAATCGCGCAGCGCCCGCGCACCGGTGTGGGTGGAGGAGCCGCGGATCACCGCACCCCCGATGCGCCGCACCAGCATGGCGCCGAGCTCACCGTCGACGGAGGGGCTGATGAGCCAGCCCACGGTGAGGCCGCGCGCGCGCTTCGAGCAGGAACTTGCCGCAGTAGAGCTGGTGCTGGTGCCAGTAGCACGGCACGAGCGAGGGCGCACGCTCGAGCGCCGCCTCCAGGTGCTCCAGGCCCACCACCCGCACCACGCGCGCCGTGCGCCACCACAGGCGGATGATCGCGTGGCCCACCGGGACCGCCAGGCGGTAGAGCGCGCGCCGCAGTGGCGTCATGCGCCGCCCCGAGCGCGTCGTGGTGCGGTAGATGGTGTTCTTCAGCCCGCCATCGTCACCGCTGCTCATGGGCCGAAGAGCTCCGCCAGCGGCACTTCGCGCACCAGCAGCTCGCGCACCGCGGTGCTCGTCATGAGGCACGCGGCGGCGCCGGGAAGTCGCTCGAGCGTGCGCGTGCCAGCGCGCAGCGCCGCGGCATGGGCGCCGGCGGCCGTCAGCTGCACGTCGCGCAGCGTTCGCACGCCCAGGCCGGCGGCCTTCACCACCGCCTCGCGCGCGACCCATTCGGGCAGGCGCGTCGCTGCCAGACTCAAGATCGAACCCGACCTGCGCGCCGCCGAGCGCAGCGCGATACCCACGAAGGGACCGGAGTGCGAAACGCTGAAGTCCCAGGCCGGGGGCGTCCCGCCGGCCGCGGCAAGCTGCGGCTTTGCGTGCGTGCCGAAGGAAAGCTCGCGCGGCTGCACCAGGCGCGCCGCGCAGGCGCGCGAGTGCGCGCAGCGCGAGCGCCACGCCCGCCAGCGACGCCCGCGCGGCCTGCCCGCGCCCGAGACTCAGGCGCTTCGGGTGCAGCAGCCGCGCGCGGGCGCGCGCGCCACTCTCTTCCGGCCACTGACCCCGCAGGTCCGTGTGATATAAGATTAAAGTTTAGCTTTCAACAGCTTGCATGACCGCCGCCGCGCCTGGCGAGACACCGATCCCCCGAGGCTGAGCTTCAATTCTGACGTCGGCTCCCACGGACGATTCCCTGGAGCGCATGGTCGAGTTGTTCGCCCGCCGGCGACATCGTATCGCGTGTTGTTCCCGCCGCGCAGATCTTATACCTATGTCATTCACCACCCGGACGACGTGAAGCGCGTGCTGGTCGTCGAACCACACGCAACTACACCAAGGGTGTCGGGCCTGGACCGGGTCAAGATCCTGCTCGGCCACGGGCATCATGACCAGCGAAGGCGAGCTGTGGAAACGCCAGCGCTACATGATGCAGCCGTTCTTCCATCGGCGCGTCATCACCGAATTCGCCGAAGCTCATCGACGCCGTGCAACGAGCGCTTCATCGCCAGGTGGGAGGCGCAGGCCGGCGCGCGGCGAGCTCGTGAACATCACCGACGAGATGAGCGAGCTCACGCTCGAGATCGTGCTGCTGCTCGATCTTCGGCACCGACCTCGACCGGCTGTACGAAGGACTCGGCGGCAACCCGTTCGACATCGTCACCAAGGAACACGGCGCGCGACCTCAAGTTCGCGTACAAGTTCCGCTCAGCTCGCCAAGCTCGTGGGCGCAGCTCGATCGAGCGCCGCGCAGGCGCGAGAAAGCCGAGCACTTCGACTTCCTGCAGATGCTCATCGATGCGCGCGACAAGGAAACCGGCGAGCCCATGTCCGAGCGCGAGCTCATCGACGAGGCGCATGACGCTGATCGTCGCCGGTCACGAGACCACCGCGAGCGGCCTCAACTGGACCTGGTACCTGCTCTCGCAGAACCCGCGAGGCCGAGGCGCTGCTGCACGCCGAGATCGACGCCTGCTGCCTTCACCGCAGCCCGGCGCTCGCGGACATGGAAGCGCTGCGCTACACGCAGCAGGTCGTCGACGAGGCGCTGCGGCTGTATCCGCCCGGGCTGGCTGCTGTCGCGCCGCACCATCGAGCCGGACGTGCTCGTCGGCTTCGACGTGCCGGCCGGCACCGACGTGCTGCTGCCGCTCTATCTACTGCACCGGCACCCGCGTTACTGGAAGGATCCGGACGCGTTCCGGCCGGAGCGCTTCGACGCAGCGCACGAGAGCGAGCGCCCGCGCTTCGCCTACATGCCGTTCGCCGCCGGCCCGCGCCACTGCATCGGTGAGACTCTGGCGCTATATGAAATGCTACATGCACCTATATAAGGTGGCGCCGCCGCTACCGGCTGACCTACGTGCCCGACAAGCCCGCTGGAGCTCGAGGCGCAGATCAACCTGCGCACCAAGTACCCGCTGCATGATGAAGCTGGAACGCCGCTGATGACTGACGACAAGCGACAACGCTCGACCGAGCTGCTCGATCGAACCGCCAGCGTCAAGCGCGCAACATCACGCTACCTCGAGGGCGAGAACGACGCGCGCGACGTGTCGCTACGGCGAGCTGTATGAGCGCGCGCTCGGCATCCTGCTACCACCTGCAGAAGCTCGGCGCGCGGCCGCGGCGACAAGCTGCATCCTCTATCTCGCCAACAACGAGCAGTTCATCGACGCCTTCTGGGCCGGCGATGCTCGGCGGCATCGTGCCGGTGCCCGTGGCGCTCGGCATCAGCGACGAACATCAAGCACAAGCTGCTGCGCATCGCGAAGAAGCTGGGCAAGCCCTTCATCTACACCGACCGCAGAGACGCTCGATCGCATCGGCGCATTCGCCGCCGCGGCCGGCGAGCGCAGCATGTTCGACGGCCTGCGCTCGCGTGCCTTCTTCGCCGAGACACGTCGACGACATCTCGCAGCGCCGGCAAGGTGCACTGCCGTCAGCGCCGACGACATGGCGTTCATCCAGTTCTCCTCCGGCTCGACCAGCGAGCCGAAGGGCGTCGTGCTCACGCACCGGCAACATCCTCGCCAACGCGCTGCGGCGCCGGCGATGCGGCGATTCGCGAGGACGACGTCGACACCTGCGTACGTGGATGCCGCTGACCCACGACATGGGCCTCATCGGCATGCACATCATGATGTTCGCGCACCGCATGCACGTGCACATCATGCCCGACCGAGCTCTTCATCCGCCGGCCGCTGCTGTGGATGACGTTCTGCCGCGCGCAAGCGCGCCACGATCACCAGCTCGCCCAATTTCGGCTACCGGCACTACCTGAAGGTGCTGGGCGACCGCGCGCCCGGGGAGCTGGACCTGTCCTCCGTGCGCCTCATCTTCAACGGCGCCGAGCCGATCTCGGTGCGAACTGTGCCGAGGAATTCCTGACGCGGCTCGCGCCCGCGCAAACTGCAAGCGCCGAACTGCGATGTACCCGGTGTATGGGCTCGCCGAGGCCTCGCTGGCGGTGAGCTTCCCGCCGCCGGGCTCCCGCGCTGCGCACGGCATCGCCCTCAACCGCCACCGCATGAACGTCGGCGACGCCGGTCAGCGCCGGTGGACCGAGGCGGACCGCGATGCGATCGTCGCTGCGTGTCCGTGGGCCGGCCAGTCCCGTACAGCCGCGTGCGCATCGCCGATGATGACGACCAGCGAGCTGCCGCCCGGACGCACGTCGGCACATGCTCAGATCAGCGGGGACAACGTCACGCAAGCGGTTACTTCGAGAATCCGGAAGCGAACGCCACAGGCTTCACTGCCGACGGCTGGCTGCGCACCGGGGATCTCGGGCATGCGTCCGCGAGGGCGACCTCTACATCACCGGCCGCGCCAAGGGAAATCATCTTCGTCAACGGCCAGAACTACTACCCGCACGACCTCGAGAGCGATCGCGCAGCGCGCGCCGAGCCTTGAGCTCGGCAAGGTCGTGGCCGCGGGCGTGCGGCCGCAGCGGCGCGCGAGCACCGAGCGATCTGCATCGTGTTCGTCCTGCATCGCAGTGGACATGACGGAGTTCCTGCCGCATGGCGACGCAGGTCGCGCGCCTGGTCAACGAGCACACCGGGCTCGAAGTCGCCGAACGTCGTGCCGGTCAAGCGCATCCCGAAGACCACCAGCGGCAAGATCCAACGCCACCTGCTCGGAGGAGAGTTATCTGAACGGCGGTTTACGACGCCGGAGCTCGCGGAACTCGGCGAGCTGCGCGCGGCTGCGGCAGCGGGGCGCGAAGCCGGTGACGAGCAACGAGATCGAGGCGCAGCTCAAGGACATCTGCGATGCGGCGCTGCCGAGCAAGCGACGTCGACGTGCACGACAACCTGTTCGAGATCGGCGCAGAGCTCCCTGAAGCTCATCGAGATCCACGAGCAGATCGACCGCGCAGTATCCCGGGACTGGTCGACCTCACCGAGCTGTTCGACTTCCCGACCATCGCCGAGCTGGCGCAGCACCTGCAGGGCAGCTCACGCCGGCGCCTGACGTTGACCTAAAACGTCGGCGGCCATTGTGCCCCAGTGTGGGCGGCTCGCGCTGCCGCCGCGCCCGCGCCTGCGCTAGACTCCGCCGCGAGTCTGCAACCGCTGTAGCGGGGGTCGTGCATGAGGGCGTGGCATGGCGTGATCGGGCGCAGCTGGCGGGGCTTCGAACGGGAGGCGTCCTCTTGCTCTGGGCCGGGTCCGGCGCTCACGCAGGCGCGACGCTGGTGCCGCTGGAGACCTTCGCCGCCGGCGCGGAGATGCGCTTTTGAGCGCCGCGCATCTCCCCCGACGGCACGCACCTCGCCTAAGACTTCCGCTGGTAAAGGGCGCGCGCGTGCTGGTGGTGCGCGACCTGGCGCCGTGCGCACGCCGTCGTGCAGCTCAAGAGCGGCCTCTACAGCGCGACCCACTGCGACTCAAGAACGGATGGCGTAATCGCCTGGCGTGCCATTTCCGCGGGCTGGGGAGCCGCAGTTTCTGGCGTGCGCACTCTATCCGACCTCGCGCCTGGTCGCGCTCGATCGCAACGGCGACAACGCCGGCGCATGGTGCCGTCTGGCAGAGCCGCTCCGTCGATGACTTCGCCAATCGGGAGCCCGCAGTACCAGATAAAAATCGCACTTCCGCCCGATTAACTGCCATCGTGCTCATCGAGATGTCAGATGCAGCAATACGTAACTGAACGAAGCGCTGGCTACC
>ERZ1370068.3321-contig-2436_pt1 | contig 16752 bp, 24 predicted proteins | sample MGYA00561227_ERZ1370068 | MGnify/ENA primary metagenome ERZ1370068 (study PRJEB38410, sample SAMEA6850437) | metagenome | study: Metagenomic assessment of the ecological functions of the soil: analysis of the soil microbiota associated with the...
AGCGCCGCGGCCATGGACTCGATCTCGGACCGCGACGCATACCCGTACTCGATCGGGCGCTCTCCCATCGGAGAAGTGAGCAGACGGTCCGCGTACGATTCGCCCCACTCGACGGTGTCCTCGCGCGTGGCGTAGCACCACACGCTCGCGGTGACCTGGAGGCTCGCGACGCCGGCCCCATTGAACAGCGCGCGCAGCTGCCGGCCCATCTGCGGCTCGCCGCCGTTCCGGTACCACGTTCGCAGGTGGGTCTCCACGAAGCGGTCGATCCACGGATCTCGCGGCCAGTAGGCCACCGTGCTCCAGTCGACCTCTCGCACCGCGACGACGCCACCCGGCCTCACGACCCGCAGCATCTCGCGAAGGGCGAGGTCGCGCTCGCGAAGGTGCTGGAGCACCTGGTGGGCGTACGCGACGTCGAACGAGCCGTCGGCGAACGGCAGCTCGTAGACACTGCCTTCCTCGTAGCGGAGGTTGTGGAGGCCCCGGGCGAGCGCGTCGCGACGAGCCGCCTCGAGCGTGTCCCGCGAGAGGTCGAGGCCGACCACCTGCCCCGGGGGAGTCGCTCGGCCAGGCCGCGCGTGATGCTGCCCGGGCCGCAGCCTACGTCGAGCAGCCTCATGTCCGGCCGGAGGTGCGGGCAGGAGGAACGCCGCCGCTTCGCTGGCCGTGCGCTGGGCGTGCTGGCGCACGACCGCCGGCGCGTGGCCATGGGTGTAGAGCTCGTGCCGGAGCGGCTCGTCGGTCATGGGACGTCAGATCTCCAGCGCGACCTTGATCGATGCGGGGTCGGCGTGCGCGGTGAACGCCTCGCCGATGCGGTCGAGGCTGAACCGGTGGGTGATCAGCGGCCCCGTCCGGACGGCGCCGCTTCCGACGAGCCGGAGGGCCTCGGGGAACTCGTCCTGATAGATCATCGAGCCGGTGATCGTGATCTCGCGACGCACGACCGAGAAGAACGACACCGGCGTGAGCTCGTGCGGGAGCCCGATGAGCACGACGCGTCCGCCCGGTCTCACCAGCTCGAGGGCATGGTTGACCGCCTCGGGCGTGCCGGCCGTCTCGACCACGAGATCGACGCCCTCGCGGCCCGAGAACCGGCGGGCGGCGTCGGCGAGCGGGCCGTCCACGGTCGCGTGCGTCGTCTCGGCGCCCAGCTCGGCCGCGAGCGCGAAGCGCCGGCGCGGCGGCTCACGACCATCACGCGCGCGCCGCGCGCGCGAGCACCTGCAGGGCCAGGAGCCCGAGCGTGCCGGCGCCCACGATCGCGGCAGATTCGCCCGTCTCCGGCTTGCCCCGGTTCACCGCGCGCGGACCACGACGGCCAGCGGCTCGGCCAGCAGCAGCGCATCGCGGTCGGCGCCGGCTGCGGTAGGCCGGCAGCACCGCGCCGGCACCCGGACGAGCTCCGCGAAGCCGCCGTCCACGTTGATGCCGATCGTGATCCGCGAGAGGCACAGGTTCCGGTTGCCCTCGCGGCAGAGCGGGCACCGGCCGCACGAGTAGTTCGGCTCGATGACGACCGGATCGCCCGGGCGAACGTCCGCCACGTCGGACGCGACGCGCTCGACGCGGCCGACGAGCTCGTGTCCCATCACGCGGGGATAGGCGACGGGCCGGCCGCCGCTCCAGATCTCGTGGTCCGTCCCGCACAGGCCGGCGGCGACGATCCGGACCACGACCTCGCTCGGCTCGGGCGCCGGATCCCGCACGTCCTCGACGCGAAGATCGCGCGGCCGGTGGAGAATCGCCGCTTTCATGGCAGCCTAAATCTACTCGACGGCCGGGGACGCGGCAACTAGGCGGCCGAGTGGCCGCCGTCGAGGAAGAGCGTCTGGCCCGTCATGAAGTCCGGAGCTGGACGACGCGAGATAGACCGCCAGCGGACCGATCTCCTCGGGCCGTCCGGTCCGGCGCGCGCGGGATGTCGCGCGTCAGGCGCTCGTTGATCCGGGGATCCGCGAAGGCCTCGTGGGTCATGTCGGTCGCGAACCAGCCCGGCGCGATCGCGTTCACCTGGACGTGGTGGCGCGCCCATTCCACGCCGAGCGAGCGGGTGAAGCGCGATGATGCCGCCCTTCGTCGCCCCGTAGACCGTGTAGCCCGGCAATCCCACCTCGCCCGAGGACCGAGGCGACGTTGATCACCTTGCCGGATTTCTGGGCGATCAGGTGCGGCGCCGCCGCGCGACAGCCGTTGAACGACGCCGGTCAGGTTCACGTCGAGCATGAACCGCCAGTCCTCGGGCGTCAGCTCGGCCAGCGGGGCGACCTTCGCCACGCCCGAGTTGTTGACGACGATGTCGAGCCGGCCGAGCTCGCGGATGGTGCGCAGGATCAGGGTGTCCACCTCGGCGTAGCTCGAGACGTCGGTGGGGACCACGACGGCCCGGCGCCCGCGCCCGGTCGCGAGCTGCGCCGTCTCCTCGAGCGCCGGCCTTCGAGCGGGCGGCCAGGGCGACGTCGGCGCCCGCCTCGGCCAGCGCCACGGCGATGGCGCGGCCGAGGCCGCGGCTGGCGCCGGTGACCACGGCGACCTTGCCGGCGAGCGCCGGCCCCGGCGTTCAGCGGTAGAGCTCCTCGATCGCGTCCTGGTACTTCTGCGAGACCACCTTGCGCTTCACCTTGAGGCGTCGGCGTCAGCTCGCCGCCGTCGAGCGTGAAGTCGGCGGGCAGCACCGTGAACTGCTTGATCCGGGCGTACGACTGCAGCTGCGTGTTCTTCTCCTCCACCGTGCGCCCGACGCGCTCGACGACCTTCGGGTGCTTGACGATGGCCGCCGTCTCGCTGGTGAGGATCCCCTGCTCGCGCGCGAACTTCGACAGCTCGTCGGGGTTCACGGTGATGAGCGCCACCGGGTACGGCCGGCGATCGCCGTAGACCATGGCCTGGCTGATGAACGGATCGGCCTTCAGGAGGTTCTCGATGTTCTGGGGCGCGATGTTCATGCCGCCCGCGGTCACGATGAGGTCCTTCTTTCGATCGGTGATGAACAGGAAGCCCGTCCTCGTCGACCGTCCCGATGTCCCCGGTGTGGAACCAGCCCGTCGGCTCGAAGACCTCGTGCGTCGCCTCGGGCTGCTTGAAGTAGCCGAGCGTCGCGATGTTCGGCCGCGCGCGCAGGATCTCGCCGTCGGCGGCGATCTTGAGCTCGACTCCGGGCAGCGGCCTGACCGACGGAGCCGAACTTGTAAGCGGTCCGGCCGGTTGAACGTGAGGACCGGACAGGTCTCGGTGAGCCCGTAGCCCTCGAGCAGCAGGATGCCCGCCGCGTGGAAGAACTCGGCGATGTCGCGCGAGAGCGGGGCGCCGCCGGACACGGCCCAGCGCAGCCGGCCGCCGAGCGGCCGCGTGGAGCTTCGAGAAGACGAGCTTGTGGGCGATCTTGCGCTCGAGCTCGAGCGCGGCGGGCACGGGCTGGCCGCGCTGCTGATGGCGGCTCACGTCGCGTCCGACCGCCACGGCCCAGTTGAAGATCTTCTGCTTGGCGCGGCGAGCCCGCCTCGACGCCGGTGAGGATCCGTGCCGTAGACCTTCTCGAACACGCGCGGCACGCTGCAGATGAAGTGCGGCGCGCACCTCGCGCAGATTCTCGCCGACCTTGTCCAGGTTCTCCGCGAACGCCGTGGTGAGCCCGTGCGCGACGCCGAGGAACGATTCGAGCCGCGCGAACGGAATGGGCGAGCGGGAGGAACAGGAGATGGACCCATGCCTCCTCGACGGGCGTCGCCTGCTTCGAGGCGCTCACGGCGGCGATGTGGTTGCCGTGCGTCTGCACGACGCCCTTCGGCGGCCCCGTGGTGCCGGACGTGTAGCACGATCGTCGCGACGTCGTCGGGCGCGTCGAGGCCACGCGATCGGCGAGCGTGCTCCGGTGCGCGTCGGCGCTCTCGCGTCCCAGCCGCCGGAGCGTCTCCCACGTCATGACCATCTCGGGCGGTTGCGGCGCGTCAGCCGCCGATGACGACGATCTGCTCGAGGTTCGACATCTTCTCCGCGCCTGCAGCACCTTGGCGAGCTGGGCGGGGTCCTCGACGATGATGCGTTCTCGCCCGCGAATCGTTCACCACGTAGGCGATCAGATCCGGCGGATAGGCTCGGATAGACCGGGACGCGTCACGCAGCCGGCGCTGAAGATCGCGAAGTCGGCCTGGACCCATTCGGCCCGGCTCGACGACAGAAGCGCGACCGCGTCGCCCTTCTCCCGGCCGAGCGCGAGGAGGCCGAGCGCCACCTCGCGCACCGATCTCGCCGACCTCGCGCCAGCGTGATCGTCTTCCAGACTTCGCCCTGCTTGAACTGCTGGGCGGGATGGTCGCCGCTCCGCTCGACCCGTTCCCAGAACATCCGTGCCAGGGTGTCGGCAGCCATGCCGATCCTCCTCGCCGTAAGCCAGCAATCTGAAAGGCGATAAGTGACCGTAGCACATGGGCCTATAACGCGTTGCGTGCAAATTGCATTGAAATGGATAACGCGACGCGTTATGCTGGACTCGTTTCGACCAGAGCGACCGCGAGACGCGACGACTGCGAGAACGCACGCAGGAGGAGCAGAGCATGGACGATCAGCACAGACAGCGAGATGCTGGACCCAGTTCAGCGGGCAAGGCGGTCGAGACGGCGCACGGCTGTGGGCGGACGCCAATCAGCGGATGCTGCAGGAGCTCGTGGACTTCTCCGCGGCGACGGCGCAAGGAAGGGCGTGAAGCTCTACGCTGAGCTCCAGTCGGAGCACGCTCGAGGCCCTGCGCGTGGACAGCGTCGAGAAGGCGTTCAAGCTTCTCGAGGGCAACGCGCAGACGTTCGCGCCGCTCGGCGGAGCGGATGCAGAGCGTCGGCGGAGCAGACGCGGCAAGAAGCATCCAGGAGACGTGCACGGCGGTGGTCGCGAAGATGACGGACGTCTGCGCGCGGGGCTCGCGTCTACTTCGTCTGATTCTTCCGCTTCTCGAGGCGCTCCTCGAGGGCGCGCAGCCGCTCGCGAGCGCGGACACCTCCTCGCGGAGCCGCTCGGCGTCCAGCTCGGCGCCGTCGCGCTTGCGGCTCGGCGCGCGGCGCGCTCATCCCCACCCGGCCCGCGCGGCCCAGTCCTGGAAGATGCGCTCCACCTCCCGCTGGCTCGACGACGATCCCTCGAGGCTCGACTGCATCGACCGCTGGACGAGAGTCCTGCCAGGCCTCGCCGTGCTTGATGAGCTGGTGGAGGAACGCCGTGGGCAGCGCGGCGCGATGGTTGCGCTCGTTCTCGAGGATGATCTGGGCCAGGGTCACCGAGGTCAGATCCTCGCCCGGAGGCCGCGTCGACCACGGAGATCTCCGCGGCCGTCGCGGATCATCTCCTCGATCTCCTCGAGGGTGACGTAGCGGCTCTCCTGCGTGTCGTAGAGCTTTCGGTTGGAGTATCGCTTGATGACGTACGCCATGACGCTCCTCTGCGGGCTGGCTCCCGACGGCCACGTATGAATCGCGCGCGCTAACACTCGCGCGTCAAAGACCCGCCACGAGCACGGCGATGCTAGACTGGCCGCCCCACGCCAGGGAGGTCTTCGCGGCATGAAGCTCAAAGGGCGTACGCGCTCGTGACCGGCGGCTCGCGCGGCATCGGCCGCGCGATCGCGCTGGCTCTCGCCGAGGAGGGCGCCGACGTCGCCGTCAACTACGTCTCCAGCGAGGCGGCGGCCGCAGGAGGTGGCCGAGCGGATCCGAGAAGATCGGGCCGGCAGGCGCATCCTCGCCCAGGCCGACGTCGGCGACTATCCCGACACCGTTCCGGATGGCCCAGGACGTGCTCAAGGAGTTCGGCCACCTCGACATCCTCGTCAACAACGCCGGCATCAACTCCGGACAAGACCTTCGTGAAGATGGACCACGCCTCCTGGCGCAAGGTGCTCGCGATCAACCTCGACGGCGTCTTCAACTGCACCAAGGTCTTCATCGACCAGATGCTCAAGCAGAACTACGGCCGGGTGGTCAACATCACCTCGGTCATCGGCCAGATCGGCAACTTCGGCCAGGCCAACTACGCCGCCTCGAAGGCCGGGGTGGCCGCGTTCACCAAGTCGCTGGCCAAGGAGCTCGCCGGCAAGGGCATCACCGTGAACGCGGTGGCGCCGGGGTTCATCGAGACCGAGATGGTCGAGGCGCATTCCCGAGAAGGTGCGCGACAAGCTCCTCGACCAGATCCCGCTGAAGCGCTTCGGGACGGCCGGAGGAAGTGGCGCGCGCGGTCGATCTACATCGTGTCGTCGGACGGCGACTACATCACCGGCGCGGAGCTCTCGATCAACGGCGGACTGCTGATGTGACGCAGCGGCGGCCCAAAGCCGCGCGGCCGTGGGCGGCCATCGGCCCACGGCCCGAGCGACCAGCGTCGCCAGCGACCCGGCGCGGACGCGGCCGCTCCGCGTAGACGACGCGACGCCCTGGACGGCATCACCCACGCCTCGCCCGACAGGACTTCCTCGCCGCGCTGGTTCACGCAGACGGTCTGCAGCCGCACGCGATTGCGCTCGCGACAGCACCTCCGAGCACGTCACCCGCGCGGTGATCGTGTCGCCCGCCTGCACGGGCTTGACGAACTTGAGGCTCTGCGAGAGATAGACGGCGCCCGGCCCGGGAGCCGCGGTGCCGATCGACCGCCGAGATCAGCCCGCCGTGAAGATGCCGGGCGCGATCGGGCTCCTTGAACGGAGTCGTCGCCGCGTAGTCGGCGTCGCTGTGGACGGGATTGAGGTCGCCCACCGCGTCGATGAAGCTCGCCGATGTCGTCCTCGCTCCACCGCGCGCACCATCTCGGCGCGATCGCCCGGCGCGAGCTCGGCGATCGTCTTGCCGATCATCGCGCGCTCCCGCTCGGCGAGCGCCGCGAGCGCGGCGTGCGATGGCGTCCTCGAGCCGCTCGATCGCGCTCCTCCAGCTCGACGATCTGCTTGGCCACCGCGGTGACCTGGCTGCGCGAGGGCAGGTTGAGCGCCTGCAGCGCCTGCTCGACCTGCTGCTCGACCGGCCTTCTTCATCGGGGCCGTGCGCCACGAGCCACTGGTCGAGGGACTGGCCCATGAGCTTGCGCGAAGTGCTCGGTGCCCATCGCCTGGCCGAGCACCTGCGACCACGCCTCGATCCACTGGTCGAGGAACTGCTTCCCACTGCGTCAGGAGCTCGGGCGTCGACCGGCGTCTGCGCGAAGAGCTGCGCCCAGGTCTGCACGCCCTGCTCGAGCACGGGTCGCCAGAAGGCCGGTCGGGTCGGGTGGGCGCGGCGGGTGTCGGCGGCGTGACAGAGCTGCGCCCACGCCTGCGGCGCCCTCCTCGAACTGCTTGCGCCACTGCTCGAACAGCTGGTTCGGCGCCGCGTCTGCCATCACTCGAATTCTAGCCCTCGCTGACGCTCGCGCGTCAACGTCGGCGAAGCCGGGCTACGAGCGCGATCCGAGCCAGCCGGAAACCTTGGGCCAGCAGTGGACGGCGGCGCCGCGTCCGGCGATGAGCGAGATGTGGCCGCCGGGCAGCTCGACGTACTCCTTGTCGCGGCTGCCGACGGCGTCGATGAGCGCCCGGACGCACGCGGGCGGCGCGATGTAGTCCTCCTTCGCGCCCGACGACGAAGACCGGGACACGTGATGCGCTCGAGCCGCACCGGCCGGCCGCCCATGACGAGCTCGCCGCGGTAGAGCTTGTTGTCCTGGTAGAAGTCGCGCACCCACTGGCGGAAGAACTCGCCCGGGAAGGCCACGTACTCGTTCGCCCACTTGTTGAGAGCGCCTGGAAGCCCTCGACGTACTTGTCGTTCCACAGATTCCACCAGAGATTCAGGTTGGTCGAGAGGTCCATGGTGGGCTTGAGGAGCTTGAAGCCCGCCTTGACCAGATCGGCGGGCACCGAGCCCAGGGTGTCGACGAAGCGGTCGACGTTGAAGTTCTGCTTGCCGAGCCAGAGCCCGAACAGCCCGACCTTCGAGAAGTCGATGGGGCCGGCCATGTTGACGAAGTTCCGCACCGGGCACCTCCGGGTGCGTCGCGACGAACGAGGCCGAGATCGGCGCGCCCATGCAGTAGCCGAGCACCGAGAGCTTCGTCCGTCCCGGACGTCTCCAGCACCCGCCGGGCCATCCGGGGCAGGATCCTGGTCACGCAGTCCTCGACCGTCAGGTCGTTGTCCTCCGGACCGAAGACGCCCCAGTCGAGCAGGTAGAAGTCGAATCCCTGCCGCGTCATGTGCTCGACGAAGCTGCCGCCCGGCAGGAGGTCGAAGATGTACGGGCGGCTGATGCCGAGATTCGGAACGAACAGGACCGGAGTCCGGTGCGTCCGCGACGACTCGTAGCGGAAGAGCCGCGACTTGTTTCGCTTGTAGACCTCGACGCGCGGCGTCTGCCCGGTACCTCGGGCTCGACCGGGTTCAGCATCACGATGCCCGTGGAGAGTTCTGCAGGCGGCGGAAGCCGCGCTCCAGCTCCTCCTGCCACCGCTTGACCGTCTCGGCGCGGCGTGCGTTCGCCGAACGCCCTCGCCGGTGAATCGCTCGACGACGTCGGCGAAACGCTCCTGCGCCATGGTGAGCGGCCTCCTCCTACGCATCTGGAACATCGAGGCGAGCTTCATGGCCAGACCCATGTCGCCCTTGACCTTGCAGCTTGCCCGACATGAACAGCATCTGGCCCGACTGCTTGCCGGAGAGCATGTCGAGCCAGTCCTGCGACGCGATCTGGAGCGTCAGGTTCGGGCTCGTGCCGGCCCCCGGCTGCACCATGCACGCGCCGTCCTTGATGACGGCGTGCCACGTCCCGCCGCCGTCGCCGCTCACGTCGTACTGGATCACCGCGTTCGTCCCGGTGGCACTTGTCGGCCCGGAACCGGCCCGCCATCGCCTCGAACGTCTCTTTCACTGTCGGGCATCGCTTGCCTCCTTTTTCAGATCAAATTTCAGATCAAAACGTGAAGAGGTCCATGCCTCCCGTCACCGTCAGCACGGCGCCCGTGATGTACGCGGGCGCGCTCGGAGCACAGGAACGCGACTGCGTTCGCCACGTCCTCGGGCTCTCCCTCGCGTTGCATCGCGACGCGCTTGACCATTCGCTCGTAGAGCGGGCTCAGCTTGGCGTTGGGCGCGATGATGCCCGGGGCGATCGCGTTGCACGTGACGTTGTACCGGGCACCCTCGAGGGCGACCGACTTCGCGAAGCCGATCAGCCCGATCTTGCTCGTCGAGTAGGCGACCTGACCGAAGCCTCCCATGAGGCCGGCGATCGAGGCCATGCAGACGATCCGTCCCCATTTTCGCTCGCGCATCCCCGGGAACACCGCCTTCGTCACCTTGTAGGTTCCGGTCAGGTTCACGGCGAGGTTGAGCTCCCAGTCCTCGTCGCTTCATGTCCTTGAGCTGGCCCACCGTGTAGATGAGCCCCGCGTTGTTCACGCAGATGTCGACGGGCCCGAGGTCGCGCTCGATGCGGGCCACCACCTCCGCGATCTGCGCCGAATCGCGAATGTCGCACGCGTAGCCGCGCGCGCGGCGCCGGCGGCCTCGATCTCGCCGGCGGCTCCGGCGGCGCCGTCGCCGTCGAGGTCGACGATCGCGATCGGGCAGCCCTCGGCGGCCAGCGTCGTGGCGTCGGCCTTGCCGAGGCTTCGCGCGGCGCCGGTGACGAGGCGCGACGCGGCCCCGGATGCCCAGGTCCATGCGCTATCTCCCCTTGAAGCTCGGCTCGCGCTTGGCGAAGAACGCCTGGATACCCTCCGAGGCGTCCTCCGTCTTCAGCGATTTCAGGAACGCGCGCACCTCGATGTCGATCGCCTTGTCGATCGGCGCCTCGAGCCCTTCGTCGACCGCCTCGATGATGAGCCGGGTCGCGACCGGCGGCCGCTTGGCGATCTCGCGCGCCAGCGCCTTGGCATCGTTGAGGGTCTCGCCCTCCCTGGTGAGCCGGTTGACGAGGCCGAGGGCCAGGCATTCCGGCGCGGGCACCTGCGTGCCCAGGATCAGGAACTCGAGCGCCTTGGTCCGGCCGACGAGGCGCGGCAGACGCTGCGAGCCGCCGAAGCCCGGCGTGATGCCGAGATTCGATTCGGTCTGTCCCATCCGGGCGGTTTCCTTCAGGAGGCGGAAGTGACACGCCATGGCGATCTCGCAGCCCCCGCCCAGCGCGTGCCCGTTCATGGCGGCGATGACCGGCTTGGGAACCGCTCGATTCGCCGCACGACGGCGTTGCCGAAGCGAATGAACGTGTCGACGTCGCCTCCGGAGAAGGCCGAGCCCAGGTCGGCGCCCGCGCAGAAGATGCGGTCGCCCGCTCCGGTAATGATGACGGCGCGAACCGTGTCGTCGCTCTCGACCGCGTTGAGCGCCGCGTTCAGCTCTCGCATGAGCGGCTCGCTGATCGCGTTGGCCGGAGGACGGTTGAGGGTGATGATCGCGAAGCTCTCCTCGCGCCGCGAACAAGAGGGTCTCATACGCCATGGGCGCAGACTCCCTGGAGGAAGATGGTCGCGACCGGGTCGGCCGCCTCGGTGAGGCGATACGCGCGCTTGCCCAGCACCCACGAGGTCGCCATCTGGTCCATCGCCCCGAACAGCATCTTGGTGGCGATCTTCACCGGCAGATCGCGGCGGATCTGCCCGGAGGCGGCGCCCTCCTCGAGCACGTCGTTCGATGACGCGTGAAGTAGGCCGGACACCTCGTGCGCCGACGCCCCGCGGAAGAATTTCTGTCCCTGCCGCAGCTCGACCTGGACGACTTCCGCGAGCTCGGGATTGTCCTCGAGCACCTTGAAGTGCGACGCCACGATCTTCCGGATCTTCGCCAGCGGATCGCGCTCGGCGGCGACCTCGCGGCGGACCGAGCGCGACCCACTCCGCCATCTTCTCGCGGAAGAGCGTGACGAGGATCTCGTCCTTGGTCACTGAAGTAGAGGTAGATCGTGCCGCTCGCGATGCCGGCCTCGCGCGCGATGTCCGAGACGCGCGAGTTGTAGTAGCCGTTACGCGCGAAGACGCGAATCGCGGCGTCGATGATCTGTTGCGGCTTGTCGGGATCGCGCATGAAGTCTGACTGAACCGCCGTTCATTTTACCGGGCGCCCGACGAGGGACGCAACTTCGACCTCGCGCTGGACGTGGCGGGCGCGGCTCACGCGCCGCCCTGAAACACCTCGCGGCGGCGCACGCTCCGCTGGAAGTCGACGTAGGCCTGCCGTGTCATTCCCGGCAGGGCCCTGGCGATGACCTCGCGGGCGCCGGCGGCCCCGTCCCAGAGCAGGTCGACGACCATCGCGGCCATGGCGCGCGCCGGCATCACGTAGGCGAGATGCTTGTCGACGATCTCGTAGTCGGCGGAGTGGCCGCTGCCGCGCGCGCCGCCCATGTACGGGATGGACCACCGGGATCACCTGGCTCAGGTCGCCCATGTCCGTGGAGCCCGCCCGGTGCCCCGCCTCGCCGCACACGCCGGGACCGAAGAGCGAGTCGGCGTTCTGCTTGAACAGGCGCGCCAGCGTGGCGTCGGTGCGTAGCGGCAGGTAGCCCGGCAGGGTCTCGATCTCGACGCTGGCGCCGAGCGCCAGAGCGCCCGCCCGGAGCGCCCGGTCGACCTTCATGTTGGCGTCGCGGGATCCCTCGAGGGTTCGCGCCGCGCACGTAGGTCTCGAGCCGCGCCTCGCCCGGGATGACGTTCACCTGCGAGCCGCCGTGGGTCAGGATGGGGTGCACGCGGATCGTGTCCTCGTCGCGAAAGGTCTCGCGCTGCGCGTTGATCGCGGCAAGCGCGATCTGCGCCGCGTAGAGCGCGTTGATCCCCGCGTGCGGCGCGCCGCCCGCGTGCGCCGCGCGCCCCACGAAGCGCGCCGTCTTGCCGAACCGTCCGTTGTTCGATCCCGGCACGCACGCCGGGCCGTCCTCGGCTCGCGGCGTGGTGTGGATCATCATCGCCAGGTCGACATCGTCCAGGTGCCCGAGGCGCAGCAGCTCGCACTTTCCGCCGAGGAACTCGAGCCGTCCGGCCCGCACCTCGCCGAGGCGCCATTCCAGATCGCCCCCTCCTCGGCGGGCACGGCCATGAACGTCACGCGGCCCGGCGAGGTGCTCCGCGGCGCCGGCCTCGACGAGGCCGATCGCCGCGCCGACGAGCCCCGCGATCTGGGCATTAGTGGCGCACGCGTGGACCGCGCCGGTGGAGCCGATCCGCCTCCGGGTGGCCGGCGACCACGAGCGCGTCGAGCTCACCCATGAGCGCGACAGGTGGGCCCGGCCCCGGCGCGGCCGGCGGCGTCGGCCCGCACTCCGGTGATCGCGAGGCCCGTCCGCGGGGCGAGGCCGATCCGGCGAAATTTCTCCTCCACCAGCGCCGCGGTCCTCCGCTCCTTGAAGCCGAGCTCCGGATGGCGCCGGATGGCCTCTCCGACACCGACGATCTCGTCGGCGTGGCGCTCGATCGTCTCGGTGACACGCTGCTTCAGCTCGTCCCGGGTCATGGACGATGTTCTCCTCCCCGTTCGTCGGGTCTGGCGTAGGATAAGCCGATCCTGCGCCGCGGCGCAGGGCAATTCGATCCCAGGAGACGCTCATGAAGGCAGCGGCGGCCGTTGCGGAGATCCTCAAGCGGGAAGGCGTGAAATTTCTCATCGGGTATCCGGTCAACCCGATCATCGAGGCGGCCGCGGAGGCGGATATCCGGACGATCATCGTCCGCCAGGAGCGGACCGGGCTCCACATGGCCGACGCCGTGAGCCGCATCTCGTCGGGCGAGCGCATCGGCGTCTTCGCGATGCAGCACGGGCCGGGTCGGAGAACGCGTTCGGCGGCGTGGCCCAGGCCTACGGCGATTCGGTGCCGATCGTCGTGCTGCCCGGCGGCTATCCGCGCCGCATCACGAACATCCAGCCCAACTTCAACTCGTTCCTGAACTACCAGCACGTCACCAAGTGGTGCGAGCAGGTCATCGTGCCCGACGCGGTCGTGGACGCGATGCGCCGCGCGTTCACCCAGGTGAAGAACGGCCGGCCGCGGCCGGTTCTGATCGAGTTTCCGACCGACCTCCTGCGCGAGGAGGTGCCGGAGCCGATCCAGTACACGCCGGCGCCGCGCGCTGCGCTCGGCGCCCGATCCGCGCGACGTGTCGCGGGTGGCGGAAGGCTCTGGTGGCGGCCGAGCGCCCGGTCATCTACGCCGGCCAGGGCGTGCACTACGCGCGGGCCTGGCAGGCCCTGCGCGAGCTGGCCGAGCTCCTGGAGGCGCCGGTGACGACGAGCCTTCAGGGCAAGAGCGCGTTCCCCGAGACGCATCCGCTCTCGCTCGGCTCCGGCGGGCGATCGATCAGCAAGCAGCTCCACCATTTCCTCAAGAACGCCGACCTGATCTTCGGAATCGGCTGCAGCTTCGCCACGACCAACTACGGCGTCGCGATGCCGAAGGGCAAGCGCCTGGCGCACGCGACGCTCGACCCGACCGACATCAACAAGGACGTGCCCGCCGATCTCGCGCTGGTCGGCGACGCCGAATCTCACGCTCCAGGCGCTGCTGGTCGAGGTGAAGGACCGTCTGAAGGGCGGGCCGCGCGGCCGCTTCTCGGCCGTCACCCAGGAGATCAAGAATCTCAAGAGCGAGTGGCTGGCCCAGTGGACGCCGCGGCTCACGCAGGACACGAAGCCGCTGTCGCCCTACCGCGTGCTCTGGGACCTGATGCACACGGTGGACGTCGCCAACACCATCATCACGCACGACGCCGGCAGCCCGCGCGACCAGATCTCGCCCTTCTGGGAGCCGATCGCGCCCGCTCAGCTACATCGGCTGGGGCAAGACCACCCAGCTCGGCTACGGCCTCGGCCTGGCGATGGGAGCGAAGCTGGCCGCAGCCCGACAAGCTCTGCGTGAACGTCTGGGGCGACGCGGCGATCGGCTTCACCGGGATGGACTTCGAGACCGCCGTCCGGGAGCGGATCCCCATTCTCTCGATCCTGCTCAACAACTTCTCGATGGCGATCGAGCTCAAGATCATGAAGACGGCGACCGCCAAGTACCGCTCGACCGACATCAGCGGCGACTACGCGGCGATGGCCCGGGCCTTCGGCGGCCACGGCGAGCGCGTGAGCGAGCCCGGCGAGATCGTGCCGGCCATCCGGCGCGCCATTCGAAAGACGCAGGAGGGCACGCCCGCGCTCGTCGAGTTCCTCACCGAGAAGGCGGAAGACTTCTCGATGTTCTAGACGGCGCCATGCAGATCAAGTACCGGATCGGCATCATGCCCGGACCGTGGCCCGTCGGCTCGCCGGCCGACGGGCGCGACTTCTTCTGGAAGCTCATCGACGTGTGCGAGAGGACGACGATCGACTCCGTCTGGTTCTCGGACCGGCTCTCCTCGCCCACGCCGGTCCTCGAGCCGATGATCACGATGGCCGCGGTGGCCGCGCGCACCGAGCGGCTCAAGTTCGGTCCGAGCGTGCTGGTCGCGCCGTTCCGGTCCCCGGTGCTCGCCGCTCGCCAGCTCGCGATGCTCGATTACCTGTCGGCCGGGCGGGTGCTCCCGCGGTCGGCATCGGCGTCGAGCAGGAGCGCGAGTTCCTCGCCGCCGGCGTGCCGTTTCGGGAGCGCGGGCGCCGCACGGACGAGGCGATCCGGATCATGCGGCAATGCTGGGAGGAGCCCGAGGTGACGTACGCGGGCGAGTTCTGGCGCCTCGATCGCATCACGGTGCTGCCGCGTCCGGTCCAGCAGCCGATGCCGCTGTGGATCGGCGGCAATAGCGAAGGCCGCGATGCGCCGGGCCGGGCACCTGGGCGACGGCTGGATTCCCTCGTTCATCACGCCCGAGCAGTTTCGGATCGGCGTCGACAAGACGCTGACCTTCGCGGCCGAGGCGGGCCGCGAGGTGCCCGGGGACCACTTCCGGGTCGCTCGTGAACTTTTGCCTCGACCCCGACCCGGCGGCGGCCCGCGCGCTCGCGCTCCCTTCATCCCGCGCGGCCGGGCGGACGCTCCGACGCTCGAGGCCTGCACGGCCTTCGGTCCAGCGGAGCTCGTCGCCGAGCGCCTGGAGCAATACGTGCGGGGCGGCGGCTCGAGTTCGTGCTACGTCCGATGTGCCCGCCGAACGGATGCTCGATCAGCTCGAGCAGCTCGCGGCCGAGGTGCTGCCGGCGTTTCACGCCCGCTGAGGGATCTCCGAGGATCTGGAGCAGGAGCTCCGGGTCCACGTTTCCCGGAGAGCACCACCCCACGCGCGCCCCGCGCGGGACCGCGAGCTTGCCGCGTCAGCACCGCGGCCGCGCCCACCGCGCCGGTCGGCTCCACGATGATGCGGGCGCGCAGCGCCAGGAAGCGCACCGCCGCGACGATCTCGGCGTCGCTCACGAGCGCGACGCCCGTGAGGTTCCGGCGGAGGATCGGGAACGTCAGCTCCCCGGTGATTGCGGGCGGATCCGTCGGCGATCGTGGGCGGCGGGGGAATGGTCACGCGCTCGCCCTTCTGGAGCGACAGGTACGTATCGTTCGCGGTGTCGGCCTCGACGCCAACGACCGTGATGCCGCGGTGACAGGCTCCGCGCTACCGTGCTGCAGCCGGCCATGAGCCCGCCGCCGCCGACCGGCGTGACCAGCGCGTCGAGCGCGGGCACCTCCTCGAACAGCTCGAGCGCCGCCGTCCCCTGGCCCGCCATGATCGCCAGGTCGTCGTAGGGCGGCACCAGCACGCGGCCGGTCTCGTCGGCGAGGCGCCGGGCCACGGCCGCCCGGTCGTCCTTCAGCCGGTCGTAGAAGACGATCTCGGCGCCGTAGCCGCGCGTCGCCTCGACCTTGAGCGCGGGCGCGTCGGTGGGCATGCAGATGATCGCGGAGGTGCCCACCATCTGCGCCGCGAGCGCCACGCCCTGGGCGTGATTGCCCGACGAGTAGGCGATGACGCCGCGGCCGCGCTCCGCCGCCGTGAGGGACCGGAGCTTGTTCAGCGCCCCGCGGATCTTGAACGAGCCGGCGATCTGCGAGATTTTCGCACTTGAAGAAGACGCGGCAGCCGCTCGCGTCGTCGAACGGCTGCGAGGAGATCACCGGCGTGCGGTAGATCCGGCTCGCGCAGGCCGCTGCGCGGCGGCGCGCACGTCGTCGAGGGTGAGCTGCGGGTCGGCGGTCACCGGCCGATTATCCCAGAGCGCGCGAACGCCGTTCAACCCTCGCGCGGTATACTCGCCGGCATGCGCATCGCGCGCGATCCTGCTCCTGCTCGTCCTGCTCTCGCCGGGCTGCTCGCTCGTCTCGATCGATCTCACGCCGCGGATCAAGCCCCTCGAGGAGCGGACCGTCGAGGGCTCCGGCCGGGCGAAGATCCTCCTGACCGATATCTCCGGGATTCATCAGCGAGGAGGGTCGTCGCCGACCTCTGGTCATCGGCGCCCCGCCGCCCCGCGTGCCGCTCCTGGTCCGCCTTCGCGAGGAGCTGAAGAAGGCCGAGGAGGATTCGAACGTCAAGGCGCTGATCGTCCGGATCAACAGCACCGGCGGCACGGTGACCGCGTCCGACATCATGTTCAAGGAGCTGGACCTCTTCAAGCAAGAAGGCGCGCATTCCGATCATCGCCGTCATGATGGACGTCGCCGCCTCGGGCGGCTACTACGTCGCGCTGGCCGCCGACACGATCGTGGCCCACCCGACGACCGTCACCGGCTCGATCGGCGTCATCATGCTGTCGGTGAACGCCGAGGGGCTCCTGCAGAAGCTCGGCGTCACGACGGCGGCCTTCAAGTCCGGAGCAATACGTAACTGAACGAAGTACAA
>ERZ1370068.4200-contig-3284_pt1 | contig 16751 bp, 23 predicted proteins | sample MGYA00561227_ERZ1370068 | MGnify/ENA primary metagenome ERZ1370068 (study PRJEB38410, sample SAMEA6850437) | metagenome | study: Metagenomic assessment of the ecological functions of the soil: analysis of the soil microbiota associated with the...
GTCGACGTGGCGGACGGCGGGCCGGGCGTGCCCGGCATGAGCTGACCGACCGGATCTTCAACCCGTTCTTCACGACGAAGGCCACCGGCATCGGGTCTCGGCCTGGCGATTGTCAGGAAGATCGTCGACGCGCACGACGGGCGCATCGACGTCGAACAGCTCGCCCGGAAACGGGGACGCGCTTCCGCGTCACGCTGCCGGTCGAGCGCATCAGGGTGGTTCAAATGAGCTGGTGAATTGCGACTTGGCGAGGTGAAGGTCAGCAACTGACTCAACTCGGGAGGAAACTGTATGGGCCGCATTCTTGTCGCCGACGATCACGACGCGCTGCGCCGGCGGGCCTGGCGCGCGGGCTGACCGAAGCCGGCCACGAAGTCGAGGAGGCGTCGAACGGCAACGCCGCCATCGAGCGGCTGCACGACAGCTACTTCGACGTCGTGCTGAGCGATCTCAAGATGGGCGGCAGCGACGGCATGGACGTGCTGCGCACGACGCGCGCGCTGCATCCGACGACGGCCGTCATCCTGATGACGGCGTTCGGATCGGTGAACACGGCGGTCGAGGCGATGAAGATCGGCGCCTTCGACTACGTGCAGAAGCCGTTCGAGATCGAGGAGATGGAGGTCAAGATCGAGAAGGCGCTCGAGGTGAAGCGCCTGAAGCACGAGCTCGACTACCTCCGCGGCACGCAGCAGGACATCTACGAGTTCGACAAGATCGTCGGATCGAGCGCGGCGCTCCAGCACGTGCTCGACATCGTCGAAGAAGGTCGCGAAGAGCAACACCACGGTGCTCATTCGCGGCGAAACGGGCACCGGCAAGGAGCTGATCGCCGGCGCGATCGCACCACAACTCGCTGCGCACACACGCGCAACTTCGTGAAGGTGAACTGCGCCGCGCTGCAGGAGAACCTGCTCGAGTCGGAGCTGTTCGGCCACGAGAAGGGCGCGTTCACGGGCGCCGACAAGCAGCGCATCGGCCGCTTCGAGCAGGCCGACGGCGGCACGCTGTTCCTCGACGAAATCGGCGACATGAGCCCGAGCACGCAGGCGAAGATCCTGCGCGTCCTGCAGGAGCACGAGTTCGAGCGGCTGGGCGGCACCCGGACGCTGCGGGTCGACGTGCGGCTGATCGCCGCGACCAACCGCGACCTGTCCGGCGATGGTGCCAGGCCGGCCAGTTCCGCGAGGACCTCTACTACCGCCTCAACGTCGTCTCGATCGAGATGCCGCCGCTGCGCGAGCGCAAGGACGACATCGTGCCGCTGGCGCAGTCCTTCATCCGCCGCTTCGCCGGCGAGCTGAAGAAGAAGATCGACGGGCTCGAGCCGGACGCGCAGAAGCTGCTGATGCGCTACAACTGGCCCGGCAACATCCGCGAGCTCGAGAACACGATCGAGCGGGCGATGCTGCTGGCCGAAGGACGCGCCATCGCGTCGAGCGACCTGCGGCTCGGCGAAGTGCCGACCGCCGGGCGGCCCGCGCGAGCACTCGTCGGTCGTGAAGATTCCGCCGACCGGCATCCCGCTCGAGGACATCGAGCGGCACGCGCTGATCGAGGCGCTGAAGATGTCGAACTGGGTGCAGAAGGACGCCGCGGAGCTGCTGTCGATCAGCCCGCGCGTGATGAACTACAAGATCAAGACGCTGGGGATCGAGGTTCCGCAGAGGCCGCCGCGCGGCCCCGCTCGTCGCCGCCGCGAGCTGAACCGCTACATTAACCACGAAGATCACGAAGGTACGACACGAGGAAGACCTAAAAGGTCTTCTTCGTGCGTCTCGTGTCCTTCGTGCTTTCGCGGTCACGCCAGTCCCATGCACTTGCTCCCGGCGCGCGGTGCGATCTTGCGTGTACCTCGAGCAGCTGCGCCGCGTTGACGTGTGTGTAGCGCTGCGTCGTGCTGAGGCGCGCGTGGCCGAGCAGTTCCTGAATCGCGCGCAAGATCGGCGCCCGCTGACAGCAGGTGCGTCGGCAAAGCGAGTGCCGGAGCGCGTGCGGGCTGATCCCCATCCGCGCGCTTGCTGGCGGCGACGTAGCGCCGACCGAGGCGATCGACGCTTCGCACGGTCAGCCGGCCCGCCACGATAGTTCACGAACAGCGGCTCGCGCCGGGCGGGAAAGGCTGGACGGGCTGGACGGCGAGACGGTCCCGGAACGTCCCCGCCTGTCCTGCCCATCCTGCACTGCTCGCCCTGCCGAGCGCTCCGCGATCCTTCAAGTGCGCGCGCACCGCCTTGGCCGGTGCTGCCGCGTTGAACGGCACGATGCGCGTTCCTTGCCGCCCTTGCCCAGCACCGCGGACCATCTTCGCGCCCAGGTTGACGTCGCTCGATGTCGAGGGCCGCCAGGTTCGGCTGAGCCGCAGGCCTGGACGCGTAGAACAGCTCGAGGATCGCGCGATCGCGGCGGCCAAGCGGCGGTCTCGCCGGGCGGCGTCAACGAGCGCCGGTCATTTCGTCTTCCGGAGAGGTGCGCGGCATGCGGACGCTCAGCGCTGGCGTCGTCGCCAGCGCGCCGGGATGCGTGCCGTCCGATCAGGCCTTCGCGGCGCAGGTAGCGAAGAACGTCCGCACCGCGGCGAGTTTCCGCGCCGGAACGGCCGCGCGCACGCTGCCAGCTGCCCGGAGGAACTCGTGCGCCAGGCTCGGCTACAGAACGAGAGCACTGCAGCGGAGACCGCAGGCCCAAGCGGCTGCGAGACCGCGCGTAGGTCGCACTGCGCCGACGATTGCGGCTGACGCTGCAAGGCACCTGGAGCGATCGCCGTGTCCGTGTCGAGTTGAGCGCCTGAGAGGTCGTCCCTCCGATGTTCGACGGTGTGGCGCGATCGTCCGCAACGCCGGACGGCTGCATGGTCAGTCGCTGACCGCATCCGGCCGTGCGCATGTCCCACCGGACGCGTCGGTCGAACTGGACGGTCCTACCACACGTGGGGCACGGCCTTGCAGTGCGCGCTGCCTTCCAGTCTGCAGATCGGCCAGCGCGCGTTCCGACATGCGCCAGGTTGCGCGCCATCTTGCCGCGCGGCGCCTTCGTCGAGCGCCTGACATGATCCCGGAACGTGATGTTCGACGGCTCGTGGTGCGCGGATCGCGCGTGCGACACGTAATACGCCAGCGCGCCGATCGCGGTCGTCGCGCGGCGGCGACGACATCGGCTTCGCCCTGCGCGCAGCGCGGCCGCGTTCAGCCCGGCCAGCAGTCCGGACGCCGCCGATTCGACGTAGCCTTCGACGCCGGACATCTGGCCGGCGAAAAACAGCGATGGGCCGCGATCGCACCTGCCAGGTCTCGGCGAGCACGGTCGGCCCGTTCACGTAGCGTGTTGCGGTGGACCATGCCGAAGCGCACGAACTCGGCCTGCTTCGAGCCCGGAATCAACGCGCAGCACGCGCGCCTGATCGCCCCACTTGATCTGGGTCTGAAATCCCACGAGGCTGAAATGATCGCCGGCGCAGGTTGTCCTGCCGCAGCTGCACGGCGGCGTGCGGCGCGCGGCCCGTCCGCGGATCGATCGAGGCCCACCGGCTTCATCGGGCCGAAGCGCAGCGTGTCCGCGCCGCGGTGCGCCATCACCTCGATCGGCAGGCAGCCTTCGAAGAAGCGTCTCCTTGTCGAAGTCGTGGACCGTCGCCGACTCCGCCGTGCATCAGCGCATCGATAGAACGCTCATAGCTCGTCGCGCGTCAGCGGGCAGTTCAGATAGTCGCCCTCGCCATCGTCGATGCCGCAGGCAACGCGTCACGACTGCCTGCTCCCGGGCTCGCGCCGCCGGCGCAGGCCGGACCCACGACCGTCAGGCCGGTACGCGGTCGGCTTCATGCCGGACGTCGGCCTGAGACTCCGGTCCCATCGCGACTGCGCGGAAGACCTTTGAACGATCGATCGTGTCCGGCGAGGACGATCGGGCTGATCGCGTCGTAGAAGTAAAGGTGCGTCGCTGCCGACAAGCGCGCGATGATCGGCGCGACAGCGCGTCGATGTCAGCGGACCGGTCGCGACGATCACCGGAGCTGCGACGCTGCGACTCGGGAATCGCAGCGACCTCTTCGCGGACCACTCGTGATGAGCGGATGCGCAGCCAGCGTCTGCGTGACGATCTCCGCGAAGCGCTCGCGATCGACCGCGAGCGCCGCGCCTGCCGGCACGCGGCTCGCCTCGGCGGCCCGCATCACCAGCGAGTCGAGCCGCCGCATCTCCTCCTTCAGCAGTCCGACGGCGTTATCGAGCTTGTCGCCGCGGAAGGAGTTGCTGCAGACGCAGTTCGGCCAGGCGATCGGTCTTGTGGACGGCGGTCGGCACGAACCGGCCGCATCTCGTAGAGCGTGACCGGCACGCCGCAGCGAGCGCCGCCTGCCACGGCGGCCTCCGAGCCCGCGCAGGCCGCCGCCGATGATGCGAATCGGTCATCAGCTTGCGCGCTTGCGGACCGCGCGCTTCGCCGACACCGCGCCTTTCTGCTTCGACTTCGCTCTTGACGTTGGCTTGGCCCTGGACTTTGTGTCGGCCACCGGCGCCGGCTTCAGGTCCACTCGTTCGCGCCGGCGTCACGCCGCGGGCGGCGCGCGGCCACGACGCGCGGCGCCGGCACGACGGCCGCGGCGGGCCTCGCGCGGCGGCGCGCCGCGCCGCGCTTCGAGCAGCGCCTGCGCGTCCTCGAGCGACAATCGTCGCCGGATCCGCGCCCTTCGGAATCGAGGCGTTGAGTCTCGCCGTCGGTCACGTGCAGGACCGTAGCCGCCCTCGAGCACTTGCAGTGCGGTCCCGCCGTTCGGCACCTCGATCGTCCGGATGACCCGCTTCGCCGCCTGACGCGCGGAGCAGCTTCGGCGCCGCAAGCAGCGCGAGGGCGCGCTCGAGATCGACGGTGAACAGATCGTCGGTCGGCTCGAGCGAGCGATAGTCGTCGCCATGCTTGATGTACGGGCCGGAACCGGCCGAGGCCGGCGACGACAGGCTGTCCCGATCGTCCGGGTGCACGCCGAGTTCGCGCGGCAGTTCCAGGCAGCTTCAGGGCCTCGTCGAGCGTCACCGTCGACTCGGTCATGCTGCCGGGACGAGCGACGAACGCTTCGGCTTTTCCTTGCTGCCCTTCTCCGGCATCTCGCCGAGCTGCGACGTATGCGCCGAAGCGGCCGTGGATCGCGTAGACGTTCATGCCGTTCGTCGGATCGACGCCGAGCGACCGCGGTCCTTCGGCCTTCGCGCGGATCAGCGCCATCGCTTTCTCGACGCGTCGAGATCCGCCGGGTGCCAGCGGTCGGCGGCAGTCCACGCGGTCTTGCCCGGTGCCGCCTTCGCCCAGCTGCAGGAACGGGCCGTAGCGGCCGATGCGAACGCGCATCGGTTCACCGGACTCGGGATCGACGCCCGACCTCGATCAGCGGATACTCGGCGCTCTTCCTCGCGCCTGCTTCGACGCGCGTCCTCGAGCCCGCGGTGGTGCTGTCGCCGCGATAGAACTGCTTGATGAAGTCGAGCCACTCACGCTCGCCGCGCGAGATCTGATCGAGGTCTTCCTCCATCTCCGCCGTGAACTCGACGTCGATGAGATCGCCGAAGTGCTCGCGCAGCAGCCGCGTGACCGCAAACGCGGTGAAGCTCGGCACCAGCGCCTTGCCCTGGCGGAAGCACGTAGCCGCGCCGCTCGATCGTGCCGATCGTCGCGGCGAACGTCGACGGGCGGCCGACGCCGAGCCGCTCGAGCTCCTTGATGAGCGACGCCTCGGTGATAGCGCGCCGGCGGCAGTCGTTTCGTGACCGACCGGCTCGAGACCAGCGAGGCGCCACGCGCGCCTTCTCGCGGTCGATCGCGCTCGCCGACGCGTCAGCGTCGGCAGCACCGTTTCCTGCTCCTCGAGCTCCGCTGCCGGATCGTCGCTGCCCTCGACATACGCGCGGCGGAAGCCGGCAAACTCGATCGCCTTGCCCGACGCCGTGAACACCGCCGGTCTGCCGTTCGCCGCGCCAGCCGGTGATCTCGATCGTCGTCCTCAGCACGCGCGCATCGACCATCTGCGACGCCATCGTGCGCTTCCAGATCAGCTCGTAGAGCCGCAGATCGTCGCCGCTCGATCACGCCTTCGAGCGCGGCCGCGGCGCTGTCGCGAAGTCGGTCGGACGGATCGCCTCGTGCGCTTCCTGCGCGTTCTTCGACCTTCGTCGCGTAGCGCCGCGGCCCGGCGTAGTACTCGTCGCCGAACATGTCGCGAATGGCGCGCGCCGAGTCGGCGCAGCGCCTCGTCGCTGAGCGTCGTCGAGTCGGTGCGGTGATAGCGAGATGTGGCCGATCCTGGAACAGCCGCTGCGCCGCTCTGCATCGTGCGCTGCGGTCGAGAAGCCGAGCTTGCGGCTGGCCTCCTGCGTGAGCGTCGGACGTCGTGAACGGCGGCGCGCGGGACGCTCGACGCCGGGCTTAGCTCTCGACGCTCGTCACCGACCACGGCAGGTGGCGCTCGATGACGTCGGCCGAGGCCTGGCGGCATCGTCGTCGGACAGCAGCCGCACGTTCTTGCCGGTGAGCACGCCGTTGCGATCGAAGTCCTTGCCGCTCGCGACGCGGGCGTCGCCGAGGCGCGTCAGCGTGGCGCAGAACGTCCGGCCCTCGGCCGTGAGCTGCGCGTCGAGGTCCGGCAGTAGCGCGCCGCGCGAAACGCGAGCCGCTCTTCCTCGCGATCGACGATGAGCCGGACGGCGACGCTCTGCACGCGGCCGGCGCTCAGACCGGTCTGGACCTTCTTCCAGAGCACCGGCGACAGCGTGTAGCCGTAGAGCCGATCGAGAATGCGGCGGCTCTCCTGCGCGCGCACCAGGTTGTCGTCGACGTCGTGCGCATCTGCGATCGCCTGCTCGACCGCCTTCTTCGTGATCTCGTGAAAGACGATCCGCTTGACCGGGACCTTCGGCTTGAGCACTTCGAGCAGGTGCCAGCTGATCGACTCGCCTTCGCGATCGGGGTCGGTCGCGAGCATCACGTCGGACGCGCCTTTCAGCGCCGCCCTCAGCTCCGCGACGTTCTTCCGCTTGTCGTCGGGCACGACGTAATACGGCTTGAAGTCGCCGTCGGTGTCGACGCCGATCGCGTCCCCACTTCTTCTTCTTGATCTCTTCGGGCACCTCGCTCGGCCGAGTCCGGACAGATCGCGGACATGTCCGAAACTCGACTTCACGCTATATCGATCGCCGAGGAATCGCTCGAGCGTACGCGCCTTCGTCGGCGATTCCACGATCACAAGGGTCTTTGCCATAGTCCCGCTTCACCCTAACACGTTCTGTCAATCCGAACGAACCGCCCCCGCCAACACGCGGCGTACCAGACCCTGCAACTCCAGCTCGAAGAGACGCGGGCAGCAAACGCGGCGTCTCGAGGCCCTGAGCGCTCGGCAATCTCGTCGAGATCGGATGGCTCGCCAGGCGCCAGAGACGCCGAGAATCGGGTCGACGGGGCGCCCGGCGTCGCCAGCCCGCACCGACCTCGCCGCCTGCGACGCCCGCCGGAGTCGCCATGACCCAGCTCTTCAAGAATATCGTCCGCGGACTCCACGATCTTTGCACCGTCGCGCAGCAGACCGTGGGCGCCGCGGTTCCGGCCAGCTCAGCACGTTGCCGGGCACCGCCAGCGACGTCGCGTGCCCTGCTCGAGCGCGCATCGCGCGGTGATCAGCGACCCGCTCTTCTCGCTCGCTTCGATGACAACGACGGCTCGCGACAATCCGCTGATGATCCGGTTGCGCAGCGGAAAGAACCACTGCTGCGGACGAGTGCCCGGCACCAGCTCGCTGACCACGGCGCCGGCTGCGTCGATGTCGCTCGGCAAGCGAAGCATGCTCCGGCGGATACATGACGTCCACGCCGGAGCCGAGTACGGCAACCGTCGCGCCGCCCGCCGAGAGCGCGCCGCGATGCGCGGCGGAGTCGACGCCGCGCGCAGGCCCGCTGACGATCACCAGACCCCGCGCCGCGAGATCGGCTGCGCGAGCTGTTCCGGCGACGGCGAGGCCATACGGCGACGCGGCGCGCGATCCGACGATCGCGACGGCCGGGCGCGCTCAGCGCGATCGAGTCGGCCGTCGCGTCCACAACAGCAGGCGGCGGATCCGCGATCGTCGTCAACGCGATCGGATAGGCAGCGAGCGCTCCACGGAATCGCGCGCGATGGATCCGGCGCTGGCGCGGCGGATCGCGTCCGCGGCGATCGATGCGAACGTCAACGCGATCGCCGTCTGCGCCATGAGCTGCACGCCGCGACCAGCCGGCGCGACACGGCTGGCGGACGCGTCGCCTGTGCGCAGCCACTCAGCGGCGATGCGCCAGCACCACGGCGGCAGCAGCGACAGGCGATACGAAATCGAGCAGATCGGTCATGACCGCACCTCGATGCAGATCGCAGGGACCCATCAAAAAGAGGTCGCCACCTCGCGCCGTCTGCGCGGGGCTCGACCTCCTCCGACATTATATTGCCGCCTCTGGCGTCTACGACATCTCGTGGACACCTTTGACCATCGTTTCGTAAATCGCTGGACGGGATCGCACGAATTGCCGCTGATTTTCCGCGGCAGCTGTGGCATATCGCTTGCTCGCTTCGCCCGAGTAGTACGGTATAGTGGCGTGGAAACTCCTATGAAAGTGACCGTTGTCCTTCTCGTCGCGTGCGGCGCGACTGTGGCGGCGTCGCCGTCGTTTGCCGATGCCAAGAGCGAGGCGAAATCGCAGGTCGAGTTCGGGATCAACGTCGCGCAGCGCGGCTCGTGGCGCGAGGCGATCTTACCGCTGGGAAAAGCGACCGGAGCTCGACCCGACCTACGCGGCGGCGTTCAACGATCTCGCGATCGCCTACGAGCACGAGGGCCAGCTCGACAAGGCGCGCAAGGCGTACGAGAAAGCGATCGAGCTCGACCCGAACAATACTCAGGTCCGTCAGAACTACGAGCTTTTCAAGGAAATCAATGACAGGACCAGCCAGGGCAAAGAAAAGTAGATCTCGCGCTCGCGATCGTCGCGGCTGTGCGTGCGCCGCGTCGTCGCGCTCGCGTGCGGCCCCGATTACTACGAGATTCCGATCGAGACGCCCATCCAACCGAAGATGGACGTCTCGCCGTTCCAGCGCGTCCTGGTCGTCGGCTTCGTGGCCGGCGGCAGCGAGGACGTCGACGCCGAACCAGGAGACGGTGCGGCTGCTCCGCAGCCAGCTCCGCACGAAGTCGTCGCTCAAGGTCATCGACGCCGACATCCTCGCAGCTCATCGACGTGCGTCAAAGAGCAGAGCCAGGTCACGCCGGCCAATGCGCCGGACGATGTCGACATCGGGGGCGACGCCGTCGATCCGCACGGCGAGCGCGACGCTGGCGCTGCCGAAGGACATCAAGGAGAGAAGGATCTCGAGCCGTACGAGCGGCTCTTCGCGAACACGGCGTACTGGAAGCGAATCGGCGAGGAGTTTCAGAACCCGCTGATCGTCACGGGCACCGTGCTCTTCTCGAGCAGCTCGACGTCGGGCTTCGTGCAGCGCGATCAGGAGACGTACGACAGCCTCGGCCGCCGCATCGTCCGGCCCGTGCGCCACGTACATGGAGCGCAAGGGCTTCATCCTCCGGCCGAAGTTCGTGTTCATCGACGGCCGCACCGGCGCGACGATGTATCCGGAGAGTTACCGCGAGGAGATTCTCTACAACGCGCAGCAGAACACGCCGGCGCTGTCGTCCTACTTCGAGCTGATGGACCGCCTGGTGCCGAACTTCCTGAGGCGCGCTCAGCAGCCAGAAAGATCCGCGGGACCCGCGTTCTGCTCAAGTAGGCTCGTTTCGGGGATAACTCTTTACACCTGAGCGAGTTCGATAGTAAACTATCCCCTTTGCACAGGTGCCGATAATGTACGCAATCATTCAGACGGGCGGCCATCAGGTCAAGGTGACGCCAGGCGGCGTCGCGACCTTGTATGGAACCGCCGGCGAGCCAGGCGCGGAGCTCACCGCTCGACCAGGTGCTGGTCGTCGAAAAAGACGGCGGCGAGGTCCTCGCGGGCGCGCCGTTTGTCGCCAACGCGCGGGTCATCGCGGTCGTCGACGGCGAAACCCGCGGGCCGAAGATCCGCGTCGTTCAAGAAGAAGCGCCGCAAGGGCATGCGCCGGACCAACGGGCACCGCGCCGTTTTCACGCAGGTGCGCATCAAGGACATCCTTCTCTAGGGGCTAGGGGCTGGGTCTAGGGGCTGGTTGCTGGCGACTAGCCCCGAGCCCCAGTACCTAGTCGCTGCTGGAATACAGAAATGGCTCACAAAAAGGACAAGGCAGCTCACGCAACGGCCGCGACTCGAACTCGCAGCGGCTCGGCGTGAAAGCGCACGACGGCAACGTCGTGACCGGCGGCACCATCATCGTCCGCCAGCGCGGACGCCGCTTCCAGGCCAGGCCTGAACGCGGGGCTCGGGAAAGACGACACGATCTTCGCCAAGACCGCCGGACGCGTGACGTTCGAGGACCACGGCGCGCGCGGCCGGGTCATCAGCATCCAGCCACTCGAGTAACGTTGTTCGTCGACGAAGTCGACATTCCACGTTGAAGCGGGCGCACGGCGGACGCGGTTGTCTCGCGTTCCGCCGCGAGAAGTTCGTCCCGCGCGGCGGCCCGAGCGGCGGCGACGGCGGTCACGGCGGGTCGGTGTATGTCGTCGCCAGCCCGCACATCAACACCCTCATCAACTTCCGGTTCCATCCGCTGTTCGACGCCGAGCGCGGCGAGCACGGCATGGGCTCGAACTGCACGCGGCGCACGGCGGCAGGCGACCTCGAGCTCGCGGTGCCGATCGGCACGCTGGTCTACGAAAAGACCGTCGACGCCGAGACAGACCGATCCGACGCTGCTCGCCGATCTCTCCGAAGAGGGCCAGCGCGTCCTCGTCGCCAGGGCGGACGCGGCGGCATGGGCAACGCGCGCTTCGCGACCGCCACCAATCGCGCGCCGCGCAAGGTGCAGCCGGGCGAAGCCGGGCGAGATCAAGGATCTGCGGCTCGAGCTGAAGCTGCTCGCCGACGTCGGCCTCGTCGGCTTCCCGAACGCCGGCAAGTCGACGATGATCGCGCGCATCTCGGCGGCGCGGCCGAAGATCGCCGACTACCCGTTCACCACGCTCGATGCCCAACCTCGGCGTCGTCAGATCAGCGACGACCGCAGCTTCGTGGTCGCCGACGTGCCGGGCTTGATCGAGGGCGCGCATCGCGGCCGGGGCCTCGGGCATCAGTTCCTCCGCCATCTCGAGCGCACGAAGGTGCTGGTGCACCTGGTCGACGTATCGGTGCGACCGGACGCGATCCGGTCGAGGATCTCGACACGGTCCGACAGGAGCTCGAGCTGTTTCAGCCGACGCTCGCCGCCAAACCGCAGATCGTCGTCGCCAACAAGATGGACGCCGTCGATCCGTCGAACGACGACGACATCGTCGCGCTCGAGCGCCGCGCGGCCGACGCTCGGCGCTGCCGTTCCTGCGCGTCTCCGGCGTCAGCGGGCGAGGGTGTGCCCGAGCTGCTCGAAGCGATGTGGCAGGGCCTGGCGGCTTCGCGCCAGCCAGTCGCGTCGCCGCATGAGTAACGGCGCGCGCCGCATCGGCATCCTCGGCGGCACGTTCGATCCGATTCATTGGGGACACCTCGACATCGCCGACGTCGCCGTCAGCGAGCTGAAGCTGTCGCGCCTGTTCGTGATTACATCCAACGTCCCGCCGCACACGGCCGCAGCCGCTCGCTTCGGCCTATCACCGGTTCGCGATGGTGTCGCTCGCCGTGCTGGATCGCCCAGGACTGGCGCGCGTCCGATCTCGAACTTCGTCACGACGGCGCCGTCGTTCACCTCGCGGACGCTGGACATGTTTCACGAGCGCGGCTACCTGTCGTCCGAACTGTTCTTCGTGATCGGCGCGGACGCGTTCGCCGAGATCGCCACCTGGCGCGACTATCCGGGCATTCTCGACGCCGTCGCACTTTGCCGTCGTCTCGCGGCCGGAGTTCTCGGTCAAGGAGCTCCCGCGGCGGCTGCCGCGACTGGCGGACCGCATGGCACGCCCGCCGATCGACGAGGTCGCGCAACTCGATCCGTTGATCATTCTGCTCGATGCGCCGACCGCCGATGTGTCATCGACTGCGATCCGGCAGCGACGGGCAGCACGGCGAATCGATCGCGGGCCTCGTGCCGCCGAACGTGCAGCAACACATTGAGCACCACGGACTTTACACGGCGATGACGCCGGGACGGCGCGGCATCCGACGCGCCGCAGATGCCGGCGGCAGGCAGGTTGCATGACAAAGAGTGAAGCGAAGACCGGCAAGAAGAAACAGTCCGCGAAGCTTCCGGCGCAGGTCGATCTCGCCGTTGCGGCGGCCGAAGCAAGCAGGCCGTCAATCTCGTGGTACTGGACCTGCGAAAGACCGCGCGGCTTCACCGACTTCTTCGTGATCGCGTCCGGCACCAACTCGCGGCAGGTGCGGGCGATTGCCGACGCGGTCATGGAATCGCTGGCCAAGAAGGCGCGAAGCCCGCGTAAAATCGAGGGTGCAGACCGGTCGGACTGGATTCTCCTCGACTACTTGCGATTTCATCGTCGCATCGTCTTCGGACCGGAACGCCGCGTGTTCTACGATCTCGAGCGGCTGTGGGGCAATGCGGACCGGATCGAGATGACGCTAGCGAAATGCTGATTGCTCAAATGCAGATTGCAACGTAATCCGGCCATTTGCATTCTAGCAATTTGCATTTCGTCGCGACGCCCTTCTCTCCGTCGTCCTCTCCCCACGCCTGCGCCGCCTGCGGCCGAGCCGCTCGTTCATCCGTACTCCGTGGACCTGTCTGCGAGGCCTGCTGAGATCGATCGTGCCGCTTGACCTCCCCCGCTGTGCGATCGCTGCGGCGACCCTCTGCCGACATGGCGCGTCGTGAGCATTCCGCAGCGATGCTGTCCCCGCTGCCGGCGAACGCGCCGGCCGATCGACCGCGCGCGGGCCATCGGCCCGCACGACGGCGGCGCTGCGCGCGATCGTCCACGCGCTCAAATACGAAGGACGGCGATCGCTCGCCCGCCCGCTGGAGCCGGCTGATGCGCGAGCGCGGAGCCGACCTGCTGGCAGGCGCCGCGTGTGCGATACCGGTGCCGCTCCATCCATCGCGCAAGCGCGCACCGCAGGTTCAACCAGGCCGCAGACCTGGCGCGTCAGATGCGCATCCCCGTCGTCGCCGCGCTCCGTCAGCGTGCGGGCCACTGCCGACGCAGACAGGTCTGCCCGCCGGACCGGCGTCACTCGCAACGTGCGCGACGCGCTTCGCGGTCACTCCCGCGGCAGCGACACTCGCGGGCACGATCGTCCTGCTGATCGACGATGTGAGCACGACCGGCGCGACGCTGGACGCGTGCGCGCGGGTGCTGAAGCGGCCGGGATCGCGGAAGTGCGCGCTGACGGCTGCGCGCGTGGTCGGCCGATTGACGGCGGACGATGAAGTCGGGACTGCGGGGCTAGGGAGCTGGGGGCTGGCTAAGCGTAGCCGGCGGGCAGGCCTGCCCGATCGGCATCCGCACGACGTCTAAACGAGCACGCGGCGAGGCCGCCTCGATCACGTCAGCGGCGATCAGCTCCTTCGGCCGTTCGCCAGTCAGCACCACCCATCCGTGCCATCTGTGCCTGACGGTGGCAGCTCTCGCGGACCCGCGCCTGCATCGCGAGGTCGCGTTCGTACCGGTCGCGATCGACCGACTTGCGCTGCACGGCGGTCTCCGGCGCGATGTCGAGCAGGATCGTCAACGAGGCCGGCGGCAGGAACTTCTGCATCTCGGTGAGCCACGCCGGATCGAGGCCGAACGCCTCGCCGTAGGCGACGCTCGACGCCGTATAGCGATCGCAGACCAGAATCAGGCCGCCGTCGAGCCACCGCTGCAGATCGGATTTCTGCTCGTAGCGGTTCGCGACGTACAGCAGCTGCATGACATCGGGGTCGTAGTCGCGCTCGCTTGGACAGCGCGCGCGCGATCTCCTCGCCGATCGAGGTGCCGTAGTCGGGAAACGACACGAGCCGCGCCTTGCGGCCCTCCTCCTTCAAGAGGTCGCGCAGCCGCTCGGCCTGCGTCTGCTTGCCGCTTTGATCGAGCCCTTCGAAGGCGATCAGGTGTCCAGACACGTATCGTTCGTCGTTTCGTCGTTCGTCGGTTCGTTCGTTCGGTTCGTCGTTCGTCGTTCGGCGTCGTTCGGGCGACTGCGAACGACGAACGTCGAACCACGAACGTCGAATGTCTCAGGTCTCCAGAGCGAGCTGATCGTCGATCGTCTGACGACGGCGGATCACGCGCCAGCGCGCCGCCGTCCACCAGCACCTCGGCCGGCAGCGGGCGGCGATTGTAGTTCGACGCCATCGCCGATCCGTACGCGCCGGCGTCGCGGATCGCCACGACGTCGCCGTTCGTCGAGCAGCGGCAGCATGCGGTCGCGCCCGACAACGTCGCTGCTCTCGCAGACCGGGCCGACGATCTCGCAGTGATGATCGCCGGTCGCTGGCGCGCGATCACCGGCTCGATCCGGTGGAAGGCGCCGTAGAGCGCCGGACGCATCAGCTCGGTCATGCCGGCGTCGATGATGACGAACTCGCTCGTCGGCGGTGCGCGGCTTCACGTCGATCACGCGGGCGACAGAGCGCGCCGGCGGGCGCCGCGATCGAGCGCCCCGGCTCGACGACGATCGGCAGCGACGTGCGCGCGGACTGCGTCGACGAGTGCGCCGACATACTCAGCCGCCGATGGCACGTCGCCGCCGTCGTGCGACACGCCGAGCCCGCCGCCGACGTCGACGTATTCGAGCGCGGAACGCCTGCCGCGAGCAGCTCCCGGCTGACGCGCGGCGGCCAGCGCCGCGGCCTGGCGCAGCGGATCGAGCGACGTGATCTGCGATCCGACGTGCACGTGGATCGCGACCAGCCGCAGCAACGGGCCGCGCCGGCAGCGTCTGCCAGCAGCGCTCGCGCATCGTCGAGCGGCACGCCGAACTTGTTGATCTTCAGACCCGTCGAAATGTGCGGATGGCTCTTCGCATCGATGTCCGGGTTCACGCGGATCGCGACGCGCGCGCGGCGCGCCCAGGCGCGACCGATCGCCTCGAGCGCGCGCCAGCTCGCCCGGCCGATTCGACGTTGATCGCCTTGACGCCCAGCGCCGACGGCCGCACTCGAGCTCCGCCGGGCGACTTGCCGACGCCGGTGAACACGATCTGCGACGGCTGGAACCCGGCCCTGCGCGCGACCTCGATCTCCCAGACCGAGTTGGCGTCCACCGACGCTGCCGAGCTCGCGCAGCAGCCGCGCGATGGCCAGCGCCGAGTTCGCCTTCAGCGCGTAGTGCAAGCGCGTGCGGGTAGCCGCCGAACGCACCGTCGATCGCCTGGTAGCGCTCGCGCAGCACCGCGCGCGCTGTAGACGTACACCGGCGTGCCCTCGGCCGGCCGCGATGTCGGCCAGCGGCACGCCGTCGCAGACGAGCGCGTCGTGGGTGCCGTCGTCTGCCTGTAGAAGCCGGCGGGGCGGGTCGCTTGAGCCAACGTGATACGCTATTCTACTCAACCCCACATGTTGCCGGATCCCAGGAGACGCGGTCGAGGCGCTGATTCAGCGCTGCCTGCAGGGCGATCAGCTCGCCTGGGAGCAGATCGTCCGCCAGCATTGGCGCAAGGTGCTTCAACGTCGCGCTACAAGTTCGTCGGCAAGCACGACGAGGCCGAGGATCTGACGCAGGACATCTTCCTCGAAGATCTTCAAGTCGCTGAACACGTTCGACCGGCGCGCGAACTTTCAGACGTGGCTGATCAGCATCAGCCGCAACCTGTGCATCGATCACTACCGCAGCGTGCGCAAGGAGCGCGAGACGATCGACCGCGACGTCGACGCCAACGAGCTGTCGCCGCTGTCGCACGAGCCCGGTCCGGTGGCCGCGCTCGAGCAGCAGGACCGCGTCCAGCTGCTGCAGCGAGGCGATGTCGTCGCTGCCCGAGACGCTGCGGACCGGCGGTCCTGATGCGCGACATCCAGGGACTGTCCTACCAGGAGATCGCCGACAGGCTGCGGCTGCCGGAAGGCACGGTGAAGTCGCGCATCAACCGCGGACGCACCGAGCTCGCCCGTCAGATCCGCAAGCTGCGCGGCGACGATTTCGGCCCAGAGCGGTGCGGCGCTCAAGCGCACGGGAGCCAATTGATGAATGTGAAAACCGACCAGAGCGGCGGCGTGCTCGATCGTCCGCGTCGGCGAAACGCGGCTGATGTACCCGATCCTCTCCGACTTTTCGACCGCGGTCAGCGGCCTCGTCGCCGCCGGTCAGAAGCAGATCCTCATCGACCTCACGCCGGTCACCTACGTCGACAGCGCGACGATCGGCTGCCTGATGGATCTCTACCGGCAGGTCCACAACGCCGGCGGGCACCTGAAGCTGTCCGGCGTGCAGAAGCGCGTCGAAACGATGCTGACGATGACCGGCGCGCAGAACTTCATCGAGATACACGCAGACGAGCCGACCGCCGTCAAAAGCTTCGGGGCTTAGCGATGCGCACCATCAAGACCACCAGCGGCGAGATCGATCGCGCTCGACGGCGACCTGCTCGCCGTCATGGAAGCGCTCTACACAGGAAGTGACCGCCAAGCGCGAGTTCGAGCGATCGTTCGAGGACATGGTGAAGGAGATTCACCACCTCATCGACCAGATGGACGACGCCGAGCGCCAGCACCCAATACGTAACTA
>ERZ1370068.10315-contig-9025_pt1 | contig 16749 bp, 21 predicted proteins | sample MGYA00561227_ERZ1370068 | MGnify/ENA primary metagenome ERZ1370068 (study PRJEB38410, sample SAMEA6850437) | metagenome | study: Metagenomic assessment of the ecological functions of the soil: analysis of the soil microbiota associated with the...
TTGGACACGTCGCCGATCTGCTCGGAGCATCTGCAGCGCCGCTTCGCCTCGCGCCGCCGTGCGCGTGGTCCCCACAGGCACGCGATCCCCGCGGCGATGCAGGCGAAGGGGTTCGCGCCCGATAACCCGGCGAGGCGCACGGTCGACGTCGACGCATTCTGCTCCGTGGTCGGCGTGCAGGATGAAAATGCGGTCGAGCGCCCTCGCACCAGCACCGGGCTCACCTTTGTAGTCCTCGGCGGGAACCGCGAACATCATGCGCATGAAGTTCCCGGTATAGGAGAGATCGTTCTTCGGATACATGGTGAACGGCTGGCCGACCGAGTGCTTGTAGGCCATGGCGACGATGGTCGGGCAGCTTGGCGACCAGCGCGAAACGCCGAGATCTCGCGGTGCGCCGGATTGGCGATGTCGAGCGAGTCGTGATAGAAGGCCGAGAGCGCGCCCACGCACCCCGACCATCACCGCCATGGGGTGCGAATCGCGCCTGGAACCCGAGTAGAGCCGTATCAGCTGCTCAGTGCAACCATGGTGTGGTGCATGACGATGTTGACGAACCGCCATCCTGCTGTGCATTGGGAGCAGTCGCCGTTGAGCAGCAGATAGCAGACCTCGAGAAATCGCAGTGCGTCGCGAGCTGTTCGATCGGGTAGCCGCGATAGAGCAGCACGCCCTGGTCGCCGTCGATATAGGTGATTCCCGAGCTGCAGCTCGCCGTGGAGAGGAACCCGGGGTCATAGGTGAACATCCCGGTTTTTCCGTAGAGCGTGCGGATGTCGACCACGTCCGGGCCGATGCTGCCCGACAGCACGGAAACTCGATCGACTTGCCTTCTCCGTAGGACAGCGTGGCCTTCTTCGTGGCGCTCATGGCGATTCCTCGTGAATTGATTCAGCAACTCCGCAGCAACCTGACGACCTCGCCGAGGCCGGGTCGCGGCACTCGCGTCCGCCCGCTGACGATGCCCCACAGCTCGTCGTCCGCGTAGTCGAGCAGCGACCTGAAACGCGCTCAGCCGCTCGCCCTCGAGCTCCGGTCCATGCGCTGCAGAAAGCGCTCGAGCACCAGGTCGTTTTCGAGCAGGCCGCGCCGGCAGGTGCCAGCGCAAACGGTTCATCTCGGCGGTCGTCATCGCTACGCACCGAGCGCTTCACCATCAGCTCCTTGATCTTGCCGATGGCCCTGGTCGGGTTGAGGTTCTTCGGGCAGGCGTCGACGCAGTTCATGATGCTATGACAACGGAACAGGCGGTAAGGGTCCTCGAGGTTGTCGAGCCGCTCGGCCGGTCGCCTGGTCGCGGCTGTCGGCGATGAAGCGGTAGGCCTGCAGCAGGCCCGCCGGGCCGACGAACTTGTCCGGGTTCCACCAGAACGACGGGCAGGAGGTCGAGCAGCAGGCGCACAGGATGCACTCGTACAGGCCGTCGAGCTCCTCGCGCTCCTCGGGCGACTGCAGCCGCTCCTTCTCGGGCGCCGGCTCGTCGTTGATCAGGTAGGGCTTGATCGAATGGTACTGCTTGAAGAACTGCGTCATGTCGACGATCAGGTCGCGGATCACCGGCAGCCCGGGCAGCGGCCGCAGCTCGACCGGCTCCTTCAGATCGGCGAGCTTGGTGATGCACGCGAGGCCGTTCTTGCCGTTGATGTTCATCGCGTCGGAGCCGCACACGCCTTCGCGGCAGGAGCGGCGCAGGCGCAAGCTGTCGTCCTGCTCCTTGATGCGCACCAGCGCGTCGAGCAGCATGCGGTCGTGCGGATCGAGCGCGCACGTCGTAGTCCTTCATGTACGGCTTGTCGTCCTTGTCCGGGTCGTAGCGGAAGACTCGAAAGCGCATGGGCCGGTTCTTCAGTACGTCCGGACTTTGGGCTCGATGGTCTCGCGCGGTGAGCGGCTTCATGTGCACCGGCTTGTACTCGAGCCGGTCGCCTTCCTTGTACCACAGGCGTGTGCTTGAGCCAGTTCGCGTCGTCGCGCTCGTGGTGGTCGGCGCGGTCGTGCGCGCCGCGCGACTTCCTTCCGCGCCTCCGCCGACACCATCGAGGCGCGCGCCACCTCGATCAGGTTGTCGAGCTCGAGCGCCTCGACGCGCGCGGTGTTGAACACCTTGCTCTTGTCGCTCGATCTGCGGTGCGGGTCGCGCGGTCGGCGATTTCGCTGGATCTTCTTCACGCCCTGGACCAGCATGTCGGGAAAGCGGAACACGCCGCAGTGCGCCTGCATCGCCCGGCGCATCTCGGTGCCGACCTCGGCGACCGACTCGCCGCTCTTCTGGCCTGTCGAGGCGCGCAAGGCGCGCCAGGGTGCGCTCGCCCGCGTCCTTCGGCAGATCCTTGCGGCCGGGATTCTCGCTCAGGAACTTGATCACCGAGCCTCGCCGGCCGCCTTGCCGAAGACCAGCAGGTCGGTCAGCGAATTCGTCCCGAGGCGGTTCGCGCCGTGCACCGAGGCGCAGGCGCACTCCCCGCCGCGTAGAAGCCCGGCACCACCGCTTCGGGATTGCCGTCCTGCGGGCACCACCACCTCGCCGGAGTAGTTCGTCGGAATGCCGCCCATCTGGTAGTGCACCGTCGGCACCACCGGGATCGGGTCCTTGACCGGGTCGACGTTGGCGAATTTCTTGGCGATCTCGCGGATGCCCGGCAGCCGCTTGTCGATGACCTCGGCCCGAGGTGGTCGAGCTTCAGCAGCAGGTAGTCGCCGTGCTGCCCGGCGCCGCGGCCTTCCTTGATCTCGGTCGCCATGGCGCGCGACACGACGTCGCGCGAGGCGAGGTCCTTGAGCGTTGGGCGCGTAGCGCTCCATGAAGCGCTCGCCCGTTCTTGTTGAGCAGGTAGCCGCCCTCGCCGCGCACGCCCTCGGTGATCGAGCACGCCCGCGCCCGCGACGCCGGTCGGGTGGAACTGCCAGAACTCCATGTCCTCGAGCGGGATCCCGGCGCGCGCCGCCATGCCCAGGCCGTCGCCGGTGCAGATGAAGGCGTTGGTGGTCGAGGAGAAGATCCGCCCCGCGCCGCCGGTGGCGAAGAGCGTCGCCCGCGACTGCAGGATCATCACCTCGCCGGTCTCCATCTCGAGCGCGGTCACGCCCAGCACCTGGCCGCTCGCGTCGCGGATCAGGTCGAGCGCCATCCATTCGACGAAGAACTGGGTGCGCGCGCTGCACGTTCCTCTGGTAGAGCGTGTGCAGCATCGCGTGGCCGGTGCGGTCGGCGGCGCAGCACGAGCGCTGCACCGGGCGCTCGCCGAAATTCTGCGAGTGGCCGCCGAAGGGCCGCTGGTAGACCGTGCCGTTCTCGTTGCGGTCGAAGGGCATGCCGTAGTGCTCGAGCTCGTACACCGCCTCGTGGCGCCTCGCGCACCATGAACTCGATCGCGTCCTGGTCGCCCGAGCCAGTCCGATCCCTTGACCGTGTCGTACATGTGCCAGCAGCCAGTAGTCCTCGCCCATGTTGCCGAGCGCGGCGCCGATGCCGCCCTGCGCCGCGACCGTGTGCGAGCGCGTCGGGAACACCTTGGAGAGCACCGCGACGGTCGAGGCCGGCCTCCGACGAGCTGCAGCGCGGCGCGCAGGCCTGCGCCGCCCGCACCGACCACCACGACATCGAAACTCCGCTTCGCCAGCGCCACGCCAGTCTCCAGAGAATCTGCATCGCCCAGCCGGCGCACCCGACCAGCCACAGGATGGTCGCGACCTGAGCGCGAGCCGCAGGCCGGTGTGCTTGACGTAGTCCATCCAGATGTTGCGCACGCCGATCCAGGCGTGGATCAGGACGCTCGCGACGAGGAGGAAGGTCGCGAACTGCATCCACCCGTGAGCGAACAGCGCCGTCCACGCCGCGTAGCTCATCGGGCGCGGCCAGACGGCGAGGAAGAACACCGTGTAGGCGATCATCAGCAGCGCGGTGACCCGCTGGGCGAGCCAGTCCTTGAGGCCGTAGTGCGCGCCGACGATGACGCGCTTCACCATATGCGCGCCGCGATCGAGGCGGTCAGCGCGAGGCTGACGATGAAGACGGCGAAGGCGCTGCGCCTGCGCCACGTGCAAGCTCGTGCCGACGTCGATGTCGAGGAACAGGTGGCGGATGCCGGCGCACATGTGGTGCAGCAGCGCCCAGATCGACGCGATCACCAGAAGCTTGGCGACCGGATTGCGCAGCGCTTCGCCCGCCTGGGCGTAGCCGCTCTCGGAAGACAGGCTAGTGTCGAGCAGGTACAGAAACCGATTAGACCGAGGAACAGCAGCGCGCCGCTTACGCGGTGGAGAATCGAGACCAGGCCGGGGACGGGAAGATTGAGCGGGCTGAGGTTGAACCACAGCAGGACGCCTTTTTTCTCCGTCAGATCAGGCATGTAAAGCAATCCTTCCGCTGCTCGTGGGCTTATTTGGAATCTTGACGGGAGTCAAGATTATAGCAGGCTTCAATTCCGGCTTGTGCTGCGCAAAAACGCCAAGCCGGATATATTCGCGTTTCTCTCAAGGAGTTCTCGTCATGGCCAACAAACCCATTCGCGTCGCCGTCACCGGCGCCGCCGGCCAGATCGGCTACAGCCTGCTTGTTCCGCATCGCGAGCGGCGAAATGCTCGGCAAGAGACCAGCCGGTGATCCTGCAGCTGCTCGAAATTCCGGACGAGAAGGCGCAGAAGGCGCTCGAAGGGCGTGATGATGGAGCTCGACGACTGCGCCTTTCCGCTGCTTGCACGGCATGATCGCCGACCGCCGACCCGATGGTGGCGTTCAAGGACGTGGACGTCGCGCTGCTCGTCGGCGCGCGCCCGCGCGGGCCGGGCATGGAGCGCAAGGACCTGCTCGAGGCGAACGGCAAGATCTTCGCGCCGCAGGGCAAGGCGCTCGACGCGGTCGCGCAGCCGCGACGGTCAAGGTGCTGGTGGTCGGCAATCCCGCCAACACCAACTGCCTGATCGCGATGAAGAACGCGCCGAGCCTGAAGCCCACGCAGTTCACCGCGATGATGCGCCTCGACCACAACCGCGCGCTGAGCCAGATCGCGCAGAAGATCGGCAAGCCCGCTCACCTCGGTGCGCAAGATGACCATCTGGGGCAACCACTCGGCGACGCAGTATCCCGACGTGTTCCAGGCCGAGTGCGACGGCAAGAAGATCTGGCCGGCGATCAACGACCAGGACTGGCTCGAGAACAGCTTCATCCCGATGGTGCAGAAGCGCGGCGCGGCGATCATCGAGGCGCGCGGGCTGTCGTCGGCGGCGAGCGCGGCGAACGCGGCCATGGACCACGTGCGCGACTGGATCGACGGCACGCGCCGCCGGCAACTGGGTGAGCATGGGCGTTCCCTCGGACGGCAGCTACGGCATCCCCGAGGGCGTGATCTACGGCTATCCGGTCACCTGCGAAGGCGGCAAGTACAAGATCGTGAAGGGGCTCGCAGATCAGCGACTTCAGCCGCACGCGCATGGACGCCACGCTCAAGGAGCTGCAGGAAGAGCGCGACGGCATCGCGCACCTGATCGCGTGACCTCTCATTCCGCCGGCGCCAGGCTCCGCGCCGCGATGGCGGCGGAGAAGCCGCTGCAGTGCGTGGGCACGATCAACGCCTACCACGCGCGCGCTCGCCGAGCGCGTCGGCTACAAGTCGATCTACCTCTCCGGCGGCGGCGTCGCCGCGGGCTCGCTCGGCCTGCCCGACCTCGGCATCAGCAACCTCGACGACGTGCTCACCGACGTGCGCCGCATCACCGACGTGTGCGCGCTGCCGCTGCTGGTGGACGTCGACACCGGCTTCGGCGCGAGCGCGTTCAACATCGCGCGCACGGTGAAGTCCCTCATCAAGGCGGGCGCGGCGGGCATGCACATCGAGGACCAGGTCGGCGCCAAGCGCTGCGGGCACCGCCCGGGCAAGGAGCTCGTCTCGCAGCAGGAGATGGTCGGACCGCATCAAGGCCGCGGCCGACGCGAAGACCGATCCCGACTTCGTGGTGATGGCGCGCACCGACGCGCTCGCGGTGGAGGGCCTGGAGCGCGCGATCGAGCGCGCCCGCGCCTGCGTCGAGGCCGGGGCGGACGCGATCTTCCCCGAGGCCATGACCGAGCTTCGATGTACCGGAAGTTCGCCGACGCGGTGAAGCGTGCCGGTGCTCGCCAACATCACCGAGTTCGGCGCGACGCCGCTGTTCACGCTCGGACGAGCTGCGCTCGGCCGAGCGTGGCGATCGCGCTCTACCCCTCTCGGCGTTCCGCGCCATGAACGCCGCGGCGCTGCAAGGTCTACGAATGCGATCCGCAAGGACGGCACGCAGAAGAGCGTCGTCGACGCGATGCAGACGCGCGCCGAGCTCTACGACGTACCTCGACTACCACGCCTACGAGCAGCAAGCTCGACGAGCTGTTCGCGAAAGAGAAGGCGCAAATGAGCGAAACCGCAACGGCGTCCAAGCCCAAGAAATCGGTCGCCCTGTCCGGCGTTCCCGCCGGCAACACCGCGCTGTGCACCGTCGGCCGCAGCGGCAACGACCTGCACTACCGCGGCTACGACATCCTCGATTTCGCCGACGAGGCCGAGTTCGAGGAGGTCGCGTACCTGCTGGTGCACGAGAAGCTGCCCGACCGCCGCCGAGCTCGCCGGCGTACAAGAAGAAGCTGCAAGGCCCTGCGCGGGCTGCCCGCGCAGGTGCAGGACGCGCGCTCGAGCAGCGTGCCCGCTTCCGCGCATCCCGATGGACGTGATGCGCACCGGCGTGTCGGTCGCTCGGCACGCGTGCTGCCCGAGAAGGACGACCACGCCGCCGCGGCGCGCGCGACATCGCCGACCGGCTGATGGCCTCGCTCGGCTCGATGCTGCTCTACTGGTACCACTACAGCCAGCAACGGCAAGCGCATCGAAGTCGAGACCGACGACGACTCGATCGGCGGGCACTTCCTGCACCTGCTGCACGGCAAGCCGCCGTCGGCCGAGTGGGTGCGCGCCATGCACACCTCGCTCATCCTCTACGCCGAGCACGAGTTCAACGCCTCGACCTTCACCTGCCGCGTCATCGCCGGCACGGGCTCGGACATGCACTCGGCGATCTGCGGCGGCATCGGCGCGCTGCGCGGCCCAAGCACGGCGGCGCGAACGAGTTCGCCTTCGAGGTGCAGTCGCGCTACACGAACGCCGACGAGGCCGAGGCCGACATCCTGCGCGCGCCTCGCCGCGCAAGGAGATCGTCATCGGCTTCGGCCACCCGGTCTACACCACCGGCGACCCGCGCAACAAGGTGATCAAGGAGGTCGGCGCAGCGGCTGTCGAAGCCGAGCGAGCGACATGAAGCTCTTCGACATCGCCGAGCGGCTCGAGCAGGTGATGTGGCGCGAGAAGAAGATGTTCGCCAACCTCGACTGGTATAGTGCGGTCTCCTATCACATGATGGGCGTGCCGACCGCGATGTTCACCCCGATTTTCGTCGATCTCGCGCACCTCGGGCTGGTCCGCGCATATCATCGAGCAGCGGATCGACGGTAAAATCATCCGCCCGGCCGCCGTCTACACCGGCCCCGAGAACCGCGAGTGGGTACGCTCGCGGAGCGCCGGTGAGTGACACAGGAGACCGCCATGAAGTCCTCAGGCTCGCATTTCCTCATGGACCGCTCGTTGCGCTCGCGGGCGCCTGCCCTGCGCTGGCTTCCCCGCCGGCGACATCGCCGGGACCTGGGAGTGCCGCCAGCCGGGCGTCCAGTACCGACAACAAGCCGCCGATTCTCTACGTCGCCGACGCCGGCAGCGACCAGGTGACGATCGAGGTGGACGGCTTCGCGCGCGAGATCTACGGCCGCTCCGCAGGTCCTGGCCGACCAGGACGGGTGGTTCAAGGTGAAGCCCGCGCAGGGCCAGGAATTCATGATCCGGCCCGAGCGCGCAGCGGATAGCAGAAGACCGGCGTCCATGGGGCCTGCGCTTCGCCGATGCGAAAAGCGACTACCGCTGCCTGCGGCTGCCGTCCTCCGGAGCCGCGACCTCCGCGCGCCGGCCGGCGCAGCGCCGGCCCGGCGCGCGGGCGTGCTGAGCCCGCTCCCGCGGCGCCAGCTCCGCGCCGGCGCAAGCCGTCGAACCGGCAGTCCGCAGGGCATGCCAGGACGAAGGGGCCGCCAAGAAGCCGCACTAGATGTCCGCTCCTGTTTCCAATGTCCGCCCCAAGCCGGACAGAGTCCTCGTCGACATCGCCGACTACGTCGCCAAGCACGAGATAAAGAGCGCCGAAGCCTTCAACACCGCGCGCGCTGTGCCTGATGGACACGCTCGGCTGCGGCCTCGAGGCGCTCGAATACCCGGCCTGCACCAAGCTGCTCGGCCCGCTCGTTCCCGGCACCGTCGATCGCCAAGGGCGCGCGGGTCCCGGGCACGCGCTTCGAGCTCGACCCGGTCCAGGCGGCGTTCAACATCGGCGCGGCGATCCGCTGGCTCGATTTCAACGACACCTGGCTCGCCGCCGAGTGGGGCCATCCCTCGGACAACCTCGGCGGCATCCTCGCCGTCGCGGACTGGCTGTCGCGCAACGGCACGCCGCTCGTCGATGCGCGACGTGCTGACGGCGATGATCAAGGCGCACGAGATCCAGGGCGTGATCGCCCTGGAGAACAGCTTCAACCGCGTCGGCCTCGACCACGTCGTGCTGGTGAAGGTCGCGACCACCGCGGTGGTCGCGCAGATGCTGGGCCTGTCGCGCGAAGCGGTCATCAACGCCGTGTCGCACGCCTGGGTCGACGGGCAGAGCGCTGCGCACCTACCGCCACGCGCCCAACACCGGCTCGCGCAAGTCCTGGGCGGCGGGCGACGCGACCTCGCGCGGCGTGCGCCTCGCGCTCATCGCGAAGACCGGCGAGATGGGCTATCCGTCGGTGCTCTCGCGCCAAGGGCTGGGGCTTCTACGACGTGCTGTTCCGCGGCAAGCCGTTCAAGTTCCAGCGGCGCTACGGCTCCTACGTGATGGAGAACGTGCTGTTCAAGATCTCGTTTCCGGCGGAGTTCCACGCGCAGACCGCGGTCGAGGCGGCGATGCAGCTGCACCCGGAGGTGAAGGACAGGCTCGACAGAATCAAGAAGATCGAGATCGTCACGCACGAATCGGCGATCCGCATCATCGACAAGAAGGGGCCGCTTGAGCAACCCGGCCGACCGCGACCACTGCATCCAGTACATGGTCGCGATCGGCCTGATCAAGGGCAATCTCACCGCCGGCCGACTACGAGGACGACGTGGCGCGGGACCCGCGCGTCGACGCGCTGCGCGCCAAGATGAGCTGCGTCGAGAACAAGCGCTACTCGCGCGACTACCTCGACCCGAAGAAGCGCTCGATCGCGAACCAGCTGCAGGTCTTCTTCAAGGACGGAACCGCGACGCGCAAGGTGGCGGTAGAATATCCCGTCGGCCACCGCCGCCGCCGGCAAGAAGGCATCCCCTTGCTCGAAGCCAAATTCCGCAGGAACCTCGCCCGGCGCTTTCCGGAGGAGCGGCGCAGCGCGATCGTCGAGCTGTGCCGCGATCAGTAAGCAACTTGAAGCGACCCCGGTCGACAAGTTCGTCGACCTGTTCGTCATCTGAAGGACCTCGAGATGTCACACAATCTGTTCAACACCCTCCAAGAATTCAAGATGAAATCCGGGCAAGAGCGGCAAGTTCTACTCGCTGCCCGCTCTCGAAAAGGCCCTCGGCGCCAAGGTGTCGCGGCTGCCGGTGTCGATACGCATCGTGCTCGAATCGGTGCTGCGCAACTGCGACGGCAAGAAGGTCACCGAGGCGCACGTGCGCGAGCTCGCCAACTGGAAACCCAACGCGCCGCGCACCGAGGAGATCCCCTTCGTGCTTTCGCGCATCCTGCTGCAGGACCTGACCGGCATTCCGGCGCTCGCCGACCTCGCCGCGATGCGCAGCGTCGCCGACCGGCTCGGCAAGAACGCCAAGGTGGTCGAGCCGCTGGTGCCGGTGGATCTGGTGGTCGACCACTCGATCCAGATCGACCACTACGGCGTGAAGAACGCGCTCGATCTCAACATGAAGCTCGAGTTCAAGCGCAACCAGGAGCGCTACACCTTCATGAAATGGGCGACGCAGGCCTTCGACACCTTCCGCGTCGTTCCACCCGGCATCGGCATCGTGCACCAGGTGAACCTCGAGTATCTCGGCGCGCGGCGTGCACAAGAAGGACGGCGTCTACTACCCGGACTCGCTGGTCGGCACCGACAGCCACACGACCATGATCAACGGCATCGGCGTGGTCGGCTGGGGCGTGGGCGGCATCGAGGCCGAGGCCGGCATGCTCGGCCAGCCGACTTACATCCTCACGCCCGACGTGGTCGGATTCCACCTGAAGGGCAAGCTGCGCGGCGGCGTCACCGCCACCGACCTGGTGCTGACCGTCACCGAGATCCTCCGCAAGGCCAAGGTGGTCAACAAGTTCGTCGAGTTCTTCGGCGAGGGCACCGAGAGCCTCACCGTCCCCGACCGCGCCACGATCGGGAACATGGCGCCGGACTACGGCGCGACCATGGGCTTCTTCCCCGTCGACGACGCCACCATCGCCTATTTCGAGGGCACCGGCCGGACCAAGGACGAGATCGACGCGTTCCAGTCCTACTTCAAGGCGCAAGGCATGTACGGCACGCCGAAGAAGGGCCAGATCGACTACAGCGAGGTGATCGAGCTCGACCTCGGCACGGTCACGCCCTCGCTCGCCGGACCGAAGCGCCCGCAGGACCGCATCGAGATCGGCAAAGTGAAGGCGAAATTCACCGAGCTCTTCGCCAAGCCCGCGGCCGAGAACGGCTTCTCCAAGAAGCCGGACGACCTCGGCAAGCGCTTCAAGACGCGCGACGGCCTCGACGTCGGTTCGGGCGACGTGATGATCGCGGCGATCACCTCGTGCACCAACACCTCCAACCCGGGCGTGCTGCTCGCCGCGGGCCTCCTCGCCAAGAAGGCGGTCGAGCGCGGCCTCACGGTGAAGAAGCACGTGAAGACGTCGCTAGCGCCCGGATCGCGCGTGGTCACCGAGTATCTGACCAAGACCGGCCTCCTGCCCTACCTCGAGAAGCTCGGCTTCAACCTCGCTGCGTACGGCTGCACCACCTGCATCGGCAACTCGGGGCCGCTCGCCGAGACCATCGACGAGGCGATCTCCAAGAACGATCTGGTCGGCGCCGCGGTGCTCTCGGGCAACCGCAACTTCGAGGCGCGCATCCACGCGAGCCTGCGCGCGAATTTCCTCGCCTCGCCGCCGCTGGTCGTCGCCTACGCGCTCGCCGGCACGGTGCTCAAGGACCTGATGAGCGAGCCGATCGGCAAGGGCAAGAACGGCGAGGACGTGTGGATCGGCGACATCTGGCCCTCGGCGCAGGAGATCCAGGCGCTGCATGAAGCACGCGATGGACCCGAAGACCTTCCGCACGCTCTACGGCGACGTCGCCAACGCCAACCCGATGTGGAAGAGCGTGCCCGCCCCCACGGGCCAGGTCTACAGCTGGCCGAAATCGACCTACATCGCCGAGCCGCCGTTCTTCAAGGATTTCTCGATGCAGCCGCGTCCCACCGGCTCGATCCGCGGCGCGCGCGTGCTCGGCGTCTTCGGCGACTCGCTCACCACCGACCACATCAGCCCGGCCGGCTCGATCAAGCCGACCTCGCCCGCGGGCACCTACCTGCTCGAGCACGACGTCGCGGTGTCGGACTTCAACAGCTTCGGCGCGCGCCGCGGCAACCACGAGGTGATGATGCGCGGCACCTTCGGCAACGTGCGCATCAAGAACCTGATGCTGCCGACCAAGGCCGACGGCTCGCGCACCGAGGGCGGGCTCACCTACCACCAGCCCTCGGGCGAGCAGATGCCGATCTACGAAGCGGCGATGAAGTACATCGCCGAGGGCGTGCCGACCGTGGTGTTCGGCGGCGAGGAATACGGCACCGGCAGCTCGCGCGACTGGGCCGCGAAGGGCACGCTGCTGCTCGGCGCGCGCGCCGTGATCGTCAAGAGCTTCGAGCGCATCCACCGCGCCAACCTGGTCATGATGGGCGTGCTGCCCTTCCAGTTCATGGGGAACGACTCGGTCGCGTCGCTCGGCATCAAGGGCGACGAGACCATCGACATCCTCGGCATCGAGAGCGGCCTGCAGCCGCGACAGGAAGTGCCGCTCGTGATCCGCCGCAAGGACGGGACGACGAAGGAGATCACGGTGCTGCTGCGCATCGACACGCCGATCGAGGTCGACTACTACGTCCACGGCGGCATCCTGCCGTTCGTTCTGCGCGACCTCTCGGCAGTCCGAAGCTCGGCGGCGCGCGCCGCCGCCTGAGTTGGCGTGCTGTACGACGTCATCGTCGTCGGCGGCGGCAACGCCGCGCTCGTGCGCCGCGCTCTCGGCGAAGGAGACGGCGAAGCGGGTGCTCGTCCTCGAGCGCGCGCCCGAGGACGAAGCCGGCGGCAATTCGCGCTTCACCGCGGGGCTGCTGCGCATCGTCTACAACGGCGCGCAGGACCTGGCGCAGCTGATCGACCTGTCGAAGGAGGAGCTCGAGCGCACCGATTTCGGCACTTACACCGCCGAGCAGTTCCTCGACGACATGGCGCGGGTCACCGAGTACCGCTGCGACCCCGACCTCACCGAGATCCTGGTCAAGGAGAGCTTCCCGACCGCGCTGTGGATGCGCAAGAAGGGCCTGCGCTTCACCGCCGCCTGGGGCCGGCAGGCGTTCAAGATCGACGGCAGGTTCAGTTCTGGGGCGGCCTCACGCTGGAGGCGATCGGCGGCGGGCCGGGGCTGGTCGACTCGCTGACGCAGATCGCGAAGAAGAACGGCGTCGAGATCTGGTACTCGGCGCGCGCGATCTCTCTCGTCGCCGACGACTCGGGCGTGCACGGCGTGGTGGTGAAGCACGCGCGGCAAGACGACCGAAGCTCAAGGCCAAGGCGGTCGTCCTCGCCGCCGGCGGCTTCCAGGCGAACGCCGAGATGCGCACGCGCTACCTCGGGCCGCTGTGGGAGCTCGCCAAGGTGCGCGGCACGCGCTTCAACACCGGCGACGCGCATCCGCATGGCGCTCGACATCGGCGCCGCGCCCGTGGGCAACTGGTCGGGCTGCCACGCCGTCGCCTGGGAGCGGAACGCGCCGGAGTTCGGCGACCTCGCGGTCGGCGACCAGTTCCAGAAGCACTCCTATCCCTGGGGCATCTACATCAACGCCGAGGGCAAGCGCTTCGTCGACGAGGGCGCGGACTTCCGCAACTACACCTACGCGAAGTACGGCCGCGTGATCCTCAACCAGCCGGGCCAGTTCGCCTGGCAGATCTTCGACGCGAAGGTGAAGGGCCAGCTGCGCGACGAGTACCGCATCAAGCAGGTGACCAAGGTCACCGCGAACACGCTGGAAGAGCTGGTGAAGAAGCTCGACGACGTCGAACGCCGAACGCCGCGCTGAAGGAGATCAAGGCGTACAACGCCGCGGTGCAGCACCGACATCCCGTTCAACCCGAACGTCAAGGACGGCCGCTGCACCGACGGGCCTCGCGGTCAACAAATCCAACTGGGCCAACACCCTCGACACCCCGCCCTTCGAGGCCTACGCGGTCACCTGCGGCATCACCTTCAGCTTCGGCGGACTGCGCATCAACACCGACGCGCAGGTCATCAACACCGGACGGCGAGCCGATCCCGGGCCTGTACGCGGCGGGCGAGCTGGTCGGCGGGATCTTCTACTTCAACTACCCGGGCGGCAGCGGCCTCACCAACGGCGCGGTGTTCGGCAAGATCGCGGGAGCGAGCGCGGCGAAAGCCGCCTGACTATGCCATGAAGATCACGGGCAAATGTCTCTGCGGGGCGGTGCGCTGGGAGAGCTCCGAGGCGCCGATCGTCACGCGCTGGTGCTGGTGCCGGGATTGCCAGTATCTCGGCGCCGGCAGCGGAACCGCCAACGCCTGCTTCCGCACCGCGACGTTCACCGTCACCGGCACGATGAGCGACTACGTCAGCATCGCGGACAGCGGCAACCGCATGCACCGGCGCTTCTGCCCGGTGTGCGCGACGCCCGCTCTTCAGCGAGGCGGAAGTCACGGCCGCACCTCATCTTCGTCCGCGTCGGGACCTTCGACGATCCGGACCTCGCGCAAGCCCGCGATGACCATCTGGACCGTCGAGCGCGCCGAGCTGGGCGTGCATCAATGAAGACCTGCCGCGATTGGAGGGCCAGCCGCCGCCGGCTGCGTGATGCTGCCCGGTCTCACCCCCGACTACCCGCTCCACTCTTCCCGTTTTTATCCACACGATGATCGCCTGACGACGACCTCTCGCGCTCGGTAGCCGTGCAGATGGGCGCGCGCCGCAGGGATCGCCCTCAGGTACGCCGCCGCGCACCGTCACCAGGTTCTCGCCGGCATATCCGCTTCACGATCGAGTAAGGCTGTGTCGCGACAGGCGTCACGCCTCGTTGTGGACATGAAGAACCGGGGCGGCGATGGTGTCGTAGGGAAAGCCGGATAAGCGAGGCCCGCAAACAGTTCATTGATAGGTGTGCCCGTTCATCGACCCGGAATGGATGCTGCCGCTGATCTCGTTGCCGAGATTCTTTGCCAGCCACCTCGAGCTGATCGGTCCCCGTGCTGTGTCCCATCACGTAGATCTTCGAAAAACCTTCCTCCTTGAGCCTGGCGATGACGCCCCTCACATCGTCGGCGTGTTCTTTCGACGACCGATAGTTGTCAAAACAGGCGGTCGGGCGGACGGGGTTCAGTTGACCCCACTGGTCGGTGGGGCAATCCATCGACCACCAGCGCGATGCCTTCTGCCGCGAAAAGCCGTTGATTCATTCTCATGAAAGGCTGCAGGTTGGCGCTGCTTGTCCGCCACGGATTGAATTCTTGCTATGCCCGGGCAACCCCGAAAATACAGGAGCGCCGTGTCGGTGGGATTGAGCCGGCTTGGCCAGGATCGCCCGCTGGAACACGCGGGGATTTCGTGAAAATCCCTTCCGTTCGCCCCGTGTCGATCTCGATCAGCACATCGGTCTGCGCGTGCGCGAGTGAAATGCAAGACAAAGCCGCTGCAACCGCCAGTAGTGCTTTTTCATCGATCCCCGGTGATCATGTGCCTGCCGCGCCGTTCCGAAACACTAGCGGTTTTTCGTACCCGGCAAATACCCGATTTTGGGCTAAGCACGCGGAGCGGGAGCCGATTCCAATGCTCTCGCCAGGAAGTCTTCCAGGCCCGTATCGGGGCGAGATCCTCGGAAGAGAATGTGACGGCCCGCTTCGATGCGATCGCGGACGCTCTTGCGATATTCGTCATCCTCAACGAGCCTGACCGCAAGGGCGATGTAGTTCCTCTTCCGACCCGGCGACCAGCTCCGTGCAGCCCCAACCGCTTCAGGATGCCGCTTGCCAGCCTGCCGCGAAGAAAACGCCCTTCCCGGGTCACGATCGGCAGGCCGCATTCCACCGCCTGCATCGCGGTGTTGAAGCCGGAGAAGCCGATGGTATCCAGGAAAACGTCGGCGCGTTTCAGCAATCCATAAAATTCCGGCCAGTTCTGCCAGGGAATGAAAGTCACGAAATCGTCGAGCTTGAGCCCGCTTCTGCACAAACACGGTCTCCAGCCGCCGCCGCAGCTTCTCCGAGAGGTTGCGATTCTTGTGCGTGAAGAATATGAAACGGCAGCGGCCAAGCCGCCGGGCGATTTCGGTGAAAACCCTGTCGTGCCGCGGCGCGTACTTGAACGGGAGTGCCAGGACAAAGAAGAAGCCGGGACGCCGGGTCGATGCCCAGCTTGCCCAGATCCGGATCGACCGCAACGACCTGAGGGGACTTATAGAAGCACCCCAGATGCGGCGGGAAACAAGCCGCTCGGTATAGTTTTCTTGCGCATCGAGGGGCTCCAGATCTTCTGCCGACAGGTAGTAGTCTATTGTCGGCAGCCCGGTTGTTTCCGGATGACCCCAGGTGGCGACTCTGCACCGGCGCGAGACGCAAGCTCGCCAACGACAACGTCGTGGGGTACATGCCGACTTCCGGATAGATCAGGACGTCCGGTTGTCTGGCCGATAATGGCCTCGACCCATTGCCGCAGCTCTCTCGGCGCCCTGCTCGAAATGCGACGCACGGGACTTGGCGAAGAGGGTTTCCCGGTCCTCGTCGGCGCCCAGATAGAACGCGTGCAGGGAAAAGCGTCTGCGATCGAGCTGTTCGAACCATCCCTTGACCAGGGCCAGCCAGACCGAGTGGCTTCGAAAATGTTGAGAAACGATGCCGATGCGGATGACACCGTCAGGCTCGCGCTTCGCCGCAGAAGTGGCGAAATCCTGCCGCTCGAACCATTCGCCCATCAACCGGGCGCAGAGGTTCCCGTACCGCTTGAGCAAATCCCGGTTGTTCTCCTCCTGATACGCCAGATAGAACGGTTGAAGGACCCCCACGGCGTTCACGCCCTTCGCGAGCCGTGTTGCGTCGACCCAGCCCTCCAACGCTTCCAGTTCCCGGGAAAATGCGGCTTTGTAGACTCCCGGGTCGGCATCGGCCTCATAGACCGCCGGTATTTGGGACATCGTGAGGAACCAGCGCGCTTCGGCATACTCGGGCCTGAGCGAGGCGCTTTTTGGAAGTGGCCGAGAGCCTCGTCGAGGTGAATCTTGTCCCCTGAGAGCGTCCCCAAGGTAAAGATGCGCCTCGGGAAATCGGGCCTCAGCGCGAGCGCCTTACGGTAGCAGGCGCCGGCTTCATCAAGCCGGCCTTTAGTAATACGTAACCGGAACGAAGTATTAC
>ERZ1370068.5815-contig-4822_pt1 | contig 16749 bp, 19 predicted proteins | sample MGYA00561227_ERZ1370068 | MGnify/ENA primary metagenome ERZ1370068 (study PRJEB38410, sample SAMEA6850437) | metagenome | study: Metagenomic assessment of the ecological functions of the soil: analysis of the soil microbiota associated with the...
TGAAGAAGGTCGCGATCCTCGCGAGCGCGAGCGGGAGCGGCAAGACGACGCTCGGCCGGGAGCTTGCGCGGCGGCTGGACGGTGCCGTTCGTCGAGGTCGACGAGTTGGTGCACGGGCCAAACTGGGCCGAGGCGCCCGACGAGGAGCTTGCGCGCACAGCTGCAACCCGTCATCGACTCCGAGGGCTGGGTGATCGACGGCACCTACCGGCGCAAGCTCGGCGATCTCGTCCTCGAGAACGCGGACACGGTGGTCTGGCTCGACTTGCCTATTCGCGTTTGGCTCCCGCGGCTCTTGCGTCGCACCCTGCGGCGGGTGCGTGGCCGCGAGCTGCTCTGGAACGACAACACCGAGTCGTTGCGCGGCGCGTTCTGGGGACGGGAATCGCTCTTCGCCTGGGCCTTCCGGATGCACTCGGCCGCAGGCGCCGCTATCCGCTGGAGCTGGCGCCGTACAACGTCGTGCGGCTCCGCTCACCGAGCGAGGTGCAGCGGTGGCTCGAGACCGCAGCCAGGTAACAGACTGTTACTTGGCCTTCGAGCGGCACGAGCGCCACTCTGCCGCCAGGCCAACGCACGCTGGCCGAGCCAGATCGGCGTCAGCAGCACGTAGAAGACGAAGACCGCTGCGCCGAGGATCGTCCGCAGAGCGCCCACCGCCACTTCGGGACGGGAGGCTTAGGTGGTGCGCCTCGTGGCGACGCCGGTCGACGATGCGCACGACCCGGTGCGCCGTCTCTCGATCGAGAGACCCGTGACGTCGATCACGGGGCAGCCGAGCCGGCGGTGCAGCGCCGCGGCCTCCTCGAGCTCGTCGTAGATCTCGACCATCTCGGCGCTACTGGCGGTTCTTCCGCCCATCCGCGCACGCGCTCGAGCCTGATCTCGGCCAGACGCTCCGCGTCGATCGTGAACCGACGATCTTCAGCGCGTCGATCTCGAGCAGCTCGGGCGGCGGCTTGATCCCTTCACGATCGGCACGTTGGCGACCTTCTGCCCCAGATAGCCGAGGTAGATCGAGAGCGGCGTCTTCGAGGTGCGGGAGACGCCGACGAGCACGACGTCCGGCCTCAGTCGAGCCCGCTGCCGACGCCGTCGTCGTATGACCGCGAACTCGATTGCCTCCATCCGCTTGAAGTACGCGGAGTTCAGCGGCGGCCGCGCCCCAGCTTCATCTTGGCGGCCATCCCCGAGACCTTCGCGATCGACTCGATCGGGTGGCCGAAGCAGGTCGCAGCAGGAGCCGAGCGCGCCGCGGCAGAGCGTGCGCCATGCTCTCGCGCAACTCCCGGTCGACGAGGTGTAGACCATCACGGCCGAGCCGGGCTCGCGCCCTGCTGACCGCGAGCTGCAGGTCGTCGATCGTCTGGATCTGCGGGTGCCGCACCTCCTCGAACGGCTGCTCGGGAACTGGGCCTCGAGCGCCGCCACGGGCGCGCAGCCGTCTCACCCGTGGAGTCCGAGACGATGTGCAGCTCGACGATCTCGCGGGCGGGCGTCACCCGCCGGAGGCTACGCACGCCGCCACGCGGGCATCGGTGAGCGTGACGAGGTCGCCGGGCGCCAGGCTCGACTCAAGGCCGCGGCGCCAGGCGCTCAGCGAAGATCGTCTCGTGGCCGAGCGCCGACTCGTCGACGACGGTCGGCAGCCGCTTCCGCTGCCCGAGCGGGCTGATCCCGCCGAGCACGTAGCCCGTCGCGCTGCTCTGCGGCAGCGCGGCCGGCCAGAGCCGCGCGCTTGCCGAGCGCGCGCAGGTCGAGATTGTGCCGCCACGGGGACGATGGCGACGGAGAGCTTCCCGTCCTGTGCGACAACGAGCGTCTTGAAGACCCGCGCCGGGTCGACGCCCGTCTTCTCGGCGGCCTCCAACCCGTACGAGGACGCCGCCGGATCGTGCTGCGCTATTCCGTGCAGCGTGAAGGGAATGCCCGCCTGCTGCGCTGCGACGACCGCCGGCGTCATCCGGGTAGCCTCTTCGCACCGATGAGCCAGGACGCGGTCGCGATGGACAAGATCGTCTCGCTGTCGCAAGCGGCGCGGCTTCGTCTTCCCGTCGTCGGAGATCTACGGCGGCCTCGGCTCGTCGCTACGACTACGGCCACTACGGCGTTCTCCTGAAGGACAACGTCAAGCAGCGCTGGCTCGACGGCGATGGTGCAGGAGCGCGAACGACATCGTCGCGCTCGACTCGTCGATCATCCTCCACCCGCAGGTCTGGGAGGCGTCCGGCCATGTCGGCGGCTTCACCGATCCGCTCGTCGACTGCAGGTTCTGCAAGAAGCGCTTCCGCGCCGACCATCTCGACGAGGAGCAGTGCGGCCAGCGGCCGAGCAAGAAACCCGGCGAGACCGCCGGACTGCGACCTGACCGAGGCGCGGCAGTTCAACCTCATGTTCGAGACGCGCGTCGGCGCGATCGAGGAGACCGGCGTCGACGTCTACCTCCGGCCCGAGACGGCACAGGGCATCTTCATCAACTTCAAGAACGTCGCCCAGATCGCGCGCCGCAAGCCGCCGTTCGGGATCGCGCAGATCGGCAAGTCGTTCCGGCAACGAGATCACGCCGGGCAACTTCATCTTCCGCACGCTCGAGTTCGAGCAGATGGAGATGGAGTTCTTCGTGCCGCCGGCCGAGGCGCGACGAGTGGTACCGCTACTGGGTCGACGAGCGGCTCGCCTGGCACGCGCCGCTACGGCGTCCGCGAGAGCCACCTGCGCGTGCGGCCGCACGACGCCGACGAGCTCTCGCACTACTCGAGCGAGACGAGCGACATCGAGTACCTCTTCCCGATCGGCTGGTCGGAGCTCGAGGGATCGCGAACCGCGGCGACTTCGACCTCACGCAGCACACGAGGCGTCGGGGACGAAGCTCGAGTGGTTCGAGGAGAGCACGGGCGAGCGATATGTCCCGCACGTGATCGAGCCGGCCCTCGGGGTCAACCGCTCGATGCTCACGTTCCTGATCGACGCGTACGACGAGGAGGTCGTCGGCGAACGAGAGCGGACGGTGCTGCGCCTCCACCCGCAGCTCGCGCCGGTCAAGGCGGCGGTGCTGCCGCTCGATCGGGAAGGACACCGCGATGGTCGAGAAGGCCGCGCGCCCTGTCACGAGGAGCTGCGCCGGCATCTTCAGTGTCGAGTACGACGACGGCGGCGCGATCGGCCGCCGCTACCGGCGCCAGGACGAGATCGGGACGCCCTACGGGCTGACGATCGACGAGCAGACGCTCGCGGACGACACGGTCACGGTCCGCGACCGCGACTCGCTGGCACAGGAGCGGATTCCGATCGGCGGCGCCGCGGCAGAAGGTCGCCGAGCTGCTCGCCGCCGACTGGCGCTCCCGAAGATCGCCTTAGCGCGCCGCCCGCTCGAGCAGACGCTCGCCCGGCGCGAAGCCAAGCTTCTCGTATGAGCCCGTGCGCGTCCGCGGTGTGCAGGATCCAGCGGCGCGCTGCATACGGGCCTTCCTCGACGGTGAACTGCACGAGCTCGACGCCTCCGTGCCGTGCCCGCGGTGCTCGGGCAGCACGAAGACGTCAGCGAGGTAGACGAGGAACGGCGTCGGGAGCGTCCACTGTGCGCGAATAAGCCGGCCAGCCGCTCCGTCGGGCGCATAGAGGCCGACGTTGCGCGCAGCCCGGTCGATCAGTCCGTCCATCACATCCCTGGGGCGACGGAAGGCCCAGTACGACTCCTCGGAGATGAACCGGTGCACGGCGTCCCGGTCGATGCGTCCGGTGTCGTCGTCGAGCTCTGTACCCTGTCCGAGCTGCTTCTTCACGCGGAGAGCGTCCGCAGCCGGAAGCCGCCCTGGTGCTCGTACGACGCCCGCACGATCGCGAGAGCCTCGCGGGCGCCGCTCGCCGTCAGCCCAGCCTCGCTCGCCTCTGCCAGCGGCGTGGCGACGAGGGTCTGGATTGCCCGCACGCCCGCCGACGTCAGCGCAATCGACCCTGGCCCACAGTCGCGGCACACGGCGCCTCGCCGCCGGCAGATAGCCGACGAGCCTTCGACTGAGCCGCACTCGACACAGCTCTCGAGGTGAGGTCTGTAGCCGGACACCCACAGCAGCTTCAGCTGGAACGAGAGGCCGAGCGGGTCGAGCGCGGGCGTAGCGGGAGCCCGCGTCTCGATCTCGTCGAGCCGGTCGAGGAAGCGCGTGAGCGCCGTGAAGGCGCGTTCGTTCGCCTCCCTGCTCGGGAAAGAGCCGCAGCATCGCTTCCGCCCCGATCAGGCCGACGGCGAGCCGGTACGAGTTTTCTCCTCGTCTCATGGTGGGATGCGCGCAGGTCGGCACCTGTGACCGTCTGCAGCTCGCCGGGAGCCCTGGTGCAGCATCAACTCGACGTGCGAGAGTGGCTCCAGGCGCGCGCCGAAGCGCGATTTCGTTCGCCGCACCCCTTTCGCAACCGCACCGACGCGACCCCGGTCGGCCGTGTAGACGTGAAGGACCCGATCGGCCTCGCCGAGCCGGAACGGAGCGAAGGACGACCGCCTCTGTTCTGTACGTCCGGGCCATGCATCGAGTCTCAGAGGCGGCGGCAGATGGGAACGAATCGCGGCTTGTCTACGTTGTAAACGGTAGTGACCAGAATTCAGATCTATACAACGCGCTGGTGCGGCTACTGCGTCCGGGCCAAGGCGCTCCTCGACCAGAAGGGCATCGCCTATGAAGAGGTGCCCCTCGACGCGACGATCCAGGCTTCCGCCGGAACCTCTTCGACCCGACCGGCGGCTGGACCGTGCCGCAGATCCTGATCGACGGCACGCCGATCGGCGGTTACACCGAGCTGTGGCAGCTCGAGAAATCCGGCGCGCTGGACGAGCAGCTCGCCGCCTAGACCTCGCGGCCTAAACTTCCCGCACGGACGCCGCGCTCTTGTCTCGGTCGGCACGCATGGCGGCGCGGCGTTCCTGGCCGCCCTCATCGCGGTGGCCGGGCTGGGGCCGCCGACGGCGGGTACTTCCCGAGCGACTGGGGGCTCGCGACCCTCGGCTTCACGCTCATCGCGGTGACCCTCGTCCTCGTCACCGATGCGCCACCGCCCCAGCGGGGCTCGAGCTGGCGTTCCTGGGCGGCCTGACCCTGCTCGCAGGCTGGGCAGCGTCTCCCTCGTTCTGGTCACCCGGCGCGGCAGCCCCGGTGCTCGAGGCGGAGCGCGGGATCCTCTACGTCGCGGCGACGGCGGCGGCGCTGCTGCTTCTCTCTACCCGCGAGGCCTCGGCCGCGCTCCTGGGTGGGATCGTCGCGGGAGCAGTGCTGGTGTCGCTCTACGCCTCGGCACCAGGCTCTTCCCCGGTCACGTTGGCGGAGCGTACGACCCCTCGAGCGGCTATCAGCTGGCCGAGCCGATCGGCTACTGGAACGCCCCGGCTGCTGGCGGCGATCGCGATCCTGCTCGCAATCGGCTTCGCCACGCACGGCCACCTTCGTGACACGGAGCCTCGCCGCGGTCGCGAATCGTCGTCCTTCTCCCCACGCTCTACTTCGTTCAGCCGGGGCGCGCCTCGTGGCGCTCGCCGGAGGCGCGTGATGCAGGTCGCGCTCGACCCACGCCGCGCCCGGCTACTGTCTCTGGGCTCGTGGTCACCGTGCCGCCGCGCTCGGGGTGCTGGAGGCCTCGGAGTCCCACGCACTCGCACCGCAGCCGGCGCGACGCTGCAGACGGCACAGGCCGAGGGTAGCCACCTCACACGGCGCCTCCTCGTACTTGCACTCGTCGCGGCTGCGGCGCCGGTCGTCCTCTTCTCGTCGAGCGGCGGCTACGGCTGCCGGAGCGGGCCGGCACCGTCCTCGTCGCCGCGACCGTTCTGGCCGCTGGTCTCGTGACGGTCGGCGCGCTCGTCGCGGCGGGAGGGCCGGTCACCGTGGTGGAACGGGCTGTCGACTCCTTCACGGAGCCACTCCAGGCAGGCGAAGGCGATCTCCAGCGTCGCCTGCTCAGTGTGTCGGGAAACGGACGCGGCGACTACTGGCACGTCGCCTGGACGATGGCTCGCGACGAGCCGTTGCACGGCACAGGCGCCGGCAGCTTCGAGGCGCATTGGCTGCAGGATCGCCCGATCTCGTTCGCTGCGCGCGACGCGCACAATCTCTCACCTCGAGACGCTCGGCGAGCTCGGCGCGCTGGGGCTGATCTTGCTCGTCGCCACGCTCGCGCTTCCGCTTGCCGTGCTCCCGCACGTACGCCGGCTCTCGCTACTGCCCGGCGGTCAGCGTGCGCTCATCGCCTACCTGCTTCACGCGTCCGTCGACTGGGACTGGGAGGTGCCGGCGGTAACGCTGGCTGCTCTCTTCTGTGCGGCCGCACTGCTTGCCTCGCGCCGCTCAGCGTTGCTGACAGGCAAGGCGCGTGTCACCGCACTGGCGCTGGCGACGCCCGTGCTCGCGATCGCCCTCGTCATGCACGTCGGCAACCGTGCCACCGCGGCGAGCATCGCTGCGATCGACCGTGGAGATCCCGATCGTGCCTCGCTCAGGCCCAGCGGGCGATCGACTGGGCACCGTGGTCGGACGAGCCCCTGGCAGTTGCGCGGGGAGGCCGAGTCGCTGGTCGAGGACGACGCAGCGGCTCGCAAGAGCCTGAAACGTGCGCTCGAGCTCAACCCGGAGAGCTGGAGCACGTGGCTTGATCTTGCGGTTGCGAGCAGCGGCACAGGCCGGACGCAGGCCCTCGCTCAGGTGAAACGCTCAACCCACTGAGCCAGGAGGCCGATGAACTCCAAACAGAACCTTAACGACCTTGAGCGCATGAATGGTCGTTCTGGCGCATCAACTCATGCACATAGGACCCAAGACCGCCAGCGAAGGAGCCCAGTTGAACAACTCAGCGAAAATGCCTCGTATCGCCGCCGCCACAGCGCTCGTGGCGTGCATGGTGATGGCATTTGCCGCACTCGGAGGAGTCGGGCAGGCAGGGAATGCGATCAGCGCGGCCCAGTCCCAGTACGGCAAGAAAGTCACGATCTGCCACAAGGGCAAGACGATCAAGGTCAGCAAGCACGCCGTGCGGGCGCACCTGCGCCACCACGACACGCTCCGGCCCGTGCTCGACGGTGAAGGCGAAGAAGCACAAGAAGCACCACAAGCATCACGCGCACCACAAGCACCACAAGCACTTCGCCAAGCCGAAGCGACGAGCACTCCGCCAAGGTGAAGCACGAGGAGCACGCCACCGCAGAGGCGAAGACGGACGCCGAGAAGCCGAAGGGCGACAAGCCCGAAACGGCAAGGGGCCGGGGCGAGTAGCCTCGTCCGGTCGATCTACGAGGGCCTGCCGGCGGCCAGGCCCTCGTCGCTTCTCTACGGCAGTACCTGGCAGTGTGGGCAGAACCACGTCCCGCGGCCCGCGACCCGGGTCTTGGCAAGCGGCGTGCCACAGCGGTCGCACGGCTCGTCGTCTCGCCCGTAGGCCTTGAACTCCTCTTGCATCGAGCCCGAGCTCCCGTCGGGTAGCCGGTAGTCGGTGAGCGTCGAGCCCTGGCGGGCGATACCCAGCTCGAGCGCCTTCCTGATCGCCCGGTGCAGCCGCCGCAGCTCGTCCCGATCGAGGGATCCGGCGGGGCGCTGCGGATGCAGCCTGGAGTACCAGAGCGCCTCGTCGACGTAGATGTTCCCGAGTCCCGCCAGCGTCCGCTGGTCGAGCAGCGCGGCCTTCAGAGCGGCGCGGCGACCTTCCAGCCAGTCGCCCAGGCCCTTCGCCGTGAAGGCGGCCACGAGCGGCTCTCGCCCAGGCGCGCTCCCGAGATACGGCTCCAGCTCTCCCGGCTCGAGCAAGAGCCACGTGCCGAAGCGCCGCACATCACGGTAGGCGACCTGCGCTGTCGTCGTCGAGCGTCAACAGCGCGCGCCGGTGCGGGTCGCCTGCGAGCGCATCGGCCCGCAGCGAGCCCGGTCATGCGGAGGTGGATCAGCAACGCGCGACCCGGAGGTGAAACGGATGATCAGGTACTTGCCGCGGCGATCGACGTGCTCCACGCGCTCCCCCGATCAGCTCCGAGGCGACGAGGAGCGGGTCCTCCGGCCGCGTCAGCCGGATGTCGCTGATCTCGACGTGCTCGAGCCGCCGACCCTCGAGCAGCGGCGCGATGTCTCGACCGAACGGTCTCGACCTCGCGGAAGCTCGGGCAATGACGTCGAGCAGGATCGACGGTGCTCCTGAGGCGGGTCGTCGCCGAGCTCGTAGGCCGCGAGGACCGCCTCGACCTGCCTCCGCCCCGCTCCGCCTCGTCGCGGGCGTGGACGTCGGCCAGGAGGGCACCCTGCTCGACACGGGCACCGCGCTTCACGTGGCAGACGACGCCGACAGCGTGGTCGATCTCGTCCCGCTTGTCCCGGCGTCCCGCGCCGAGGTGGAGCGCGGCCATCCCGACCCGATCGCGCCCAGCCTGCGTCACCGAGCCCGCGCGAGGAGCGTTCACCGGCAGGACGAACGGCGCCCGCGGCAGCGCGCGCCGGGTCGGGGTCGCCGCCCTGCGCCCGGATCCACCTGCTCGTAGACCGCCGAGCGCCGAGCCGTCGGCGACCACGGCCTCAGCGCGCTCGCCTCCCTTCCTCGACGTCGACGCCGAGGTCGGAGAGCGACAGCAGGCGGGCGCACGCATCGAGCAACGAGCTCGCGTGAAGTCCGGCGGCCCCTCGCCGCGCACCGTGTCGCGCGCCTCGACGATCTCGAGCGCGTTGCCGACCGCTGCGCCCGAGCGGCTGATCCATGTCGGTGAGCAGGCAGACGACCTCGCGGTCCGCGTGCCGCCCGAGCTCGAGCATCGTCTCGCGCGAGCGCGCGCGCATCGTCCAGCGTCTTCATGAACGCCCCGTCGCCGACCTTGACGTCGAGGACGATCGCGTCCGCGCCAGCCGGCGATCTTCTTCGACATGATCGAGGACGCGATCAGCGGCAGGACTGTCGACGGTCGCGGTCACGTCGCGGAGCCCGTAGAGCTGCTTGTCCGCCGGGAACGAGGTCGGCGGTCTGGCCGACGATCGCGATGCCCGACCGTCTCGCACCTGCTCGACGAAGCTGCGTCGATGGACAGCTCGACGCGCGAAGCCCGGGATCGACTCGAGCTTGTCGAGCGTCCCGCCCGTGTGGCCGAGACCCCGACCGCTCATCTTCTCCCGACCGGCACGCCGCAGGCGGCGACGATCGGGCCGACCGCGATCGTGGTCTTGTCGCCGACGCCGCCGGTCGAGTGCTTGTCGACGACCTTGCGCCCGAGTGCTGTGCCGAGGTCGAGCGTGCGGCCGCTGCGGATCATGGCGTCTGTGAGCGCGAACGTCTCGGCGGCGGTCATGCCCTGGAAGTAGACGGCCATGCAGAACGCGGCCAGCTGATAGTCGGGGATCTCACCGCGGCGCGTAGCCGAGGATCAGCTCGGAGATGGCTTCCGCGGGGAGCTCCTCCCCGTTCCGCTTCTGTTCGATCAGCTCGGCCGGGCGGATCACGACTTGCGCGCCGACGAAGACGCAGTGGGTCGAGCGCGTGGGAACGGCTCGGTCAGCTCGGGGACGAGGTCTGCGAGATGGGAGCGAGTCGTCGTCGCGGCGACGAAGTCGACCATCGAGCTCCGATCCGGGAAGACGACGGTGCCGTTCGCCTCGCGCCGCTCGATCTGCGTGAAGTGACGGAGCGAGTGCTCTCTCGCCGTTCTCGTACCCGAACGACAAGCCCGCGGTCACGTCGCCGCCGAGGAGCGTCCCAGAGCTCCCGCATGTTGGCGTCGCCGAGCGTGGCTGCCACCAGACGCCCGCCGCGACGGATGACGCGTTCCAGCTCGCTCACACCGCGATCGAGATCGGGCACGTGGTAGAGCACCCAGTTCGCAGCGACGCAGTCGAACGACGCCGCCTGCGAACGGAAGGCTCCTGGACGTCGGCCAGGTGCACGTCGATCCCGCGCGCTCTGCGTCAGCTCGACCATCCGCGGCGAGATGTCGACGGCCACGACGCTGTGCGCCGAGCTTCCGTCTGAACCGCGCTCTGCGAGCTCGCCCATCCCGCAACCCACGTCGAGGAACCGTTCGGGCGCGGCTTCACGCACCGCCTCGAAGACGGCGTCGCCGGCGCTGATGCCCTCCGTCAGCGTCCCGGTACGTCTGGTTGCGCTTCGCCAGGCGCTCTTCGCTCGCGTACTCCCACTGGACGACGAGCGGGTTGTCGAGCTTCACGGGTCGATGATCGGACGGCCCGGGATGCCTCGTCCGGGCGGCCTTGCCGCCGAGCCATGCGTTGACGGTCGCGCCTGACGTCGGCGAATCTCCCTCGTGCACGGCGCCCGTGCGCGTTGCGGCCCGCGGCGTAGGCCAGCAGGAGCGCATGCTCGCGCGAGTGGTCGGTCGACGGCGTGGTCGGGTCGCAGCCGTGGTCGGAGGTGATGATCGAGCAGGTCGTCCGGGCCGGAGCGCCTCGAGGATGTCCTCGCAGCCGCCGGTCGAAGTCCTGCAGGCAGCGATGGAAGTTGACCGGGTCGTTCCGGTGGCCCCAGAGCTGGTCGGTCTCGACGAGGTTCACGAAGACGAACCCGTCGTCGAGTTGCTGCAGCAGCTCGACCGTCTTGTTGATCCCGTCCACGTTGGACTTGGTCGGAGAAGGACTCGTCGATGTCGCACCCGGCGAAGATGTCGCTGATCTTGCCCACGCGCGTGCACTTTCTGCCCCGTGTCGCGGACCGAGCGACAGATAGTTCGGGCGGCGGCGGCTCGAGCGAGAAGTCGTGCCGGTTCGGCGTCCGCTCGTAGCTCCCCGGCTCGCCGGCGAACGGCCGTGCGATCACGCGCCCGACCGCGTGCTTGCCGGTCAGGATCTCGCGTGCCGACCTTGCACGCCTCGTAGAGCTCCTCGAGCGGGATCGTCTCCTCGTGCGCGGCGATCTGGAAGACGGAGTCCGCGGACGTGTAGACGATCCACTTGCCCGTCCGCTGGTGCTCCTCGCCGAGCTCCTGGATGATCTCCGTCCCCGAGGCCGGCTTGTTGCCGAGGACGCCGCGACCGGTCTTGTGCATGAACGGGTCGATCACGTCGTGCGGGAAAGCCGTGCGGATAGGTCGGCATCGCGGTCGGCGTCACGACGCCCATCAGCTCCCAGTGGCCGGTCGTCGTGTCCTTCCCCTTCGAGCGCTCGAGCAGCCGCCCGGCGACCGCGGGAGCTCCCGGCTGCGGCGGGCAGCCCTCGAGCGGCATGACGTTGCCGAGGCCGAGCGCCTCGAGCGCGGGCAGGTCGAGACCTCCGACGGCGCGGGCCACGTTGCCGAGCGTGTTCGAGCCCTCATCGCCGTACGAGGCCGCGTCCGGGCAACTCTCCCGCGCCGACGGCGTCGAGCACGATCACGCACGCCCGCGGCACGCCGCTATTCTACGGCGCGCATGGACACGGTCCTCGGTTTGATCGGCCTCACCTTCTACATCGTCGTCATCGTCGGCCTCGCGGCCGCCGTTACGTGGGTCGTCGTCAAGCTCAGCCCGTCGAAGAGCCCAGAAGCAGCTGGAAGCCCGGCAGAAGCCGCAGAAGACGCCGCGACTAGACCGCGGACGAGCTAGACCGCGGAGGCGCCGAGCACGTCTTCGAGAGGCGTGTACTCGAGCCCGTGCGCCTCGGCCACGGCCTCGTAGGTGATCCGGCCGTCGATCACGTTGACGCCGCGCGCGAGCGGCTTGTCGCGCGCGACAGCCAGCGGCCAGCCCGTAGTCGGCGATCGCCTCGACGTACGGCAGCGTCACGTTCGTGAGCGCCTTGCGTCGACGTGATCGGCACCGCGCCCGGCATGTTCGCGACGCAGTAGTGGATGACGCCGTCGACCTCGTAGACGGGATCGTCGTGCGTCGTCGGCTGTGACGTCTCGGCGCAGCCGCCCTGGTCGATCGCGACGTCGCAGAAGACGCTGCCCGTCTTCATCCCGGCGACCATCTCGCGCGTCAGAAGCTTCGGCGCCAGCGCACCCGGGATCAGCACCGCGCCGATCACGACGTCGGCGTCGCTGCACCGACTCCTCGATCTGCAGCGTCGAGGACATGACGAGGCTGACGCGGCCGTGAGAGCGATCTCCTCGAGGTGGCGCATCCGGTCGACCGAGCGCTCGAGGATCGTCACCTGCGCGCCGAGGCCGAGCGCGATCACCGCGGCGTTGTAGCCGACGATGCCGCCGCCGATGACGACGACCTTGCCCGGCGCGACGCCCGGCGACGCCGCCGAGCAGCAGTCCGCGACCGCCCTTCGGCCGCTCGAGGTAGTGCGCACCGGCCTGCGCGGCGAGCCGGCCCGCGACCTCGCTCATCGGCGCGAGCAGCGGCAGCCTGCGGTCGTCGGTCTCGACGGTCTCGTACGCGACCGCCGTGACGCCGCTGTCGACGAGCGCCCGCGTGAGCGGCTCGTCCGCGGCGATGTGCAGGTACGTGAAGAGCACGAGCCCGTCGCGCAGCCGCGGGTACTCGGCGCGATCGGCTCCTTCACCTTCAGCAGCAGCTCGGCGCTCTCCCACACCTCGTCGACCGACGGCGATCCGCGCGCCGTTCGCCTCGTAGTCGGCGTCCGTCGAACTGGCTGCCCGGCGCCGGCGCTCGGTCTCGACGACGACCTCGTGGCCGCGCTGGCACGAGCTCGCGCGCGCCCGCGGGCGTCAGCGCGACGCGGTACTCCTGCGGTCTTGATCTCCTTGGCGACGCCGATTGCGCATGAGCGGCCGCAACGATACCGGAAGTCCGCTCCGCGCAGGTAGAGAGCAGCAGGCCTGATCGAGCGTCGTCGCGTCTTCCAGCTCGTGCACGCGCGCCTCGACCTCGACCGGCGGCCAGCGGACGACCTCGCACGCTCCTCGCTCGTCCGGTTCGCTCGCCCTCCTCGAGACCGTCCGCGACGAACACGCGCACACGCGCTCGTTGACGAAGCCGGGTGACGTCCAGAACCACGCCGAGCTCGCGCCAGCGCTGCCGCCGTGCAGCCCCGTCCCCTCCCGGAGCTCGCGTTGCGCCGACGCCAGCAGGCGCTCTCCTCGCCGATCAGCCGCGGCCGGAAGCCTCGAGCAGCTTGCCGCCGGTCGCCACGCGGCGTTGGCGCACAAGCACCGACGCGGTGCCTCGCGCGTCCACGGCCACGCACAGCGACTGCGTCGGGCGCTGCGTCCGCGATCGTCTCGCAGCCGTCCTCGACGACGACGGCGACAGCGAGCGTCTCCTCCGAGACTCTCATCGCACAAGGCGCTTCCACGTAGGCACGCTCTTCACGCGCCGAACCACGGCGGCTCACCGGCCGCCGCGTTCTCCGTCGCGCTCCGGGCGCCGCGTCGCCGGGATCACGGAGATCGACGCGCTCGATCGGAGAGCACCCACTTCAGCAGCGCCTGCGGCCAGGTTCTCGACGCCGAACTCGGCGCAGCGGGCTCGAGCTCCTCGGGCGCGGGCTGCATGGCGAGCAGCGCGCCTGCGCCGAACGGGCGCATCACGATCACCGGCGACGCCGAGCTCCGCTCGCGAGCGGGAGCAGCGTCTCGCTCGGCACGTGCGCTCGCGTCGGGTTCAGCGGCAGCTGGACGGTGTCGAAGCGCTCGGTCCGCAGAGCGCGCTCGAGCTCGTCGAAGGCCGACGGCGAGTAGTGCGTGACGCCGAGCTGCCCGATCCGTCCCGCTGCGCACACTCGGCCTCGAGCCACGGGAGGTGCCGCTCCCACGCGACGAGGTTGTGCACCTGCTCGACGTCGACGCGACCGAACCACGCGAGCTGATCGCGTCGAACTGGCGGCGTGGCCTCGCTCGGAGGACGGCGGCCCAGATCTTCGTCAGCACGGTCGCCTCGTCGCGTCGCGGCCGGCGAGCGCGGCGCCGAGCGCGCTCCGCGCCGCCGTACATCGGCGAGGTGTCGAAGCAGCGCGATGCCCGCGCGCGAGCGCCGCGTCGACGACCTCTGCGCGCCAGGCTGTCGTCGCCGCCCGAACGTGTTCCACGTGCCGAGGCCGACGACCGGTCCGAGGCGGCGCTCCTCCATCAGCGAGCATGCCTGCGCGCGAGCGACGCCTGCGGCGCATAGGCGGCGCGGAAGAACGCCGGATCCTCGTCGGCGCCGCGGCCCATGTGCGAGAGCGGCAGTCCGGCGCACGCTTCGCTCCCAGCCGCTCGCCGTCGCGGCTCGTCGGGGCACGAGCGACGTCCGCCGAGAGCGCAGGTCGAGGACCGTCGCCGGCGTGATGCGAGACGCCGCTGGTGCGGTCGCGGGGATCGGCCTCGGACGTGCGCACGGCGAGCATCGGACGCGGCCGCCGAGCGCGGCGGCCAGCGTTCGGCCGCGTCCGCGAGCGCGAGGGCGCCGTGGCCGAGTCTCGATCCCGTGCCGATGATCCCGGGCCGACGCGCAGCACGACGGCGGCCGTCGTATCCCTGCCCTTCGCCCAGGCGAGCGCGGCGGCGACGGTCGACGAACTGCGGCGTCGCCGTCGACGCACGGCGCGACGGCGCACGCGACGTCTCGAGGAGCCCGCGCCGCTGCAGAGCGCCGCACGGCGTCGGAGAGCGAGACCGGCAGCGCCCGCCTGCGACCTGGATCGTACGCGACGCGCACGCCCGGCGAGCGCCGCGCAGACCGGGCGCCACCTGGCTGTGCAGCGTGCAGCAGGACGACCGGCAGCCCCGTCGAGCGAGTCGGCGCAGCTCGCCCGACTCCTCCACGTAGCGACGCCGTACTGGCCGGGCGTGCGGCAGCGCCATCACGTGCGCGCCGTCCTCCGGCCGCAAGCCCGAGCCCGCGCGTCAGGTTCGCGTAGAGGACGTCGAAGCCGCCCGAGCCGAGCTCGAGCAGCCGCGCCTGCTCGTTGACGAGCACGTCGTCGCCCACCTCGACCTCGCCCGTCAGCCGCGGGTACGCGACGCACGGCGATCCCGTCGACCTCGAGCCGGATCAGCCGTCCGGCCCGCTCGACGACCGCCGTGACCGTCCCGCGTCTCAAGGCCGAGTGGCATCTCGGCGACGTCGACCAGCGCCAGCGTCACGTCGACCATCGCCTCGAGGTCGTCCGACGGCGATGTGCTCGTCGGCGGTGTGGATCTCCGCCATCCCGTTCGCGAGGTTCAGGCAGGGCAGGCCCGCTGCGTGTTGAAGACGTTCGCGTCCGCGCCGCCGCCGGTGAGCGTCGGGCACGAGCTCGTAGCCGCAGCGCTCGAGCGCGGTCGGCCGCGAGCCGGACGATCGGATCGCTCGTCGCTTGAAGCGGTAGCCCTGGTAGGTCTCGCTGACCTCGGTCTCGACCGTGCACTCCGGCGACGCTCGCCGCGAAGCGCGAACGTGTCGAGCATCTCCTGGACGAGGTCGGCGAGCTTGCGCGCGTCGTGCGAGCGCGCCTCGGCCTCGAGCTCGCACCACTCCGGGACGATGCTGCGCGCGCTGCCGCCGGTGATCATGCCCGACGTTCGCGGTCGTCTCGTCGTCGATCCGTCCGAGCCGGAGGTCCGCGATGGCGCGCGCAGCGGCGGCGATCGCGGAGCGGCCCTCCTCCGGGACCATGCCCGAGTGTGCGGGCCGGCCGTGGAAGCGGACGAGCAGCGACGCGCCGTAGCGGCGCGCCCATGATCGACCTCGCCGATCGGCGCCGCCTGGTCGTAGACGAAGCCGAGCTCGGCCTCGAGCTGTCGTATGTCGAAGGCGCCCGCGCCGAGCAGGCCGACCTCCTCCTTCGAGTGAACAGCAGCTCGACGCCGCGCGTGCGGGCGGCGTTCTGCGACGATCCGGCGCGCTGCCTCGAGCATCGCGACGACGGCCGACTTGTTGTCCGCACCGAGGATCGTCCCGGCGCGCGTTGCTGACGACGCCGTCCGCAGACGACCGGCTCGAGCGCGGCCCTGCGGCGGCACGGTGTCGAGATGCGCGCAGAGGAAGATCGGCGTCCCGCCGTCCATCCGTCGCCGGCAGCCGGGCACAGGAGATTCCCGCGTTGGAGTCGATCCGCGCCCCGGCGTCGTCCTCCTCGACCTCGAGGCCCAGAGAGCGCAGCTCGACGGCGACGCGATCGGTGACCGCACGCTCGTTCCCAGGCGGACTGGGATCGCGCACAGCTCCGTGAAGAGATCGAGGGCGGCAGACACGTGGCTCTCGATCCTAGACCTAGCCGAAGTGCCGGCAAAACCCTGGTAACTCACGTCTTTCTTCTTTACTATGTAGTTGCCGTGGCCAGTGCCGTCACCCATGAGCTCGTCCAGAAGAGCCTTGTCGGAGAGGCGCTCGAACACTGGTCCGGTGGCAGTCTTCGTCGCCGGCGACGACGGCCGTTACCTTGCAGCCAACGCCTACGCCTGCGAGCTGCTGGGGTACACGAGATCCGAGCTCCTCGACCTGCGTGTCCGCGACGTGGCCGTCGATCCTGACGCGCAGATCGAACTACTTGGAGATGAGGCGCACCGGCTCGCGAACGGGCACGACAGTGCTGCGGCGAAGCGACGGAACCGAGGTCGAGATGTGCTTCCGCGCCTCACAGTCGACGGTCGGCGGGATGCGGGTCTACATCGGGATCTGCTGGCCGGCGGAGTGAGCTAGGGCCGGAGCGGAGAGCGAGCCCGCTCCATCGCAGCGCCGACGAACTCGCGGAAGCAGCGGTGCCGGCCGTGTCGGCCGCGACTTGAACTCCGGGTGGAACTGGCTGGCGACGAACCACGGATGGTCGGGCAGCTCGACGACCTCGACGAGGCGCCCCTCCTGAAAGGTGCCCGAGACGACGAGGCCCGCGTCGATCAGCGGCTGGCGGTACTGGTTAGCAATACGTAACTGAACGAAGTAC
>ERZ1370068.3322-contig-2437_pt1 | contig 16748 bp, 22 predicted proteins | sample MGYA00561227_ERZ1370068 | MGnify/ENA primary metagenome ERZ1370068 (study PRJEB38410, sample SAMEA6850437) | metagenome | study: Metagenomic assessment of the ecological functions of the soil: analysis of the soil microbiota associated with the...
CACCACGGCCGCGACGGTCGCGTCGGGCGTGTTCATCGGCAAGCACGCAACCCGGACCGACGATGAGCCCGGTGCCGGCCGTCTGAGCGATCGCGTCGCGGGCTTCGCCCGCCGGCCTGCTCGGCCGTTCCGTCGCGGAGCGTCTCGCCACTGGTGGAGCCCGCCGATGACGGCGCCCGGCACCTGGCGCGAGGCCATCCGCGCAGCGACGGCGGCGTCGCCCGGTCGTCCCAGTTCCAGGCGTGGCCCGGCAGACGCGCCAGCCGGTCGAACATCAGGCCGGTCGCCGTGGCAGTGGATGATCGTCAGCGCCGACTTCGAGCGCGATCGCCTCGAGGAACTGCCGGTCGTAGGGCTCGCCGAATCGCGCGTAGTCCTCCTCGGAGTTGGCCGATCGGCTGGCCGCCTGGATCGAGTAGAAGATGCCCGACACGCCCTCGGTCGAGCGCCCGGCAGGGCGAACGCGATGAGCGTCTCGGTGATCGCCTCGAGGGCGCCCGCGACCAGCGTCGGATGCTCGCGCAGGTCGCGCGTGCAGGCGGTCGCCCGACAGCTTCTGCGCGAGCGAAAGCGGTGAGAAGAGCGTCGGCACGACCGGCGCGTCGCCGATCCGGCGATCGAACGCCGAGGCGGATGATCGTCTCGATCTCTTCGGCGTAGCCGGGGCCGACGCCGGGATCCAGGGCGCGGATCTTCTCGCCAGTCCTCCGGGGCGCGCACCGCGCAGCGCGCGCAGGGGCGATGTCCGTCCTCGAGCACGGCGTCGCCCTCCACGCATCCCCAGGCCTCCGACGGCGCAGCCGCCGCGCGGCGTGATCTTCAGGAAGTCCGAGCCGTATCGCTCGTGGAACCGGAGCGTCGCCTGCGCCAGACCCGCCGGCGAGTGATCCACGCTCGGGAAGTGGCGCCACACCGCGTAGGGAACGCGGTCGACGGGCTGGCGGTTGATGGCGCGCGAGAACCCGTTCGCGTCGGCTCATCTGCTTCATGCCCGCATGCACTCCGTCGACTCAGCACCGGACTCACCGCTGCGCGTCGACGGCGTCGAACGCGATCAGGTCGCCCGCGCGCCCGCGGCCGCGCACCGCGAAGGTCGACGGCATGAACACCAATCCGGTGAAGCGCACGGCGATCTCGCTCACGCGCGCCGGGATCGCCGTCGAGGTCCTGCCGGATCACCTGCGACATCGCCAGCGCGAGCGTCGCGGAGCCGTGCAGGATCGGGGCCGATCAGCCCGGCCGATGCGGGCGACCGCGATGTCCGTGTGAATCGGATTCCAGATGCGGGCGCATTCCGAGTAGACGTGCGCCGCCCGCGAGCCGCCGACCGGGACGGGCGCGCTCCAGCGCGTCTCGGGCCGAGGCCGGTCGGCGAGGGTCGGGACGAGGGGCTCGATCGGCGCGCGCGTCTCGCCCTCGGTGCGCGATCGCCGCGGTAGACCGGAGCCGTAGTCGGTCGTCGTCACCGGGCGGCCGTTCCGGTCCACGGTCGAGAGACGCGCGACGACGAGGGTGCCGGCGCGGCTCGGCCGCACGACGATGATCTGCGCGCGGGTCAGCAGGCGGTCGGCCGCGGTGGGAAGCCGGTGGATGATCGACGTGGTGCGTCGAGTGGACGCCCAGGAGCGCCCACGACTCGCGCACGGCCTTGCGCGCGCAGCGCGACGGACGGCCGGCCACTCGTAGCACACCGAGAAGAGCGGGATGCGCGATCGGGCCGTCCTCGGCGAGCGTGTCGTAGTAGCGCGGATCGTCCACGCCGAGCGCGGCCGAGTACGCCATGATCCAGCGCGCGTCGAGCGACGTGCTGAGGGCGCCGACCTCCGTGCCGGCGATCGGACCCGGCGATCGCGCGCACGTCCTCGCGCTCGATCATGGCGCGTCGCGGGAAGTTCATAGCAGTCCACGAAGATCCCTCGAAGTCCGGGTGCGCTGCGAGCGACAGGTGCTCGATCCGCGCCGCCACCGCCTCGGCGCGCGCGCGCTCGGTCTCCGACAGCGAGGCAAAGCTGCGCGCCGAGCGACGGCGGCGTTGCCGACGTAGCGGATCCGCTCCCGCGGCAGCGGCGGAATCAGTCCGATCCGCAGCGCACTCTCGATCGAGACGTAGTTGCCGAAGCCGCCCGCCAGCATCAGCTCCGCGACCGTCTCGTCCGGGACGCCGGCAACGTGCTGGAGCATCATGACGCCCGAGGCGATCGCGCCCTTCGCCAGCTGGACCTGGCGCACGTCGTCCTGGGTCAGCACGATCTCCCGGCGCGCGCCGGCCTCGCCCGGGCGAAGCACGATGACCTGGCGCTCCTCGCCGCGCATGACGACGCGCTCGGCGAAGCTGCGGCGGGAGCGCGTCGCGCGCCTCGACCTGGATCAGCCCCGTCCAGTCGATGACGCCGGCGGTCGAGAAGACCGGCCAGCAGGTCGATGATCCCGGAGCCGCAGATGCCGAGCGCGGCCGGTCTCGCCGATCGTGTGGACGTGGATGTCGTCGTCGACGGTGGCGCGATCGATGGCGCCGAGCGCGCCGCGCATGCCGTGACGGATCTGGCGCGCCCTCGAGCGCCGGGCCGGCGGGCGCCGAGCACGCCCAGAGGCGGTCGCGCGAGCCGAGCAGCACCTCGCCGTTGGTCCCGATGTCGACGGCGATGCGGATCTCGGCGCTGTCGTAGATGCGCGTGGCGAGCGCGACGCCGACCGCGTCGGCGCCGACGAACCCGGCCACGAGGGGCAGGAGACACACGCGCGCCTCCGGCGCCACCTTCAGGAAGAGCTCGCGCGCGGACAGGGTCAGCGCGTGGCGCATCACCGGCGCATACGGAGCGAGGCCGACGTGCGAGGGATCGATGCCGAGCAGGATGTGGTGCATGCACGTGTTGCCGACGACGACGACCTTGTAGATCCACTTCGCGAGCACGCCGGACTCGCGGCAGATCTGCTCGATGTGCTGGTTCAGGAGGCCGACGAATCCGGGTGTGGAGCTTGCGCAGATTGCCGGGATTGAACTGCGCGAAGGCGATGCGCGACATGAGGTCGCCGCCGAAGCACGCGCCTGCGGATTCAGGCTCGAGACCGACGCGAGCTGCTCGCCCGACTCGAGCTCGACCAGCGTGGTCACGACGCTCGTCGTGCCGATGTCGATCGCGAGGCCGAACTTCATGACCGGCGGTGTCGCCGCGCTCGACGGCGAGGATCCGCTGCCGGCCTCGTGACGAGCCGGCCGATCGCGCCGGAGGCGAACGTGGTCACGGTCACGCCGGCCGGGATCGTCGCGCAGCGCCGACGGCAGTCCCTGGATCACCGCCGGGCCGACGTCGGCGGTGGTCAGGCCCACGGCCTCGAGGAGCTGCTCGAGGTCGGAGGTCTGGTGATGCTCCTCGGCGCGGCAGGGTGACCTTGACCACCTGCTTGGCGACGCCCGAATCGAGCGTGACCCGGCCGAGCGCCCGCACGCCCGGCCCGGCGCCGAGAATCTGGAACGCGCGCTCGTCGAGCGGCGGCGCCGAGCTGGACGGTGACGGCTTCGCTGAAGGACGCACTGGCAGGCCAGGCGATAGCCCTCGCGGACGAGGTCGGCACCGAGCTGGACCTCGTCCATGATCGTCGGCGGCGGCGGCAGGCCGGCCAGGAACTTGACCCGGCACGACGTGCACCGGCCCGCGCCCGCCGCAGGTGGCCGTGATGTCGACGCCGCCGGCGTGCGCCGCCTTGAGGATCGTCGTGCCGGGCGCGACCGTCAGGCGCGCCGGCGCGGCGGGATCGTGCGGATCGGCGACGAACGGTCAGCGGGACGGCCATGGCCTCATCATTCTAGTGGTATGCTCGCGCGCATGGAAATAAGCCTCGAGTCGCTGAAGCGCACCGCCGCCGCTCGGCGGCTTCATCTGGACCGACGCCGAGCTCGAGGCGATCCGTCCGGCCGTTCGAGCGGCTCCTCGAGTCGCTCGAGCGACCTGGAGCAACTGCCGCTCGAGCACCATCGAGCCGACGACGCCAGTACCGGGTGCTCTGAGGTGAGCCGATCTCGTCTGGACGTCCATGGCCGACCTCGGCCGGATGATCGCGACCAAGCAGGTCTCGCCGGTCGAGGTCGTGCGCGTCCATCTCGACCGCATCAGCGCCGCTCGATCCCAGCGCTTCGCGCCTTCATCACGGTCTGCGCGGACGCGGCGCTCGAGTCGGCGCGGCGCGCCGAAGCCGACCTGATGGCGGGACGGGCCTCGGACCGCTCCACGGCGTGCCGTGGGCGCCGAAGGACCTCTACTCGACGAAGGGTGTCCGCACGACGGGCGGCTCGGAAGATCCTCGCCGACTCGGTGCCGAGCGACGACGCGACGGTCGTGGCGCGGCTGGCCGGGCGCCGGCGCGATCCTGCTCGGCAAGCTCAACATGCACGAGTTCGCGTACGGGCCGGAGGGTCTCAACGCGCACTACGGCGACACGCGGAATCCCTGGAGCGCCGACGCGCACCGCATCACGCGGCGGATCGTCCTCGGGATCGGGCGCGGCCGTCGCGGCCGGTCTGGCGACCCGGCTCGCTCGGCTCGGACACCGGCGGCTCGATCAGAATCCCGGCCTCGCTCTGCGGCATCACCGGGCCTCAAGCCGACCTACGGCCGCGTGAGCCGCGCCGGCGTGCTGCCGCTCGCGTGGTCGATGGATCACGTGGGCCCGATGACGCGCACCGCGCGAGACTGCGCGCTGATGCTGCGGCGCGATCGCAGGCTACGATCCGGCCGACCCGACGAGCAGCGTGCTGCCCGTGCCCGACTACGGCGCCGCGCTCACCGGCGACGTGAAAGGGCTGCAGAGTCGGCTCCTTGCGGGCGCACTTCACCGACGCCGCGGCGCCCGACGTCCGGATCGGCCGTCGAAGCGGCGGCCAAGCAGCCTCGAGCAGGCGGGGCGGTCGTCGACGAGGTCGATCTGACGCAGGTGACGCACGTCGGCCGCCGCCTCCGCGGCGATCGTGGCGTCGGAGGCGCTCGGCCTATCACGCCGCGTGGATGCGCTCGCGATCTCCAGGATTACCAGCCGGACGTGCGGGAGCGGCTCCGGCATGGGCGCGTTCGTCAGCGGCGCCCAGTACGTCCGCGCGTCAGCAGATCCGCGCGCTCGTGACCCGTGAGGTCGACGAGGCGCCTCGCCCGGCGCGACGTGCTCCTGGCGCCGGCGACGCTGCTCGCGGCGCCGGTGCTCGGCGAGCGCGAGACGACGCTCGGCGACGGCCAGTCCGGACGTGCGCTCGGCGCTGCTCGCGCTGCACGCGCCGTTCAACTTCTCCGGTCATCCCGCGTGCGCGGCGCCGTGCGGCTTCACCGCCGGCGGCTTGCCGATCGGCTTTACAGATCGTGGGCCGCCCGTTCGACGAGGCGACCGTGCTGCGCGTCGTCGACGCCTATCAGCGCATCACCGACTGGCATACTGCCGCCGCCCGGCGGCCGCGTGAGCGGCCGGCGCTCGGAGGACCTGATGAGCGACGCGAACGTGGACGCGCGGCTGGCCGCGCTCGAGTCGAAGCTCGGCCGGCTGGAAGACCTTCCTGAGCGCCGTCAACGACAAGCTCGACCGGGCCGCGCCGAGCGTCGAGGAGGCTCGTCGCGGAATCCAGGCGTGGGTGACCGAGTACGTGTCGCTGCGCCTGCAACAGCTCGTGCCCGAGACGTGCGAGCACCCTGAGCGCGAGGTCGACGCGATCGTCGCGGAGGGACCCGTCCTGCCCGGCACCCGTATCCGCTGCACGGACGAAGTGCTCCATCGGCTCGGCCGGATCCCGATCCCGTTCGTTCGCCAGATGGTGGCCGAGAAGGTCGCCGAGACCGCACGCGCCGAGAAGGTGGGGCTCGGTCGACGTGCCCTTCTTCGAGCGGGCGGCCACCTTCCTGACAGTGCAAGCTGTCGGGGAGGATCTCCCGACGTTTGACCACTGGAAAGAGCACGTGCTCGGAGGGCCGCGGCTGTAGTCGACGAGCCTGTCCGCATCCCGATCGAGGATGCGCTGGATCTTCACGCCTTCGCGCCACGCGATGTGGCGTCGGTCGTCGACGAGTATCTGCACGCCGCGCAGGCCCGCGGGTTCGCTGAAGTCCGGCTGATCCACGGGCGCGGGATCGGCGTCCAGCGGAAGATCGTGCAGGGCGTGCTGGCCCGGCATCCCCTCGTGGCCGGCTACGCCGACGCGCCGCCCGAGCGCGGGGGCGCGCGGCGCGACGATCGTCCGCCTGCGCCCTCGCGCGCCCTGATCGGCGCGGCGAGCGCCGCGGCCGATTCAGTCCCGGTCGGCGCGAATCAGGACCTGGCGATCGTTGAAGGAGACGACGGCGTCCGGGGTCAGCCGGAAGTCGAAGGCGGCCCGGCACCGCTCCGGGGCGCGGCGCACGAAATTCTCGAGGTCGCGGCGCGCCTCGGCGGTCATCCGCATCCGGCCGGTCCACTCGTTCCACTCGCGCAGCTTCCAGATGACGGAGTCCTCGATCACCGTGAGCCCGACCGCGCGCAGAAACGCCTTCCACTCCGCCGCCCGGTAGCTCCGCACGTGCGACGGGTCGCGGCGCTTCTCGACCTCGAGGAGGAACGCGCTGGCCTCGGCATCGTCGTGGCCGAGGATGTCCTGGAGCAGGAGCGAGCCGCCCGGTCGCAGGACCCGGTGGATCTGGCGGACGGCGGCGGCCACGTCGGAGAAGTGATGCGCGGCGGTACGGCAGGTGACGACGTCGAAGGACTCCGTCGCGGAAGGGCAGGGACCGCGGCGTCGCCCGCGACGAATTCCACGCTGCGCGGCGCCGCGGGCGCGGACGTGGCCGCGCGCGCCGCCGACAGCATCGGCTCGGTCAGGTCGTACGCGACCACGCGGCGCACGATGGACGCGAAGGCGAGCGCCGTGTGGCCGCCGCCGGTCGCGACGTCGAGCACGTGTCCGGCGTGCCGGGCGGCGCCCCAGGCCAGCAGCCGATCGAGATCCTCGCCGGCCGCGTGGAGGGGGCTCGTCACGTAGGCCGCCGCGCTCGCGCCGAACTGCTCCTGGACGCGCCGGGTTTGCGCGTCGGTCACTTCCTGGGCGTCCGCTCGGCGAGGTGGCGGAAGAGAAAATCGGCGTCGAGCGGCGACAGATCGAACCGCCGCGACGCCTCGTCGACGAGCTTCACCCGGTCGACGGCGGGGTTGTCGCGGAGCTGATCGTCGATCCACTGCACGGCCTGCTTGATGGGCGCTTCACCTGCCAGCCATGCGCGTGTCCTCCTCTCGCGATGCTTCTGGTCGCCGAACGCCTTCGACCCGGGGCCATTGTACCCGGGCGCCTCCGCCCGAAATGGCGCGCTCGAAATGGCCTGACGCGATCAGGCCAATTGGCCCTCGACGGAAACCTGAATCAAGCCAAAATGGCTTGGCGGGCGGACGGAAACCCCATGAACATTCCACTCGATCGCGACAAGCCCACGGCGCTGCCGCGCCAGATCCAGGCGCACCTGGAGCGGCTCATCCACCAGCGGCTGCTGACGCCCGGCATGAAGCTGCCGGCCACGCGCGAGCTCGCCCGGCAGCTCGGCGTCAACCGGGGCACCGTGGCGCTGGCCTACGAGGAGCTCGGTCGCGACCGGCTGGGCCCGCGCGCACGTGGGGCAGGGCACCTTCGTCGCCGAGCGAGCGGCGACGCGGGGCGTGCTCCCGGTCGCGTCGTCCGCCGCGGCGCCCGTCGCGCTCGACTGGTCCGGCCTCTTCTCGCGCAGCGCGCAGATTCTCGGCGCCGACGACGAGCGCTCGCGCGCGGTGACGCCGATCCCGTCGAGCGGCGCCGTCGTCTCGTTCGCGGGCGGTATGCCGGACAGCGGGCTCTTTCCGACCGACGCGTTCCGTCGCGTGCTGAACCAGGTGATCCGCGACGAGGGCCCCGCGCTCCTGCAGTACTATCCGGCCGGCGGCTATCCGCCGCTGCGGCGCTAGTCTCTCGACCTACCTCCTGCGCTTCGGCCTGGAGGCGCGTCCGAGGAGATCCTGATCGTCAACGGGTCGCAGCAGGGGTTCGACCTGATCGCTCGTACGTTGATCGATCCCGGCGACTTCGTGGCGATCGAGCAGCCGACCTATCCCCGCGCGATGCAGGTCTTCCGGTCGTTCGGCGCCCAGCTCTTGAGCGTGCCCTGGGACGGGACGGGGCCGCGGGCGGAGGTGTTCGAGCGGCTGCTGGAGCGCCACACGCCGAAGCTTTTCTACCGCCAGCCGAGCGCCCACAATCCCACCGGGCTGGCGGTGGCGCCCGAGACGGCGCGGCGCCTGCTCGATGCCGCGGCGCGCCACCAGGTGCCGATCGTCGAGGACGGATTCGACGGGAGCCTGTTCTACGGGGACGCGCCGACGCTTGCCGCTCAAGGCGGTCGACCGCGGCGGAGTCGTCATCTACATCGGCACGTTCTCGAAGATTCTGTTCCCGGGGCTGAGCGCTCGGCTGGCTCGTCGGACCGCCGCCGATCCTCGAGCGGCTCCAGGCGGCCAAGCAGCTCGCCGACCTGCACACGAGCGCCCTCATCCAGGCGGCGGTGCACCGGTTCTGCGAGCGCAAGCTCCTCGACCGCCACGCGCACACGTGTCGCGACGGAATACGCGCGGCGCCGCTCGCTGCTCCTGGCGGCGCTGCGCCGCCGCATGCCGTCCGAAGTCACGTGGACCGAGCCTCAGGGAGGCTTCTCGCTGCTCGTCACCCTGCCGTCCGGCGTGGACGCGGGGGCCCTCGTTGCCGCAGGCGATCGAGCGGGGCGTCGCCTTCGCGCCCGGCGCGCCCTTCTTCGTGGATGGCGGCGGCCAGCGTACTCTACGGCTGTCGTTCTCGTCGGTGGCGGCCAACCGCATCGACGAGGGAATCCGGCGTCTCGCCGAAACGATCAAAGCCGCGCGCGGCCGGCTTCGTGGCCGGAACGGGCAGAGCGCGGCGCGGTACCCGTCGTATAGCTGACGTGGTCTTGCGCTGCAGGCGTCGCGGGCCAGGCCCCGCCGGCCGAGGTGCGCTGACAAAAAGGGAGACATGACATGGCGGATCTGAACGGACTGCGAATCGCGGACAGAAAGCACATCGGCCTCGCCGAGATGCTCAAGGGCGGGGTCATCATGGACGTCACGAATGCCGAGCAGGCGAAGATCGCCGAGGACGCCGGGCGCTGCGTCCGTCATGGCGCTCGAGCGCGTGCCCTCCGACATCCGCCGGGACGGCGGCGTCGCCCGCATGTCGCCGGTGAAGAAGATCCAGGAGATCCAGAAGGCCGTGACGATCCCGGTCATGGCGAAGGCGCGGATCGGCCACTTCGTCGAGGCGCAGATCCTGGAGGCGCTCGCGGTCGACTACATCGACGAGTCCGAGGTGCTGACGCCGGCGGACGAGCACTTCCACATCGACAAGTTCGCGTTCCGTATCCTGCTCGTCGTGCGGCTGCCGCGATCTCGGCGAGGCGCTCCGGCGCATCGGCGAAGGCGCGGCGATGATCCGCACCAAAGGCGAGGCCGGCTCGGGCAACATCGTCGAGGCCGTCCGCCACATGCGCGCGGTCATCTCCGGCATGCGGCGCCTCGACCATGCTGGGCCCCGAAGAGCTGATGACCGAGGCCAAGAACCTCGGCGCGCCCTACGACCTCGTGCGCGTGGGTCGCGAAGGCCGGCAAGCTCCCGGTGCCGAACTTCTCCGCCGGCGGCATCGCGACGCCCGCCGACGCGGCGCTCATGATGCAGCTCGGCGCGGAAGCCGTCTTCGTCGGGTCCGGGATCTTCAAGTCGAGCGATCCCGCGAAGCGCGCCAAGGCCATCGTGCAGGCCACCACGCACTTCAAGGACGCCGACGTGCTCGCGCGCGTGAGCGAGGATCTCGGCGAGGCCATGGTCGGGATCGAGACCTCGAAGCTCGCGGAGAAGGATCTCCTGCAGACGCGCGGCTGGTAGCGCGTTCGCCGGCAAGAGCCATGCGGATCGGCGTGCTCGCCCTCCAGGGTGACTTCGCGCTTCACGCCCGGACGCTCGAGAAGTGCGGGGTCGAGGCGGTCGAGGTCCGCAAGCCGGTCGAGCTCAACGAGGTCGATGGGCTCATCATGCCGGGGGTGAGTCCACGACCCTGCTCAAGCTCATCGATGCGTGGGACTTCGCGCCCGCGCTGGAGAAGTTCCACAGCGCGGGTAAGCCGATCTTCGGCACGTGCGCGGGTCTCATCATCCTGGCGCGCGAGGTCGAGAGCCCCAAGCAGTTCTCGCTCGGGCTGATCGACGTCACCGTCGAGCGAAACGCCTACGGCCGGCAGCGCGAGTCGTTCGAGGCGTCCGGCACCGTGCGGCTCGACAAGGATCCGATTCAGCTCGAGATGGTGTTCATCAGGGCGCCCCGGATCAGACGCGTGGGTCCCGGTGTCGAGGTGCTCGCCGAGCACGGCGGCGAGCCCGTCATGGCCCGGCAGGATCGTGTGCTGGTCGCCACGTTTCATCCTGAGCTCACGGACAGCACGGCGGTCCATCGCTACTTCTGTGATCTGGTGGAGAGGTCCAAGGCCGCCGCGTGATCTTTCACGACTACTACTCAGATATTCCGCGTGACGAGGTCGACCGCCTGGTGCAGTCCCAGGAGCTGGCGCGGCTCATCACCGTCGGGGACGACTCGATCCCTCACGTGGGGCTCTACCCGTTCGTCTACGACGGAAAAACACTGGATCTGCACCTCGTGAGATCCGACGAGCAGATCACAGACTTGAAAACCCGGCCGCGCTGCGTGCTCGAGGTCGACGAGATCCTGGCGGTGATCCCGTCGTACTGGGTCTCGCCGGAGTACGCGGGCGCGGCGACCGCCTACCACCGGACCGTGATCTTCGAGTGCGAGGCCAGAGGTCGTCGAAAATCCGGCGGCGGTCGCGGCGGCAGCAGCAGCGGCTCCTCGCACGCTATCAGCCCGAGGGCGGGTTCCGCCCCTCGACCCCGACAACCCGCTCTATCGCGGGGCGATGGCTCAGCTCGCCGCCGTGACGCTCGAGGATCAGCCGCTGGCGCGCGAAGTTCAAACTGGGGCAGAATCGGCCGGCCGAGGCTCGGCGACGGGTGATCGCCGAGCTCCGCAAGCGGGGCCGGCCGAACGACGGTCGTGCCGCCGACGCGCTCCAGTGGACGATCGACACCCGCGCCGAACGGTGAGGCCCGGCGAAGCCGCGGGCCCGGAGGATGAGGCCATGAAGATCACGGCGAACGGTATCTCGATGAACTACACCCTCGACGGTCCGGCCGGTGCGCCGGTCGTCACGTTGGAGTCACTCGCTCGCGACGACGCTCGAGATGTGGCAGCCCCAGCTGAAGGCGCTGACCGCGCGCTGGCGAGTGCTGTCGCTACGATACACGCGGCCACGGGGGACCGACGCGCCGAAGGCCGCCTACACACTCGACCAGCTCGCCGACGACGCGCAGGCCCTTCTGCGCGCGCTCGGGATCCAGCGCACGCACTGGGTCGGGCCTCTCGATGGGCGGCATGATCGGTCAGACGCTCGCGCTCAAAGCGCCGGAGCTCTTCGCGAGCCTCACTCTCTGCGATACATCGAGCCGGATTCCGCCCGAGGCCAAGCCCTGTGGGACGAGCGCATCCACACCGCGGAGACGAAGGGGATGGACCCGCTCGTCGAAGGCACGCTCAGCCGCTGGTTCACCACGCCGTTCAAGGAGCGAGGCGGCGCGGTCGTCGAGACCGTCCGCGGCATGATCCGCTCGACGCCTCCGGCCGGCTACATCGGCTGCTGCCAGGCCATCTCCGGGCTCAACCTGACCGATCGCATCGGCGCCATCAAAGCGCCGACCCTGATCATTGTAGGTGAGGACGACCAGGGCACGCCCGTCGCGGCGTCGAGGGTGATGAACGAGCGGATCCAGGGCTCCCAGCTGGTCATCCTCACGTCGGCCGCCCATTTGTCGAACATGGAGCAGCCCGACGCGTTCACCAGCGCGCCTGACCGGCTTCCTGGGCAAGGTCAGCTAGCCCGGGCGAGGACTTTCCGGAACAGACTCACGGACTTGAGAGTCGACGTCTTGACAGGACCCGGACCGGGCCGTAGTCTCTCTGGTCAGACCAGCCGACCACGATAAGCGCCCCTGACGCAGTAGGCGAGTTTGAGGAGGAGGAGTGAATGGCTGCCCTGATCTGTGAGGTCGTCTATCGCGGCATCTTCCAGAAGAACCTCGCCGCGCGTATCACGCGCGGGATCGTGCTCTCGGCGCGCAAGTCTGGCCGGTGGGGCATCGCGTTCGGCCGGTACGGAGACAGCCCCCAGCGTAACGGCATTCCCGCGAAGGACTTCGCGATCGTCGCCGACACGCAATCAAGAGCTCGAGCAGAACATGGCGCGTTACGAGCCCAAGCACGTCGACGTCACGATCGTCGTGGACGACACCCTGTCGAAGGGCGTCGAGTCGTGGGCCTGGTACGGGCTGCAGCCGATCAACCGGCTCACCGTACCCGAACGGCACCGTGCTGATGACGTCGCTCCAGAGCTTCGACAGCCTGCTGAAGGACATCCACAAGAAGGACGCGCCGTACAAGCTGGCGCTCCTCCGCGCCAAGGCTTCGTTCCTCGGGACTCTGGGTCTTCCAGCGAGGACCATACCGAGGTCCGGATCCTCGGAGCCCTGGCCAAGATCGCTCCGTCGCTTCCTGTCACTCGACGGCGGTGTGCCAGGCCATCCAGGAAATCGAGTGGGGCTCGGATCTCAAGGTCGGAGTCGGCGAAGAAGGCCCACGACCGGCTCGAGACCCGCGAGGTCAAGCTGACCGAGGGCAACGCCGAGATCCCGTACTCGTTCGAGATGCCCAAGTGGTGGGAGATGCGGGAAGGCGTGACGATCCCGGCGATCCCCGTCGGGCAAGCCCAAGGAAGGCGGGCAAGGGATACGTCCCGGAGCGCAACCCGTACTTCAAGAAGTTCACGACGCGCACGATGCGGCCGGTCATCGACTTCGACACGTGCGTGAAGTGCACGCTCTGCTGGATCCAGTGCCCGGACTCCTGCTTCGACGTCATGCCGGACGGAACGTACGACGCCAACATGGAGGCCTGCTGCGGCTGCGGCGTGTGCGAGGCGGTCTGCCCGGTCGGAGAACTGCATCACGATGGTCAACGAGTCGGTGTTCGACGACAACGCGAGCCAGTGGGAGAGCGTGGCGCAAGGACAAGGGCGAGCTACAAGGTCTGGATGACCTCGAAGATCGGCGACAAAAAGGCCACCGTGCGCTCGCACGGCTTCCGGTTCCGCGGGCAGTACGAGAAAGAGCTCGAGACGAACCTCGAGGGCGGCGGTGTCGAGATCACCGCCGGCATCCCGGCGAGAACGCGCAGCACAAGACGGTTGACGGTAGCGAGCCGCAGGACGTCGGGCTAGCCCCGCAATGGCGAGGTGACTAGAGGGCGGACCAGCAATGGCGGTTCACCAGGCGGCGCCGACCGAAGCGGACAAGGAGCTCCTGATCTCGGGCAGCGAGGCCGTCGCCGAGGCGCTCACGCTCGCCGATCTCGACGTCGTCACGGCCTATCCGATCCGGCCGTACGACACGGTCATGCAGGCCATCGCCAAGAAGATCTCCGGCGGCCAGCTCGTGGCCGAGTACATCGTCGCCGAGGGCGAGCACAGCCAGTTCGAGATCGTCAAGCACGCGTCGACCGTGGGCGCGCGAGTCTTCTGCGGCTCGTCCGGCGTCGGCTGGATGTACGCGATGGAGTGTCTCGTGGTCACGCCGCCGCTGCGCGTGCCGATGGTGGCGCTGGTCGGCAATCGTGCCCTCGACGATCCGGGCGCCTTCGGCGTCGAGCACAACGACGCGCTCGTCGTCCGGGACGTCGGCTGGCTCCTCTGCTGGATCGATACGTCGCAGGAAGCGCTCGACACCACGCTGATCGCTTATCGCGTCGCCGAGGATCGGCGCGTCTTCCTGCCGCTGGCGATCTCCGCGGACGGGGCGTTCCTCACCCACTCCCAGGCGCTCACGATGGTGCCGCCCAAGTCGAAGGTGGACCAGTTCCTGCCGCGCTACAACCGCGGTGACCTCCTGCTCCACCCCGACAACCCGATCACCGTCGCGCCGCAGGCAAACGAGGACTGGGTCATCGAGATCCGGCGCCAGAACAACGAGGCGATGGCGCGCGCCGTGACCGTGATCGAGGAGGCGTACGCCGACTTCCGCCGAGTCTTCGGACGCGGCCCGGAGAACCCCTGGTTCGAGGAGTACATGACCGACGACGCCGAGGTGATTCTGGTCGGCATGGGAACCATCTCGCTGCCGATCAAGGTCGCCATCCGCGAGATGCGTGCGAAGGGCAAGAAAGTCGGCCTGGTGCGACTGCGCTGGTTCAGACCGTTCCCGACCGAGCGGCTCGTCGCCGCGCTGTCGAAGGCGTCGGCGCATCGGCATCATCGACCGCGACTACTCATTCGGCTCGCCGTTCGGCTCGGGCGTGGTCGCCAACGAGATCCGCGCCGCCCTGTACAATCGCCGACCGCCGGCCGCCGCTCCTCTCGCTTCATCTGCGGTCTGGGCGGCCGCGAGGTGCACGCTCGAAGACGTCTACAAGGCGACGCGATCTTTGCTACGCAGCCGCCAAGGCCGGGAAGTCCGACCCCAAGACCCATTGGCTGGGCGTGCGGGAATAAGGAGAAGCGACCATGGCCGAGACGACGACGTTCAGCAACGCGACGCAGATCCTCGAGCCGTTCCGCGGCGTCAAGCGGGTCACGATCGAGGAGTACTTCACCTCCGGGCACCGGACCTGCCAGGGCTGCGAGTCGGCGCTGGTCATGAAGCTCATGGTGAAGGCGTCCGGGCCGCGCACGATCGTGCTCGGCTCGACCGGCTGCATGTACGTCGCGCAACACGACGTACTACACGACGCCCTGGGTGGTGCCGTGGATGCACACGCAGCTCGGATCTTCGGGCTCGGCGGCGCTCGGCACCGCGGCCGGACTGAAGGCGCTCATGCGTAAGGGGCAAGATGAAGTCCGGAGCCGATCAACGTCATCGCCTTCTGCGGCGACGGCGGCGGGGCCGACATGGGGCTCGGCGCAATCTCGGCCACGCTGACCCACAAGGAGTACAACTCGCTGATCCTCCTCTACGACAACGAGTCGTACGCCAACACCGACATCCAGCTCTCCGGGATGACGCCGTATGGCGCCAACACCACGTTCAGCCCGCCCGGCAAGGTGAAGCGCCTCATCCACACGCGATGGAAGAAGAACATGGCGGGCATGATGGCGGCCGGGCATCCGGAGTGCCGCTACGTGGCGACGGTCTGCGCCTCGTACGCCGTGGAGATGATGAACAAGGTGCGGCGCGCGCTGACGATCGGCGGCCCGACGTTCATCCACTCGCTCGACCCGTGCCCGAAGGGCTGGGACTACGACCCGATGCTCTCGCACGAAGCTGGGCGAGCTGGCCATCGAGACCGGGATCTTCCCGCTCTACGAGGTCGAAGACGGTCAGGTGAAGTACTACGGCAAGACCAAGGCAATCGTCGAGGGCGCGCCCGCAAGCCGGTGCGCGAGTACCTCCTGAAGCAGGGGCGGTTCGCGCACTTCATCGAGGAGGACCTCGACTACTTCCAGGCCAAGGTCGACGAGATGTGGGACAAGTGGGAGATCCCGGCGGTGGTGCCGTTCCGGCGTCTGGACGCGACGAAGGCAGCGCTGTCGGCGAAGTAACGCCAGGATCGCCCGTGGCTCCTCCCGGCGCTCTATCGGTAGGGCCGGGCTCCCGAACGGGACCCGGCCCTTTCGTGTGCATACGTGTTCGATGCGTATTCCATACGACATGGACCCGAGGCCGGCTCGAGGCAAGGAGCGAGCGATGAAGCTCGACGCAGTCGTCGCACTCGTCTTCACGCTATTGATCGTGGTTGCCCGTCTCCGCCGTCGCCTGGGAGCCGACCAAGCCGATCGAGTTCGTGGTGCCGGCCGGGACCGGCGGCGGCGCCGACCAGATGGCGCGCCTGATCGCGGGAATCGCCGAGAAGCACAAGCTCTCGCCGCGGCCGCTCATCGTCGTCAACAAGTCAGGCGGCGCCGGCGCCGAGGGGTTCCTCGACGTCAAGAGCGCAGAAGGGCGACGCCCACACCATCATCATCACGCTCTCCGAACCTCTTCACGACGCCGCTGCACACCGGCCTCCCGTTCAACTGGCGCGACCTACACGCCGTCGCCCGCATGGCGCTCGACGAGTTCATCCTGTGGGTGAACGCGGAGACGCCGCTACAAGACCGCCAAGGAGTACCTCGCCGCGGTCAAGGACGAAGCAGTGCAAGGAGCGCCAGGGCGGCCAGTGCTGATGGGCGGCACCGGCTCGCGCGCAGGAAGACCAGATCCTCACGATCCAGCTCGAGCAGGCGATCGCCGGCACCAAGTTCACCTACGTGCCCTTCAAGGGCGGCGGCGAGGTCTGCGTGAACCTCGTCGGCAAGCATGTCGACTCGACCGTGAACAACCCGATCGAGTGCGTGAGCCACTGGAAGGCCGGCCGCGTGCGGCCGCTCGGCCGTCTTCGACACGACGCGCCTCGCGGTCGGCGAGTGGAAGGACATCCCGACGGTCAAGGAGGCGCTCGGCGTCGACGTGAACTACCTCATGCTCCGCGGGATCTTCGGCACGCCGAACATGCCGAAGGACGCCGTGGACTGGTACGTCGGATTCCTGAAGAAGATCAGCGAGACCCCGGAGTGGACGGAGTACATGGAGGACGGCGCAATGGCTGCAAACTGAACGAAGTGCTA
>ERZ1370068.6663-contig-5634_pt1 | contig 16748 bp, 24 predicted proteins | sample MGYA00561227_ERZ1370068 | MGnify/ENA primary metagenome ERZ1370068 (study PRJEB38410, sample SAMEA6850437) | metagenome | study: Metagenomic assessment of the ecological functions of the soil: analysis of the soil microbiota associated with the...
CGCCAGACCTGTATTTGGCCGACATGGGAGCGAGTGCCGCTTGCTGCCGTGACGCACAGTGATGTGGCGGCCTGGGTGGCGCGGCTGTCCGCACACGTGGGCGCAGCATGATGTCGGAAGTCGGCGATCCTGCTGAGCGGCATCATCATGTCGGCCGCTGTACGTGATCAACGAATTTCGCGTAACCCGTGTGACGGCGTTTCACGTCCCCGGCTTCCTGATCATCGCCAGCGCTTACTAACGATGGCCGAGCTCCAGGACCTGGCAGATCGCGCCGGCGCGTACCGGCTGATGATCTTGGTGCTCGGGGCTGTGCGGGCTGCGGCTCGGCGAGTGCGCCGCGCTGCGCGTCCGCTCGGTCGATCTGATGCGGCGTCGGCTTCGCGTGTCAGAGTCGGTGTCGGAAGTCAACGGGCACATGATCTGGTCAACGCCGAAGACGCACCAATCACGTGACGTGCCAATCCCTCGGTCACTGATCGATGCCTTGGTTGCCCAGGCTGCGGGCAAGAAGCCAGAGGATGTGCCTTCAACAGTCCGAACGGCGAGCCGATCCGGCTCGCAAATTGGCGGCAGCGAGTGTGGGACCCAGCAGTCGCCGCGGCCGGACTCACCGGACTTACGCCTCACGACCTTCGACACACCGCAGCGTCCCTGGCAATCGCGTCTGGCGCGTCGGTGAAACACGTACAGCGGATGCTCGGTCACAAGGACGCCGCGATGACACTGAATGTCTACGCGTCGCTCTTTGAGGACGACCTGGACGACGTCTCCAACCGCCTTGACGCGGCCCTGCTGGAAGCTGCTGCGGCCTGTGTGCGGCCTGAACCCTCGGCGGAGATCATTGAACTGCCTGAGCGGACCGCACGAACAACGCCCTGACCAGGCCAAAGACATCGGCGCCCCCAGCAGGATTCGAACCTGCGACACGAGGTTTAGGAAACCTCTGCTCTATCCCCTGAGCTATGGGGGCTGACTTGGGAATACGCCGCGAGTCGTCTTCCCTTGTGCCATTAGCTTGCCATACTCTTGTGACAAATAGTGCTTGCCAACGACCACCAGGAGCAGCGTAGTGGCACGCTCGCGCCGCCAGTGGGGATCGGTCCGGTCCCTGGCGAGTGGTCGCTATCAGGCGCGTTACCTCGATCCGGACACGCGCCGGATGACGCCCGCGCCACAGACCTTCACAACCAAAAGTCGGGCAGACAGATGGCTGGCTACGAAACGGACTGAGCTCGATGCGGGGACCGCCGTTGACGACAAGGCCGGCAATCAGCCGTTGCGCGAGTGGTGGCCCGGTTACTGGCGATCAACACAAAGCCGTAAGCCCCACACGCGCCTTGGCTATGAGACTGCGTGGCGGTTGCGGGTCGAGCCACGGTTCGCTTCGATGCCGGTTCGCCGGATCAAGCCCTCCCATGTCGATGACTGGGTCGCCGACATGATCGAACAAGGCCTGTCTGTTTCCAAGATCACCGAATCGCTAGGGTGCTCAAGCGTGTACTCGATCGGGTCGTGCGCGATCGGGTCATCGCCACTAATCCATGCTCGCTTCGAGCCGTCACCTTGCCCAAGCGCCCACAGATGGAGCGCCCGGTCCTCTCCCCTGCCGAGGTTGAAAAGCTCGCCCAAGCTATGAACCACGAATCCGATCGAGTGCTGGTTCGACTGCTCGCCTTCGGCGGGTTGCGAATCAACGAATGCTTTGCCCTGCGGTGGTCCGATGTCGATCTTGAGCGGAAGACACTCGCCGTGCGTCAGAGCGTTGCCGACGTCAATGGGCGTTTGATCGTCGGCCCCACCAAGACGTACGCAACGCGAACGATCACGCTGCCCGATGCCCTTCGGGCGCAGCTACTCACTCTCAAAGATTCACAGTCGCCTATAGATCTTGTCTTCCTCAGCCGCGGCGGTGGTTACCGCCGTTACAGCAACTGGCGACGTGACGTGTGGAACCCGGCATGCGAAACCTCCGGCGTCAGTGCGCGGCCCCATGATCTTCGGGCGACGTGCGCATCGCTCTTGATCGACGCGGGTGCCAGTCCCAAAGATGTTCAGGCCCATTTAGGTCATGAGTCCGTTGGAGACAACGATGCGCTGGTATGCCCGCGTCCGCCCAGGTCGCTCCGAGGATCTCGCCACTCGCCTCAACGCTCTGATAGCCGAGGGAGCGTAGATGCTCTTAGCCCGGATCGCGGACTTGCGACACCGCGACGCACTTGTTTGTGCGGACGGCCGAGTCACCCATGCCGCCGTGTCCATCTGCGTCACCGCAGCAGCGGTACTCACTCCCGTGGTGACGGGATGCATATCGTCAGGATCGCCGCGTACGACCGCGAAAGGTCGCCTTCTGTGAGGAAGACCGGCGCTCTCTTCCTCGGAGACCGCACTACCAGTCCGGCCGCTGATCAGCCTGCGCCTCGATCCACGCCTCCACAACCGCCCGCCGGTATCGAACATGACGTCCAATCCGGTACCCGGTTGGGCCCTCACCGCGGTGACGCCAACGGTAGAGCGTGGCTACCGGCACGCCGAGCAGCTGCGAAACCTCGAGCAGCGTCATGAGCCGTTCGCTGCCCTGGAACGGGCCGACCAGGCGTTCTGGCAATCGAGTCACATCCACAGTCGCCGTTCGCTCATTGTTGGACACGAGTGGCATGAACACCTCCCTATCGTTGTGCTCCATTGAGCCAGCTCTAATAACCGGCAAGCGTTAACCGCGAAATCTGTGGGCACCTGGCGATGCCGACTCTTAAACCCGAAGGTGCGCGGGCGACGTCGGCGGTCACCTCGACGAACCTTCTTAGCCAGGAGGCACGAATTCGAGCAAATCTGGGTCGTTGCAGTAGCCCCCGATCATCGGGAATCTAACCGGACCGGTCCTTACGAGACGCCGCCACAATCAGCGAGGCACGGTAGCGTGATGCTCTTGCCTCGCCCTAAGTGATCCGCCTCTGGGCTTCTGCCTGCTAGGCCTCCCTTGTGTGACATACGTCCCGATCGGAACGCGTCCGGGTATTGGGTAGGCCGGTGGCCTCCCAAAGGGGACGTATCAGGATGGCGTCGGGAACTCGGCCCGAACGGATTCCGGCGCTTGAGTTAAGGGCGAACTCGGGGAGCGGAGAATAGGTTTCGAGAAGTGTCTGAGCCTCCTTGATCGCTCTAACGACTTCTTCCCGTGTGGGTTCGATGCCTCTATGGACGCATGAATTTCGCGGCTTGGTGATCCAGTCCCTCACCTGCGGCCATCGACATTTTGCTACGCCGTCGATCTGCTCAACAAGTTTGAGCAAGCCAACCAGGCCGTTGACTGAGCGGATCGTGGCTTCTAACGCGTCCTCCGGCATCTCACCAAGCCTCGTCCGTAGCGCATGTGCGAGCGCCACCTCGGCTGCCGTGGCGGCGTCGATGACGGCTCGTCGATTGTCTCGCAGCACCCGAGCACTGTTTAAGAGTCGCCACTCCAACGGTGGCGGTTCTGGTCCTGAGGCGCGCCACGCCGCCGCCTCAGCAACGGCTCTTGTCGCAGCGAAGTCTGAGTCGTAGGTCCGAACCGTCGCACCGGACAACCCATCCCGTAAGTTCCTGAGACCCCGAGTGCTCCGCCACAAGGTCGGCTTGAGTTTGGATAGCCATTCCTCTGTCTATGGCGGAGGGCGATCCAGTGCAGATGCTGACCCATTCAAGCCAATTTGCGTACCAGAGATTGAACTTCGGCCCAAATGTGGCCGCCACTTGCCACGGTTGGCGATCCTCGTCATACGTTTCAATCTCAATTGCCACGCGGTTGACCCATGACGCGAGAATCCGTCGTCCGTCTGAGCGTCCCTCAAAACCAAGGTAACCCCACGCCATGGCCCCGAGGGTCTCGGTACAAGGCCATGCTTCGTCCTTCGGCGACTCAAGAGAATCCCGCTCCATCCGCATCAGCGGGGAGACGGGGCAAGCTCAGCGTGAATACGACGCGGGCAGTCGCGCCACTTAAGCTGCTGCCCAGCGCGTCTTCGGCTGAACAGCACGGCGAACGGGAGGCGGACGACCCCACGCATCCAGGAGATGGGCACACTCAGGCAGGCTAGCCTGCTCGCGAGCCAATCGCATTGATACCAACGCGGACTGTCACAGCGCGTGTCGCTGCACTCCTGTGCCGCCGTGCGCACAGCCACACCCAGAGAGCATTTGGGAGAGCAGAGCGCAGAAGCGGCTACCAGCCGAGGGCGGCAACAGCTTCTCGATGCGATTCACAGCGGACAGGCGTTCGGGGCGATGCTGGGTGATCTCGGCCTGACCTCTAACCAGGTTTGGGGAGCTAACCAAGACCGACGAGAAATGGTCAGAAGCAGCTAGAGGCTGCCCTGACGGCAACCCGCCGTGATGACCTCCAGCGACACCACATCGTCGGGGCCGAGGGCATGCCCCTTGCGGCGAAGCCACGTGCAGGCCCGGCTAGCTGACCCTGCCGCCTGGCAGGCCGTGCGCTGGAACCGCGCGGGCTGTTGAACGCGATTCCCGAACTAGTTGGGCCTGGGCCCACCATCTGACCGCCACCGCCCGCACGATCACCCAATAAAACAGTCCCGCTGACCGTTCGGCTATCGGGCCAGTCCGACGGGACCTAGTGCGTGATTGCTACCCGGTCCGACCCGGCTCGTGGCCCGCGGCTGGCGGGCCGAGCACCTCTCGGGCGACCCGCTGCGGCACGACCATCCGCCACGCGTCTAGCACCAACTCGCGCATCTCGTCCGCGTCGAGCGCATCGAGCCACGCCTCAATCCAGTGGAAGCGCAGCTCCGACTCGCGCGGGAGGAAGAACACGTCGGGCCGCGCCGCCACCAGTGCGGCGCGTTCCTCCTTCGGGAAGGCGAACCCGATCTCGGTCTCGTCCTGGCTGAACGCGACGTACACGATCTGACCGACACGGAACTTCACACGATCGCGCACCAGCACCTCGCTGCTGCGCGGCAACCGCGCGAGCACCGCTCGGACGTCGTCGACCGTGACCACGCATACATCCTGGCCTGTCGCCGCGACCGCGCTGAATCAGCGCCCAACAGCAAACCGCGGGACCTATTTCGTACTGTCCCGATGAGCGGTCGGTATCCGGAAGGCGCCGGGCAAAGGCTGCAGCGTACAAGTGGCAACACAGTTCTGTGCGTATCGTGGTCGACTGCGATGCTGCCAGATGGAGCAGCGCATCAGTCTGGTAACCCGCTTGGCGTCACCGATCTGGCCCGGGCCCGATCCTTTTATGAGGCGATGGGCTGGGGCGGCGCACAGCAGCCTGACGAGGAGGTCTGCTTCTTCCAGGCTGGTGGCATGGTCTTGGGGCTCTGGACCGCGCTCGGGGGCCACGGCGCACCCGGTATCGAACTCGCGCAGAATGTTCGAGCCCCCGAAGAGGTTGCGGTAGTACTTGCCGAGGCCGAGCAGGCCGGCGGGAAGATCGTGCGGCCGGCGGCACGCGCCGAGACGCCCCAGGGTTCACGGCGGCAGCGTCGCTGACGGGAGGCGAGCAGGTCGCGGATCTCCTTGAGTAGCATTGATCTCGTCGGGGTCTGATGCTGCGGCCTCCTGCCAGGCGAGGCGCATCATGTCCCACATCGCCGTCGTCCCACCGCAGCAGCAGACGGCGCGACGAGGTCCGATCGGGTGCGGGGGCTTGAAACCGTGGCAGGGGAAGGGAAGCTGAATGTCAAAGGCACCGATCGTCTACCGGAGTACTCACCGGATCAAGTTCTCCGAGCTCGATCCGTACGATCCACGTGAACACGGGGCAGTATGCGACGTACTACGTCGATCACCGGATGGAGGGTCTGCGAGATTACGCCGGTTGGGATCTGAAGACCCTGGCGACGTTGCCGTTCATGGTCTGGGTCCGGAGGATAGAGATCGACTTTCTCAGGCCTGTTCGGGGCGATCAGGAGATCACCATCAGCTCGTTCGTGCGCGAGTTCCGCGGGCCCGATGCGCTCATCGAGGGTGCCATGGTCGACTCCGCCGGAAAGACGGTCTCCCGCTGCCTCATGACCGTTGCCCACATCGACAAGAAGACCAGCCGGGCGACGGATTGGCCGCCCGACCTCATAAAGGTGTTCTTCGAGCAGCCAAGCCCGTCTGAGAGGCCGTGCCATCCGGGAGGACTCTCAGAACGCACTGAATTGGTAGCCGCGTGTCGGCCGGCCATCGAAGCCTCCGCTAAGCCCATCCCAGCCCGGCACGTAGCGCCTGCTCAGGAGCGGAGATGGGGCCGTGCCGGGAGGCGCACGGGGATTAATCAAGGCACCGAATCATCGATAGATATCTATGAATGAGGACTCGTCGACATAAGGTGTTTTCCGACGGCCGGGTCATCCAGATACGGCTCTGAGCACTGGCTCCGAGAGATGTTGGCACATGCCGGCGTGTCCCCCACGACGGTCCATCTGCGGACCCGGCTTATTGCCCGCATCCGGGTCGGTCACTGGGACGCTTTCGCGCCAACCACCGATTCACGCCATGCCGTTCTCGTTCTGACTCAGTCCTGTGCCCCGGCAGGGTCCGCGTGCGTGCGGCCGCGACCCCGCTAGACCTTCGGCTTACGGGCAATTCCTACTGCGGTTGGGAGCAGCGCCGGTCCGGCCGGTCTCCGGGAACGCTGATCCAGCGGCGGGATATTACAGGTCGGTAGCCCGTGGATGTCGGGGCTCGTACAGCCCCACCTCGCCCCCGCCCGGCAGGTGCAGGCTCGTCAGGCGCCCCCACCGGGCTTCGGTGACTGCGGTGAGCGTCGCTCCTTTAGCGGCCAGCTCGTCCATCGTTGTGTCCAGGTCGTCGCACATCAGGTAGAGCTCATGCGAAGGGGGCCTTCGGTGGGGTGCACGGCGATCTCGGCGGGAGGAAGCTTGAAGATCAGCCAGTCGGCTCCGGCGTCGACATACGGGTAGTCGAGCACTTCCCGAAAGAAGGCACGATCGGCTTCGGCGTCGTGACTGTGGATGATGACGTGGGCGCCGTTGATCACGGCACGAGCCTAACTGCGCGGGGCCCAGGGGCCCACAGGTAGCCGCAGCCGATCTCGGGTCGGATGCCCTGCAACCGATCCCGATCTGACCTCAATCCGGCGCCCGCAGGAGGGTCCTGCTTGTGACCTGCGTGTCCCCACCGAGGGCGGTTACCGCGGTTGAGGGCCCGGGTTCTCAAGGTCGGCCGTCGGAGGCGACTGACGTCGATCCGAATGACTTTCTCTTGACGATCGGCTCAGCGGGAGTTGCCGAGTAGGGATGCCGATCTGATAGCTCGGACGTCGGCGGCCAGGGCCCGACGGATGGCCTCGCTCACTGAGCCGCGGGAACCGGGCCAATCCCGCGAGCAGAGCATCCCTTACGCGCAGCAGCCGTGACTTGCTCGATGCCACACAGGCGTTGCAGCATCGCGGCCGTCTTCTGCACGCGCCGGGCGAAGTGGGCGCCGGCGCTTGTCGTACCCGACCAGGGCATCCGTCACCGATGGTGCCCTGGCGAGTTCCTCGGCTAGGACCACGCCGTCGACCAGAGCGCTGTTCGCTCCCTGCGCCCAGGTTCGGCGGCCATGGCATGGGCCGCGTCGCCGAGCAAGACCAGGCGGCCGGAGAACCAGCGCCGACAGTCGACGCTGGCGGACGGTATTGACCAGCAGGTCGTCGAAAGACGACACCCGCTCCAACAGGTCCGCTGCGGCGGGAAGTACCCGTCGCCACTCCTGGCGGAAGGCCCAAGGTCGCGGCGAGACACCGCCTCAGCCGCCGCCGGCCACGTGGGCTGCAGCCCAAAAGTAGACCAGGTCGCCATCCAGCGGTGCCTGGCCGAAGGATCCCAGTGGGGTCCAGTACTCCTCGAACCACGGGCTGGCCCGACCCCTCACAATCGTGCGTACATAGCTGCTCCCCGATGACACCCGGCTCATGAAGCCACCCGTGCTGCGCACGGCCAGAATTGACTCCGTCGGCACCCACGATGACGTCGGCCCGCAGGCTCATCGAGGCCGAAGTCGGGCCGTTCTCGGCGGTGGAGGTGATCATCACCGCTCCGCTCGGGTCGCGCGCTCACCGCGGCCCACCCGAAATCGTGTGTCGATCGGAGGCCACGCCGGCGACGGCCTCAAGCAACAGCCGGTGCAGGTCGGTTCGACGGACCGCGATCGCGTGATCAAGCCCGCCGCCCAGATCAGGCATCCCGGCGGTCAGCAGCCTCCGGCCGGTAACGCTTCGAATGTCCATCCTGTCAATCCGCGCGCTCACAGCCTCCACGGCGGGCAGCAGTCCGAGACGGTCCAGAACCGCCATGCCGTTCGGTTGCAAAGCCAAGGCGGCGCCAACCTCAGACGGTCGCTCCGCCCGCTCCACAAGCGTCACCCGCGCCGCAACCCGGCTAAGCACCAAGCTGGCCGTCAGTCCGCCAATTCCGGCTCCCACCACCACCGCGTGGTCCACAGTCCACACCGTAGATGCAGTCGACGACCACGAAACGGGCGGTCGTCATCGCCGACTGTACGGATCTCGGCATGAATGAGGGCAGCTGACGCTGGCGGCGAATTCTCTTGCGCCACGAGGCCCGCCTTTTGCGGATCCACCGAGTGTTTCCGCTGGTTACCAGCGTTCCCACCGGAGACCTTCCAGAGACCAGCCCGCTGAGAACATGTCTTCCGACGTGGAGCACGTTCCAGGTGATCGGTCGTCCCATAAGACTGTGCTCGGCAGGACAGACGCTGTCGCAATGACATCGGCCAACCGGCTGGTCCCGAGCAATGGCCCTCGTTGAGATTCCTAGATTGAGCGCTGGTCGCTGTTGGTCCGGGGTCGGTTTCCCGAGGTGGGAAGGGTCGCTCAGGTTCTAGGCCCGATCTCAACGCCGGTCATGCCGCTTCGGCGCGGGACGCGCGATTATGCCGCCGATCGCACGCTCGTAGCCGACCAACGTGCCGGTCGTGTATCCCGTGCAGATCGAGGGGGGATCAGCTGTGCTCGCCATGGTGACCACTCGCCAACGACAGACGCCGGTGTCGCGATGCAGGCGCCGCCGAATCCCCGGTCGGGTCAGAGTCGTGCGATAACGCGTCTTCCGGCGCTTGCGAGGTTCGCGCCGCGACCTCTCGTCCTCGATCTGGCGGATCAGGTCTCTACGCACCTCCGCGAGGGCATGATCAAGGTCGCGCTCGTGGGAGGTGGCCACGAGGTGCGCCCGTCCCGCTAGCCAGGCTTGAAGGGTGACCTTCTGGTCCGGGCCCTCGGTGTCTTTCAATGACACCTCGAGGTCGACCTGGTCGTGTTCCCATCCAGACAGGTGCGGCGCGAGTGCGGACAGGGGCCCCGAGAATGCGCGGCCGGTCGGCTGCCGCGAAGCCGGCGCCGAGGCGCAGACGCTCTTCCAGGGTCCCTGTTGGGCTGTTCTCGGTTCCGCTCATCGGTGCGCCCCCCTCACGTGGGTTCAGCGTGAGGTCGCCGAGGCTGAGGCCACTGCGGACAGGCGAGCCTGTCACCCGATAGGCCCATGCCGACACGTTGATCATGTCAGCGGAGATACGGAGCTGATTCGTCAAGCGGGTACCGAAACTTGAAGCCTCAGCTCTCCAGCTCTCGATTGGCCCGGCGACCGGCGACGAATGACAACGACAAGTCATGGCTTCGCGGTAGGCCCACGCCACCGTGTCCACGGTCGTCTACTCGGGCGATCGGACCTGCCCCAGGCTACCGAGGCCGGCGACGCCGTCGCGCTGCTCTATCGAACACCAGCGCCCGCGTGCTCGCAGGTCAAGACCACGGCCCAGCGCCTGAAGTGATCCTCCCGAGCTGGTCGATTCCTGCGTTCGGCCGCGTAGCCGAACCGGTGCCAGCTCATGTGCCGATCCGAAGTCCTGCGAGCGTGATCATCAGCGTCGAGTGCGCCCTGAGATTCTCGTTTGAGTATCCGGAGCGCCGTTCTACAGGCGGCCTAAAAGTTAAGGCGGGGCCGTAAGCCGCGACTTCGTTGATCTGGCACTCCATCGGCACCGTGCGGTCGGTACCGACAACGCCGAAGCGCGGATGGCGTCCGAGGACGGACCGCTGAGCGTGCTGCCGTAATCGATAGCATCGTATGGGTGTCATCGCCAGACTGCCCGGACTTGCGACGCTGAGCTGAGCGCGCATCACGAGCACCTTCGCGCCGCCGCAGGATCAGTCCGGAAACGGGTGCTCGATATTGGCTGCGGCGCCGGGCTGACGACTCGCGAGGCCGCGCGCCGCAGAGCCGGGACGCGTTGTCGGGGTCGACATCTCCAGAGCGCATGCTCTGAAAGCGAGCCCGTCAGGCGACAGCGGGCCGAGCGGATCGGCAACGTCGTATACCAGGTAGAGCGATGCTGAGACGCATCAGTTCGCGCCCGGTGCATTCGACCGTGATGATCAGCCGCTTCGGCACGATGTTTTTCGCCGATCCGGCCGCCGCGTTCGCGAACATCGCCACAGCCTGCGCGACCCAGCGCGCGATTGGTGTTGCTCGTCTGGCAGCGGAGCCGAGACCAACGAACGGGCGCAGGCGATCGATGGCGCGCTCGGTGAGCGGCGCAGCCTCGCCAGGTGCGGACCCCGTTCTGCTCGGCGATGCCGAAGCCACGCACGCCTCCTCGGCGCGCCGGTTTCGACGGCCTGCGCTTCGAGGATGTCCTGAGCCAGTCTTCGGTCACGACATCGATGACGCGCTCGAGACCGTCCGCGGATTTCAAGGCACCAGCGCGGCCGCCGCCACCCTCAGCGGCGACGACGAGACCGACCGCGCTGTTGAGTGCCTGCCGAGTGCTCGCCGCGCACTACCGCGCCGAACACGGCGTGATCTTCGATCGCGCTCCTGGTTGATCACAGCACGACGCAGCTACCGGCATTGACCAACCGCTCGGCAAAGGTGCACTCGTCCCACCACGCTGGGCGGGACACACGTTTCCGCAGGGCAACGTGCGTCCCGGCAGGTGGTCGGCTACACGCCACCCACATGTTCTCCTTTGCCGGTTCTGGCTGCACTGTCACGCCCAAAGGCGAAGGGTCGGCATCCTGACGTACCGAGCGGACCGGCGACAATGTCCGAAGCGCCGACCGGCAGAGACTGGCACGAAGTGCGCGCGGACGGCCGCGGGCAGCCCATCCCGCCAGCCCCGGACGAAAGGACCCGCCGTGACGACCAAAGAGTGACTTCTCCGAGGAGGGGTGGAGCCGGATCGTGCGGGCGCTGCCACGTTCGGACCTGGCGGTCAGTACCTACGTGCCGATCCCGGCGGTCCGATCGAGGCTCGCAGAAGGGAGTCGGTGGCGACGGTCAAGTCCGGCCACGAATCAACTTCCAGTCGGGCAAGCTATGGCAGACCGAGGTGGCCCTGAACATCCAGGAGGAGGTCACGGCAGAAGCGGAACTCCGCTCGAGGGGTACCGCGCCCTCTGCATGTCCGGAGGGGTTTGCCAGCAGCGCGGATGGGAAGCGGCGGGTGCTGGTCGTCAGCTGGGGGCGCGCGTCCGAGGCGATGAAGCGCGCGGCCTCAGGGCGACCCCGGAAGGGACGGCGGCGTTTCGGCCACTGGGCACTAGTCGCGGGCGGCGAGCGCCGCCGCCAACACGCCGCCAAGGAGAGGCGAGTTTCATGCGAGCTGCGGCGCAGAGCAGGCTCAGCAAGGGCGAGAAGGGAGATGCTGGACCAGGTGCGCGCGGTGCCTGCAGGCTGAGCCGGGCCCGGCGCCAAGTCGAATCCGCTCGACGCACGCGACGCGCGTACTGAGTGCTTCTGCTCGTCGGGTCCACTCACCCGAATTGTCAGGCGCTCGGGAGTGAGGCGCGTCCGGTTACGCAACGACACGCCATCGATCCCGCCGAGCGACGACGACGGATGAACGATTCACCACATAGAGCGTCGAACCAGGCGCACTCAACTCCGGCGCAAAAGCGCTAACGGAAGCCGGGATGCTGCACGTGGGCGGGGCTGTTCATCAGTCAATGCCGGGTCGATAGCATCCAGCGCATGACCACGCTACTGTCCGGGGTCACTCAGTTACATTTCGCGGCCACACTTTTACGGCCCGGTCGCTACGCTTTGGTCTCACGGGTTTGCTGCGCCCATCCAAGTACGAAGGGTGTCAGAGGGCTTGCGAATTGGTGGCCGGCCAGTCGAATCTCGGTTGGCTTCGGATCTCGGGATCTGAGCTGGAGGGTGGCCAATGCTGGCGACCGTGCCGAGGCCGACCTCGCCGCTAGCGGGGAGGCAGATACCTACCACTTCGAGGTCACTAGCGCGCGCCACCGACATGCATGACCACCGAGGGTCCCAGCGACACCGTGCTCACGTCGCATGGGCCTGCCGACCCCGACGCAGTCCTGGCATGGGACGGCGACCGCGGCCGCGCCGCCAACGCCCGCATCGTGCGAAAGCTGCAGCCCGGCGAGTACTGGCTGTCCGTGCGCCATAAGGACAGCAACGCTAGTGGTGCCTACTCTGTGGGCGTCACTACCCGGGGCTGATGATCTTTAGCAATCCGGAGCTTGACGGACTTGTCAGGACGCTGAGCTAGCAGAAGATGATCACCACCAGGCTATGTTCGGCCAGGAGTGAGCGGTCCGCCGTGCCAGTGCTCGATTCTCGTCAAGCCTGCAACGTCGAGCCGTGAGAGCCTGCGTGGTTGGTGAACGGGTTTGCCCAGCGGAACGACGCAGGCAACGGCGTACGTCTCAGGGATCCCGAGTAACTGGCAGATCCGCGGTTCTTCCGCCACGGCCATGGTCGTGATCGTTCCACCAAAACCTTCGTTTCGCGCCGCGAGCAGGATGTTCCATACCAGCGGATAAACCGAAGCCCCTCCGACGATGCCAACACGATCGAGCTCCTTGTCGAGCGCAGCCACAACCCGGAGGTCAACGCACACCACAAGAACGACTCCCGCCTGCAGGAGCGGAGCTGTGAAGCTTTCGGGAACCTCGGCCGCCGCAATCTCATCGTCGGACACCCGGCTTGGATAGATGGTGTTCCAGGGGTTCTCCCCGGCTTGCCGCTGCGCAACGTACTTCTTGGTCGCTGGAATCGTCAGTTCCACCAGCGCCTCGTCTGGTGTCCGGATCCCGAATGATCACGATCCGTGTGCCCTGCCGGTTGCCGCCGCTCGGAGCGAACCGCGCGTTGTCGAGGATGGTGTAAAGGATCTCGTCTGGCAACGGGTCATTGGTGAAGTGACGCACCGCGGACGTTGTGCGCATGACCTCATAAAGCTCCACGATCCTTCTCCTCTTGATCGATTGCCACAGCGTGCCCTCGGGGGCAAGAGCCAATCCAATTCTGTGGTCGGCTTCTCTACGAGGCCGAAAGCCGGTTCCGAAACCGATCCAGCATTGCCGCACCGAGCACCACACAATCCGATGAGCGTTCGGCTGCCGGGTTGCATTCTCGCGGCAACGCGTTCCGATGATTGATCGGCTCGTCAATGTGCAGCTCGGTGCCGCCCGGCCTCGGGTGCGGCGCGCAGTCAGGCCCTGGTTGGCGCGTAGCTTCAGGGGCTCAGCGCCGCCGGTTCCCGAGGCGCCGCGTCATACACTTGAATCGAGTGAGCCGGCCACGGCCCGCGACGCGTGTGTCGGCTGGGTGTCGCCCTCTCGCCCGATCCAAATACATCGCGCGATGTTCACCCGAACAGCCCGCGGTCGCGGTCGGCAGAAAGGTAGCGGCCTGCAGTGGCCGCATGACCTCGCGAAATGGGACCTTCGGGGCTCACGCTTGTCTGGGGTGCAGGAGCATAGAGCTGGCATTCCGTTCACCCCGGTCGACGCTGAGGTGCGCTTCGCGTGGCTGCGGTCCTCAGTGAGTGACGCCTAGTCGGGCCGGATGTTCCTGGTGGGGCGAACATTATCCGAATCGCGATGTGCGGCAGCGCCTTCAGCCGGTCAGACTCGCCCGGCCGCGCCTGCCGGACCCGTTCTCGCCCCTCGTCATCGCAGAGTTCCGCATTATGGATTATGGTACAGGGCTGAGCGCCGACCGATACACGCCGCGCCCTCGCGTTCAGCGTCGGCCTCCGCCATCGCCTTAGCTGTTGCCATTGATACCAGACATAACCCAGCTGCGCCCAGAAGGGGTCATCTCGCCGATCGGCGATACCGCCCCCATCTGCCACAGCGCGATGCCGAGGATCGATGGCGATCCACCAGTAAGTGCTTTCAGCTCAGCGTGATATCAATCACGTCGTCATTTAGCTCGGCTACGTCGCGAGGCTCGGACAATGGTACCACCGCCTGCCGACGGGAACCCATATCGAGAACATCGACGGTCACCCGAATCACGAAACGGGCTTACCGGTCCAAGCAACAACCCAGCCAAACGTTTCGCGAGCTTTTCCACGCCATTCACCATCCTCGATAACTGCGCAAGCCGTGACTGCACGACCGCGATACCGGCCGACCAGTCCTCGGGACACCAGCGGTCCAGACTCAACGCTGACGATGTCATCAGCTGATCGGGCCGATCGGCGACGGTCGCGGTAGAAACGGCACACCTTCATAACACGCCTATCATCAGCCAGAGCACCAGGTCCACCGATACTCAGGCTGGCAAGGTGCAGCCGGAGCTGAAATTCGTCCACAAATACCGAGTACGCCACTTTTACCCCAGAACCGGAAGTCAGCGTTCACTCCGTAGCGCGGCCATCCACCGACTTCGCAAGCCAGCCGTGACCATATCGACCGAAGTGATGAGTTGTCGACGATCCAGCCCCCGCCCGCACACATGATCAGCCAGGCCGCCGCTTGGCGTAGACCTGACTCGGTCGCGAAACAGTCGGCTTCGATACAGCAAGCATCACCGGCGTTGGTCGCCTGAATGCCGGGTTCCCCCAACGGCACCCCGCCTGGGCGCGTACCCACGTGCGCATCCGGATCGACCGAGATTTAACTACATCGAAACAAGATCTGATCACCAGCCACCGTCGTCGCGACGAAATGAAGCCTGGAAGCTGTGGCCACCGCCGCGGACCGCGACCAAAAGCCCATCAGGCTACAGGCGAAACACATGCCGGTGGCCCGCATCATATCCGCCAGCGAAGCAATGCCGCTCGGGTACCGGTCGATCGACCACGTTCCACCGCGCCACTGCCACGCTCATGGAGGCGCATCAGCGGGGACAGAATCAGTGCCTCGGGCGCGTCTCAGCGTGGTGACACTCGCGATCAGGCACTTTCACCTGGGCCTGAACATCCCTTATCGCAGATTCTTCCCCAGTGTTCGCCCCACGCTTCCGCGCTGTCTGAGGACTTGAGTTTTGGTCCTGTTCGCGATGAGCCAGGCGGATCGACGGTGATGCGGTTCCGTTCGGTGTGCGCCACGCCTGCGGTGCGCAACTCTTCCGAACCACTGGACGAAATGACCTCTGCGGACTGCATCCCGACACCTCTGCCAGCTGTTTGCTGGCCCGACCGGAACGACCAGTTCCATTTTTGCCGCCCCTCAGACGCGATCACTTCGATCACCTAGCCACACTTTGCGGGTGACAGTATGAAAGGCGCTGCCACAGAACCTCATAAAGAAACTGATCGCTCGATTCGCTCTGCTCACGGAGGGAAGAGCCTGCGACACACTGACTATGTCCTGCGCCACTACCTGACGACGCAGGGGATGGCGCAAGCACCTCAGCGTCTACCAGCACCCTGGACCGCGGCCGGCAAGGGCGAGCAGGATGAACAGCGAGCATTACCTTTTGATGGGGCGCTGTGCGACGGTACGGATAATCATCGTGACGTCCGGCGCACAGTCCTGACACCCGAACAGGCGGGGACGTAGCTCGGACCGGTGCGCCTCACCTCGCGATGGATCTGACGGGGCAGAAAGGACGCCTGGTCTTGACCGCACCGGCCATCGCAGGTCTCGATAACGCTCCTGCCGGTAGCTCACGCGCAGATGACGCTAAAACCATAAACTCGAATCTGCGATACGGTCAAACTGAGCATGTCCAATGGATCGATACCGTGCGCGAAGCCCCTTCATTTGTGGAGCTGTAGCACTCGAGCGACAGACCATCATGAACAGTGCGCGCGACAGTCTTGGGAAGCGTAAATTAAGCTCGCGGCCGATCACAAACCGTCAGCAGCCAGCCAGCGTTGAAGTGCCAGTCGCCAGATGGCTTTGCCGCTGTTAGGAGTTTCTCGACATCGCTGGGGCGGGATGCCACCAGACTCCGGCGTGCTGGAACCTCCCTGGCGCGCGGGTATGACCCAGCCAGGGCTCTGCTCCTCAGGTTCATCGGGGACGGTTTTTACGCGCCGAGACCAACCATCCATAAACGGTTCAGCTTACCTGGATGCCGATACGAAACTGATCTACGATGGCATAATCTGGTTGCGGCCCCTGAGCAAGCCAGGTGTGGCACAACGGCTGTCATGTTGATTGCGTTTCACGGCAACGACAATATGGACCAGTTCGAGGCAGGCATGCGACCGAGGCGCATGCATTACGATCACATGATCGCGGGTGCGACTGTGGGAGCCTTTCACCACACCACTGCACCGATCAGCAAAGGTGCCGTACCCTGGTTAAGGTGTGGGGAGTCGGAGAAGCGCGTGCGTAGCCACGGTGGACCGGCAGGTTCGAAGACGTGCTGACCTCGGTTAGCTTCCCTCGCCGAATACCGCCGATCTCACCATTGTGGGTTGCACAGCCAGGCCGCGCCTCTTTGACCACGACATGGCGAACGCTATCAAGCGCTGACCCGCCCGCAGTCAAATTGTAAACCTGCAATACGTGG
>ERZ1370068.2735-contig-1867_pt1 | contig 16747 bp, 15 predicted proteins | sample MGYA00561227_ERZ1370068 | MGnify/ENA primary metagenome ERZ1370068 (study PRJEB38410, sample SAMEA6850437) | metagenome | study: Metagenomic assessment of the ecological functions of the soil: analysis of the soil microbiota associated with the...
CGCGCGCGGCTGCCCATCGCGCCGCTGGTGTGCTGACGTTCCCCGCTGGCGGGAGCTCGCTGGGCCGCGAGCGATGGCAAAGCTCGCAGGCGGTGCGCCGTGCGGTTCGTCCTGCTTGACGCGTTGGGGCGAGCGATCTGTCGCGTGCGGACGTTGAGCGATGCGCGACTTGACGGCCGCGCTGGCCTGAAGCGGCGACGTGCCGTCAAGAAAACGGCGACCGCCGATCGCCGTTTTGCTATTATCGCATGGACGCCTTTGGGACGGCGCAGGTGATGACACGTGGACGGCGTCTTGTCAGTCTGCTGCTGGAGTACTTTGGTCCGGGTAACTACGTGACCGGTCGACGTGCCGGCGCGGGGACCTGCAATCGGGCAGTCGCCGCCAGGCTGAGCGTTCCGACAGCGCCCGGAGGCGCGACTGTCACGCTGTAAGTCGGGCGCGTCCCGCCGGTTACCGCTACGTGGAACGTTGCACCGCTGTAGGCCAGGCTGTGTCGATGAGGCTGACTGCCAATGGCGTCGGCGTCGGCGGCGCCGCTGGTCTCCGACGTCGTTGACTGAGCGTCGGCGGCGTGTCAGTTGCTTGCCGGCCGAGTCCACGATCGTGAACGTTCAGCGGATTGACGCGACGTGCCGTTAGTCGTCGCCGTCGAAGAAGCGTGCCGCTGGCCGTGACCGGTCGAGCCCGCGACGGTGACCGCGGTCGGGAAGGTCGACGCCACCGTGTAGGGCGGATTGCCGCCGTAAATGTAGTAGTCGACCCGGAACCCGGCTCGAGCACGTGGTCGACGTCGGACCGGTGATCGTCGCTGTCGCCGGTAATGACGACAATTGGACGACCGGTGCCGCCGGTATTGTTGACCACGGTGAAGTTGGCGATCTGCTGCTGTCCGGAGGTGACGTCGGTCGCCCGGATCTGCGCGGGTTGGGTCGCCGCGTTGGCCAGCGCCTGGATGACCACGGTCGTTGACCGTCCGCCAGAGTCGGTGGCGACCGTCAGCGTCTGACGCAGCGGCGCGCCGGATTGCTTGTGGCGATGCCTGATCGGGCCGAAAATCGACGTCAAAGCGGATCTGGCGCGCAACCAGCGGCGCAGCCCACCGGGCCCCGTGGCGACAACGGCGGCGGTCGCCTAGTCTGGCCTCGAGCACGAGGTCGGTACCGCAGTCGCCGCTGCTTGGCGCGAACGTCAATGCGTTGAATATCGGGGCGACGCCTTGACCGTGACGCGCCAACCGTCTCGTGCTGCCCAGCCGAGTCCTGCACCGTCAACGACGACATCGGTGTCCGCAGTGACCTTGTTCGGGCAGAAGTACGATGGTATTGCCCGCAACGCTTCGCGCCGACCGGTGAGCACCGTGGCGTTGGAGCTGAACGCAAAGAACGGGCGCGACTCCTGCCGTGATCGTCACCGTGTGGCCGGAACGCCCGAATAGGCCGTCAGCGCCGCGGGTTGCACCGTGCAGAGTCGGGGTCGTCGGTACCGGCGTGACATACGGATTGTTCGGCGCGCCGCTGCCGCCGCCGCAGGCCGCCAAGAGCCAGGAGCCCGACAGGCCGAAAAGGGTGAGCACCGGCGAAGCCTGGAGGTCCGCAAGCCGATCTAGCATGGTGAAGTCCCGATGATGTTGTCCTAAAGGTTGCATTCGGGCCAATGCCAATTTGAACGCTGCAACAAGCATCTAGCCCATTTTGTTCAGATTAAAGCCTAAGCACACTACCGGCGCAAGTCTTTCCCCGTGAAATATGCCACCGCCGGGCAGACGATGCTGCGCCGGCACCCGTCCGCAGCTGGCGATTGCCGCATTGCAGCATCGCGGGTACCATAAACCGGCTTTCGCGCAAGATGCCGAAAGTGCCGAATAGTGCAGCCTCAAGCTGCCGCCGGGTCAATTTGCATGCGGCGGCCACAATTCACCGGCAGTGAGGGCACCGTGGAACACGCATTCTCCGGATTGCACGCAATGGCCGCCTGGAAGCCAGGGGCTGTACGACCCGTCTCGCGAGCAACGACGCATGCGGACTGGGCTTCACTCGCCCAGCATCAGCTGGCCGCAAGAGCCATGCGCATCGTCCGAGCATGGATTGCGGATCCTCGAAAACCTGACCCACCGCGGCGCCACAGGTGCAGACCCGTTGCAGGGCGACGGCGCCGGGATCCTGATCCAGCTACCGGACGTCTTTTTCCGCCGCGCCTGCGGAAAACTCGGCATCACGCCGCCCGCGATCGGCCAATACGGCGTGGGTATGGTGTTCCCGCCGCGGGAGCCCGCGTCGCGGATGGCGCTGCGTGAGCAGAAATCGGAGCGCGCGATCCACGCCGCGAGCGCCAGATTCTTCGCGGGTGGCGCGACGTTCCCACCGACAACGGCGGCTTGTCGCTGCGGACCAAGGAGGTCGAACCCGGTAATCCGGCAGGTCTTCGTCGCCCGCGGTTCGCGCGACATGGACCAGGACGCGTTCGAGCGCAAGCTCTACGATCATCCGGCAAGCGCGCCGGGTGCACGCGATCCAGTCGCTGCATCTGCGCCACGGCCGGGAGTTCTACGTGCCGTCGTTCTCGACGCGCACGATCATCTACAAGGGCATGCTCGCTCGCGCACCAGGTCGGCGCAGTACTACCGCGACCTGCACGACGAATCGATGGTGTCGCGCGCTGGCGATGGTGCACCAGCGCTTCTCGACCAACACGTTCTCCGACGTGGGACCTTGGCGCACCCGTTCCGCTTCATCTGCCACAACGGCGAGATCAACACGCTGCGCGGCAACTTCAACTGGATCCGCGCGCGCGAAGGCGCGATCGCCTCCGAAGGTTCTCGGCGACGACCTGCAGAAGCTGTGGCCGCTGATCTACGACGGCCAGTCCGATTCGGCGTCGTTCGACAACGCGCTGGAGCTGCTCGTCGATGGGCGGCTATCCGCTGGCGCACGCGATGATGCTGATGATCCCGGAGGCGTGGGCCGGCAATCCGCTGATGGACGAGGACCGGCGCGCGTTCTACGAATACCACGCGGCGCTGATGGAGCCGTGGGACGGCCCCGCGGCGATGGCGTTCACCGACGGCCGCCAGATCGGCGCAACGCTCGACCGCAACGGCCTGCGACCGGCGCGCTTACGTCGTCACCGACGACGACTATCATCGTGATGGCCTCGGAAGTCGGCGTGCTCGACATTCCCGGAGTCCCGAGATCGTCAAGAAGTGGCGCCTGCAGCCGGGCAAGATGCTGCTGGTCGACCTGGAGGAGGGCCGCATCGTCGACGACGACGGAGTTGAAGCGCACGCTCGCCACCGACAAGCCGTACCGCGAATGGATCGCGCAAGTGCCGGCTGCGGCTCGACGACATGCCTGAGCCCGCGCCGCCGACGCCGTCGGAGGTCGCTGCTCGACCGCCAGCAGGCGTTCGGCTACACGCAGGAGGATCGTCAGGCTGCATGCTCGCGCCGATGGCGCAAGAACGGCGAGGAAGCCGCTCGGCTCGATGGGCAACGACGCGGCGCTGCCGGTGCTGTCGAACCGGCCGAAGGTCTTCTACAGCTACTTCAAGCAGCTGCTTCGCGCAGGTCACGAACCCGCCGATCGATCCGATCCGCGAGGAGCTCGTGATGTCGCTGGTGTCGTTCATCGGCCCGCGGCCCAACCTGCCTGCGGCGATCGACGCAGACCGAGCCGCCGATGCGCCTCGAAGTCGCAGCAGCCGATCCTCACCGCCGGAGAACATGGAGAAAGATCCGGCACGTCGAGCTGTTCTCCGGCGGCGCGTTCCGGCTCCGTCGAGCTCGACATCTGCTATCCCGGCCGCGTGGGGCGCGAACGGCATGGAGGCCGCGCTGGCGAGCCTCGCGGCGCACGCCGAGGACGCGATCCACGCAGGGCTACAACATCCTCATCCTGTCCGATCGCAGCGGTGTCGCCGGTGCTGCTGCCGATTCCGGCGCTGCTCGCGACGGCCGCGGTGCACGAGCATCTGGTGAAGCAAGGGACTGCGCACATCGACGGGCTCTGGTCGTCGAAACCGGCACGGCGCGCGAAGTGCATCACTTCGCGCTGCTCGCGGGCTACGGCGCCGAGGCGATCCATCCCTATCTCGCGCTGGAAACGCTGGCGACGCTTGCGCGATCGATCCCGAGATCGACCCGCAAGGAATCGCGCAAGCGCTACATCAAGGCGATCTGCAAGGGACTGACCAAGGTGATGTCGAAGATGGGCATCTCGACCTACCAGTCCTATTGCGGCGCGCAGATCTTCGAGGCGGTCGGGCTGCAGAAGGCGTTCGTCGACAAGTATTTCACCGGCACGGCGAGCAACGTCGAGGGCATCGGCCTCTTCGAGGTCGCCGAGGAAGCCGGTGCGGATGCACGCGCAGGCGTTCGGCGACGACCCGCTGCTGCGCGACATGCTCGACGCCGGCGGCGAGTATGCAGTATCGCAGCCGCGGCGAAGCGCACATGTGGACGCCGGAATCGATCGCCAAGCTGCAGCACGCGACGCGCGCGAACAGTCACGCGACGTACAAGGATTACGCGCACCTGGTCAACGAGCAGAGCCGGCAGCTGAAGACGTTCCGCGGCCTGTTCGAATTCAGCACGGCGCGAGCGTGCGCCGGTTCCGCTCGCGGAAGTCGAGCCGGCGAAGGATCGATCGTCAAGCGCTTCGCGACCGGCGCGATGAGCCTGGGCTCGATCTCGACCGAGGCGCACACGACGCTCGCCGTCGGCGATGAACCGCATCGGCGGCAAGTCGAACACCGGCGAGGGCGGCGAGGACGCCGCGCGCTATCGCGCCGAGCTGCGCACCGGCGAGAGCGCGTGAAAGACGGCGACACGCGTGGCGTCCGTGCTCGGCCGCGAGCAGATCGAGAGCGACATTCCGCTCAAGGCCGGCGACAGCCTGCGCTCGAAGATCAAGCAGGTCGCCTCGGCGCGCTTCGGCGTCACGGCGGAGTACCTGGCGTCGCGCCGACCAGATCGCAGATCAAGATGGCGCAGGGCGCCAAGCCCGGCGAAGGCGGCCAGCTGCCCGGCCACAAGGTCGTCCGAGTACATCGCGCAGCTGCGCTACTCGGTGCCGGGCGTCGGCCTGATCTCGCCGCCGCCGCATCACGACATCTACTCGATCGAGGACCTGGCGCAGCTGATCCACGACCTCAAGAACGCGAACTCGCAGCGCGTCGATCTCCGTGAAGCTCGTGTCGGAGGTCGGCGTCGGCACGGTCGCGGCGGGCGTGGCCAAGGCGAAGGCCGATCACGTGACCATCGCCGGCCACGACGGCGGCACCGGCGCCTCGCCGCTGTCGTCGATCAAGCACGCGGGCACGCCGTGGGAGCTCGGGCTCGCCGAAACGCAGCAGACGCTGGTGCTGAACCGCCTGCGCGGCCGCATCGCCGTGCAGGTCGACGGACAGATGAAGACCGGCCGCGACGTCGTCGATCGGCGCGATGCTCGGCGCGGACGAGTTCGGCTTCGCGACGGCGCCGCTCGTCGTCGAGGGCTGCATCATGATGCGCAAGTGCCACCTCAACACGTGCCCGGTCGGCATCGCGACGCAGGATCCGGTGCTGCGCAAGCAAGTTCACCGGCCAGCCTGAGCACGTCGTCAACTACTTCTTCTTCGTCGCCGAGGAAGTGCGCGAGATCATGGCGCAGCTGGGCTTCCGCACGTTCGACGACATGATCGGCCGCGCCGACCTGCCTCGACATGCGCGCGCGGCGTCGAGCACTGGAAGGCGAAGGGCTCGATTTTTCGCGCGTGTTCTACCAGCCGAAGATGCCGCCGGAAGTCGCGCGCCGTTCGGTGCGAAGCGCAGGACCACGGTCTCGGCGCGGCGCGCTCGACCATCGCGCTGATCGCCGCGGCGCAGCCGGCGCTCGACGACGAAGCAGCCGGTGCGCCTCGACGTACCGCATTCGCAACGCCAACCGTTCGGTCGGCGCGATGCTCTCCGGCGCGGTCGCGCGCAGGTACGGGCACGAAGGCTTGCCGCGACGACACGATCCACGTCGCGTTTCGAAGGCATCGCCGGGCCAGAGCTTCGGCGCGTTCCTGGCGCGCGGCATCACGTTCGAGCTGCAGGGCGCGACCAACGACTACGTCGGCAAGGGGCTTGTCCGGCGGGCGCATCGTCGTCTATCCTGACCCGCATGTCCGGCGATGCCCGAGGAAAACATCGTCATCGGCAACACGGTGATGTACGGCGCCATCGAGGGCGAAGCGTATTTCCGCGGCGTCGCCGGCGAGCGCTTCTGCGTGCGCAATTCCGGGCGCTCGGCCGTCGTCGAAGGCACGGGCGATCACGGCTGCGAATACATGACCGGCGGCACGGTCGTCGTGCTGGGCAGGACCGGGCGCAACTTCGCGGCGGGCATGAGCGGCGGCGTCGCTTACGTCTACGACGCGGACGGCACGTTCGCCGCCGCATTGCAACTGCGTCGATGGTCGCGCTCGCGCCCGTGCCGAGCGAAGTCCGAGCAGGCGGCGGCCGAGCAGGACCTCGTCGCCGCGGGCAAGGGCCGGCTGCCGGCACATCGGGGCGGGCCGACGAAGCGCAATTGCGCGAATTGATCGAGCGTCACTCTGCGCTTCACCGGCAGCACGCTCGCGCTGCGCGATCCTCGATGACTGGGACATCGCGCGCGCGAGGTTCGTCAAGGTGTTCCCGCACGAGTACCAGCGGGCGCTCGGCGAAATGTACGCGAAGCAGAACGTGAAGGCCGCGGCGAAGGCGAAAGCGCGAGCGGCCGCTTGACGCAATGGGCAAGGTCACCGGCTTCTCGAATTGCAGCGCATCAAGGAAGCGATGGAGCCCGCGCCGCGCGCGGGTGCACCACTATCGCGAGTTCATCCTTACGCTGGCTGACGACGGATGCTTCGAAGCAGGGCGCGCGCTGCATGGATTGCGGCATCCCGTTCTGCCAGTCCGGCTGTCCGGTCCACAACATCATCCCGGACTGGAACGATCTCGTGTACCGGCACCAGTGGCGCGAGGCGCTCGACGTGCTGCACTCGACCAACAATTTCCCGGAGTTCACCGGGCGGATATGCCCGGCGCCGTGCGAGGAGGCGTGCACGCTCAACATCAACGACGATCCCGTCGGCATCAAGTCGATCGAGCACTTCATCATCGACAAGGGCTGGGAGGAGGGCTGGGTCGTTGCCGCTGCCGCCTGCGCGAAGACCGGCAAGCGCGTCGCGGTCGTCGGCTCGGGTCCGGCGGGCATGGCGTGCGCGCAGCAACTCGCGCGCGCGGGGCACGACGTCGTGCTGTTCGAGAAGGCGGACCGCATCGGCGGCCTGCTTCGCTACGGCATCCCCGATTTCAAGATGGAGAAGCACCTGATCGACCGGCGCATGGCGCAGATGTCGATCGAGGGCGTCGAGTTCCGCCCCAACGCGAACGTCGGCGTCGACGTTCGGCCGCGGCGCAACTGCTCGCGCGATTTCGACGCGGTCGTCGCTGACGGGCGGCGCCGAGGCGCCGCGCGACCTGCCGGTGCCCGGCCGCGATCTCGCCGGCATCCATTTCGCGATGGACTTCCTGCCGCAGCAGAACAAGGTCGTCGCCGGCGACACGGTTCGCGGATCAGATCAGCGCGACGGGCAAGCACGTCGTCGTCATCGGCGGCGGCGACACGCGGTTCCGACTGCGTCGGCACGTCGAACCGCCACGGCGCCGCGTCGATCACGCAGTTCGAGCTGCTGCCGCAGCCGCCCGAGCCGGAGAACAAGCCGCTCGTGTGGCCGAACTGGCCGATCAAGCTGCGCACGTCGTCGTCGCACGAGGAAGGCTGCGAGCGCGACTGGGCGGTGGCCGACCAAGCGATTCGAAGGCCGCAACGGCAAGGTCGAAAAGCTCGTCGCCGGCGCGCGTCGAATGGCAGAAGGACGGCACGGGCGCCGAAGATGGTCGAGGTCCCGGGCAGCGAGTTCGAGATCAAGGCCGACCTCGTGCTGCTCGCGATGGGCTTCGTCGGCCCGACGCAGGCCGGCCTGCTCGCGCAGCTCGGCGTCGAGCGCGACGCGCGCGTCCAACGTCAAGGCCGATACCGAGAGCTACCGGACGTCGGTGCCCAAGGTCTTCGCCGCCGGCGACATGCGCCGCGGGCAGTCGCTCGTCGTGTGGGCGATCCGCGAGGGACGCCAGTGCCGCGCGCGCGGTCGATGAATTCCTGATGGGAGCCTCCGCGCTTCCGCGCTGAGTTTCCTCCGTTTCCATGTACGGGGCCATGTCCGCGATCGTCACGCTGGACCTCGACTGGCTGGCGCCCGGCGCTCGCGCCCGGCGTGCAGGACAGCGCGCTGTGCGCGCCATCGAGGATGGCGGCGTGCTGGTGCTGCCGCACGTGACGTTTGCCATGTCCGCGAGCGAGCGCCGCTTCCTGTCGCCCGAGTGGTCGGATGGCCGCGCGAAGAACGTGAGTCTCGACGGAACGACGCTGAAGGGCGCGCAAGGCGCAGCGGACGACCTGTCCGAACTGGCGGCGATGGTTGCGCGCTTCGCGGCGAACTGCTGGCGAACTCGTGGTCACGCTGTTCCCGCGCTACGCGCCCTACGTGCAGCGCGCGCGCGACGAGCTTCAGGCCGCAGCCCGCCGTCGGGCCGTCGCGTGTCCTGGCGCAAGGACGATTCGCGGCTGCACGTCGATGCGTTCCCGTCGCGGCCCAATCACGGCGAGCGGATCCTGCGCGTGTTCTCGAACGTCAACCCTGTCGAAGACCGCGTCTGGCGCGTGGGCGAAGCCGTTCGAGGCGATGGCCAAGACCTTTCTGCCGCGAATCCGCGATCCCGCTGCCAGGTTCGGCACACGGTGCTGGCGGCCCTGCGCATAACCAAGCGGCAAGCGCAGCGCGTACGACCACCTGATGCTCAACCTGCACGATCGCGCGAAGGAAGACCTGGCGTACCAGCGCGATTGCGCGCAGCAGGTCGTGCATTTCGCGCCCGGCACGACGTGGCTGTGCTTTTCCGACCAGGTCATGCATGCGGCGGTGTCGGGCCAATACATGCTGGAGCAGACGATCCACCTTCCGGTTGCCGCGCTTGTACGACCCGTCACGGGCGCCGCTCGCGATCCTCGAACGGCTGACCGGGCGCGCGCTGGTCCCGACCCGGTAGAATCCGAATCCCGTGTGCGTGCGCGCTCTGGCGCAGCGCACACCGCTGTCGCCTCCACCTCCCGTGCTCCACAACGACACCTTCCTGCGCGCATTGAAGCGCGAGCCGACGCCGTACACGCCGATATGGCTGATGCGGCAGGCCGGGCGGTATCTTCCCGAGTACAACGCGACGCGCGCGACGGCGGGCAGCTTCATGGCGCTCGCGCGGAATCCTGCGCTGGCCACGGAAGTGACGCTGCAGCCGCTCGAGCGCTTTCCGCTCGATGCCGCGATCCTGTTTTCGGACATCCTGACGATTCCCGACGCGATGGGCCTCGGCCTTTCGTTCGCCGACGGCGAGGGTCCGCGGTTCGCGCGGCACGGCGCGACGAAGCGTCCATCGCTGCGCTCGCCGTGCCCGACATGGCGAAGCTGCGTTACGTGTTCGATGCCGTCGCGCAGATCAAGCGGGCGCTCAAAGGCAGCGTGCCGCTGATCGGGTTCGCGGGAGCCCGTTCACGCTGGCCTGCTACATGATCGAGGGCGGCGGCAGCGCCGATTTTCGCGAATGTCCGGCAGAATGGCGTGCGCGCGCCCGACCTGCTCGCGCGTCTCGTCGCCACCAATGCGCGCGCGAGTCACTCGCGTATCTCAACGAGCAGATTGCCGCGGGCGCCGATGCGGTGATGATCTTCGATACCTGGGGCGGCCTGCTCACCGCCGACGCCTATCGCGGCAGCTGTCGCTGGCGCCGATGCGCGACGTCGTCGCAGACCTGGCCACTTCGGCCGACGGATAGCCGATCCCGTCCATCGTCTTCACGCAAGGCGGCGGCGCGTGGCTGACCGGAGATCGCCAGCATTGGCGCCACGGCGGTCGGCCTCGACTGGACGCGTCGACATTGGCGCCGCGCGGCGCAGCAGTCGGCGATCGCGTCGCGCTGCAGGGCAATCTCGATCCGATCGGTGCTGCTGACCGATCCCGCGACGGTGGCCCGCGAGGCGACGAAGATCCTCTGCGCGGCAGGTCCGGCGCCGGGTCACGTGTTCAATCTGGGACACGGCATCGTTCCCGGACGGCGCCCGACAACGTTGCGGCGCTGGTTGAGACCGTGCACCGCGTATCCCGCGAAACCCGCGCCGGGCCTTGATCTGGCGCGCATGGCCCTAGGAAAATGCCACCAAGCCGCGCCAATGCTGGCTTTGCGAGGGGTTGACAAAAGTTCCGGACGCTGATCTCGCCCCGACGCAGTTATGCACACCGAGGCCGCGCTGCGTGGGCATCGCCGACGCGCACGCCGGCCGGCCGTCGGGAGCGACTGTTTTAACCCATTGAAAATGAATAGTGATTTTGAGCCGTCGGGGATCGCTCACAGAGCGCCGATTGGCGAGCCGCGATATATTCGCCCGCCGACTTCACGGACTTACGCACAAAGTTATCCACACGGAAGGCGATTGTCTTCTGGGTGTCTTTAAAAATGAATGACTTGGGCCGCTTTCCTGCGATTCGCCTTGAGAATTTCGGAACACTACAACTCGTGCGATGAGCGATGTTTTCCTCAACCGCGCCGTTACGCAGAGGTTCCCATGCCCATCGCGCGCGTAGCGCTTCCGGTTGCTGCGTGACACGGCATTCGACTACTGGGCGCCGGAGGCGCCGGCATTGCGCGCGCGGCAGCGTCGTGCGCGTGCACCTGGGCCGCGCAAGCTTGCCGGCGTCGTCGTGGAAGTCGTCAGCTGCATCCGAGTGTCGCGCCGGAGAAATTGCAGACGATCGATGCGCTCGCGGCGATTCCACCGTTGCACGCCGACGTGCTCGACATGGCGAGCTTTGTCGCGGCGTATTACCAGGAGCCGCTGGGTATGGCGGCCGCGCTTGCCGTGCCGCCGCTCTCTGCCGGTCGCGTCGCGCGTCGCGCAGCGGAAGGTGCGTGGATGTATGACGGCGCTCGGTCGCCAGACATTGCTTCCCGACCTCCCGCGCTGCGCCTTCGCGCGCGCATTGCTCGAGCAACTTGGCCGCGGCGCCGCGCGGGCTGCCGGCGACGACAGTCGTCGCTTTGCCGGCGCACGCGCGGAGGATCCTGCGCGTGTGGCGCGAACGCCATTTTGTCGAGGCGGCGACCCCTTCCCGCCGGTCCCGGACGCCCCGGTTGTAGCGCTCAACGCGGATCAGCGCGGCCGCGGCGGCGGCCATTGAGAGGCACGGGGCGCCTTCGCGCCGTTCGTCCTGTTCGGCGTGACCGGCAGCGGCAAGACCGGACGTCTATCTCGCTGCGGCGGCGCAAATGATCGCGGCAGGCGGTCAGGTCCTGTTGCTGGTGCCGGAAATCAACCTTACGCCGCAGCTCGAGCGGCGCGTGCGCGCAGCGCTGCCCGGCGCGTAACCGTGGCGCTGCTGCACAGCGGACTAGCCGATGGCGAGCGCCGCGAGCACTGGCAGGCAGCGGCCGCGCGGCGAGGCGCAAGCTCGTGCTGGGGACGCGGCTTGCGGTGTTCGCGCCGATGCCGTCGCTCTCGCTCATCGTCGTCGACGAGGAGCACGACGCGTCGTACAAGCAGCAGGATAACGTGCGCTACCACGCGCGCGACGTGTGCCGTCTGGCGCGCGCATCGCCGAAACGTCCCGGTGGTGCTCGGAAGCGCGACGCCGTCGCTCGAGATCGTGGCTGCACGCGATCGAAGGGCGCTACCGGAGGCTCGACCTGCCGCGGCGCGCCGATCCGCGGGCGCGCAGTGCCGCTGGTGCGCGTTCGCGGCCAACCGGCTGGCGCGCGCGCAGGACGGCATCGGCGAGGCGCTGCGCACTGCGTTGGCAGCGCGGCTCGCACGCGGCGAGCAGTCGCTGGTGTTCGTCAATCGCCGCGGGTTCGCGCCGTCGCTGCTTTGCGCGCGCCTGCGGGTGGGAAGCGGACTGCCCGCGCTGCAGCGCCAGGCTCACCATGCATCGCACGCCGGCGGCATTGCGCTGCCATCATTGCGGCCACGACGGAGCGACCTGCCTAAGGCCTGCCCTGCGTGCGGCAACGTGGACCTGTTGCCGCTGGGCTGCGGAACGCAGCGGCTCGAGCGCGTTCTGGCGGACGCATTCCCGGCGGCGCGCATCGCGCGCATCGATCGCGACACGCACGCGGGCGCGTGCGTTCGCTTCGCCGCCATGCGCGGCCAGATGGCGGCCAACGAACTCGACATCCTGATCGGCACGCAGATGCTCGGCCAAGGGCCACGACTTCCCGCGCCTCACGCTGGTGGGCGTGCTGGGCGCCGACAATGCGCTTGTACAGCGCGGATTTTCGTGCCACCGAGCGGCTCGCGCGCGCTGCTGATGCAGGTCGCGGGCCGTGCGGGCCGCGCCGGGCTCGAAGGCGAGGTCATCGTGCAGACCGACTTTCCGGAGCATCCGGTGTATGCCGCGATCGGCGCGCACGACTACGAACGCCTGGCGGCCGGCGCTGCTTGCGGAGCGGAAGATCGCGCAGCTGCCGCCGTTCACGCACGCGTCGCCGTGCTCGCGGCGGAGGCGCATCACCGCGACGACGTCGACGTCTTCCTGCGCGCTGCGCACGCGGCGGCGCGTGGCGCTGGACGAGCGCGGCGCGAGCGTCGAGATCTTCCTCGCCGGTTCCCGCGTTGCTTGCGCGCCGCGCGGGATTCGAACGCGGGCAGGTGGTCGTGCAAAGCGCGCGCCGGTCGGCGTTGCAGCAGTTTCTGCCGTCGTGGCGGGCCGCGCTCGCCGCGCTGCCCGGCCGCCGCGTTCGCTGGGCGCTCGACGTCGATCCGGCGGGCTTTGCCTGATGCCGACCCGAAGCCGGCGCGAACGGTTATAATTTACGGCTTTGTGCCGATCGGCGCCGACCTGCGAACGATCCACGAAAGCGCCGTGAACGATCTCAAGCAGAACCTCGAACTGGCGATGAAGATGCGGTCCGCAGCGTCGTGCCTGACTGCGCCGACACGCCCGTCGTCCGTCGACCGGCCGAAGCAGGCGGCGCACGGAGACTACGCGTCCAACGTCGCGCTGGCGCTGGCGAAGCAGCGCGAAGCGCAATCCGCGCGAGCTTGGCGGCAGGCGCTGGTCGCCGCGACTGCCGGCGTCGCCGACTCATCGATCGCGCCGAGATCGCGGGCGCCGGATTCATCAATCATCTTCGTGACCGCCGGCCGCGCGGCAGGCGATCGTCGCGCGGGTGCTGGCCGAACGCGACGCCTTCGGCCAGTCGCAGCGCGCACGCGCGGACGAGCGCGTCATGGTGGAGTTCGTTTCGGCGAATCCGACCGGGCCGCTGCATGTCGGCCACGGCCGGCAGGCGGCGCTGGGCGATGCGATCGCGTACCCTGCTCGAGTCGCAGGGCTACGCGGTCACCCGCGAGTTCTACTACAACGACGCCGGGCCAGCAGATCGAGAATCTCGCGGTTTCGGTGCGCGCGCGCGCGCAGGAAATCCTGGGCGAGTCAGATCGCGTTCCCGGAGGACGGCTACCACGGCGAATACATCCGCGAGCTCGCGCAGCGCTATCTCGGCGGAAGTCGGCCACGACCTGTCGCGACATCGAGTCGATCCGCCGCTTCGCGGTGGCGCGAGCTGCGCCGCGAGCAGGACCGCGACCTGCATGGCGTTCGGGCGTGCAGCTTCGACCACTACTACCTCGAAAGCTCGCTCTACACCGACGGCCGCGTCGACGCGACCGTCGCGCGCCTCGATCGACGTCGGGCAAGACCTACGAGCAGGACGGTGCGCTGTGGCTGCAGACGACCGACTACGGCGACGACAAGGACCGCGTCATGCGCAAGTCCGACGGCGGCTACACCTACTTCGTGCCGGACGTCGCGTACCACGTCACGAAGTGGGAGCGCGGATTTCGCAAGGTGATCAACGTCCAGGGCGGCGATCATCACAGCACCGTCACGCGCGTGCGCGCCGGCCTGCAGGCGGTCGGCATGGGCATCCCGCAGGGCTATCCGGACTACGTCATGCACAAGATGGTCACGGTGATGCGCGGCGGCGAGGAAGTGAAGATCAGCAAGCGCGCCGGCGACTACGTCACGCTGCGCGAGCCTGATCGACGAGGTCGGGCGCGACGCCGTGCGCTTCTTCCTCGTGTCGCGCAAGGCGGACACCGAGTTCGTGTTCGACATCGACCTCGCGCGCTCGCAGACGGAGGAGAATCCCGTGTACTACGTGCAGTACGCGCACGCGCGCGTTTGCTCGGTGCTGCGGCAGGCGGGGCATCGCGCCTGCCGAGGCGCCATGGCGCGCTGGCGCGACGCCGACCCGTCGCCGCTGACCAGTCCCTACGAGGAGGCGCTGCTGCGGCGGCTCGCCGACTTTCCGGTGGAACTCGCGACGCGGCGCGCGACGCCGCGCCGCACCAGGTGACGTTCTATCTCAAGGATTTGGCCCAGGAATTCCACAGTTACTATAATGCGGAGCGATTCCTGGTCGACGATGCGCGGACTGCAGCGCGCGCGACTGGCGCTTGGTCGTGGCCGCCGGGACAGAGTGCTGTCCGCAACGGCTTGGCGGTGCTCGGCATATCCGCGCCGCCGGAGTACAAATGTAACGCCGTTGGTCAGTTATGAAACCCGCGTGCAGCGATTCTGCAGCGTCAAGCCCATGACCCGAAATAGCACCGCGTTCCGCCGACCGCCTCCCGCACCCGATCGTCGCGACACAGCTGGCCGCGTGGAACGCTGCATCGGCGTGTTCATCGGCCTGATGCTCGGCCTCACGCTCGCGGCGCGGGATCGCGTACTACGCGGCCGAGGCGACCTCGCCCTGATGCCGCGGCAGGTCGGCACACGGCAGCGCGACTCCGTGCGCGGCGCATTGCCGACTCAGGGCGGCGAAGACCGAACACCGGCGGCGAGCAAGACCGCGCTTCGACTTCTACAAGATCCTGCCCGGCGCGGGAGGAAGCCGCAAAGGTTCCAGGTCGGCAGCAAGGTCGCGCCCGACCGCGCAGTCATCGACCAAGGCGTCAAGGACCGGATCGCCAGCGTACCGGCGATCGCCGGCGCAAGGCGGCAGCGGCCTGCGAACCAGGCCACTGACGAGCCGCACCGCGCCGCCAAGGCGGACCGCTTCTGGCTGCAGGCCGGTTCCTTCGCAGCGAAGCCGGACGCCGAGAACCTGAAGGCGCAGCTCGGCGCTCGTCCGGCTGGGAAGCCGACGTACAGCAGGGCGACGCTGCCGGACAAGGGCGTGCGCTATCGCGTTCGCCTCGGGCCCTACGACAACGCCGACGAGCTGAACCGGATCAAGAACGAGCTTCGACGCGGCAGCGGCGTTCGACGTCGCGGTGATCAAGTTCTGAGATTCACGTCCACAGCGACCCGCCAAGGGAACTCGCGGTCGGCCGAACAGGACCACAAGGCCGTTGAGTCACTTCAATCGCCGCGCGCCCGACGTTCCCCCAGGCGCCTCACGGGACATGCATGAGCATCGAAGGTTCAGGAACCGAGAATTTGCCCTGTCGTTTCTGGCCGGCGGCTACTCATTCGTCTCGCTTGCGCCCCTGTCGCATGGGCGCAAGGGCGTGGTCGAAGGCCGCCAGTATCTCGCGGATGAACGCCTCTTCCCGTCGAAACCGGGAAGAAGATCGAGGTCATCGAATTCTTCTCCTACGGCTGTCCGCACTGCTGCGAACTCGAGCCGGTCCTTGACAGGACTGGCTGAAGACGCTGCCCGCCGACGTATCGCGGTTCGCCGCGATGCCGGTGATGTTCCAGCCACGGTGGACGGAAGCTGGCCAAGATCTATCTACACGCTGGAAGCCCTGGGCGAGAAGCGAAGCTGTCGCCCGAGGTATTCGCTGCGATCCACGTCAAGCGCCTGGCGCTCTACGACCCGGCGAAATTCTTTGACTGGGCAGCGAGCAAGGGCCTCGATCGCAAGAAGGTCGAGGACATGTACAACTCCTTCGCGATGTCGGGCCGGATCAATCGCGCGAAGCAACTTGCGCAGGCTTACAACATCCGGAAGTGCCGACAATGCGTCGTCGACGGCAAGTTCGTCACGAGTGCAGCGAAGGCGGGATCGGATGCGGCCACGCCCGCGGTAATCGACCGGACTGATCGCCCAAGGCCCGCGCGGAGCAGCCGGAAGTCTGACGCGGCAAGACGCGTCCGGAGGGAGGGGGCTGCAATGAGAGTCTTTCTCACGGGCGCATCGTCCGGGCTGGGCGAGGCCCTCGCCCGACACTACGCCGCGCAAGGCGCGACGCTGGGCTTGTTCGCGCGACGCGAGGCCGAACTGGCGCGCTTGCGCAGGCGCTTGCGCCCGCAACGGATCGCCACCTATCACGGGTGACGTGCGCGATGCGGCCGCGCTGGCACGCGCTGGCGCCGATTACATCGCCGCGTTTCGGTGCGCCCGATCATCCGTCATCGGCAACGCGGGCATTTCGCGCGGCAGCGCTGACGGCCGAGGCCGAAGATCTCCCCTCGTTCAAGGCCGTGTTCGATACCAACGTGCTGGGCCTCGTGCAGACATTCCAGCCGTTCCTGGCCGCGATGACGCGTGCGCGAAGCGGCGCGCTTGTCGGCGTGGCCAGCGTGGGCCGGCTTTCGCGGCCTTCCCGGCTCCGGGGGCCTATTCGGCCTCCAAGGCCGCCGCGATTACCTATCTGGAAAGCCTGCGCGTCGAACTCAG
>ERZ1370068.2796-contig-1925_pt1 | contig 16745 bp, 17 predicted proteins | sample MGYA00561227_ERZ1370068 | MGnify/ENA primary metagenome ERZ1370068 (study PRJEB38410, sample SAMEA6850437) | metagenome | study: Metagenomic assessment of the ecological functions of the soil: analysis of the soil microbiota associated with the...
GCCGGGGGCGGGGTCTGTTACTTTCGCGGTGATGAGGCATGGCGGCTGTTTCGCGTGGTCGGGACGCCGCCTTGGGCAGGACCTTTTTCGAGGGGCCTCGGCGGGTCGATCGCGAAGAAGCGCTCTTCCGGCATACCCGTAGTCCTCGCCACTCTCGCATCCCGATGCGGAGATAACCGTGCGCTTCGGCGTCTCGGTCGCGGATCACGCGGTACAGCTTCCCGATCTCCGAGAGACGCCTCGTAGCCCATGCTATTCTCGATGCACACCGCAAACCGCGCCGCAAGATCTCCTCGTTCTCCTCGTCCCCTCAGTCCCTGATCCAGGCCGGAGATAAGGCGTTGCGCGAGGCGGGCGCGCTCCCCTGCGCGAGAGCTTCAGAGCCTGCGATTCGACTTCGCGGGCTAGTCTAGCCATGCCGGGAGCCTATCGCACTGGGCTCCCCCTCCCGGTGTTCACCGAGCGCGCCGTGGCACCCGCTGGGGCCGAACGTTCTGTCGGGCATCATCGCTCGGCACTTCGCCGAACCACAAACACGTCACGGGAAGGAGAAGACAGCCCAAGGCCGATGGCGCCTGCTATGACCGCAGAAACGAACACGAGCAATCCCCACAATGCGCCCCGCTCTCCATTCCTGCCGGTCGCGTGTCTCGAGATCCGGACGCATCGGATAAACCGTTAACCGAAGATGAACGTCATCCGAACGACGTAAGACAACTGACCCTGCGACCATACAGCCGCCGATCACGCCAACGGCGATGGAACACCAGATGACCATGGACGCGCGTACTCGCGTGATCCGTAAGCCTGAGACAGCAGCAGCCACGGGCAGCCACCTGCGCTGAGCAAGGTGGCCAGCGTCGATCGCCAGAACCGCCATCACAACGCAGGTCAGCATGCTCCCAACCGCCAGCTTCAGCGGCGGCGCCAAGCGCCGCGAGGCGCCGGCCGCTACGCAAGCTGGAGATTGAGAGCATCATCTCACGCTAACTACTTGTGTCCGATAATCACGTAGATGGCATGATCCAACTGAATGGGTGTTCGGCGAACATCCAAGGCATCCACCTCGGAGAACCGCACCGCCCGCGCGTCTGAATGCATCGCGAACGCCATCGAATGCGGGGCGCTGCTGCATTCTTCGGGTGGAAGAAGAGAAGCGCCACTCCGGGGAAGAGTGCGATGATAGTTCGGTAATGGGCGGCCTGCCGGCCGACGCTTGCGATACGCCGAGTATTTGGCGCCCGTACCCGAAAGCTCTCGCTATCCATCATGCTCCGACGCCACGACCAGAGGCTCGGACTGCTTCAACAAGCGCCAGTAACGTGACCAGCTTCAATGCCTGCGGTTCGCTGAGTACTCGTGGCGCAATCGTCTCCTCGATGGTTCGCCGCGCCGCCTCACCGCGATCTGGATTCGTTCCTCAGCCGTCGCGAGCCGCTGTTCCGCAGCCCCCTTCTTCTCCAGCCCGCTGAAGGAAGCTCGAGATGCGACCCGAAATGTACTGAGTGAACAATCCGGCAATCGCGCTGTGAGGGACGGCGAGAATATTGCGATGAGGCCCCGCGGGCGATCGTGAGCAGCTTCGCCAGTTCTTCCGGCGACTGGCTACCCAGCAAGTTCATGCGACCTCCCCGGCAGGGCAAGATTCTACGATCCCATTCTGCCAGATCGTGCCCAGCGCGCGGTTCAATAGCCGCCGCAGCGAAGCGAAGCGAACGGCGGTCGGCTGCAGCCCAGAAGTTCGGCGCCGAACTCATCGACGGCTTGCGACTTCAAGAAGCCAAGGCACGCCCGCGGAGCCGGTTCGCGGGAAAGTGGATTAAGCGGAGCACGCCCGGTTGCTGCCGAACGTTGTGCCGACGCACCGATTCAGGAGCGCGGCCCGGTTTCGCGGCGCCCGAGCTTCCAGGCGCGCACCGATCCGGCGTTCTTGGCCTCAACCGGCGTCCATGGCGAGGAAACCATCGCGCGCGCGAGTCACTAAGCCGACTGTACAGGCTGTTGCTCACGACGATCTCGTCGGTCCGCGCGACGCCGCAGAGACGAGCGGCGAGGTTGATCGCGTCGCCGACGACGCCGACATGGGCGCGGCTGAACGGCCGAAACTCGATCACCTGCAGATCGCCGGTCGCCATCGCGACGTGCGCGCCGGTCGATGGCTGCGATCTGGTCGATCTGGCGCTGCCACTCGATTCGCGACGGAGGCGCCGATGTCGACGATCAGCGCCGTCGCGCAGGCGAACCCACGCTCGCGCATCGTCGGGAGCGGCTTCCGGGATGCCGAAGATAGCGATGACGGAGTCGCCGAGGAACTGGTAAGAGCATGCCGCCGGCGTTGATGATCTGGTAGCGGGTCCTCGAGGCGAACGCGGTGAGCGATCGGCGCACGGACGTCGTCGTCGCGGGTATCGCGGACGAATCTCTCGTGTAGCCGGACAGGTCGGCGGTGACGACAACGACGTTGGGATACCGGCCAGGCAGGGAGGATGTCGCTCGCGGTCTTCCTGCCGGTCTCACGCAGCTGTCGCAGCCGCCAGAAGCCGAAATGCCAGAGAAGCGTGGATTGGAGAGTCATCGGCACGGAATTCGTCCCCGAAGGCGTGGCGCCCCCTTCGCGCGGTCGACCGCGGCCCGGAGCTCGAGGCGATCGTGCTCCTCCAGCGAGCCCAGGCTCACCGAACCGTCGACGGACCAGCTCGTCGAGACGGCGTTCGTCCCAGACTCTCGAGCGCGAGATCGGGGCGTGGACGCTCCGCGCGCTGCCTCGAGCCGGACCAGTCCTTGCGGCCATTCACGTCGATGACGAGCACGACCTTACTTCGCCGCAGCGGTCGCGTCGTTCGGCCTCGCTGTACTTGCGCCGCAGGCTCTCGATCAGCCGCTCCGGTGTGTAGCCGTAGTCGACCTCCACGAAGTAAGGCGCCTTGCCCCTCGGCGTGACCTGGATGTCCGCGAACGCGGACGGGCCGAACCGCCACTTCCTGCCGTATCACGACGTCCTCCGGGGCGATGTGCTCCGTCGCGACGTGCTCGCGAAGCGGCAGAGGTCGCAGCAAACGCTTTCGAGGAAGAAGGCGCAGCGTCCTCGCGAAAACTGTGGCTCGCGACTGCCCGTCGCCATGCTCGTCAGCCCGCAGCGATTCGGCTTGTGTGGCGTGGAGGGATGCCCCGTTGTCAGGTCGTCCTACCCTTCGACGTGGGCGAGCCCCGACAGCGGCCATTTCTGGCGTTCTGCCGCCTCCGCCTAGAGTCCCATTCCAATTGCACCGCCCGAGTATACGATGCCAGCAGAAGAACCGTCAGAACTGCCGAACGAAAGTAGACAGACCTGCGTATCCTGGTGCGGAATTCGAAGGAGGCTGCGGAATGTCGCTGGATATCGCCACCGTCGGCCGCGTTCGGATGTGGGACTTCTCCTCACGCCATCACGGGTTGCAGCGAGCCCAGGCCGTGCCTCGGAGGGAGATAGGCGGCCCGAATCCCCGTCCGCGTATCCCGTCTGCCATAAAGTTTCGCGCTGCGGGCGTCACGGTTGAACATCCGGTCGGCGGGGCTGCGGACGCCGGCCGGCCCGCGATTGAGTACATGCGTGCAGATCATCGTCGTCGATACGTCGCGGTGACCCAGGAGTTCCTGCACGGTGCGCATGTCCTGGCCGTCCTGCAGCAAGTGGGTGGCGAACGAGTGGCGGAGCGTGTGGGGGCTGGCGCGCTTGGCGATGCCCGCCGCTGTTACCGCGCGCTTTAGCTCACGCTGCAGGACGGTCTCGTGCAAGTGGTGGCGCCGACGCTGGCCTGTCTCCCGGTCAGGTAGATGCGCGTGGCCGGGAATACCCACTGCCACACCCATTGACGGCCCCGTGCGGGTATGTCCGGGCCAGGGCGGTGGGCAACTCCACCCGGCCGGACCCGGCGGCTAGGTCTTGCTGATGTTGCGCGCGGATGTGCGGAAGATGCCCGACCAGGGTCGGCTTTGGCCATACCCGGCAGCATGGTCGTCCGGTCCTTGTCCCCCTTGCCGCCGCGGACGACGATCTGGTTGGTCCCGAAGTCGACGTCCTGGACGCGAAGGCGGCAGCGCTCCATGACTCGGAGCCCCGCCCCATACAGCAGGCACGCCATGAGCCGCGGCGCGCCGTCGAGCCGCTGGATGAGGGCGCGCACCTCGTCGCGGCTGAGGACGACGGGCAGGCGATCCGGCCATAGTTGCGCGCACGATGTCATCCAGCCACGGTAGTTCCACGCCCAGCACGTCGCGGTAGAGGAACAGCAGTGCGCTCAGCAGCGATTCTGGGTAGAGGCGGCGACATGCCTCTCAACCGCCAGGGCGCTTAGAAATCGGATGACGTGAGGGCCGTTCAGCTCGGCGGGATGCCGTTTGCCGTGGAAGAAGATATACCGCCGGATCCAGGCGACATACGCTTCTTCCGTTCGTCGGCTATAGTGTCGGACGCGAAGGGCCCCGCGGACGCGATCGGGCAACCGCGGCTTGGGCATCACCGGCGGTACAGAGTCGCGGACGGTGCTCGTGCCCGCGTTGCCGGCCTCGACGGGATACACCAGCGTCCCTACCGCTCGTGGCTGACCCCATCACGCTCCGCTTCGCTGGATGGAAAGGCGCGCTGACTATAGCGTGCTCTCCTGAGGGCCGAACAAGACACATGGTGTGCGTATCACGCGGAGATACAACGACGCAGTAAGGACAGCGCCCCGCGTTGTCATCTGACCTTCCGGCTCATCTGGTTTCTCGGATGAGGCGAGAGCCGTCCGCGACGTCCTGGGACGTCCCACCCGAGCCGCTCGATCCCGGCTCTGGACCCGTCGGCTTCCGGCGTACTCCCGGGCCGGTGCGTCCCGGGCGGTGGGACGCCCTCGCCCGATCGATGGCAAGCCCGAACTGCGACGAGGTCCTCCGCGAGGAGGTCCGAGCAGGCCGCGGCGCGCCAGCCCTGGGCAGCGGCGAGCCCCCGGATGCGTGTCGAAGTCGTCGTCGAGCGTCCGCAAAAGCTCTTCCATGTGAGCTGGCTGGGCCGCAGCCGCGACATTTTTCGGTTTAACAGGTAGTCGGACCGGGCGATAATGCCCCCGCGTCTCCAAAGGACGCGGGTCCCGGAACTCCTCGCCTGCTGTGGAGGGCTCCACCCAAATGGGTGACGCGGAAGCTAGCCCGGATCGCCCCTCGCTCTCGCCACCTTCGCCTCGAGCTTAGCGCCATGAAGAAGGCGGTGCGCCTGGCCCTCTACGGTGCGGTTCTTCTCGCCGCTTGCCACCTCGAGATCGGCCTCATGGCACGCGCCGCGTCGCGCGACGTGATCGTCGTGCCGATACAGGGGACGGTCGACGACGGGATGGCGCATATGGTCGCGCGCGCCGTCGACGATGCCAACGCGTCGCATGCAGCAGGGGCTGGTCCTCGATATCAACACGACCGGGGGCCTCGTCAGTTCGGCGTTCGAGATCCGCGACGCCATGTTCCGCGCCCAGGTACCGACCGTCGCCTATGTTGCGCAGCGTGCCTTCTCGGCCGGGGCGCTGATCACGCTGTCCGCGCGAGAAGATCGTGATGGCCCCTGGTGGCAGCCTCGGTGCGGCCGAGCCGATTCCCAAGACGGTCAAGACCGTCGCGGCGTTGCGCTCGGAGTTCGCGGTCGACCGCGCAGCGCAACCATCGCGATCCGACGCTGGCGGCGGCCATGGTCGGACGCGACCGTCGATGTGCCGGCCTACAAGCCGGCCGGCGCCATCCTGTCGCTGACCGCCGAGGAGGCGAAGCGCGCGGGATACGCCGATGCGATCGAGCCGACGCTTGCGGATGCCCTGCGCTTTGCCGGCCTCGATCGGTTGCCGCTGCGCACTGCGCAATACACGTTCGCCGAGCAGGTGGCGCGCTTCGCGACGAGCCCCGCGATCAGCGGCCTCCTCCTGATGCGTGGGCTTCATGGGCATCACGATCGAGATGCTCACGCTGCACGGCATCGCCGGATCCATCGGCGTCGGCTCGCTGGCGCTGTTCTTCGGAACGCATGTCTACTCCGGCTTTTCGGACTCACTCGTGATCGTGCTGGCGATCCTCGGCATCGTCGGAATCCTGCTGGAGCTGCACGTCATCCCCGGCCATTTCATCGCTGGCGCCATCGGAACAATCGCGCTCCTGGTGGCGGTGGTGCTGGCCTTCGGCTACGGGTTCCTGACGGTCGCGTTGCAGTCGCTCGCCGTTGCGGCCGCGCTCTCTGCGCTGATGATCGGCGCTGTCGTGGCGGATTTTGCCCCGGAGCGCATTTCGCGCGGCGCCTTGTCTTCAAGCCCGCTCAAGGCCCCGAGTACGTGACCAGTGCCGACTACTCGCAGGTTCCTCGATCATACCGGCCACGCGACGTCCTATCTGCGCCCGGCCGGCGTGGCGACCGTCGATGGTGAGCGGCTCGACGTCCTCACCGGAGGGCGACTTCATTCAAGCGGGAACCCCGATTCGCGTCAGCCGGGTCGAAGGCGCCCGTATCTTCGTGCGTTCTCTCCCCGTGGAGAAGTGAGGGAGCTACCGATGACCGCTGTCGGTTTCTTCAGCGCGGTGGTGATCGTGGCGGTCATCTTCGGGTTCCTGTTCTTCTTGTACTACTTTCTGCTGGGAATGTGGATCCGCACGATCGCGGCCGGAGTCCCACTGTCGATAGTCACGCTCATCCGCATGCGGCTGATGGGTATTCAACCGAGCGTCATCGTGACGAACCTCGTGCGCGCACGCAAAGCCGGCTTGGCGTTGACCGTCGACGAGATGCAGTCGCATTATCTGGCAGGCGGTCGCGTCGAGAAGGTGACGCTGGCCATGATCGCGGCCCAGCGTGCGCAGATTCCGCTGGAATGGCGGAGGGCGGCGGCCATCGACCTGGCGGGCCGCGACGTGCTCGAAGCGCTCCAGACGTCGGTCACTCCCCGGGTCATCGAGACGCCGGTCTTCCAGGGCGTCGCGCAGAACGGCATCCAGCTCAACGTGAAGGCGCGCATCACCGTGCGCTCGAACCTGGACCGATACGTGGGCGGCGCGGGCGAGTCGACGATCCTCGCACGCGTGGGAGAGGGGTCGTCTCGGCGGTCGGCGCAGCCATCGATCACAAGGAGGTGCTCGAGTTTCCCGACCGGATCTCCAAGCAAGTGCTGGCGAAAGGCTTGGATGCGGGGACGGCGTTCGAGATCGTGTCGATCGACATCGCCGATGTGGACGTGGGCAAGAATATCGGCGCCGAGCTGCAGATGAGCCAGGCGGAGGCCGACCGCCGCATCGCGCAGGCAAAAGCGGCGGAACGACAGTACGCCGCACTCGCCGCCGAGCAGGAGCAGAAAGCTGAGACGCAGGCGATGCGGGCCAAAGGTGGTTGCGGCGGAGGCGCAGATCCCGCAGGCGATTGCCGAGGCCTTCCGGAGCGGTAGGCTGGGGGTGATGGACTACTACCGGCTCAACAACATCAAGGCGGACACGGAGATGCGCGGCGCGATCAGCCAGGGCGTCGCACCCGAGCAGCCGCAGGCGTCGCAGGCATTGACGTCTCCGGCGCCTGCCGCGCCGAAGTCGAGCTGACGTGGCCGACTTCCCCTGGAGCCCCGCGGCGTCTGGCCCCCTGCCCCGACGCCCGATCCGCCCGCGCCACCGGTCACACCCGTCGAGAATGACGCCGTGTCTCCGACGAGCCTCCTCGCAGGACTGCGTGCGGGGCCGTCGCTACTGGCATCGCTGATTGCCCACGAAGTCCTCGGTCCGCCGCTGGCATTGCGGACGAATGCCGAGTCGCCGCGCGGCGTTTCCGACGCTTCTCTAGGCCGCCCGATACTCGCAGAAGCCGCCCATGAGGTCGTCGGGGTGCCACACGCCGCGATGGCGCTCGCACTCGACCTTGAGCTCTTCCCTGGGGTAGGTCGGTGCGATGGGGGCGCCGCTGCAACCGACCTGAACGGTCACGGCGCCGATCAAGAGGAGTGCCGCCACCCGCGTCTGCGCGAGGGTGCGCATCAGCGGATGATGGGACCGGCGTCCGGGCGATCGCTCTTCAGCGGGGCAGCACATCGCGCGGATCGAGGTCCAACTCCAGCATGCCGAGGCTCGCCAGGCAAAAATCTCGCGGTGGGAACTGTACCGGGGCGACGGCACCATCGCGAAACAGCCGCTTCGAGCGGCGAGGTCTTGAACAATGCATGGGCGCCGCCGAGGGTCATGGCCGTGCGCGTGATCCGGGTCACCGCTTCACCGACGAAATACTTGGCGCGATAGAACGCCGCCAGGGTCGCGGGCGTCGGTCCCTGGGTATCGCTGAGCCACGCCGAGTGATACGTCAGCAACCGGGCGGCTTCCAGATCGACGCTCATCTCCGCCACGTGCCGGCGCACGTCCGGATGATAGGCCAGGGACTGGGCGAAGCCGGGCGGCGTTCTCCTCCGGACGGTCTCGATGAGGGCGTTGTACGCCGCGACGGCGACGCCGAGGTAAACCGCGGTGTAGGACGCCCATGACCAGTTGGCGCCATCACGGCGAAACGGGACGATATCGTCCGCCCGCACCATGAGGGCGTCCTCCGACACCCAGCAATCATCCAGCACCATGGAGTCGCTCCGGGTCGCCCGCATGCCCAGCGTGTCCCAGACCTCTTCGACGCGGCGCCCCGCGGCCTGTCGAGGCACCAGCAGGATCATCGCCGCGGTCGGTGCGGTCGCCTCGTCCGGATAGGCCATCACCGCGCAGTAGTCGGCGGCCTCCAGCATCGACGCAAAGGCCTTGCGCCCGCTGATGCGATAGCCGCCGTCCACGCGCCGGGCGCGCGTCAGCGGCACGGGCGTCCCCGACCAGCCCCGACGTGGTGGGCTCCGAGTAGTTGCCGGCGATGAGCTTCTTGTCGTGGACCACCATGTGGGCCAGTCGCTTCTTGGTGCCGATCGACACGAGCGGGCTCTCCATGAGCGGCCCGACAATCGACAGGTGCATGTTGAACGACAGGGCGGTCGAGGCGCAGCCCTGGGCCAGCTCCTCGGCGGCGAGCGAGTAGCCGAGCAAGCCCACCCCGGCGCCTCCGAGCTCGGCGGGGACGTTGAGCGCGTAGAGCCCGGCGTCGCAGAGCGCCGCGTAGTTCTCCAGGGGATGGCTCGCCTCGCGGTCATGCTGGGGCCGCGCGCGACGCGAAGTCGGTCGCGAGAGACCGGCATCGCTCCTGGAGACGACGCTGGTCCTCGGTGATGTGAAACTCCATGCGCTGCTCCTTCCAGAACGCTCAGCTCGACGTCACCTGTCCCCCGTGACGCCTTCGTCGGCATTCTAGTAGGAAAGCATGGCGGATGCTCTCGTCACTTCGCCTGTGGATTGACCAGGCGCCCGGCGAAGAGAGGCTGCCGGTCCCGTTGTCGCGGATGACGAAGAAGAACGGATGGTCGGCGCGGAATACCGGCGTCGGATCGGGTGCGCGGAGCAGACGTGGCGCAGACGATCGCCGCGGTGGCCGCGGCGGCCTCGGTCCCTTCTCGTTCACGTCGACGTATGCTTTGTGGACCACGGCCGAGAGGCGAAGTGGCTCGCCCGTCGCGATGCCGGAGAAGTCGGCCTTGCCGGGTGAGAACGCGAGCGGCATGCCCAGGTCGGTCAGCGCGTCCTTGAGCTGGAACTCCGCGGTGACCTTGAACCGCGGAAGCGTGACGTCCACCTCCCGCACGGCCAACTGGGCCAAGCCAGTCCGTCACACGCGCGGCCGTCAGCGTCTTCTCGAGCTCGGCCAGCCCATCCGCCCGCTTCGGCAGGAACACGATCATCGACTGCTGGTTCGGCATCGTACGGAAGCTCCAGCGCCTGGAAGCTACCGCCGTCCAGGTAGCGGAACTGCTCGCTGCTGGCTCATGAGCGGCACGTCACCGATGGTCTTGCCCGTCGACAGCGTGAACGTGTCGTTTCGCGTCGCCGCCTCGGGAAACGCGTACTTCCACTTGCCCTTGAAGTAGATGGCGTTGGTCAGGACCACCCGCGTGTCCGAGTTGAGCACGCCTTCGGGGATGAGGTCCTTGATCCGGTCCCGCGTCTGCTGCTTCGACCCAGGCATTGATCGTCATCCGCGCCTTCTCGGGCGCCCGCATGAAATCGAGGGGCGTGAGGCCCGCCCCGTAGAGATTCTTGACGGTCGCCTGGAAGGCGGGAGCGTCGCAAGGCCCGTCTGGGTCCAGAGTGCGTTGGCGACGAGCAGCTCGGCCCCGCCTTTGGCGCCGGCGCCGTTCACGTCGCGGTTGACCTTGGCGAAGCTTTGATGCAGGCGGTCCCCGTCCATCGGGAAGCGCAGCGCCGCGGCCATCTGGGTCGCCGTCGGGCCGCGAGCGCCGGCGTAGGTCATCGCGAGGGCGTTCGAGATGCTGTACGAGGAGAAGAAGACATTGCCGTCCCGGGAGCGCAGCCGGGCATAGAGGTCGAAGGCAAACTCGCTGTTGCCCTTGACCAGCGCCGCCTCGTCAGGCTCAGCCGGCTTGCCGCCGCCCGCCCCCGCGGCCGAGGCGCCCGCCGCCAGCACTCCCGCCAACACCACCGCGAGCCATCTCGTCGTCGCCATCGTTCCCCTCCAATCGCTGAGGTCGCTCGATCTCGATCGCTTAGACCGCACCGGGGCGCGGAAGTTCCCGGCGGAGGCCGGTCGGATCGGCCGGCCCGCCGCGCCGGCCGCTGCCCGCGAACCTGCAACTCGGGCAGGGACCGCGGCTCTTGCGATCGGCGCAGAGTCATCAGGCGGTTGCCCATGAGGTGGCTGAAGCCGAATGAGATGCGTCCGGCGTGGTCGGGCGGGTGACGCGAGCCTGGCTAGGAGCCTGGGGCCTCCCAGTAGGTTTGGAAGACTTGCCAGACTTCGTCTGGCGCGCGGGTCTGGAAGATCTCGGCGCGGCAGCGGGCGGCGTGGCCCAGGCCTTCCGTGTACCAGGCGAGGTGCTTCTTCATCTGGATGAGGGCGTACTTCTCGCGGTAGTGGGTGCGGATCAGCTCGCAGTGCCGGGCGATGATCCGGGCCTTGTAGGCGCGCTGATCTTCGGGCGACAGGGCGTCGAAGGCCTCGTCGAAGATCCATGGGCTGCCGAGCGCGCCGCGGCCGATCATCACGGAGACGCAGCCCGTCGCGGCGACCATCTGGCGGGCCTCGGCCATCGAGCGCACATCGCCATTGCCGGTGACGGGGATGCGCACCGCCTCGACCACGTCCTTGATGATCGTCCACGGGGCTCTGCCCGTGAACCGCTGCGAGCGCGTGCGCGGGTGCACGGTGATGGCGTCGACGCCCTCGGCCTCGGCCATCTGGGCGACCTCGACCGCGTTCAGATGCTCGTCGTCCCAGCCGCCGCGGATCTTGACCGTGAACGGCACGGAGAGCGCCTTCTTCAGCGCGCGCAGGATCAGCGCCGTGCCCGTCACGTCGCGCATCAGCGCCGCGCCCTTGCCCTTGCCGGTGATCTTGGGCATGGGGCACCCCATGTTGAGGTCCACGATGTCGGCGCCGAGGACCTGGCAGCGCTCGGCCGCGCGCGCGAGCAGGTCGGCGTCCTTGCCGAGGAGCTGCATCGCGAGCGGCCGCTCCTCCGGATAGTAGGCCGCGATGGCATCGGCATGGGGATGGTTCGTGAGGAGCGCCGAGGCGTCCATCTCTTCGGTGGTGGTGAGGCCGCTGCCGCATTCCCGCACGATCAACCGGAACGGCGCATTGGTGATGCCCGCCATGGGCGCCATGCGCCCGAGCGCGCTCATCTCGACGGACCCGATCTTCATGGGCCGGAGTATACCAAGCGCCGCGGTCCGAGCCGGTTTGCCCGCGGGCCGGCCGACCGGCCGCGGGCCCGCGGGAACCGAGCGCGGAGGCGGCGTGTTGTCGAAGGTGTAGGGCGGTTCAGTTCGAGTCGGACGGGTTGGCGTTCCTCCTGCCCCGGGTAACGCAACGCCGCACCGGGCAACTCACACACCATTCACAGCCAGGAGGACCAGTATGCGCCGTATAGCCGCCGCAGTGATCGCCGTGACGTTTCTCGCCGGAGTCGCCGGCATGACCCAGGCCCAGACGCCCGCCCCGTGGCCAAGCCCGCGGAGAAGGCCGTCGAGCAGAAGGACAAGGCCGGTGAGAAGGCGAAGGAGACCGACAAGGTGACGGACAAGGCCACCGACAAGGCCAAGACCGCCGAGAAGAAGCCCGCCGACAAGGGCCACAAGCGCCGCGGACAAGACCGTCAAGGCCGCGGACAAGGCGGCGCACGCACCGATCCCACGAAGGCCGCAGGACAAGGCCGACAAGGCGACGATGGACAAGGCCGCCGACAAGGTGACGCGAACCGAGAAGAAGTAAGCGGTACAGCGACACGCGCGATCCCCGCCGGGCGCCGTCATGCAACGGGGCCCGGCGGGGCTCGATAGGGATCGGCGGGGGCGGTCAGAAGGTCCGCTTGTAGATCGCGCCGCCCTTCATGATCAGCTCCGAGGTTGTTCGGGTTCTGAAAGAGCGTGAGATCGCGGAGGGGATTGCCCTTCACCGCGATGAGGTCGGCGAGCTTCCCGGGCTCCACGCTGCCGATGTCCTTCTCCCGGCGGAAGATCTCGGCATTGACGCGGGTGGCGGACAAGAGCACGTCCATCGGCTTCATGACCTGGCCCTTCAGCTCGAGCTCCACCAGGCGCTGGGCCTGCATGTCGCCGAGCAGATCCGAGCCCGAGCCGATCTTGCACCCCGCGCGATAAGCGTGCGCAAGACCCTCGACGCTCTTCTCGCGCGCCATGTTGATCTTCTGAAGCTGGTGCTCGGAGATGCCGTAGCTCTTGCCTTCGCGCCAGATGGCTTCGTAGGTCACCATGGTCGGCACGAGATAGGCGCCGGCCTTCACGATGTCGCGGGCAACTCGCTCGTCGATCAGGTTGCCGTGCTCGATGCACCGGACGCCGGCCTGGAGCGCATTCCGAACCGCCGAGGGCGAGTAGGCGTGGGCGAGGACATAGGTGCCCACCGCGCGCGCTTCCTCCACTGCCGCCCGCATCTCCTCGACGGTGTACTGGGTGGTGTCGAGCTCGTCGCCGGGTGACATGGCGCCGCCCGAGGCCATGACCTTGATCTGATCGACGTCGTGACGGAGCTGCTCGCGCGTCGCTCGGCGGACCTCGTCCGGCCCGTCGGCGATGACCCCCACCATGCCGAGGCAGCACTCGACGGGCGCGGTCCACTCCGCGCGGCGCCGCTTGTCGCCGTGCCCGCCCGTCTGCGAGAGGACGCGGCCGGACACGAGCATGCGCGGCCCCGGGTAGAGCCCGCTCGCCACCGCCTCGCGGAGGCCGTAGTCCGCGCCGCCGGCATCCCGCACCGTCGTGAAGCCCTGCATGAGCGCCTGCTCCATGCGGCGAAGCGCCTTGGCCACCAGGAGGCTCGGCGGGTGTTGCCGGTGCTGCTCGGCGGTATTGCCGTCCGCGGCGTAGACGTGGACGTGGGCGTCGGTGAGGCCCGGCATGAGGGTGCGCCCGCCGAGGTCGAGCGTCTCGACCCGGCCGGGCAGCGGCCCCACCCGGCCCGACGCGATGACGTCCACGATGCGCTCGCCGTCCACCACGACGGCGGCGCCGTCGATCGGCTCCTTGCCCGTGCAGTCGATCAGAATGCGTTGGTAAGAACGGTGATCCCCGCCATCGTAGGCTCCTCCAGTTCCGCTTGATCGCCCGTGTCTCAGCCCCAGCCGGTTGTCGAGAAGGGTCCAGCTGCGAGGCGGCGCCCGAAGGCAGCCGGCGAGGCGTAGTCGCTCTACGCCGTTGAGCCGGCTGCCGAGGGCGCCAACGAAGCAGATGGGCCCTTATCGGCAACCGGCTACCGAGCGACGACCTTGGCCTCGTACATCCAGACCTTCTCGTCGGCCCGCGGGGTCCACTCGATCCAGTTGGCGACCCCGTAGAGGTCGTGCTGCTGCCACAGGAAGACCCACGGCACCTCGTCGCGCACCATCTGCTGCAGCTCCGCCCACGCCTCGAGCCGCTTCTTCGGGTCGACGATGGTCACGGCCTGGGCGATCTTGGCGTCGATGACCTTGTTGTTGCCGATAGGACGAATAGGTCGGCGTGGCCTGGAAGAGCTGCTCGATCGTTCCCTGCGCCTCGAGCGCGGGGCCCCAGCCGAGGAAGAACATGTCGCCGGTGGTGCGGTTCTTGATCTTGTCGAGGTGCGTGCCCCACTCGTTCACCACCACGTTGACCTTGATCCCGATGCGCTGGAGCTGGGCGGCGATGGCGAGGGAGACGTCCTTGTCGAGCGGATAGCGCCCGGACGGGGTGTCCAGCGTGAGCTGGAGCTTGGTCGGATCGATGCCCGCTTCCTTGAACAGGGCCTGCGCCCGGGCGGGATCGTGCTTGATGCACTCGCCCTTGGGCGAGTAGTCCACGTTGAGCGGCGACAGCGGCCCGCACATCTTGGTGGCGCGGCCCCTGAGCACCTGCTGGATCAGCTCGTCGACGTTCGACGGCATGGTGAATCGCCTGGCGCACGCGCAGGTCCTGCATCGGGCCGGGCTTCAGGTTGACGAGGGCCAGGTAGTTGATCCGCGAGGACACCGTGCTCCGCACCTTGGCCTTGCCGCTCTTGTCGAGCATCTCCACGGTGTGCGGCGGCACGTCCTTCATGATGTCGATCTCGCCGGCGAGCAGCGCGGCCAGCCGCGCGCTGAACTCGGGGATGAAGCGGATGGTCACGCGGTTCAGATCGGGGGCGCCCTGCCAGTAGTCGGGGTTCTTCTCCATCACGAGCTTCTCGTCGCGCACCCACTGCACGAACTGAACGGCCCGGTGCCGATGGGCTTGGCGGCGAGGGCCTGGACGCCCTGCTCGCCTGAGCGCCTTGGGCGGCATCGGCAGAAAGTCGGTGGCGGCGATGCGGTCGATCAAGCCGGGCCACGGCTTCTCGGTGATGAAGCGCACGGTGTAGTCGTTGACCACCTGGACGTCCTTCACCTGGGCCCAGCGCGGCGCATAGTGCGTCTTGTTCGCCGGGTCCTTGATGTAGTCCATGGTGGCCTTGACGGATGCGGCATTGAAGGGCTCGCCGTTGTGGAACTTGACGCCCTGGCGCAGCGTGAACTCCCACGTGGTGTCGTTGACGATCTTCCAGCCCGTGGCGAGCATCGGGGCCGGCTTGTAGCCCTTGGCGTCCCGGTCCACGAGGCGGTCGTACATGTGCTCGAGCTGGTTGTTGGTCGTCCAGTCCACGATGGTGTTCGGCAGGAGCGAGCGCGGCTCCGCGGCGAAGCCGACGATCGACTTCCTTGGTGCGCGCCCGGTCCTGGGCCTCTGCGGGAACGGCGGCGGCCAGGAGCACGCCGGCGAGGGCGACGAGAGTCGTGAGGTGCATGGCGGTGATCCTCCTTGGAGACATAGGCATGGGCCGGATTATACGGTGAGCGGGCCTGCGAGGAATGGACTGCCTGCGCTCGACTGCCAGACCTGCACCTCGATCGCGGCGAGATCGGCCGAAGCCCGTGTAGGGCGACCGGGAGCAGCGCCCGAAGCCTGTTCTCCCGGACCAGGCGCTTCATCCGCGCCGTCGTGTCGTCGCGCGAGAGCCTCGCGGAGGCGCACGCGCATGTTGCACTAAGGGCAGGAACCTGGCATCGACGGCGTCTCGAACGTTCACATTGGTGCCGGCCGGAATCGCTCCCGAGCCCTTGGTGAACTGCCAGTTTCCCTCTACGGCCAGACACCAAATCTTGCCCACTGCCCCTCCCGCTCGGCATCAGAAACTTGTTCAACTCGATGACCGCTCGGCCAGCCAGGTTCGAGGCGCATTTGTCTTCTCGATGTACAGGTCGATAGCCTGGTCAGGATGTTCCTTCAGGTATCCCACTGCCTCAGAACCGTCTTTACGAACCTCTTCACAGTGTCAGGTCTCTGCTGGATCAGATCGTCCGTCGCCCACACGACAACAGCGGTGTAGGGCCTCGGGTAAACATCAGGCAGCGCGACCAGTATCTTCAGTACACCGGCATCGACCAACGTGAGAGCGGCGCCCTCCGCCGAATAGATCGCATCAACGGTGCCCGCCTTCAAGGCTAACCGTATTGTTCCCAAGGTTTCCAGGGGCAACGGGCTCAGCCTTGATTCCAAGCTTGTCGTTCATATACAGGACGGCTCGGTATGAGGTGTGGGTTGCAGAAAGGATGCCGATCTTCTTGCCAGTCCAACTCTTTCGCTGTGTTCATCGGCGAATCAGCCCGGACAAAAATCTTTGCGACGGGTTCGCCCAGGTAACCCGCAACGATTTTGACCGGCGTGCCTTGCGATCTGGCTAGAAGCACCTCGGCGGTGTTTACCAAACCGATCTTGACGCCTGCCTCTTACCTGTTGTTTGAGCTGCACCGCTGAAGCCGCTGCGGCGATAAACTCCGGCTCCGAGACCATTTCGCGTCCAGAGCCCTCGATCCTTTGCCACACTGATGGGGAGAAAGAGCCATTCAAAGCTCGTGTGTTCGCCGCTTGCCTTGAGTTTCTCAGGGGACGAACTCTGTTGCCCGATAGCCGAGCCGGCAGCAAGGGCACATATTCCCACCATCGCAACCAACCACGGATGGCGCCTCATTGAGTTCTCCTTTGTATGGTGCGGCGAGAGCCAGGAGCCCAATCCATGATGAGAGGAGCATAGACGAGCGGCTGGCCCAGCCGAGACATCGCCGTGAGGATGCAGCGGGCTAGGCTAGACCCGCAGCTTGGGATCGAGGACGTCGCGCAGCCGGTCGCCGACG
>ERZ1370068.2145-contig-1307_pt1 | contig 16743 bp, 19 predicted proteins | sample MGYA00561227_ERZ1370068 | MGnify/ENA primary metagenome ERZ1370068 (study PRJEB38410, sample SAMEA6850437) | metagenome | study: Metagenomic assessment of the ecological functions of the soil: analysis of the soil microbiota associated with the...
AACCGGCCGGGCGCCCCGCGACTCAGGTGCGCGGGCGCGGCAGCCGTGGGTCAAACCGGAGCGTGGTGGGTCTCGGACGACCGGCCTAGTGTACCCGCGTCCGGCACGCCGTGTTACGCTTCGATCTGCTGATCCGTGTCGGACCTTTCTGGCCTGTGCTGAGATGACCCGGAACGACGGCCCCGCGAGCGGATCTCCATCCTACGACGCGCTTCTCCTGGTCTCCTTCGGCGGACCGGAGGGAATGGCGGATGTGGTGCCATTTCTCGATCACGTCCTGCGGGGCGCAACGTGCCCGCCGAGCGGAAGCGCGAGGTCGCGCATCACTACGAGCGGTTCGGAGGCGTGAGCCCGATCAACGCGCAGAACCGGGCGCTCCTCGAGGCGCTCCGGGCCGAGCTCGGCGCCCATGGCTCTCACCTGCCGCTCTACTGGGGCAATCGGAACTGGCACCCGTTCCTCGCCGACACGCTGCGCGCGATGACGGGGACGGCGTCAGACGGGCGCTGGCCTTCGTCACCTCGGCGTACAGCTCCTACTCGGGATGCCGCCAGTATCTCGAGGACATCGCCCGAGCCCGGGCCGAGGTCGGGGAGAGCGCGCCCGTCGTCGACAAGCTCCGCGTCTTCCACGACCACCCCGGCTTCGTCGAGGCCAACGCCGACCGCGTGCGCGAGGCGCTCGCCACGCTCCCGCCGGCGCGGCGCCATTCGGCGCGGATCGCCTTCACCGCCCACAGCATTCCGATCGCGATGGCCGCCGGCTCCGACACGTCGCGCAGCTGCGCGAGACCTGCGGCCTCGTGGCGGCGGCGGTGCGGCACGGGCCGTGGGCGCTCGTGTACCAGAGTCGGAGCGGCGGGCCGCAGCAGCCGTGGCTCGAGCCTGACATCCTGGACCACCTGGCCGCCCTCCGGGCCGAGGGCGTCCGGGACGTGGTGGTGGCGCCGGTCGGCTTCGTCTCCGACCACATGGAGGTGGTCTACGACCTGGATTCGGAGGCGCGGGAGCGGGCGGCCGCGCTCGGCCTGGGCTTCGTGCGGGCTGGGACGGCGGGCATCCACCCGGCGTTCGTGCGGATGGTGCGCGACCATCGAGGAGCGCGTGTCGGGCGGGGAGCGCCGGACGCTCGGTACGCGGGGCCCGCGCCCGGACCCTGCGCCCCGACTGCTGCCAGTCAGGCGGCCCGGCCGCCGCGCCTGACGTCCGAGTGGCCGTCCCGGGGCTAGCGCTCGAGGCGGGCGGCGAGGATCAGGGCCACCAGCCAGGCCGGCAACAGGGGCCGCCACGCCCAGGAGCCAGCTCACGAGCGGTCGCCGCCCTTCGGGTCCCCGCTTCTCCTCGCGGTTGATCGAGCCAGTCGCTCAGGAGCACCCCGAGGAGCGCGGCCGCCGACGCGCTCATGAAGGTCTTCCTCGGCGGCCCCTCGATCGTGCCGGAGGCGTTCAGGGCAGACACGAACGGAACGGCCCAGGCGAGCAGGAGCGCCGGCAGCCCCGCGATCCACAGCGCGCGAGGCGTTGGCTGGGTGAGCTTGCGCGCCCCCACCGGCTCACCGCGGAGTCCGACGACCGCGAGGCCCAGCGACCAGGGACGACCGTCATCGTCTGCCCGGTCCCCGACGGGCCATGTCAGGCAGCCGCGAGTGGCTCGGGCGCGCGCGGCAAGTCCGCCACTGCGCCGGGTCGTGTCCGAAGATGACGTGGCGCCCTGGCGGTCCCGAAGGTCCCGCGAGGCGCGCGAGCGAGCAGGCCATCTCCGCGGCGTCCCAGAGCACGCTCGGCAGGGAGATCCCTATCCATGTTCTCGCGCGTGTAGCAGGCGTCGGCGGCCAGCACGAGATCGCCGCCCTTGCCGGTTCGCACCTGGAGGGACTGATGGCCGGGGTGTGCCCGTAGGTCGGGATCAGCACCACGGTGCCGTCGCCGAAGACGTCGTGCTCTCCGTCGATCGGGCGGTAGGCGAGGGGATGGTCGAAGTCCTGGGCGCTCGGCGTGTAGCGCTTCTGCGCCAGGACGGCCGGATCTCGCGCGGCCTCGAGCTCGTCTGCTGGACGAGGAACGTCGACCGCGGGAAGAACTCGTTGCCGCCGCAGTGGTCGAAGTGGAAGTGCGAGTTGGCGACGCAGGTGACGTCGTCGGGCCGGAGGCCGAGCGAGCGCGAGCTGGCTGACCACGTCGTCGCCCGGCCGTGAGCGCATCCCGAAGCCGGCTCGCGCGGCTCTCGCCGAAGCGCCCGACCGGATCCGCGATCGCCGCGCGGTGGACGCCGGTGTCGAAGAGCAGACGGCCGCGCGCGTGGACGACGAGGAACGGCCGGCACGGGCACGGTCCATCGCGATCCCGGCGCCCGGTCCGGCAGCATGAGCGCGAGGTCGAGCTCGAGCAGGCCCGCCGCAGAGCACGTAGACGCGGAGAGCCGTTCGCGCTCACGCGCCGCTCGGCCGGTCGCGGGAGCCTCCCGGATCACGTGTCGTTGAGCGCCGAGCGAGCGCTCGATGGCGACGACGTCCGCGGGGCGCCGAACGGCGCCGGGCGCCGGCTCGCCCGACGCGGCGCGGGCGGCCGATCGCCTCGAAGAAGTGCTCGAGCGCCGGCGGCGAGACGATCCACAGCGGAGGACGAGGTCCTCGGCGCTCTCGTTGCAGGATCTCGTGACGACGTCGTATCCAGGAAGCAGGCCGTTCCGGGACCAGCGGATGGCTCTGACGCCATCCACGACCACGCGCCTCCGACCGCGGAAGCAGATCGGAGCTCGACCTGGTCGCCGTGGGAGTGCTCGCGGATGCGCCCGCCCGGCGCGATGGTCTGGTAGCCCATCGAGAGCCCTCGAAGCGCGTGACGGCGGGGTGGAGCGCCGGGTCCGCGTGCCCGTTGGCGGGACTGGGCTGCCAGAAGGACGGCCCGCTGCCGGGCTGTACGACCACCGCGTGGCCGCGCACCGCGTCCCTGCTCGCTCATTGCGGTGACCTCCTCGCTCCATGTGCCGCCAGTCTACCGCGCTTCTCGTCGGGGTCTGAGATCGAGAAGCCGGCGGGCGCCGCACCGCCCGCTCGCGGAGGCGCCAGCGTCCCGGTCAGTGCTACCGGAGGACGCGCTCGATCTCGTCGAGGTGCGTCTTCGCGGTGGGACGCGCGGGTCGAGGAAGAGCGGCTCACCCGCGCCGCCTTGTTCGCGGCGATCCGCTCGTCGGGCAGGGCGGCGAGTCGCCGGTCGAGCTCCTCGGCGATCTCCACGGTCAGCCGGGCCGCGACTCGGGGGGAGCGCGAGGCAGAGCGGCTTCCCGGCGTCGTTGATCCAGTCGATGTCGGCCTCCTGGAGTGCCCGTGGCGACTCACCGCGCTCCCATCGGTCGAGCCAGAAGAGGATCCGCTGGTCCCAGAAGGCGACGTGGGCGAGCGACGCGGCGACCGTCCAGCCGCCGGGCGTGGGGCGCGCCAGGTCCGCGTCGCTCAGGCGCTCGACCAGGGCCCGGAGGCGGCGCAGCTCTGTTGGCGTTCTCGACGATGTACGAGCGGTCCACAGCCGTCGTGGCCATCGGGCTCTCCTCAACTCGGCCGCGCGCGTCGGGCCCATGGCCCTCGTGATGCGGCGGCCTACTGGTGCGCGCCGGGCGTCCGCCCGAGTGCTGTCGCGATTGTAGTACGCCCGCCGCGGGAGCGCCTGGCCGGGTGCTATAGTGCGCTCGTGGCTCGCTATGACGATCGTGCAGCGGATCGACAGGACCTGGTCGGAGGCGCTGAAGGCGCGCGAGGCCGAGCGCCTCGGCGCGCCTGCGCATGGCCAAGACCGCGCTGAAGCTGCGCGAGACCGAGGTCCCGAAGCCTGGAGAGACGAGGACGCTGCTCCGCGTCCTCAACACGCTCATCAAGCAGCGCCGCGACTCCGCCGAGCAGTTCCGGGCCGCCGGCCGCGAGGACCTCGCCCAGAAAGAGGAGCGCGAGGCGGCAGGTCATCCAGGAGTACCTCCCCGGCGCCGCGTCGGCCGACGACATGGCGCGCGCCGTCGAGGAGGCCGTGGCCGAGACCGGCGCCACGTCGCCCAAGGACATGGGGCGCGGTGATGAAGGCTGCGCGCGCCCGTCTCCAGGGCAAGACGATCGACGGCAAGGCCCTCTCCGATCTCGTGAAGTCACGGCTCGCCCGGTACGACGCCGTCCACAATCGCTCCACGGCGCCGGCCCCGTTCTTGACGGGGTGCACCGCCGGCTGCTAGCGTTAGCGGCGCTTCACGGGTTCCAGGTGCGCCCCCCGATGTGGGCCAAGAGGGAAGGCGGTGCGAGACCGCCGCGACCCCGTCACTGTGATCGGGGACGAAACCCGCAGACGAAGCCCACTGGCGCGCGACGCCGGGAAGGGCGCGGGGAGTAGGACGATCCGAGAGCCAGGAGACCTGCCTGGAACCCGTGCACTCGAACCGGTCTTCGAGGGAGGCCCGGGCTGTCGCACGCGATCCCGCCCAGCCGGAGACCCTGCGCTAGCGTCTCGTGAGTCCTCGGACCGTCCTGGTCCTGGGCGGCGTTCGCGCGGGAAGAGTGCGCTTCGCCGTCGCCCGCGCGCGAGCTCGGCGGGCGCGTCGTCTTCGTCGCGACCGCCGAGGCCGGGGACGCCGAGATGGCCGCGCGGATCGCCCGGCACCGGGCGGAGCGCCCCGTCATCGTGGCGCACCGTCGAGGTCCCTGGTCGCCGTCCGGCCACTCCCGCGCGCTCGACGGCGAGGCCGATGTCGTGGTCGTGGACTGTCTCAACTTGTGGGTCGCAAACCTGCTGCGCAAAGGCCAGAGCTACCGGACTGGCGACGTCATCGCGGAGGCCGCGGCCTCGAGGCGGCATCCGGCACCCGCCCGGTACTCGCTCATCCTCGTCTCCAACGAGGTCGGCTGGGGCATCCATCCCGGAGACGGCGCTCGGCCGGCGCTTCCGCGACGCGCTCGGCTCGTCAACCAGGCGCGGCGCGCGGCGCGCCGACGAGGTCGTGCTGATGGTCGCCGGATGTCCGATCGTGGTGAAATCGGCCGATGCCTCCGGCGCATCGGTGGAAGCGGCATCCCGTTGACCGTCCTCGAGCGTCTGATTGCGTCATCGCCGTGGTCCCCGACGAGCGCCTCGCCGCGGCGGCTCGTCAGCGGCTCGACAGCCTCGACGAAGCCGCGCGGGAGCCTGGGGCGGCTGGAGGAGCTGGTCGTCCGCTGGTCGTGATCACCGGCGAACCCGATGCCGCGGCGTCGATGCGCCGGTGATCTTCACGCTCGCGCGCCGACCACGGGGTCGCGCGGAGGGCGTGAGCGCCTATCCCGCAGGCCGTGACGGCGCAGATGGTCGAGAACTTCTGCGCGGAGGCGGCGCCGGCAGTGAACGTCCTGGCCCGCCACGTCGGCGCCCGCGTCGTCGTGGCGGACCTCGGCGTGGCGTCGCGCTCGATGGCCGACGGCAACGGCGCTCGTCCGGCACCGCGTGGCGGCGGGGACCCGCAGCATCACGCAGGGCCCGGCGATGACCCGCGACGAGGCGCTGCAGGCGATCGCGGCGGGCGCCGCGCTGGTCGACGAGGCGCGGCGCCGGACTGCGTCGGCACCGGCGAGATGGGGATCGGCAACACGACGGCGGCGAGCGCCCTCACGGCCGCGCTCACCGGCGCCGACCCGCGATGATCACCGGGCCGCGGCACCGGCGTGGCCGACGACGTCTGGGTGGCGAAGGTCGAGGCGGTCCGTCGTGCGCTGGCCGTCAATCGCCCGGACGCCCGCGATCCGCTCGGCGTCCTCGACGGCGGTCGGCGGCTTCGAGATCGCGCGGGCTCGTCGGCGTCGTCCTGGCCGGCGCGGCCCGCCGCGTGCCGGTCGTGCTGGACGGCTTCATCGCGACGGCCGCCGGGCTGCGTCGCCGTGCGCTCGCGCCCGCCGCGCGCAGCTACCTGATCGCCGCGCACCGGAGCGCCGAGCCCGGCCACGTGCGACTGCTCGAGGCCCTCGGCCTCACGCCGTACCTCGAGCTCGGCATGCGGCTCGGCGAGGGCACCGGCGCCGCGCTCGGGATCGGTCCCTCCGCGCGGCGCTCGCGTGCTACCGCGGAGATGGCGACGTTCGAGGAAGCCGGCGTGTCGGAGCGCCTGCGGTGATGCGCGCGGTCCGGAAGTCGCGCACTCGGCTCGCCGCAGCGCGCCGGTTGCGGCGCACGGTGCTGCTGCTCACCATCGATGCTGGCGGCGCTCGACGGCCGGACGCGCGCGCCGGGCGCGGCCGGCGAGGTCGACCGACATGCTCGGCCGGCGCGTGCGGATCCCGGACCATCCGGCGCGGATCGTGTCGCTGGCGCCGAGCATCACGGAGACCGTGTTCGCGCTCGGCGACGGAGATCGGCTGGTCGGCGTGACCGACTACTGCGACTATCCGCCGGAGGCGACGCGGAAGCCGCGCGTCGGCGGCATCTCGACGCCGAACTTCGAGGCGATCCTCGGCGCTCCGGCCCGACCTGGTCATCGCCACCTCGGAGAGCAACTACGCGGAGCACGTCGAGCGGCTCGTCGTCGCTCGGGCTGCCGTCTACGTGGTGCGGCCCGTCGACTGGGACGACCGTTCTCGAGTCGATCGAGCGCATCGGCGACGATCGCTGGGCCGAGGCGGCGCGCACGCGCGCGCGGTGGCCGCGATGCGGCGCGACGCGGACGCCATCGGGCGCGCGGTCGCGCGGCGCGCCACGCCCGCGCGTCCTCTACGTGGTGTGGCCGAACCCGCTCATCGCGCCAGGTCGTGGCACGCTCATCAACAGAGCTCATCCGGCGCGCCGGCGGCGAGAGCGTCACGAGCGCCGAGCCGCTTCCCGTACCCGCGCCTGTCGCTGGAGACGGTGGTCGAGCGGCGCCCCGACCGCATCATCGTGGGCCGCCACGGGCCGGAGACCGTCGAGGAGCTGCTCCGCGGCTGGGAGCGGCCTCGGCTCGGTCGCCGCCGTGCGCGGAGGGCCGCGTGTACGGCGTCGACGGCGACCTCGTCCACCGGCCGGGGCCGCGGATGGTCGAGGCGCTCCGCGCGCTGGCCCGCGTCATCCACCCGGAGCGGGTGCCGTGATCTCGCGGCGTCGAGTCGGCGGCGCGTCGCTCGCTGTGCTGGCGTCGCTCGGCGCTGCGCCGGCTCGCTCGGGCTCGCCACCGGTCCCGCGCCGATCAGTCCGCGACGACGTCGCCGCCGCGCTGGTGGGACGCGGCGCCGTCGGAGCTGCGCGGCGACCGTCGGTGCTGGAGCTCCGGCTGCCGCGGGTCCTGCTCGCGGCGCTCGCCGGGCGGAGGCCTGGCGGTCGCCGGGACGCGCATTCCAGGCGCTGACGCGCAATCCGCTCGCGGACCCCGCGGTGCTGGGCGTGGCCGGCGGCGCGGCGCTGGGCGCCGTGCTGGGACACCTCTGGGGTCTCGAGGGCTCGCTCGCGGCGACGGTGGGGCTCTCGGCGGTGGCCTTCGCGGGCGCGCTGATCGCGGCGATCATCGTGTACCTGATCGCCACGTCGGGCGGGGGCTGCCCGATCCAGACGCTCCTCCTGGCCGGGGTGATCACGGGGCTCTTCTTCTCGGCGGTGATCACGCTGGTGGTGTCGCTCGTGGACTTCGCCCAGCTCGGCGGGATCCTCCACTGGCTCATGGGCAGCCTCGGGATCGTCGGGTATCGCGCGGTCGGGGTGATCGCGGTCGGCACCGCCGCCGGGACGGCGATGATCTACGCGCAGGCGCGGCGCGCTGAACCGTGCTCGCGCTCGGCGAGGAGTCGGCTCTCCAGCTCGGGGTCGAGGCCGAGCGCGTCAAGCGCGTCGTCTTCGTCGGGCGCGTCGCTCCTCACCGGCGTGATCGTCGCCCAGACGGGCCCGATCGGGTTCGTCGGGCTCATCGTGCCCCACGGCGCGCGGCTGGTCGATCGGCGCGGACAACCGGCTCCCTCCTGCCGGTGGCTGCCGGCGCCGGCGCGACCTTCCTCGTGCTCGCGGACACGCTGGCGCGCCTCGTCGATGCAGCCGGCGGAGCTGCCCGGTCGGGGTGGTGACGGCGTTCTGCGGCGCGCCGTTCTTCGTCTACCTCCTGCGGACCCGCCTCCGCCGGCGAAGCCCGTGAGCCGAGAGCCGCCGCCCGCCTCCGCCGAGTCCGTCCGCCCGCCGTGTTTGCCGCGCGACGTGGCGTTCGGCTACGGCGGCGCGTTTCGCCTCGACCGGCGCGTCGCTTCGAGGTGGCCGACGGCGAGATCATGGGTCTGGTCGGGCCCAACAGCTCGGGGAAGACGACGCTCCTCCGGCTCCTGCTCGAAGGTCCACGCGCCGGATCGCGGCGAGATCCGCTTCCGGGCAGGCCGCTCGGCGCCGTGGGCCGTCTCGACCTCGCCCGCGACGTGGCGGTCGTTCCCGCAGGAGGAGCAGCTCGCGTTCTCGATGAGCGTCGAGGAGCTGGTCCTCATGGGCCGCTTCCCGCGCGGGCGGGGCGGCTCTTCGAGGGCGCCGACGGACCTCGCCCGGCCCGCGAGGCGATGGCGCTGGCCGGCGTCCTCGAGCTGGGCGACCATCCGGTCGACACGCTGGCGGGCGGCGAGCGCCAGCGCGCGCTGCTCGCCCGCGCGCTCGCCCAGGAGCCGCAGGTGCTCCTGCTGGACGAGCCGACGAGCCATCTCGATCTCCTCCATCAGCGGCATCTCGTCCGGCTTCTCCGGCGACTGAATCACGGAGCGCGGCATCGACGGTGATCTTCGTGAGCCACGATCTGAACCTCGCGGCGGAGCTGCGCCGGACCGGCTGCTCCTCCTGTCGAACGGCCGCGTGGTCCGGCTCGGGCCGCCACGGAGAGGTGCTCGACGCGGCGGTCCTCGAGCAGGCCTACGGCTGCCCCGTGTGGGTGGAGCGGCTCGCGCCCGGCCGCCCCGTCGTTCTCGGAGTCAGGCTGTGACTTGCCAAACCATTTCGCCGCGGCAGTCGACGCGCGAGCCGCTTCGCTGGGCCGAGGCTCGCTCCCGCGAGGGGAGGTGAGCGCCTCCGGCGGCTGATCACTGCGTCCCGATGTCGGGAAGCCGGTGAGGCGCCTAGTCAGCGCCAAGTCCGGCACTGTCCCTGCAACTGAGTGGGGAGCGCCTCACCGCCGCCGGCGCGCGGCGGGCGACGTCACTGGGGCCATTCGCCCTGGGAAGGCGCGGTGGGCGCGACGAGCCACGAGTCAGGAGACCGATCGGGGCGCGCGAGACCGACACCCCTTCGCGGATGAGGAGTGCGCGATGAAGCGTAGAGGCACTGTGGTGCGTGCTAGCGATGCTGACTGTGGCTCGGATCGGAGCTCGGGCCGAGGGCCAGGACACGGCCCAGCCGGCCCCGGGGCATCGCGCCGGCGAGCCCGGCGGGCGAGGCGTCCGGCGCGCCGAGCCGGTCGTCGTGACGGCCGAGCGGTTCGAGCAGCGGATCGAGCAGACCGGCGCCTCGGTGACCGTGGTCCCCGGAGGAGGCGATGCGAGTCCAGGAGTACCGCGCGGTGGACGAGGTGCTCCGGACCGTCCCCGGCGTTCAGGTCCAGACGTCGGGCAGCCCCGGAAGCTCTCGACGATCCGCATCCGCGGCGCGAACCCCACCCAGGTGCAGGTGCTGATCGACGGCGTGCGGGTGAAGAGCCTCACCTCCGGCGACTTCGACTTCGGGGACCTCACCCTCGACGCCATCGAGCGGATCGAGGTCCTGCGGGGCCCCCAGTCGACCCTCTACGGCGCCGACGCGATCGGCGGCGTGGTCAACGTGATCACCAAGCGCGGGCAGGGGCCGCCGTCCGGGCTTCGCGGACTTCGAGGTCGGCAACTACGAGACGTTCCGGGAGCGCGCCGGCGTGTCGGGGAGCACCGGGCCGTGGAACTACTCCCTCGGCGTGAGCCGGCTCGACTTCGGCGGCCAGTTCGACAACGACGAGCACGACCTCACCAGCGTGAACGCGCGGCTCGGCTACGCCTTGCCGAACAAGGGCGAGCTGTCGCTCACCGGGCGATTCCAGGACGGGCACGTCGGCATCCCGTTCGCCACCGTGTTCCCTGACTTCGACCCGAACCGCGAGCAGGACCAGCAGCTCTGGCTCCTGTCCCTCGAGTGGCGCCAGCCGTGGACGTCGATATGGGAGCACAGCCTCCGGGTCGCGGCCGTCGACGAGACGCTCAAGCTTCAGGGACAAGCCCGACCCCGCGCACCCGTTCGCCTTCCCCTCGGACATCTCCACCCGGCGCATCGAGGCCGAGTGGTACCACTTCGTCAAGATCGTGCCGTGGAACACGATCACGCTCGGCGCGGAGTACCGGAACGAGGTCGGCGAGGTCAAGGGGAGCTACAGGGCAGACGATCGACTCCTGGGCACTCGTCCTCCAGGACCAGTTCAGCACTGTTCGACAGCCTGTACGTCACCGGGGGCGTCCGGTACGACGGCAACAGCGTGTTCGAGGACAAGGCGACGGCGCGCGTGGCGCTCTCCTATCTCGTGAAGGCCACCGACACGCGCTTCAAGGCGAGCTGGGGACAGGGCTTCCGCGCGCCGACGTTCAACGAGCTGTTCTTCCCGGCCTTCGCGCCCTGCCGGCCCGTTCGGCAATCCCGAATCTCAAGCCGGAGGAGAGCAACAGCTGGGACGCGGGCGTCGAGCAGCACCTCTGGGACCGGCGGGTGCGGCTCGCCGCGACGTACTTCCGCAACGACTACGAGAACCTCATCCAGTCCACGCTGATCGACCCCGTGAACTTCTGCTTCCAGGCGCAGAACGTCGGCGAGGCGCGCCCGAGGGCGTCGAGGTCGAAGCCAGCGTCACGCCCGTCGACGGGCTCGTCCTCGCGGTCGTCTACACCTACACGGACTCCGGAGGACCTGTACGACCGGCGATCCGCTCCGACGCGTCGCGAAGAACGCGCTGGCGGTGACCGCCACCTGGGAGCCGCTCCCCGGCCTCACGCTTTCCGGCGAGGTGCTGGTGATGTCGAGTCAGTTCGAGGCGCCGGGTCAGCCGCGGAACCCCGGCTACACGGTGGTCAACGGCGCGGCCGTACCGGCTGCCGATCAAGCGCTGGGGTTCCTGTCGAACATCACGCTGCACGTCCGCGCCACGAACCTGTTCAACGAGAGCTACTCGGAAGTCGCCGGCTTCCCGGCGCTCGGGACGCACGTCGTGGGCGGCATCCGCGCGACCTGTTGACTGACCGGCGACCGGGCGGAATCAGGCAGTGGAACGCGCGTGATCGAGGGCGTCGAGATCGCTGTCGCCGCGGATGCGGTGTGGGTGCGGAGCGCGGACGCCGCTCCGCGTCCTGGCCTCGGCCGTGGTCGGCGGCGACCTCGACGCGACTCGCCACGTGATCGAACATGCGCGTGCGAGCACGGCTACGACTCCGACGATCCCGGCGTGCGACCCTCCGCGCCTTCGCGCGGAGCTCGCGGTATCGTGCGAGCCGTTCGGTCGGGCTCATGATCGGCGGCCCTGACCGACCGGGCGCGCATCGTGTGGGAGGAGGCCGATGGCATCCGCGCCGGAGCCGATCGCGATCGGTGGGACTCGGGGTGCCGGTGGCGGCGGGCCTCACGTCACCCGTGGCGTGGCAGCCATCGACGATCAACTTGATCGTCCTCGCTCGACGCCGCGCTCGAGCGCGCCGCTGCGGTCAACGGCGTCATCACCGCCACCGAGGCGAAGGTCGGGGCGGCTCACGGAGGCCGGGATCCGTGACGCGCGGACGGCACGCCCGCCGACCGGCACCATCACCGACGCCGTCGTCCTCGCGTGGACGGGCCGGGGTCCGCGCGTGCCGTATCTCGGGCCCGACCGTGGCCGGCTGGTGCCTCGCGCGCGCGCGTGCGCCAGGCGGTCCTCCGAGGGGATCCTGCGCCGATGACCTTCCGTCGGCCGGCCGTCATCCTCATGGCCGTCGCCCTCGATCTCGCCTCCTCGGCGAGCCGCCCGCGCGCGCCCATCCCGTCGCCTGGCTGGGCCGCGCGTTCAACTGGGCGGAGCGCCGTGCGCCCGGCCGCAGAGTGGCCGACGGCGCGGTGGCCGTGACGCTGGTGACCGCAGGCGCCTGGGTCGCCGCGCGCCTCGTCGCCCTGGCGACGCCGCCTCGGCTGGGTCGGGCGTCGTGCTGGAGGCGCTGGCGCTTAGCCCGCCTTTGCGGTGCGGAGGACTGGCCGAGGCCACGGATGGGGTCGAGCGCCGCGCTGCGGGCAGGCGAGCCTGGCTCCGCGCGGAGACTCGGTCGGGCGCGACCTGCGTGAGCCGGCCAACACGGGGATCTCGGGGCGTGACGAGGTCGCATCCGCGGCGATCGAGTCCGCGGCCGAGAACCTCGTGGACAGCATCGCGGCGCCGGTCCTCGCGTACGCGGTGGGCGGGCTGCCGGCCGCCTGGGCCTACCGCGCCGTCAACACCGCCGACGCGATGTGGGGATACCGCAACGACGCGCTACGAGCGCTTCGGCAAGGCCGCCGCGCGCCTCGACGATCTGGCGAACCTCGTGCCGGCACGCCTCGGCGCCGCCGCGGTGGTGGCCGGGGCGGCGCTGGCCGGCGAGAACGGCGGCGTGATGCGGCCCGCATCGCGTGGGCCCAGCACCGCCGCACGGCGAGCCCGAATGCCGGCTGGCCGATGGCGGCGATGGCCGGCGCCCTGGGGGTGGGGCTCGCGAAGCGCGGCGCCTATCGGCTCGGCGAGCACGCGCCTGCCGGCGTCGCCCGACGCCGTCCGGTCGCGCGCGACGCGTGCTCGTCGCCGCCGCTGGCGTCACGGTCATCCTCGTGACGGGCCTCGCCTGCATCGGGAGAGGGCGACGGTGAGGCGGGGGAGAGACGGCGAGTGAGCCGGGGACTTGGGACGGCGCTCACGCTGTCGGCGTGGTCCACGGCGCGGCAGTCGCGGCGATCGGTATTCTCGGCGTGGCCTGGCTCGTCGACTCGCCCTTCACGCCGCCGCCACGCCCTCTACGTGGATCTGGTCCATCCCGTCGTCGCGACGAGCGATCGACACGAGGCCGCCGCGCGCCGGGGTGCCGGCGCCCCGGTCGCGGGCACCCCGCGACGAGGCGGTGCCGCGCGCCGCGCCTGTCCGAGGCGCCGCGGCGGCCCGATGCCGAGGCCGCTCGATCGGTGCCACCGACGGGAACGCCTTCGGAGACGGCGAGGGCGGCGCCCGCGGTGCCTCCGCCACCGCCCGCGCCCGACACGCCGAAGACGACCAGTGGCCCCGCGGAGTCCGGCGACCATCGCCGGCTCCGCAGCCGTCATCGACCGTCACGCCATCGATGGCGCGCCCGCGCCACCCTCCGCGCGTCGGCGGCCTCGACCGTCGGCGGACGCCCCGCTGCGGGATCATGCGCCAGCACCGAGACGGATGCGTCTCGCGGGATCAGTCGCCCGAGCCGGCCGCATCGCAGCCATCGAGTGATCGCCAGGCGCCGCACTGCTGCCGGCCTCCTCGGCCGCGGGCTCGTCGACGTTTCTCGGCGCAGAGACCGGAGGACCGGCTGGTACCGGCGCGGCGCGGGGCCGAGACTGGAGCATCGCTGCGGGGGGAGCTGGGCGCCGGTGGCCCGTCGAGGCTCAGCGTTGGGACGAGCGTGGCTCGGCTCGGTCTCGGCGAAGGCGGGAGGGAGGCGGCAACGGCGGGCGCGATTCCGCCCGAGTACGAGGCCTACGTGCGCGCGCTGCGCCAGCGCGTCCAGGACCGGCTCGTATACCCGTGCGACGGCCGTGCGGCGCGGTCACCGGCGAGTGGTCGAGGTCGAGCTGCGCCTCGGTCCCGACGGCCGGCTGGTCGGCGTCGAGGTCGTGCGCCGGGCTGGCACGCGGACACGCTTCGCGTCGCGGCGGTGGTCCGCCGTGCGGGCTCTCACCCCGTTCCCGTTGCCCGGCCTGCCGGCGCGACCCTCGTTGTCCGCCTTCCCGTCGAGTTCCGGCTGCGCTGAGAGGCCATAACTCCCGCTTTTTCTTCGACCCCCTGTGGACGTGGGCTATAGTGGACGACGCCATGTCCACGGATGTCACCACGGTCCTGTCGGGGCGCCCTGCTGGAGGCGCCCTCGGCCGGGCCGGGCTTCCGACGGTGCCGGCGTCCGACGTCGCCTCGGGAGGTCCCCCCGGGATCCTACCCACGGAGACTACGCGACCAACGTCGCCATGCTTTCGCCAAGATCGCACCAGCCGCCCGCCCCGGCAGGTCGCGCGGAGGCGATCCTCGCGCACCTGCCGGGCGTGGACGAGATCGAGCAGGCGCCGAGGTCGCGGGCCCCGGATTCCTCAACGTGTTCCTGGCTCGCCAGCGTGCTGCCGAGCCGGGCTCGCGCCGGATCCTGGCCGGGGGCGATCGGCTTCGGCACGGCCCTCGAGGGCCAGCGCGCAGCGCGCAATGGTGGAGTTCGTCAGCGCCGAACCCCACCGGGCCGCCTGACGCTCAGGCACGGCCGGCCAGGGCATTCTCGGCGACTGCGTAGCCAGGCTTTTCCGGGCAATGGGTTACGAACCGACCCGCGAGTATTACTTCAACAACTTGCGGGACGCCAGATGCGCGGTGCTCGGCGAGTCGGTCCGGGCCCGGTACCTGGAGCCCTGGGCGCCGGCCGGCGGTTCCCCGAGGACGGCTACCAGGGCGGCCTACATCCGGGAGATCGCGGCGATCTCCGCTGACCCGGCCACGGGAGTCGCTGGCGGGACGATGGCCACGAGGGCGTCTTCCGCCAGGCGGCGGAGGACGCGCATCTCGCCGACATCCGGACGGACGCTCGATGCGGCTCGGCATTCGCTTCGACGCCATCACTCGCAACGAGGCGCTCCCTCTACACCGAGGGCAAGATCGACGCGACACGCTCCGGGGCGCTCCGCGCGGCGGGATTCGCCTACGACGAAGGACGGCGCGGTCGTGGCTGCCCGCTTCTCCGGCGATCGGCCGGCCCCAGGATCGCGTGCTGGTGAAGTCCACCGGCGAGCCGACCTACCGGCTTCCCGACATCGCGTATCACCGCGAGAAAGCTGCGTCGCGGGCTTCGATCACATCCTGCAACGTCCAGGGCCGACCACATCGAGGAAGGCCAAGGACGTCGTGGCGGCGATCGGGGCGCTCGGGCTGCCGGCCGACCGCATCCGCTACCTCATTCACCAGTTCGTGACGATCGCTCGCGGCGGCGTCGAGGTGAAGATGTCGACGCCGCCGCGCGACGTACGTCACCATCGACGACCTCCTCGGACCAGGTCGGCAACGCCGACGATGTTCCGCTGGTTCATGGCGACGCGGAGCCCGAGAACCACTTGAACTTCGACCTCGACGCGGCCACGGAGCAGGACTGGCAGAAGAACCCGGTGTTCTACGTTGCAGTACGCCCACGCGCGGGTCGCGAGCGTCTTCAACCACGCTCGGGGCGCGGGTCGCCGCGCCGACCGCGTGGACCGAGGCGGACCTGGCGCCTCTCATGGCGCCGGAGGAGCTGGCGCTCGTGAAGGCGCTGCTGCGCTTCCCCCGACCGTGGCGGGGGCCGCCCGCGCGTACGAGCCGCACCGGATCGCGGCGTACCTCTACGACCTGGCGGCGCAGCTTCACGCGTACCACCACCTCGGCACCCACACGCCGGCGTTCCGGATCGTGCGTCCCGAGGAGCCCGCAGCCGACGCGCGCCCGGCTGGGGCTCGCCCGGGCGGTCGCCCAGGTTCTCCGGAACGGGTCTCGGGCTCCTGGGAATCTCGGCGCCGGAGTCGATGTGAGGCCCGCCGCATGATGGCCGCCCGCCGCCTCGGCCGCGCGCACCACGAGTTCCGGTTCGGGAGACGCGAGCTCGCGGTCCTCGGCGCCGTCTTCTGCCTCATCGCGAGCCTGGTCTTCGTCGCGGGCGTCGTGGTGCGGGCGCGAGATGTCGCGAGGCAAAGGCGGCGCGCGCGGAGAGCGTCGCGCGAGCACCGGCTCGCCGGAGCCGGACGGGCTCCGCGGGGGAGACGCCCGTCAAGACCGCGGCCACGCAAGCGGAGGAGAAGGTCACCTTCTACCGGACGCTGACCGCGCCGACGCAGGATCTGCCTCAGGTCGGAAAGCCCGACGGTAGAGGAGCGGATGGTTCCGAAGGACGAGCCGGCGCCCGCGGCTCCGGTCGCCGACGTCCCGCCGGAGCAACCGCGGGCGCCGCTGCACCGGAACCGCCCCGGCCCGAGCCGGAGACGCCGCGCGCCGCCACCGGATCGCCGGACGCCGAAGGCCCCGGACGAGTCGCACTCGGCGCGAGCTTCGCGCCCGCCCCGCGTCGGGGCGCCGCAGCCCGCTCGCCCCGCGCCCACCCAGGTCGCCGCGGCGGTCGCCCGGCGCAGCCCGAGCTGTGGACCGTGCAGGTGAGCGCCTTCCGGAGCCGGGCCCTGGCCGAGGAGCTCCGGGCGCGGCTGGCGGCGCGCGGCTTCGACGCGTACGTCTTCCCCTCGATCACCGAGGACGGCCGCCCTCGCTACCGCGTCCGGGTCGGGACGTTCCAGGCGCGGAGCGACGCCGAGCGCGCTGCCACGGAGCTTCGGAGCGAGCGGGGGCTCAACCCCTGGTCACGCCGCGCACCACCCGGTAGGGCACGTGCCTCCGGGCATCCAGCGCGTCCTCATCCCCGCCGAGGACCTGAGTGCGCGCGTCGGCCAGCTCGGTCGTCAGATCCGCGCCGACTACGCCGGGCGAACGCCGATGCTGGTCGGTGTGCTGAAGGGCGCGGTGGTCTTCCTGGCCGATCTGATGCGGGAGCAATACGTAACTGAACGAAGTACAA
>ERZ1370068.8525-contig-7370_pt1 | contig 16741 bp, 28 predicted proteins | sample MGYA00561227_ERZ1370068 | MGnify/ENA primary metagenome ERZ1370068 (study PRJEB38410, sample SAMEA6850437) | metagenome | study: Metagenomic assessment of the ecological functions of the soil: analysis of the soil microbiota associated with the...
TGATCGACTGCTGAAATGGGTCGGCTCTCGGCGAGCGCATGGATGCGCTGCCGCCGATCTCTCCGGCGGCGAGAAACAACGCGCCGCGATCGCGCGCGCGGTGATCTCGCGGCCCGCAATTGCTGCTCGCCGACGAGCCGACCGGCAGCGTCGATCCGACGCTCGGCGCGGCGGCTGCTGCGGCTGTTCATCGAGCTCAACAAGTCCGGCACCGCGGTCATCATCGCCACCCACGACATCACGCTGATGGATCAGTACGAGGCGCGGCGACTGGTGCTGCATCAGGGACGGCTGCATATCTATGAATAGGACTCGGCCAAGAACCGGCCGCGAGCATGTGCCGCTTGTCGACCTCGGGCATGAACGCCCGTGCAGGTGACGGCGAAAGCGCGCAACCTGTCGCCGATCGTGCCGCGCGCCTCGATCTCCGGCCGCGCGCTGGTCGCGGTCGTCGCGATCATGACCTTCCTCGCCTCGATCACGACCGGCGCGGTGCTTGCTGGTGAGCGCGTCGGCGGCGGAATGGCAGTCCGAGGTCGCAAGCGAAATCACCATCCAGATCCGCCCCGCGGCCGGCCGCGATCTCGACCGCGATGCGGCCGCGGTCACCGAAGCGATGCGCGACGCAGCCTGGCATCGTCGAGGTCCGCCCGTTCAGCAAGGATGAATCCGCAAAACTGCTGGAGCCGTGGCTCGGCAGCGGGTTGTCGATCGAGCAATTGCCGGTGCCGCGCGTCATCGTCGCGCGGTGCAGCCCGGCACCGCGCTTGACTCTCGCCGCATTGCGCGCGCGGGTGACGCAGGCGGCGCCGTCGGCCAGCCGTCGACGACCATCGCGCCTGGATCGAGCGCATGCGCTCGATGACCGGGGCGACCGTGCTGCCGGCATCGGCATCCTCGCGCTGGTCATCATCGCGACCATCATCTCGGTGTCGTTCGCGACCCGCGGCGCCATGGCGGCGAACCGGCCGATCGTCGAGGTGCTGCATTTCGTCGGCGCCGGCGACAGCTATATCGCCAACCGCTTCCTGCGGCATTTTCTCATGCTCGGCCTCGAGGGCGGCCTGATCGGCGGCGGCGTCGCCGATGCTCGGCTTCGGCTTCTCCGAATCGATCGCGAGCTGGTTCTCGGCACCCCGGTCGGCGACCAGTTCGCCGGCCCTGCTTCGGGACGTTTTCGCTGCGCCCGTCGGGTTATCTGGTGCTCGCAGGCCAGGCGCGTGCTGATCGCGGCGATCACCGCCTGGGCCTCGCGGCGGACGCTGTTTGCGACGCTTGACGATATCGACTGATGCAACAAACCGGACTCCACTTCGCCGCAAAACGTTCCAGAATTCGGGTCGGGGAAGGGTAGCCACAACAAGATGGGTTCGCTGCCCGACGATCGATCGCCGAAGGCGCACGGCTGCGCGGCCGCGCGGATGGCTGCGCGCGCGATCGTCGCGCCATCGGCGATCCTGTTCGTCGGCGCCGCGATCGGCTTCGTCGCGTTCCTCGTCGCAATTGCGCGGCGTGGAGGTAAGGCCCTCGCGCAACGCCGACGGCATCGTGGTGCTGACCGGCGGCTCCTCGCGGGTGTCGGACGCGATGGAATTGCTGGCCGGCCGGCTACGGCAAGCGGCTGCTTGATCTCCGGCGTGCACCCGACCAATGCGGCGAGCGACATCTCCCGCTCGCTGCCCGACAACCAGTCGCTGCTCCGCTGTTGCGTCGATCTCGACCGCTCCGCCGTCAACACCCGCAGCAACGCAGCCGAGACGCGGCGCTGGGTCCGCGAGCGCGGCTTCAAATCGCTGATCGTGGTGACGTCGAACTACCATATGCCGCGCGCGATCGTCGAACTGTCGCACGCGATGCCGGACATCGACGCTGATCCCGTTCGCGGTGGTCGGCGACAAATGGCGCGACGAGCCGTGGTGGACGAGCGGCGCGACCTTCCGCCTGTTGCTGTCGGAATACGCCAAATATGTCGCAGCCGAGTTGCGGGTGCGGCTCGCCGATATCGGCATCGATCTGACGCCAGGAATCGACGGAGCCGCCCGGCGCGCGGGCGCCGCACCGGCCGGCAACGGCGCAGGTCGACTAGCGTTAAATCCATACACCATCGAATATCCCCGGCTGTTACCATTCTGTCACGGATTCTGGCGCTGCTTGTGCCCTAGTATTGAAGGCCCGTCGTAACTCGAAGCCTCGCGGTTCGCGGACCGCTTTGGTGGCTGCGCACTGGTTGCAAATGCCGCCCAGGGTTCGCAATGGGATCAATCGAGCCAAGAATCCGGATCATTGGCTATGCGGCAAGCGCGCTGCAGCTCTCGCTGCCTTGTCCTGGAGTCTCACGTGCCGATGAGGCTGGCGCTTCATTCTGGCTGCCGGGTCAGTATGCGAGTCTTGCGGCCGTGCCTCAGACACCAGGCTGGGCACTCACTGCGAGCTATTACCATGTCCAACGTTGCCGCAGCCGGGCAACGTTGCCGCGGCGAGAGAAATCCGGACCGGCGGAATTCCGGTGACCGTGAAGGTCGATCTGAATCTCAGCCTGAGCGCGCGATCCGATCTGGTCACCCTCGCGCCGTCGCTATACTTTCGCGACGCCGGTTCTTGGCGGACAGTTGTCCGTAGGGCATGTCCAGCCAGGTACGGCCGAAGCGCCAGCAGCATCGCCGGAACGCTCACGGCACGTCGCCGGACCGATCGTGGCGACGCGCTCCGGAACGCTCGAAGGCTCGCTAACCTCCTACGGAGACCTCGCACCGAGCGCGGCGCTGCTCTGGAGCAATGGCGTCAACAACTATTTGGTTTATGGCACAGGCAACATTCCCGTCGGCGACTATAATCCGATGCGGATTCCCAATATCGGGCTCGGGCACGGCGCGATTGACGCTGGCGGCGCTTACACCTATCTCAACCCAGCGACAGGAACGAGTTCTCCGGCGTTGCCGGCTTTACATACAATTTGAAGAATCCCGACACGCAGTACCGGAGCGGCATCGATTTTCACTTCGATTGGGGCGCGTCGCACTTCCTCACCAAGCAGCTTTCCGTCGGCATTGCCGGATATGCCTATCAGCAAATCACCGACGATTCTGGCCAGAACCCAATCCTGGGTGGCTTCAGGTCACGTGTTCTCGGTGTCGGTCCGCAGATCGGATACAACTTCCCGATAGGAAATCTTGCAGGGCTTTTTGAGCCTGAAGGCGTTTGGTGAGTTCGAATGCGACCAACCGCGCGCCAGGCTGGAACACGTGGCTGACGTTCGCGATTTGCCCGACCGCACCACACGCGCGATAACGGCCGCGAAGCATCCAGTGGCGAAATAAGCGTGTCCAGGCCTGGACGTCGGCGGCGAATCCGCCGATGTCTCAAACGGGTCATCCGCGCTTGTCGAGAAACCTGACAGCGCAAAACGGCGAGCGGCGACGCTCGCCGTTTCAGTTCGGGCGGTGGCTGCGCAGCGGGTTCGATCGGTGACTTCGCCGAGCCAGTGGAATTACTGTTTCTGCCCGGTACCTGTGCCGGTAGTCGTAGTATCTGTGCCGCGCCGCTCCTCACGTCGCTCCGTGCGCCCTGTGCGCCGCTCCTCGCGTCGCTCGTGCCGTCCTGTACGCCGCTCCTGACGCCGCGTCATGCCAGCGGTCTGGGCCTCGGCATCGGATACCGTCAGTGCGGTGGTGGATGCTGCGACAGCGAAGGCAGCAGCTTTTCCGAAAAGGGAAAAAGCTCTTCGACGGGAGATCGCTTCCGACTTGATGATTTCACTCATGGTCAAAACTCCACGGAGGCTGGGTGAATGCGCCATGCGCGATGCAATTCCAAAGTGCCTGTGTTGATTTAAATCAAGGGGCCGAAGGCATTGAAACCAGTCCATGCCGGAAGGGGCACGAGGGAACCGACATGGGCGCAACCTTCTGCGCAAGCAGCGCGTCGGTTTGGTCGCGGCCACCGCAGGACGATCAAGGACGAGCCCGCGCCAAAGACGACAGGAGGCAACCATGGCCGAGCCCGATGGCAGTGGGATTTCCGCGCGGTTGTGGAGGCTCCCTGGGCAGTTGCTGCTGGCGCTGATCAATGCGACGGCGATCCTGGTGATCGTCGCCGCGATTGTTGCGCTCGTCGCGATTGCGCAAATCAACCGTTTCGCCGAAAACGTCGTTGCAACGATGACTGAGGCCGTGCTGTCGAAAGTCGATCTGCCGCAGAAAGACGTGCTGGCGAATATCCGAAACCTGACGGCGGAAGTCAGCACGCTTGGCAACACGCTTCGGGAGATCAAGGCAGGCGAACACCCGGCCCTTCAACCCGAGTTGGCGCAACTCAAGGAGGCCCTGACCGTCCTGAAGGTCAGCGTCGACCGGCTCGGAAGCGCGAGATCGATCCTCACCGACGAAGCGATTGGGCAATTGGGCCGGACGGTCACCGACGCTCTGACGAAGCTGAGGGACTGCTCTTCCAGCGCTCGCCAAATGGCGCCTGACCGCACCCTCAGAAACAAGACGGTCGAAGCCTGGAGGGCCCTTCGGGAAGCCCATGAAAATTGAGACGCCGCAGCATTCCGCTCTGCGCGGCGGGTAGCTTGGGCGAGTCGCGCCGTCAGATCCCACCGGAACAGGCCTGCCTCATGGCTTCGTGCTCGCGGTGCTCCTTCCGGAACGCCGCCTCTCCGGCGTCCGACACCTCGACCCACTTCTTGTCGGGCGCTGCGTCTGCGACGTAGCTGTCGTGCCAGTTCCACCACTTGTAGGTCGGGGTCTGAGGATAGCCCTCGGGCGAGTCCTCCCAGACCTCCTGCCGGCCCAGCGGCGTGATGTCGAGGTAGTTCCAGGTGCTCCCCATCTGCTCGTCGCCGCGGTTGTTGATGAAGTAGGTGCGGAACACGCTGCTCGCCGTCGCGGTAGAACACGTTCGTGCCGTGCCACTCGTCCACGCCGAAGTCGGCGTCGAAGCTGTCCGTGAGGGTGAACCACGGCATCTCCCAGCCCATCCGCGCCTTCAGCCGCGCGATGTCCGCCTGAGGCGCACGCGAGACGAAAACGAGGGTGGTGTCGCGGGCGTTCAGGTGGGCGACGTGGGCGACCTGGTCGGCCACCATGGAGCAGCCCCGGCAGGCGTGGTCGGGCCAGCCGAACACGCCCGGCTCGAAGAAGGCGCGGTAGACGATCAGCTGACGCCGACCGTCGAACAGGTCGAGCAGGCTGGCCTTGCCCGCAGGCCCCTCGAACGCATACGCCGTCTCCACGGCCATCCACGGCATTCGCCGGCGCTCGGCGGCCAGGGCGTCACGGGCGCGGGTCTGGGCCTTTTCCTTCACGAGCAGCTGCTGCGCGTGCCGCCTCCCACGCCTGCGGCGACACGACCGGTGGTGCGTGCATGGCAGGCTGTCCGCCTTTCCGTCCGTTCTCGGCTGATGCAGTCATGGCTTTTGAAACCTCCTGATTTGGGCGAATTCCCGCGCCTCGTGGCTGAACGCGCGATTCCATTCGCGGCTCATCGCTCGTTGTTGGTCGTGAGATAGTTTGGCACCGGAAATCGAACGGTGGGAGTAACAAGTGTGGCGGTATTCAGATGGAACCGCGGATCGCGGCCGGCAGCGATCGTCGAACCGACGCGCGTGATGCGGGCATCACGCTGATCCCGTTCGTGGTGTCGGCGACAAATGGGACGAAGGATCGGTCTAGTGGCGACCGCCGTGGCGACGGCGGTGGCGCGGGGCAGGAGCCATGGCCATTAGTAGGATCCGAACATTCCCAACGGACGCATGACGTCCTCCGTCGGCTGGAAGAACAGCGGCATGGCTGCCGCAGCGACGGGGCGTTGACGGCCTCGACTCGCGACGACGGTCTCGCCGGATCCCATTTGCACGACCGTCGCGGTCACGTTGCGATGGGTGCAGCGGCAGCCGAGCGCGCTCGCGGCCGCCGGCGATAGATCCAGGAACGCGCCGGTGAACGGACCGCGATCGGTCACCGTGACCTGGATCGACCGGCCGCCACTCTGGACCGTCAGTACCGTGCCGAAAGGCAGCGTCCGGTGTGCGGCCGTCATTGCGCCGCAGTTGAGTGCCGCCCCGGAAGCCGTGCGGCGTCCGCACAGGCGGTCGCTCCCGCCGTAATAGGTGGCGGTCCCGGAGAGACGATGCGCCTCGGCCACGGAGGAGAGCGAGAGAAGGGCGATGCCGGTCGCGACAATGCGTTTCATGCTGGATCCTCGGGTGTTGTGAAGGAGGCGTCCGCGATGCCATCGCGCTACCGCTAGGTTCAGATCGGAGGTCCTACGGACGGACCCGGCGCAAAAAGGGCGTCGAGAAAGGTCGACGATCCCTCGAGCCCGCAAGCAGTCTAGCCGTGTTGATCGGCAAACGTGCCGGAAATTGGGCAGGATGGAGTCCCATCTGGGGCTGCCGGCAGGATCGCCAATCGCGTTTCACGATCCGCGATCGGGCATCGGTTCAGTCACCTGCCATCGCAAGTGCGTGACGTCTATTGGGGTCGGTGGTTCACCGACTATGGCCGTCGCCGTTCGTAACGCCTGCTCATATCGCTTATCGACCACGGTCATTGTCAGCCCGCATGATGTACCGCCAGATCTCAGGACCTCGTTGACCTGATCCCTTCGGGGCATTCGTGTCAATTTGAGCGTGCGCGCGTCACTTCCGGATGCCGCGCGATACTGAACTGTCGCACGCGATGCCGGACAGGCGGCCTACCTCGCCGTCGCCTCATAAACCAGCTCCCGCCAATTCCTCCTCGATCCGTCCGCGGTGCAAATGTGTCTGCATCATGCAGAGCACGAACAGGTCGTCTTTCGGATCGACGAAGAAAAGGGTGCCGGCCGCGCCGGCCCATCCGTATTCACCCGACGGCCACGGCTTGTTCCGCGGCTCTGCCATGGCAAGCACGGCAAAGCCCAATCCAGATCCACTTTGAGTACCCAGAAAATAGGAGATGGGTATGTGTGATTCCGTTCCCGGGCCCGATGTGGTCCGACGTCATCCAGGTCACCGTCTCTGGCTAAGGTGGCGGCGGCCGTCAAGCGTGCCGCCGCTCAACAGCATTGCGCAAAGCGCGTAGATCGCCGACCGTCCCCATCAGGCCCGCGCCACCGGATTCCCAGCGTGTGCGCTCCATCAGTTCTCTGATCCAAACAAAGGGTTTCAGGCTTCCTTCAGCATGATTGGGCGATCAACTCGCGCTTGGCCTCGTCCGCGACGTAAAACGCCTGTGTGGGTCATGCCCAAGGGAGATCCGGCAGTCTCTCCTTCTCGAACTGGAAACAGCGATTGTCCCTAGAAACCACCTCGATCACCCTGCCGAGCACATCGGTGGAATGGCCGTAGTCCCACAACGTCGCGGGTTGCTCGGCGAGCGGCGGTTTTGCTAGGCGCGCGCGACAAATTCGGCGTTATCGATGAAATCGCGGCGTAGAGGTCGGCCTTCGAGTAGAGTTCTTCTGACAGCACTCTCACCATAAAATCCGTAGGTGAGACCGAGGTGTGCGCAGCCAGATCCAGTACTTGGTGATCGGGCGCTGAGCGGTTCCAGCGTGAGCGCCGGCTTTCCAGTCCTGTGGGCTTTTCGACGTAGACCTTCACGTCGGCAAAAGCTGGAAATGTATTTGCCAACGGGATCAATCGAGAAAGCTTGTCCATCGTCGACCAGCATCATCGCGGCAACCGATGTAATCGCCCCTTCGACATCGAGTAGAGCCGAAAGATGGTATCGTCGGTCATCGTCAGCCTGGCTACGACATCGCGAAAACCGAATCTTTCGAAATAGACGGGTCTTCCATGCTGTCTGGACCAGACGATCGCGCCGTGGGATCTTCCCGGTCGCGATCTCATGGCGCATGTAGTCTCCGATGGGCCGAAGGTCAGCCTGCGAAAGGTCTTGCCGCGCCCTGCGCCTGAGTGTCTGTCCGGGGAGAAATTGAATCCTCTGAATCATTTGTGATTCAATAGAGGCGGCCTGATTCGGAGGGGCCGGCGATGTGGACGAATGAAAATCGCGCGCGGTATGACCGCAGTCATTTGCGCTATCCCAGCGACCTCAGCGACGACGAATGGAAACTGGTCGAACCGTTGATCCCGCCAGGCAAGCGCGGCGGCGACAAACGCACAGTGATCATGCGCGAGGTTGTGAACGGCCTCATGTATATTCTCTCCACCGGTTGTCAGTGGCGGGCCATCCCGAAAGACCTGCCGCCGCGCTCGACGTTGTACGATTATTTCGACCTATGGAGTTGGGATGGCACGCTCGATCTCATACATCATGAGCTCTATGTGAAATGCCGCGAAGCGATTGGCCGGGAAGCCAGTCCCACCGCCGCCGTCATCGACAGCCAAAGCGTCAAAAGCGCTGAAAAAGGGGGGCTTCGATTGATCCGCCGGGCTACGACGCGGGAAAGAAGATCAAGGGCAAGAAGCGGCACATTCTCGTCGATACCCAAGGCCTGTTGATGCATGCTATCGTTCATGCCGCTGATATTCAGGATCGCGACGGCGGCGCATTCGTCATGGCGACCATGTTCGGCATGTATCCGTTCCTGATGAAACTCTACGCCGATGGCGGCTATCAAGGCCCGCTGTTTCGCCGCGCCGTGGCAAAAATAATGGCACGGCTGAATGTGGAGATCGTCAAGCGTTCCGATCACACAAAAGGATTTGTCGTCCTCCCGAAGCGCTGGGTGGTCGAACGAACGTTCGCATGGCTCGGGCGATGCAGGCGTCTCGCCAAAGATTGGGAGAATCTCAACCGAAAGGCGCTCGCATTTCTGCGCCTCGCTTCAATCAGGCTCATGCTCAGAAAACTATGCAATCCCGCATGATCTCTCCGGACAGACTCTGTTTTTCAAACGCGGCGTTCGCGACAGCGAGCGCGGCGATGATCGCGCACACCGCCCACCCTTGCCGCCGCTAGCCTGTCAGTTCTCCATCGCCCCATGGCTCAACCTCGCGCGGATAGTCGCCGACGCGTCAGTCCTGAAATCAAGCCTCAGCGGACCTTAGAGTAGCACATAGTGCTCACCCAACGAGGTCCGTTCTGGGGCATTCGCGTCAATTTGAGCGTGCGCGCGTCGCTTCCGGCTGCGCCCGACAAGCCGGACACTCCCACGCTCCGGCCGCATGTGTCGAATGCGCCCGGAAGTGGACATTGCATCCGATTTGGCGCTTTCGTCTCGCCAAGCCGCGCGTTCGTTGCTTACGATCCAATGAGTTCGTATCCGGTGAAACGCTGGCATTGGGAGACCGCCATGGGGATAAAAGTCGATGCCGCTGCTCCGACGGCAGTTCTTATTCTCGGGCTTCTGTTCATGTCGCCGGTTTCCGTCGCCGTCGATGCGATCATCGACAGTGTCGCGTCACGCGTCCCGGCCGCCATCGGCAATCTCAGTCTCGTGTCGCCTGCAATGGGTCAAGCCGGCCGAACTCACGAAAAAACAATCAGATGCACTCACTGCGTACAACAATGCAGTAAGCAATTTTGAGTCGATCCTGGGCCAGCGGCGCGCGCAGATCAATTCGAACCAACCGCTGCCGAACCTGCCGGGACAAGCACTCTACCTTGCACGCAACAACATGATGAGCGCATACAAGGACCTCACCGACGCCCTCCCTTCCAGAATTGGAGGGCCCAACAAATTCGGAATTCCTCCGGCGTACTTTGACGCCGACAATGAGCCGCTGCTCGACGAGTACAGGAGTCTTTTCGACCTCATGGAGGCACCGCCCGCCAACGCGCAAAAATCAGATACGCCATTCAAGGACGTTGTCGATCTGGCAATTGCTATTGCGCGAGCCAAGGGCCTTGATGCGGCGAATGCCGAAGCGGCAGGTCGTATCAGCCTGGGGCTGTTCTTTGCCGAGACAAATGGCAATCAAAACGTGGGGAATGCGCGCTCGAATAGATACAAGGGAAGTTTGCAAACCGGCCCATCCGAGGATCAAAACGGTCGAAAGAAGTGGGCGGCGATAAAGAAGTCGATAGCAGCCTTTGATCCTGCACTGAGCCTTCGCGACGACAAGGAAGAGGCGCGGGTTGGCAATCTGGATCATCGGTTCAACCACTGGACCGCCGTGCGAGATGCCCTGATGAACGCACACGCGGATATTTTCCCGCAGGTACCGGCGATCGTGAAAACGCTGCCAGATCCGATCGATCAAATGAAGCTGTTTGAACTCATCCAGATTATTCCCACTCCGACCAGGTCCGCACTCAAGTCAGGCAACCTGGCTCAACTATAGAATTTCCGACCCGACGATCATGGGATATCTGCGAAACAACAGCATCTTCGCCTTTGGACAAGCTGACAGGGCGAGAACATCTGCAACCTTCCGCGAAATTCTTGATGCGATGTGGCTCTTCAATGCACAAGTTCGAACGAGCGCTTTCCAGATTCGACGAGATCAAGGCGCGGTCAAAGAGTTGAGGCCAGCACGTGCCGACGGACCGTGATTCGCGGATGCGAGGTGGGGCCGGTCACCCCGCCAATCAGAGCGGACCGAGGATGGCCCATCGCGGCTCACAGAATTCCTTCACCGCCGCCGTGACACCGCTGCTGATGATGTCCCGGCGTTCAGGCGAGTCCATCTTGAGCTCTTCGTCCCGGTTGATGATCGAGCCCGCCTCCAGCAGGGCGGCAGCCATCCGGGTCTTTCTCAGCACGATGAGCTTGATCGTAGCTATAGACGCCGGTTTCCTTGTTCAGCAGCGGGTGCTGGTACCGACCCATGATGGCCTGGGTATATTGCTGGGCATATTCAAGGCCCTGGGCCTTCATTTCCTTGCCGACCAGTTCGGCGAACAAGAGGCTCGTCTTGAAGTCCGGATTGCTGCGGGAGACGAAGACGGAATAACCGCTGAAGCGGTCGCTGAAATGGCTTTTCTTGCCCTCGAATTCCCAGTTCTCGAGGAATGAGTCGGGCACGGAGTCATGGTGGATCGACAGGAAGAGATCCGCCTGCAGATTGTTGGCGGCGGCGACACGCTTGACGAGGCTGGGCCTGGCCTTGCCCTCGGTCAACGAGCAACCTCGTCTCAGCAAAGCCTTCGGCCTTCAACTTCTCCTCGATCCGCTGCGCAAGGCGCAGATTGAAGACGAACTCGGCGACGTTGCGGGCGCTGATCGCGCCTTCTGATCTCGGCGGTATGTCCGACATCCAGAACGATCCGGAATTTCGAGGGATCGCACATTGTTGCGACCGGTTTCAAAGCGGAAGGTTCAAGGCGACCGGCCCCAGGGCGGCAAGCTTTACAGTGTGGGGCTTTGGCGAGGTGACGTGCTTTGGCGATTTGCCGTGCTTTGACGAGCTTTTGACGGTATGCGACAGCCGGCCGGCATCGCTGACCTCGATCGGCAGAAGCGCCATTGCGGCCATCGCGGCGATGATGGTGCGGCGGCGGGACCAAAATCCCGCAGCGATACCGCCGAGAACACAAATAAACTCGCGGCGCTTCATGCTCGCCCCTCCGAAGGCCATCATAGCAGCTCAGACCATCTTCGACCAGAAGGAGACGTGCTTTGCGGGGCCGTCGACGTCTCTCAAAGGTGCCCGGAAACATGCATTGGACCCCGCTTCCACAACGATGGATGTGGCGTCTACAAAGATTGTGGCATATTGTTGACACAACCGTTGGAGACGTCGCCAACAGAACGGCGACTGAGCTCTCCAGCCGCAGACCAGGGAGTGGTTTTCTGGAGCGCGCCTCGTTCCAGACTCCCTGAAGCAGATCGCAACAACACACGGTGACAATTCCTCTGGTGCCGACGAGGCTGCCGCTGAGAAGGGCCGCTTCGAAGGCCGCGATCCGGTTAAATCGCGCGCCGTCGAGAGTACGTTGCGCCGGGGCGGCCCGCTCATTGTCGAACGCCTCGGGGTCATTGAGCATCTTTGCGCTTTCGATTTCAGTGTGCCTGCGTTGATCTAAATCAACGAGCGCGAGGCCTTTGACCCTGATGGATGTTAGAGGTTGGCTTGGCCATCCTCCCGGCTCCGCGCGCTTGCCGCGCGCGGCAATCCCGCCCTGCTCTTGTTATGACCCACGGTGCATGCGCAAGTAGCGGTGACAACCTGTCGGATGCGGGAGCGATAACATGCAGCTCTGGTTGATCCTGATCATGTATGCTGTTGCGAGCGTTGTTGGCGGGTTCACACTGCCTCGGCTCGAAGCACGGTACTTTCCCTATAGTTTTGATCTTTTCGATCTCGTCGGCCCAGGCCTATCTCTCGGCGGTTGCCTCCGGCATGATGGCGCTGACCGGCATCGTGTTTTCGATCGCCTTCATCCTCGGTTCAGTTCAACGCGATTGTTTACTCTCCCCGGCTGGTGGTCTGGCTGGCGCGCGACCGAACGCTGTTCCATGCGTTGGGCGTATTCGTTGCGACGTTCATGTACAGCCTTAGCACGCTTGCCTGGGTCGATCGTGCGGGATCGGGGAGGGTGCCGCTGCTCTCCTGCGTGTTCGTCGGCATGATGGTGGTCACGAGTGTCCTTTTACTGTCGGTACTGGTGCAGCGGCTGAACAGTTTTCAGATTACTCAGGTGTTGCGCATCATAGGCGACACCGGCCGCGACGTTATCGCCCAGAGCTATCAGGGGACGCGGGCAACAACCAGCCCCAGCGAGGAGCGCCCGTCTCTTCCCGTTACGCTGACCGTCAACCACGTCGGAAGGCCAGTCTATCGTTCACATCGCTCGATATCAGGCGATTGATCAGTCAAGCATGCCAGTCCGGTGGCAGGATTGTCGTGGCTTGCGCGGTCGGCGACACCCTGATCGAGGGAACGCGCATGCTGCAGAGTTTACGGCGGCCAGGCCAATATTTCGGAAGGGCAGCTCAGGGCTTCCCATACGCGTTGCTGGACGAGCGCACATTCGAGCAGGATCCGAAATATCCAATAAGGCTTCTCGTCGACATAGCGATCAAGGCGCTGTCTCCAGCGATCAATGACCTGACCACGGCGGTGCAGGCGATCGACTCAGATCGAGGACCTGTTGCGGCGCCTTGCGAAGTGCGACCTGGAAACCTGCGAGGCGGTCGACCCGGACGGCACGGTGCGGGTGATCTAATCAGGTGCCCAGTTGGAACGATTATCTGACCCTTTCTTTCCGACGAGATCCGTCAATTCGGAACAACCTCCATCCAGGTCATGCGTAAGATGCGGGCCGCCCTGACAGAGCTGGCCCGATCGGTCGACAGTGATCGTGCGGAGCTGGTGAACACCTATCTCCAGCATCTCGATGCGAACATCGATCGTTCGAATTTTGATCCCTGGGACCGCGCCTCGGCGCGGGTTGAAGACCGTCAGGGACTGGGAATATCGCACAGGAGCGAGGATGGCGCGCGGGCGCCGGCGGCGATCAGGCAATTCTAATGCGAGACGCATAGCGTGATGCGGGACCGCGCCGATCCGAGAGCCGCACCCAGGCGGTCAACGAAGATGATGGTCGAAACTCCGATCGAATGGCCGGTTCCAACTGAAATAAATTACAGAGATCAAGACGCTCGTGATCGGCGTTCATTGAACTGATGCGGTCTCGCTTGATCTATATCAATCGAATGGACTCGGCGAGACCAACAATGCTGCCGAGTCAACGGAGGACCGCAATGTTACCAAGAACAGCCTTTCGAAATCTGGTCCGAATATCGGCGGCAGCAGCTTGCATCGCCAGCGCTCACATCACCGGCGCTGGCCGAGGACGATGCGGCAAGGATTCACGAAAGCCATGACCGACTATACCGCTGGTCAGAAATCGATATCGGCGACATTCGACAGCGATATCGAGGTGATCACGCCGGATCTGCAGAAGCTGCAGTTCGCCAGTTCCGGACAGATCAGACTGGAACGCCCTGACAAATTGCGCATCAAGCGCACCGGCGGTTGCACCGACGTCGATCTGGTGTTCGACGGCAAGACGGTTTCCCTCTACGGCAACAACGCCATGCTTGCCATGTGCAGGCGGACGCCGCAGGAACGATCGATCAACTGATCGATCGCCTGCAATCGACCGCCGGAGGGGCGATGCCGGGAACCGATCTGGTTTCTTAGCAACGCGTTCGACGAATTGACCGCGACTGTCATCGAGGCTGGGCATATCGGCCAGGGCGTGATCGATGGCGTCGAGTGCGAGCATCTCGCGTTTCGCGGCGTCGATACCGACTGGCAGATATGGGTCAGAGAGCGGCGCGCGTCCGATCCCGCGAAAAATACAGTGATCACGAGCAAGACGCTGGCCGCCGCGCCACAATATTCGCTGAGGATCAAGGAGTGGAAAACCGACGTGCCGGCAGAGGCGGATACGTATGTGTTCAAGCCCCCGGCAGATGCGAAGAAGGTCGATCTCGACGCATTTGGCCATGATGGAGTTTGATGAAGTTCCCCGGCACACGCCGCAGGAGCAAAGAAATGAACCGTCGCACGCGAAAAGCGCTCGCTTTTGTCCCTTGCTGCCGCAACAGTATTCGCGGCCGGCCTGATTTGGAACGGCAAGGCCGCCCTGGAGGAGGGGTTCTCGTCGTCAGCGGAAGCGCGCGTCGGGCGACCGCTGACACCGATGAGCTATGCCGGGGTGCGCGCGCAGAACCACACGCCGCGCTGTCGTTTATGGCGGTGCCGCGGCTGCCGCAGCCGGCGCCTACGCGATCACCCCGGGATGCGCGCAGGTCGTGGACGCCTATGGACAAGTCTACACGAGGTGCTGACGGGCATGCGCCGTCCGGCTGGTGACGCGCCGCCTCAGGTACCCTCCTGCAGCGGCAGGCCGACCTCGTGCGCATCGTGCAGCATCGTCGCCAGCTGGTGCAGTTGCGCATCGCGAAAGCCCTGCTTCTCGATCGCGCGCACCGTCGACAGCACGTAGTCGCGGTTGTTGCCGGAGCGGCCGTGGCCCTGCTGCACGAAGCGGAGCTGCTCGGCGAGCGAGAGCCGTCCGGCATATTGCACATGACCGCGATCGACCACGTAAGTCAGCGCGGCAACCCGCTGCCGCGCCTCGTTCTCGAGCCACACCGAGCGCGTGCACCTCGCGATAGACGTTGGTGGTCTGCTCGCGGCCGCGCAAATAGGCGATGGTATCCTCGCGCTGCCTTGACGCCGACGCGGAAGGCGATGCCGCGGCAGGCGCCGCCGCGGTCGAGCCCGAGCACCAGCCCGGGCTTTTCGCGGCGTGCCGCGATGGTCGAACGAATAGACGCAGAGCGCGCGGTGCTCGCCGATCAGCCGCGCCGGCGCCTGCTCGATGAATTCGAAGCCCGGCTTCCACATCAGTGAGCCGTAGCCGAACACCCAGAGGTCGCTGTCGGAGCAATTCGGAGTTGGGGAAGGTCGTTGCTGACATTCGCGGCGCTACGGCTATCAAAGCCAGCGGCCGAAGCGAAGCTGATTTGGCGTCTTTTGCTAGCGCGGATTTGCCGCTTACATTTGACAAAATCGTCGGCCAAAGGTCGCCGCATGCCTGACATGACCCCCGCGCCGCGCCGGCGCCCGCTTTGGCGCCTGTTCTTCATGCCCGCTCTGGTCGTGGTCGCCGCCGTCGCGTGGAGCGGCGTTCTGGTTCTATGCCGCCTCCGAGGTCGGCGTGCGCGCCGACGCCTGGCGCGCGCAGGAGGCGAAAGCCGGCCGGGTCTATGATTGCGCGCAACCGCTCGGTCGCCGGTTTCCCGTTCCGCCTTGAAGTGCGCTGCGAGGACGCCAGCGTCTCGCTGGTGTCGCAGACCGCCGGCGCGCAGGAAGCCGTTCACCGCGCGGCTCGGCGAAATCCTGGTGGTGGCGCAGATCTACGATCCGAAATTGCTGATCGCGGAGTTCAAGGCGCCGGCGACGATTGCCGATCGCGGCGCCTCAGCCGTCGCTGACGGTGAACTGGCAGACCGCGCCGCAGCCAGCGTGGTCGGCCTGCCCGCCGGTGCCGCAGCGCGCCGCCGATCGTGTTCGAGCGAGCCCTCGATCGATCGCGATCAACGGCATCGACGCAGACGCCGCTGGCGCGCGCCAGCCCACGTCGAGCTGCACGGACGGCTTGCCGAAGCGTTCGCCAGCCGAAAATCCCGTGATCGAGACCGTGTTCGCAGATCAGCGGCGGCAGCGTGCAGGAGGTGCATCCGGTGCTGACGGCGCCATTCGATGTCGACGTGCGCACCAAGCTGACCGGCTTGAAGGATATCTCGCCGAAACCATGGCCGCAGCGCTTCCGCGAGATTGCAGGCCGCGGGCGGCCATGTCGAGATCGTGCAGTCGCGGATTCAGCAGGGCGATCTGGTCGCGGTTGCCGCGGGCACCTTGAGTCTGAACGCCAATGGCCGGATCGAAGGCGAGTTGCAGATGACGGTCGCCGGCATCGAGAAGATCATTCCGGCGCTCGGCATCGACAAGATGCTGGAAGAGGGCGTGCCGCAGGCGACGCTCGACCAGCGTTGCGCCCGGCGTGAAGACGCAGGATCTCAACAATCTGTTTGGCGCGCTCGATCGCGCCGATCCCCGGTCTCGGCAAGGTCGTCAAGCAGAACGCCAATGTCGGCGTCGCCGCCGGCATCAATTCGCTCGGCACGGAGGCGGTGCTCGGAAGGCAAGAAGGCGCGAGTCTTCCCGCTGCGCTTCGTCGACGGCAACGTGCTGCTCGGCCCGCTGAAGGTGGCGCAGGTCCCGCCGCTGTTCTGAGCCGTCCCGGCCTTTTGCCGGAACGACGCATCATTGCGGAGGAGAGCAGCCGCATCGTCATGCCTTACTCCACCTTCTTCTCCAGATGCGCGT